>TARA_R100001440_G_C2523576_1_pt1 | contig 32929 bp, 50 predicted proteins | sample TARA_R100001440 | Tara Oceans TARA_R100001440 (sample SAMEA2622112) | marine metagenome | biome: marine biome (ENVO:00000447); feature: surface water layer (ENVO:00002042); material: "saline water (ENVO:00002010), including plankton (ENVO:xxxxxxxx)" | depth 5 m
AGGGGGGGGGTCACAAAAAAATCAAGGGGGTATGACGAAAAAGTCAAAGTAATATATAATAATAATATTAATAATATAAATAATAATAGTGCAAAGTCTAAAAAATTAAAATCTGAGTCTGACTTTGCCTCTATAATTTTAGATTCTTATAATCATTTGTGCCAATTATTTCCAGAATCAAGTCACCCTAAAACAAATTCTCAAAAAATACAGTGGCTTGAAACAATTGACCAGTGTAACAGACTAGACAAAATAGACCCTAGACAACTTTGGAATCTATGTAAAAAAGCTAGAGAAGATGATTTTTGGCAACAAAACTTTTTATCACTTGTTGGAATTAGAATAAAAAAGAATGGCGTTTCAAAACTAGATAGATTTAAAAATCAATTTAAGGTATGATAAAACATAAAAACAGAATTAAACAAGTTATTGACTTTTCTGGAGTTGGTGATTCTAAAATTCATCCAACAGACATTGATGCAGTTTTAGAGTTTGACGATAAAATTTTATTGTTATTTGAGGTAAAATATAAAGGCTTAGAAGCACCATTAGGACAGCAAATCCTTTTTAGTAGAATTGCGGACTGTTGGCAAAGTGTCAAACAAGAGGCTTTCGTCATCTACTGCGAACATGAAACGAAGTCCAGTGAAATCGTAAATCTGTATAACACCAGAGTTGTTTCTGTCTATCATAAAAAAATAAAACATAAGCAAGATTGTAATTTATTTGAATTTTTGAATAAAATTGCAAATCATTATAAAATAACAAAACTAATCAAATCTTTAAACCATGATAAACGAATTTTTAAATCTAGGCATTGAAATAAAACAAACTAGAGGACAAGTAAAAACAAAATGTCCTCAATGCCATCACATAAGAAAAAATAAATCCGACAGACCGCTTAGTGTTGACATTGATAATGGTCTTTACAATTGTCATAATTGTGGATTTTCTGGTAATGTCAAATTCAAAGAGAAAAAAGAATTTGTTAAACCTCCATCAGTGAAAGTTAATTTATCAGATAGGACCTTGCAGTATTTTAAAAAAAGAGGTATAAATGAATCAACGCTTAGTCATTGGAAAGTTGGCGAATCTACAGAATATTTTCCACAAGTAAACAAAAAACGTAAGGCAATTAATTTTAATTATTACTTAGACAATGAGTTAATTAATGTCAAATATAGAGACGGACAAAAGAATTTTAAATTAGTTAGTGGAGCAAAACTTATTTTTTATGGACTAGATTCCATTAAAGATTCAAACAAAGTTTATGTTGTTGAGGGAGAAATGGATGCTCTAAGTTTACATGAGGCTGGAATTTATTCTGTTTGCTCAGTTCCAAATGGAGCATCAAAAGGCAATCAAAGACTAGAATATTTGGACAACTGTTTTAAGTATTTTGAAAATAAAACAGAGATTATTTTATGTACTGATAACGATGAGGCTGGACTGAATTTAAGAAATGAGTTGGCTAGAAGATTTGGCAAACATAGATGTAAATATATTGACTTTGATTCTTATAAAGATGCCAATGAAGTTTTGACAAATGACGGAGCCGAAAAATTAAGACAGATTTTAAAAGATGCAAAAGAATATCCACTTGAGGGAATTGTAAATTTTAATGACATCTGGGACAGTGTTCTAAATTACAATGAGAATGGACTTAAAAGTTATTCAATTGGTCTTGGTGATTCTGATGAGTGGATTAATATATCAATGGACCAATGGACCACAATAACAGGCATTCCCAACAGTGGCAAATCAGACGTTGTGGACCAAATATGTTGTAATATGGCTTTAGAATATGATTTTAGGGTTGCAATGTACTCTCCAGAGTCTTATCCTTATGAGGGACATATAAAAAGATTAGCCAACAAACTAAACAAAACAAATTGCAACAATGACCTTTTAAATAAATCAAAAAACTTTATCGAAGAGCATTTCTTTTTTGTTAAGATTGATTTAGAAAATCTTACATTAAAAGGCATTTTAGATAGTTTTAAACAGCTTGTTTTTAGAAAAGGAGTTAATCTTTGCGTTATTGACCCTTATAATATGCTGGACCATTCAGCTCAAAGGGATGTTTCTTATGTTGGGAAAATACTCTCTGAGATAACTCAGTTTTGTCAACAAACAAACACCCATTTATTTTTAGTGGCACATCCAAGAAAAATGGAGTTTATAAATAACCAGTATAGAGTTCCAAATCCTTATGATATTTCTGGCTCTTCAGATTTCTTTAATAAAAGTTATAATTGTTTGACTGTATTTAGAAACTTAAATCAACCATGTCAGTATGGTTCTGATACTGTTTCAGTTCATGTCCAAAAGGTCAAAAGAAGAGAAAACGGAAAGCAAGGTGAGTTCATGATAGCTCCAAATTTCAAAGAGGGGGGGTACTATACAGGACTGGATAAAGACAAACAAAGACTACAAATAATAAAAGATAACACTCCGTTTTGATTTTTTGTCCAACTCCAGACCACTACAAAGCATTTAATTGGTGTATTAATAATGATATTTTTATCTATCCAATACCAACTGGTAAAAAATTTTATTTGATTGCAAAGATTAACGGAATTGAAAGGTCATCATTTAAAGAGTACACAAAGCAAGTATATCAAGAAAAAATCTGGAGATATTATTTGTACCTTTATAAAAAATATAAAGATGTTTGAGTTTCAATTTTTTCCAGTATATGGATGTGCTGTGGGGGTGAATTATTGGGACTCAACTATGGACGATAATGAGATAAATAAAAACGATACACAGCACATGGTCCAATTTTTTGTTTTTATATTTGGACTTTCAATAATTTGGTATAAAGATTTATAATGGCTTACGATAAAAAACAACTAGAGAAAAAGGCTATAAAGGCTATTAAAGAGCATAAAATAATGTTTATACAGCATTTAGCTGCTCATTTGGGTATTTCTAGAAGCACTTTTTATGACCTAAAACTGGACAAATCGGACACTATAAAAAAGGAGATTGAATCAATGCGTATATCCAGAAAAACAAAAATGTTATCTAAATGGATTGATTCTGATGTTCCAACTTTACAAATAGCGGCAATGAAAATGATTTCAGATGATAACGAGGCTCATAGATTAAACGGTACAAGGCAAGAAATCAAGCATGATGCATCATTAAAATCAACTCTTATTAAATGGAAACCAGCTCAAGAAGAGTAAACGAGCAACGCTGCAACAGGCAATTCTACGACTTAATCAACTCAGACTCAAGGTGGTTTGTCCATCAAGGTGGTGCAAGGTCTGGCAAGACTTACTCTATTTGTCAATATTTAATATATTTGATGACAACTAATGAAGAGCCTTTGGTAATTGATATTATTAGAAAAACTCTACCAAGTTTAAAATCATCTGTTATGAGAGATTTTATTCAGATTGCTCAACAAACTGGAATTTATGATTATGGTGTACATAATAAAGCTGAAAATAATTTTACTTACAACAAGCATCTTGTTCGCTTTGTTTCTTTGGACCAGAGCCAAAAGATAAGAGGAGCATCAAGAGACTACGCTTTTTGCAATGAGGCAAACGAGCTGACAAGAGATGACATCACTCAAATCAGTTTAAGATGTCGTCAGAGGATAATTATTGATTTTAACCCTAGTGACCCAGTACATTGGATTTATAGTGATATAATACCTAGAGAGGATTGTAAGACGGTTATAACAACTTATAAAGACAATAAATTTTTGAATCAAGACATCATATCAGAGATTGAGAGAATGAAGGACCGAGACAAAGACCTATGGAATGTTTTTGGATTAGGACAAAAAGCTGTATTTACCAAAAGACAAATATTTAACAACTGGCAATTTATAAACAGAAATGATTTCCCAGATGCTGATTACATTTATCTAGGAATAGATTTTGGATTCTCAAATGACCCATGTGCTATTGTAGAAGGCTACAAGGTCAATGGTAAAATATATCTCCACGAACTACTTTATAAAACAGGAATGACTAATCAAGACATTGCAGAATTCATAAAAAGCAAAGGACATCAAGACACGCTTTGTTATTATGATTCCGCAGAACCTAAGAGTGGAGAAGAGCTAAGACGGTTGGGGTTGCTTGTAAAGCCATCTATCAAAGGTCAAGGAAGTATTAACGCTGGTATATCTCTTATAAAAGAGTTTGACATTATTGTATCAAAAGAATCAACCAATTTTATAAAAGAATATCAATCCTATTGGTGGGAGGAACTCAAGGACGGAACGATAATAAATAAGCCATTAGATAGATTTAATCACCTCATGGACTGCACACGATATTTAATATATTCAGCTTATTCAAGACGTTCAGAATTTTTTGTAATTTAATTACTATTTTTGTAAATAAAATAATTATTTAATGGCATCATTTTTCGATAGATTCAAAAGTTTATTTAAGAATCAGACAACCAACATAGATTTTAATAAGGCGATTTATAACTTTTTAGGAGACACATTTATCGCATCAACAGAAAATGATGACAGTTACATTGACAAAGGTTATAGATTTAATGCAACTATTTATTCAATAGTAAATTTAATTGTTAAGTGTGCCGCTAACATTCCTTTTTCAGTTTATGAAATACAAAACGAGAACGAATTAAAAAGATACAAAACACTTACTTCTGGTGATTTTAACTCTAGCGTTTTACATAAATCTCAGATACTGCATAAAAAAGCATTGGTAGAATTAGAGGGAACAGAGCTTCATACTCTTTTAGAAAGACCTAATCCAGCTCAGTCTTACAATACATTTATACAAGAGCTGTTGGCTTTTGGACTGTTAACTGGTAACAGATACATTTACGGTATAACACCTCAGAGTGGACAAAATGCAACTAAGTTTAAAGAGCTTTATGTTTTACCGTCTCAAGTTATGCAAATACACAGTGGGGGTTTATTTAAACCAGTTGATTATTATACTTTAGAATATAATGGTCACCATCAATTACCAGTTGAAAATGTCTTACATATAGCTGACTTTAATCCTTACTATGACGGAACTGGTTCTCATCTCTATGGTATGAGTCCCCTTAAAGCTGGACTGAGAGTATTGGATGCCAATAACGAGGCTGTAACAACTGGGTTAAAATACTTACAGAATCAAATGGCAAGAGGAGTCTTGATGTCTGAGGAAGGTGATTTAAGTGAGGTCCAAGCAAGACAGTTAAAAGATAGATTTAAAAAACAATATCAAGGCTCTAAAAATGCTGGAGATGTAGTAATCACTCCTAAGAAACTCTCATGGATTAACTTTGGTCTTAGTGCCTCTGATTTAAATTTGATTGAACAATATAACGCTACAATCAAAGATTTATGTAATATTTACCAAGTACCAGTCCAACTGTTAAACAACACAGACCACCAATCTTACAACAATCAAAAAGAGGCAAAGAAGTCTCTTTATGTAAATTCAATTATCCCACAACTTATAAAAGTTAGAGAAGAGTTAAATAGATGGCTAACCCCAGCCTATGGAAACAATCTTTATATTGATTTCGATTTTACAGTCATTCCAGAACTACAAGAGGAGATGGATAAAGTTGTTACTCAAATGTCGAGCAGCTGGTGGTTAACACCAAATGAAAAAAGAACAGCCATGAGTTATGGAGTTGATGAGGAGCAAACAGCAATGGATGACTATTATATCCCAGCTAACTTATTACCTCTGGCTAATGATATGGGAGTTGAGGACCCAAAACAATTGCATGACGATTTTTCAATTGCACTGAGAAAAAGACTAGTGCCAGGTTTTAGTGATGTGTTCACAACAATAAGAGAGGCAGAAGAGAGAGCTGTTCAATTAGGCGGTTCTGGTTATCATGAACATTCTTTTGATGGTACCAGAGTTTTTATGCCTTTTAAAACTCATGAGGAATATGAGGCAGCCAAAGAAGGGCGATTGGATGAGTATTACGAAAGAGTAGAGAATTCGATTTATGATGACGAGGATGAGGATTCTAGAAAACCAGATATTGAGTATAAAGAGCCTAATATATCAGACAGAGTTAGAAACGCTTTAAAAGACAAAGTTGATGACCATAACGACAAGCATGGAGACGACCCAGATAAAAGAGTAACTCTTAGGATGCTTATAGCGGTATTTAGAAGAGGTATTGGAGCTTATAACACCAATCCTCAATCTGTTAGACCAAATGTTTCTAGTGCGGACCAGTGGGCTTATGCAAGAGTAAATAATTTCCTTAGGTCCATAAGAACAGGGAGATTTCGTTCTGGCAGACATGATACAGATTTGATTCCAGCTGGACATCCATTGAGTTCTAAAAAAAGTCATAAGGTTTACAATGATTATCCTCAAGGTGCAACCAACAACGCTAAAAGAGTTTTAGAGTGGGATGAGAAATATAAGCTCAGAGGTAAAATGGGAACTCCCAAAGGATGGTCCAGAGCAAAGCAATTAGCGTCAAGAGATACATTGTCTCAAGCTGATGTCAATTCAATATATAGCTTTTTAAAAAGACATGAGCAAAATGCAGAGATAGCTGAAGAGTTTAGAGGCACTCCATACAAGGACAAAGGGTATGTCATGTATAATGCTTGGGGTGGTAAAGCATTATTATCTTACGTTGAACGATACAGAAGTGCCAACCATGATGAGGGAGATAGCGATTAAAAGAGTAAAAGATAATTGGATTGATGAGTTCTCTAATTTACTGGATAAGGTCGAAAATAAAGAATTTAAAAAAGCATTATCATTTTATAAAGAGAATTATTTTGAAGGCGTTAGTAGATTTTTGGTTGAATCTAAAACAACAGGATACGAGGACCTTTTTACAAATAATGGCTTTACTGCTATTTATGTCGATACTTATAGAAATATTGGTACTTCTTTTGCTAACTGGTATGCTAAGAGCATTGGGTCTTTATTAAAACAGCAAGACGTTTCTGATTATAATGATATTTGGGAGGCAACTTTTGCTGAAGAAGGTCGCAGAATAGCTGGTAATAGAGTTGAACTTGTTTCTGGAACTGCAAAAGAAACACTTAAAAAAGAGTTAAAAAGATTTATGCAAGACCCAGAGTTTATGGGGTCAGATGTCAGAACTAAAGCAAGAATCTTAAGGACCAGATTTAATCAATATTCTAACAGCCAAGCTCAAAGATTAGTAAGAACAGAGGCAACTAATGCAGCTAATTTAGGAACCATGAGAAGTGCTTTGGATATATATGGAGCTAATGAGTTACAAAAAGAATGGATTTCAGCAAACGATGAAAGAGTAAGAGATGGTCATAGAACAGCTGGAGATAAATTTTTAGGTAGTGGTAAACCATCAATTATTGATTTTGATGATAAATTTGAAGTAAATGGTGAATTTTTACATAGAGCTGGAGACCCAGCTGGTAGTCCAGCCAATGTGATTAATTGTAGATGTTCAATTGCACCATTTCCTAAAAAATCAGACCAATTAAATTATATTTAAATGCTTATTAAAAGACTTTTAGAACAGTATTATCGTAATTACCCCAATGCTGATAATTTAGACCCTTTGATTTCTTTTGTTGGAGAGAGAGAGTTTATTGGAATTATGTTAGCAAGAATGAATAAAGAAATAAAATTAACTGTCTCAGAAGGTGATTCTAAAATGGTCAAATATGAATATATTTAAAATTTTTATCTTTGCAATATGAATGAGATAATTTACAAACAAAGTCCGATGGGCGAGTTAGTCGATATGGATAAAGAAATGGGTATCGTCAAAGGTTATGCGTCAACATTTGGGAACATAGATTCTGACAATGACATAATTAACAAAGGTGCTTATAAAAAAACCATTGCTGAAAATGGTCAAAGAATTAAATATATATACCAGCATAACATGGAAAAGCCCTTAGGCGTTATCAAAATGCTTGAGGAGGATAATAAAGGCTTAATGTTTGAGGCTCAAATAGCTAAAACAACATTAGGTAAAGATGTTATTGAATTAATGAAAGCTGGAGTATTAACAGAAAATTCAGTTGGTATTATGCCAATACAAAAAGAGATGGTTGATGGAGTCCGACATATTAACGAGGTTAAGCTGTTTGAGATTTCAGCTGTTACTATGGCAGCTAATCCAGAGGCAATGATTTTAGATGTCAAAGGAAACATTAACCAAGAAAAAATTTTAAAAAGATATGACCGCTTAGCGAAGTTAATTCGTAAAGGCGAGATTAGTGACGACATGGGTTATGCCATTGAGTCAGAAATAATGAAACTTAAAACGCTTTTCAATAGTATAATCACTAAGCCGACAGAAATAGTCACTGAGCCGATTGAAGTAAAAGAGGAAAAAGATTCATCCGAAATATATAAATATTTGTTTAATCGCTTAAAAAATTAAAAAATGAGTGAAGATGTAAAAAATCAACTGGACCAAATTGGTGACTTAGTTGATGGTAAAATTGAAAAGGCTTTCAATGCTGCAAAAGACAACGCTAAAGGCGAAGTTGAGGAGTCATTGAAATCTGAAATTAAAAATCTAACTGAAAAATTTGTTGACTTAAACGACAGAATGGATAAGTCAGAGGTAAATGCTCAGAAGGATTTAGACAACAACACTGTTAAAAGTTTTAAAGGTGCATTAGGTAAAGCTCTTAAAGATGGAGCAATTGAATCTATTCAAAAAGGCAACAGCAATACTGCTAAATTTGAAATCAAAGCTGATATGACTATCGCTGCTGATTTCACTGGAGACGTTGCAAGAGTCCAAAGAATAGAGGATATTAAATTTGACCCAGCTAGAGCTACCCATATACGTTCTTTAATTCCTAACGGTTCAACTGATTCTCAGATAGTGAGATTCCCTAAAGAGTCTGGTTACAACGACAACGCTTCGACTAAGGCTGAGGGAGCTGCTCTTGACCAATCAGATTTTGATATAACTGCAACATCCATCCAAATGGAGAAGATTGGAACTACCATGAGACTCACAGAGGAGATGTTAGACGATACACCCCAGATAACTTCTTATTTGTCTGCGAGAGTACCGAGCAAAGTTTTATCAATCGAAGACAACCAGATATTAAATGGAAATGGTTCATCTCCTAACTTAGATGGATTATTTACTGACGGAGGTGCTTTTACAACAACCTCTTCAGCTGCATTTTATCAAGCTGTTGAGTCAGCAAATGAATTTGATGTTTTAGTTGCTGCTTTAAATCAGTTAGCTGGATTAAATTATCAAGCTGATTCTATATTACTACACCCAACAGATTTTCATAAAATCGTATTGTTGAAATCAACTGCGAATGAATATCTAAAAGGTCAAGTAATGTCTGGATTACAACCAGCAATTTTAGGCGTACCAATTAGCATCAATACCGCTGTTACAGCTGGTAAGTTTTTAGTTGGTCAGCTTTCAGTTGCTACTCAGCTTTGGATAAGAGACGGTCTTGGAATCGAGTTCTCAAGGGATAATCAAGATAACTTCGAAAAAGGATTTGTAACGGTCAGAGCTGTTGAAAGAGTGGGAGTTTCTAACTATCTACCAAGTGGAATAGTACAAGGAACATTCTCAACTGCGAAAACTGCTTTAGAGACTTCATAATAATATGAGTTAATAAATTAGTGTAAAAAGAAAAGGGACCATTTAGGTCCCTTTTTTAATTCATAGGCTTTTGTTTTTAATTAATCCCAAACTTCAATATTGTTATCTTCTAAAATTTTATTAATAATAAATTCTTCGATTTCATTCCAAATTTCAGAATCAGCATTTAATTTAATGTTTGGGAAATCAAAACTAATTTGCGTTTCAAAATCTCCCCAAACTTCGCTTCTGTTTAAACATTTAGATAATTTTTCAATTAATAAATCTTTGTGTTCAAATCTTATGTTTTTACTTGTTTTTGTTGTATTTTCCATTTTTATAGTTTTAAATTTCAGTAAATATATATAATAAATTTAATATAAAAAAAATTATATACTATTTTTTTTTAAATACTCTTAAAAAATCCAAAATACCTCTAAAATCGTTAAAACATTTTATTGAACAAAAGTACCTTGTTTTGAATGTATTTTTGTAAAAATAGAATCCATCAGTAGGTCCGTTGCAAGTATCGCACTTCTTAGACTCATTTAGAGGCTCAAAATAGCTCATTTCTCGGCTTTATTTTTATAAACGATAAGAGACACTAACAGCATTAAAATCGAGTCCGCTAAAGCTCCAAAAACAAACATCAGTCTGATTGACCAGAAAAAGGTCCCAATAACTAAAAATGCCCAGACGTTTTCTCTTAATTTATCTTTATCCATATATCAATAGAATTATGTAAATTCCAAAAAGTATCACAGCATTGACAAAAAGTAATGTTAAAACTGCTTTTACTAAAAACTTTTTTAGTCTTTTATTGTTTTCTTTTTGGTCAATGCTGCTGACTATATAATACTTAGAGGGCATTTTTGATGAGTTTAATTTGCTCATAGGTTTCATCATCTGCTCTATCATAGGTTATTAACCTTATTTTCTTCCATCCTTTAGATGGAATCTTTAGGTCATACCAACGTCTAAAAGATGACAGGCTTTTTGTGAATGGTCCATTAAACATCCATCCAGAATAAACTCTCCTCCAACCCTGTTTTGTACATTTCCATTTACCAGATGCTAAGAGTCGTCTAAAAGTCCAGCCGCCCATGGTCCTTCTTTCAATACCTCTCGTCTCATAGAATTTACTTGGACCGCTATAAAATGCAATGTATTGTGAATCTTTATTAATATTTATTACGCAAGTTTGTTTGACAGAAAACTTAGGTCGGTCGATTTTGTTTCTTAAGTCTATTGTTTCCATTTATGTGTTTTTAAAAAATTATTAATCTTTGATACGTCTTTATCCAACCTTTTAAAATGTTTTACATCAGATATGTATTGGTTAATTTTGCCATCCATATTTTTGCCTTGATAATTTTCCCAGTGAAAAAATGTAGGAAGTTTAAAAAAATTGCCAGTATATATATGTGCAAATGTTTTAACATGGTCAGTAGTCCATTTAAAATCTTTGTTGTTGTTATCCATATTATTAGTATTTAAATTTATTAAAAGCATTAACAAATGCTTGAGCTTTGATTTTTGTTGTGAAATGAGCAACACCTTCTAAAATTTGCTCTGGATTTTCACCCCATTCTAAAGCTGCTTCAAAGTCTCTTTTATATTTAAAAGTTACATGATAATCAGCTCTTGATGAATATTCATCTATTTTTGCATCATGGACACATCTACCTAAAGATGTTGGCATGAATTTTTTTATTAATTGATTATTTGTCATTTTATTAGTTTTAAATTTCCTCTAATATATAAAAAAAACTTTATATAAAAAAAATTATATACAAAAACTTTTATTTTTTTAGTATTAGTTTTGCATTGTGGAAGGAAATTTACTAGGATGCTATGCTGAATATTTGTTTGTCAGTGAATGTTTGAAGAGAGGAAAATTAATTACTATGCCAGTTTTAGATTCTTCTCCTTACGATTGCATAGTAGAATCCAGAAAAAAACTCTACAAAGTACAGGTCAAGGCAACAGAGAAAAAGCCTTATGTTGGTCGTAGGACCATAAATGCTCCATTAAATAACAGCAAATCTAAATACACAAAAGATGTTATTGACTTCTTTGCTGTTTACTCAGCTTATTTTGAAGGTTTCTTTATATTCCCTAATACTGGTAATATGCAATCAATAAGATTGTCCAAACATGGTAAGAATAGAATTTTTTTTAATAACTTTGAGTTTATTGTGTAATAATAGTTTTTTATTTCATATAATTTGATTTGTTTGGTTATGAAAAGTGCTGTTTTAAGATGGCACTTTTTTTTTATCTTTGTTGTTAAATACAAATATTATGGCAAAAATTAAAATGACTAGAACAGTTTTAGCTGAAAATACATGGCATAAAGAGGGTGATGTTTTAGAATTACCAGAAAAACTAAGCAACCATTATTTAAATAGAGGTATTGCAGTGCTGTTTAAGGAAGAGAAAGCTAAAAAAGAAACTAAAGAACATAAGCAGTCTAAGAAAAAAACAAAGAATGTTTCAAATAAAAATAAATAGTACAACTGGTAGTGAATTAATTACCAACACAGATGTCAAGCTGTTTGCGAGAATTGATACAACTGCGGATGATGATTTGTTAGATGAGATGATTACAACAGCCAGACAAAACGCTGAAAATTTTCTTAACTCTGATATTGTGGCTAAAAACAGGACCTATTATGCCGCTGAATTACATCAAAGAATTGAGCTGCCTTTTAGTCCAGTCGCATCTATATCATCTGTAACGGTTGACGGTTCTGCTGCGACTTATACAGTTTACGGTCTAGATAACAACTATATTGAGCTTGATTCCCTACCAGCTGAGGAGGTAAAAATAACTTATGTTACTTCTGGTCTATCTGATGGACTTATTAAACAAGCATTATTGCAAATGGTCACAACTTATTATGACAACAGAGCTGACTTTAGTGAGGTTGGTAATAATATAGCGGAGATACCTACATCATCAAAAAAATTGTTAACACCATTTAAAAGGAGCTTTATTTAATGGATGCTGGTAAACTTGACACTAGAATTGAGATAAAAAGACTCACAAAATCAGATGATAATTTTGGAGGGTTTACATCAACTAAGGCAACTCATGTGACTCTTTGGGCAAATAAAAAGGATAAGTCTGGAGAAATGATAACACAAAACAGTCAAAGAAAATTTGAACTTAAGACTTTATTTACTATAAGAAAAAAATCAGCGGACCAGATATCACTCAGTGATACAATTCAAATTGTTGGAGATTCTGACGAATATAGAATTAATTCAAAATTTGATTCGGTCCATAAATATTATACTGTTCTGGAGGGCATTAAATTAGTATGAGTTTTAAATTAGAATTAAATAAAAAAGACTTAGCCTCAGTCAATCACAAAATGAAAAAACTTGAGAAACTTGACAGAGATGGTCTAAATAGGTCATTAAAAGATTTCGCTTTGCTTACATCCAGAGAAATGAAAAAAGTTGCTCCTTTAGAGTTTGGTAATTTGATGGGATTGATAACAGCGAAAGCTGTCAGAAAAACCGCAATAGTAGAATCTAAAGCAAAATATTCTGGTTTTGTAGAGTTTGGAGGAGGTAAATCAAGAAATGATGACCCAAAAAGAAAAATTCCTTATTTCTATCCAACTATAAACAGAATGCTTACAGCTTTACTTATGGACATAAATAACAAAATTAAAAAAGCATTGAGATGAATGAGGCTCTACATTTTATCAGAAAAGCAATTATTGACCGCTTAACAAATCAAATAACGGTTGATAGTGCTACGGTTCCTGTCTATAATAGAGTTCCATCTGATGCTACAGCTCCATATATTAAGGTTTTTTCTGTTAGTCATGATGAGATTGACAACAATAAAGATACATTCACACTAAATTGTGTTACTAGAATTGAGGCTGTCACTTCGTTTGATGCGGATAGTGGTGGTCAATTGACAGTAAATCAAATGATTTCAAGCATTCTAAATTTAGTTAGAACTCGTAGCTCATCCTATTTTGATTTATCCTCAGATAATTTTAAGGTTTACACTTGTATTAATGAGGGCGTTTCTTATGAGGAAAATGACGAAGGTGATAAAACGTATTTTATTGGTAACTTAGAACTCTCAAACAGAGTTCAAAAAACATCTTAGAAAAATGGAAGATTTAAGAATTTGGGGAATAAATTTAAGTGCTGTTGGAATTAGCTTTATGAATATCAATTCAGCATTGACAACATTGGTATTGTTTGCATCTTTATGTTATACAGTATTAAAAATAAAAGATAGAATCAATGACAAGTAGAGAGAGGAGAGAAATTAGAGGATATGTAGGCTCTGGAATTGTATTTCTTTTTGTAATACTACTGTTACTTTTTTTGTCACAGTTTGAGGTTCCAGAGTCAAACAATGATGCATTTAAACTTATTGTTGGAGCTTTAGTTAGTGTAATTGCTGCAAGTGTTTTTGTTTTTATTGGCAAAGATGACCAGCAAATCATTGACTTACAGAAAAAAAATGACTCATTAGAAATGAAGGTGGACCAACTTGTTGACCAAAAGGACCAGCTTGAAAAATTGTTAATTGAATTACAGGACGGAATATTAAGCAAATTACTTCTTAAATATACTTTAGATTATGATGATAAGATGCTTAAAAACATTGATTGTGAAAATGAGGACTGTAATAAAAAATAAAAATGAAAAATTATGAATTGGAAATATTTTAAAATTGAGGAGTTTGATGACCCTAACGAGGAGGGTTCAGCGGCTGAGAATATGGATTTTAATTTTATTACTTTGCTTAATACTATTAGGCATCAAAGTGGAGTCCAGATGCGAATTACCAGCGGTTATAGAACCGAGGAAACAAACTCAAAACTTAAAAACAGTGTGCCTAACTCAAGTCACCTCAAAGGCGTTGCAGCAGACATTGCTTGTAACAACTCCAGTGACAGAGAAAAAATTATTGCAGCTGCAATCAAAAACAAGGTGCGTAGGATTGGGATTTCTAACGGAGGGTTCATACATCTTGACGTTGACTCTGAAAAGCAACCAGCTGTCTGGTTATATGGTAGCAAAAAGTAGTAAATCAGCTTATACGTTGGAATGAAAAAAAAGAAACCATTTGGACAGACGACTGTCGGCAAAATATTAAAAGGAGCTGTCGGTCTTGTTAATCCAACTCTAGGGTCTCTAATACAGGGAGAAATGTCTGTTGAGCAAGTTATAAGCTCTATAAAGAACTCTGATTGTCCTGTAGAGGATAAAATAAAGGCTCAAGAAATGGTCTTAGAGGCTTATGAGGCTGAAGTAGAGGATAGAGCATCAGCAAGACAAAGAGAGATGGCTGCAATACAAGCTGGGTCCAATGACATTCTTTTTAAGACTGTTGGCTGGGGAATAACACTATCTTTTGTTGCAGTTGTTGCTGGAGCAATAGGACTCTGGGAGATACCAAAAGAATCACAAAGATTATTTGACATGGGTTTTGGTGCTGTAGTTGCTGCATTTACTCAAGTCATTGGATATTACTTTGGTAGTTCTATGGGTTCAAAAAATAAAACTCAGATAATGAACAATCAAAATGGCTAAAAGAGCTGAGTATGTACATAGAGAAAAAAAGAAAATAAAAAGAAAAGGGATTCATTCAAAGAATCTCTCAAGAGGTAAAAACAGTAAACAATATAAAAAACCTAGAAAAAGATAATGCCAACTCCAAACTTATTTAGTGCTAACCACTACCAGAGAATGTCATTTGGTGATTATGGATTTCGTATTTTATCGGCAACTGGAACAGCTACATCTGTTGTTGGTGAAAAATTTGGAGCTATAACAATATTAGAGAACTCAAGAATCTCATTAACATCTAATGCAGAAGGTGGAGATAGTTCACTAACAAACTTTGATATTAATGAAGGACATACAATGGTGGGTGATTTTACAAGCATCACAGTTGTTCAAGGTTCTATTATTTGTTATTTAAGGAGATGATTTCAGTTGGTAGGTCTGTAAAAAATGTCATAAACTCTAGCCGTTTAATAATTAAAAGAATTATTTCTATTTTTTATAACACAAATGAAAATAAATGGGAGGACATAAATGACAACTGGGATGATTAAAAATTTGTAAATTTGTTAAAAATAATTAAATGGCTACATTAACAGGCACTAAAATAAAAGACACTTTTAAATCTTTAGTAAAGGTTACAGATAATTTAGAGGCTGGAACTTCTGGAAAACAACTCTCTGACGGTAATGGAAATAATTTAGGGCTTTTTGTTGATACAGATGGCGTTTTTGGAATTGGTGCGGCTGCAAATATATCTTTAGACGTAAGCTCAAAAACTGATGCTATTGGTCTACCAGTTGGAACAGATGCCAATAGACCAACAGGAGGAGCTGGACAAATTAGATATAATACAACTGACGGAAAATTGGAATATTATGACTCTCAATGGAGGCATGTTGCCTCTGAGAGCTATGTCAATACAGAAATTACAAATTTAATAGATTCGGCTCCATCAACTCTTGATACATTAAACGAATTAGCCGCAGCTTTGAATGATGATGCTAATTTTGCAACGACTGTAACAAATTTAATTAATGGCAAACTAGACATTGTTACAATAACAGTCACTGTTGTATCTACTGCAGGAGGTAATAAATATGTTATAGACGGAACACAACAGCAAACAGTGACATTAAGTGCTGGTATCAAATACAGATTTGACCAGTCAGATAATTCAAACGCTGGAGGTGGTGGTCATGGATTGAGATTCTCAACAACCTCAGATGGAACACATAACTCTGGCTCTGCATATACAACAGGCGTTACAGTTGTTGGAACAGCTGGGAGTGCTGGTTCTTACACTGAAATAATAACTGAACAAGACACTCCAAAACTATATTATTATTGTGTAAATCATGGCGGAATGGGTGGAGCTTTGTCTCATTTATCTGACAAACAAGACACAATCACAGGAGCTGCAACGACAATAACCAGCTCAGATTTAACAGCTGACAGAGCTTTACTGTCTAATGGCTCTGGTAAGGTTGCTGTTTCAGATATTACTGCAACAGAATTGGGACACTTAGATGGAGTAACATCTAACATCCAGACACAAATAAATGGTATTGGTGGCTCTCAAGATGTATTTAAAACGATTGCAGTTGCTGGACAAAGTAGCGTTGTTGCAGACCAAACAACAGACACTTTAACACTAGCTGGTGCATCTGGTATAACGATAACGACAAACGATTCAACAGATACAATAACTTTTACTGGCTCTGGTTCTGGTAGTGGTGGAGCTTTGACCGTAGTTACAGAACAAGCAAACGGAGATGGAACAGTTGGTCCATTTACTTTGTCAAATACCATAGCAAGTAAAAACAATGTTCAAGTTTATGTTGATGGTGTATATCAAACTAAAGATAAATATTCAACAAGTGGAAGTGATTTAACTTTTGGCAGTGGTAATGCACCTTTGACTGGTACTAATAACATTGAGTTTGTGCATTATGTCGCATTAAGTGGAACACCAGCAATAGATGTAGATGTATTTAATGGAGATGGTACAACTGGACCATTTACATTAACAACTGAACCAGCAACAAAAAATAATCTCCAAATTTTCATAGACGGAGTATATCAAAATAAAAGTAATTTTTCTACCTCTGGAAATTCGCTTACTTTTGCGACTGGAAGTGAACCACAAACAGGGACTGGAAACATAGAAGTAACACATATAAAAATTTCGTAAATTTGATTAAATTATAAAAATGGCATTAACAAAAGTAACACATGACGTACTAGAAGACAGATACACAGCTATAAATGCAATAGGCACAACTTCTGGTGCTTTTAATATTGATTTTTCAGCTGGTGCTATACATACTGTCACCTTAGGTGGAAATCATACAGGAACATTTAGAAACTTTAAAGTGGGTCAAGTAATCGACATTATAATTAGCGGTGATTATACTTTGACAATGAGTGCAACTGCATCTGGAACACCATCAATAAAAAAAATAGGCTCAACTTCTTATTCTGGTTCAAGTGACAATGTAATCCAAGTTGTTTGCACAAATGCAAGTAGCTCAACACCACAATTTTTATTCAGTGTTAACACATTTGCTGATGCTACAAATCCATAATATCTATGAAAGCAAGAATCGAAAAAGGTAAAATAATTAAATATGCAAAACTTCCAGACTCATTGCAATTTGGTGGTAAATGTTATGAAAATTTTTCTAAGGCTAGTTCGGACGTTGTTAAGGAATGCGGTTTTTATGATGTTGTTATTCCAGAACATGACAATAAAAAACAATATCTATGTAATTTACATTTTGTAGATAACACAGCTGCTGGTAAAACTTACTTTACCTATGATGTTAAAGAAAAAACATTTACCAAAACATTAGCTGAATTAAAAACAGATAAAATAGAAGAATTAAAAAACGCAGCATTTAATAAGTTGGTAAGTACTGACTGGTATGTGATAAGAAAAGCAGAAACTGGACAAGCTATACCAGATGCTATAGAAACACAAAGAGACAATCTAAGAATTACAGTTGCTGCTAAAGAAAGTGAAATCAATGCAATAAGTAAAAAAATAGATGTTTTTAACTACGAGATTAATTTGTAATGTCATTAGGAAAAAAGTTATTTCATCAAAACCCAGCAGACTCATCTGGTAGTGGTGCAGCATCAGCTCAACAAGGTTTAGTTTTACATTTAGATGCTAATGATGAGGATAGCATAGAAAGTGGTGGTGGTAATCAAGGTAATGGTAGCGGAACATGGTTTGATATTTCTAGATATAATTTAAATGTGCCTTTAGTAGATAAGTCAAGCAATTTACAATTACATCTTAATGCAAGTGATACAACTTCTTATAGTGGTATTGGAGATGATTGGACAGATATAAGTCAAAATTCAAACACAGCCACAAAAGTAAATGGTCCAACTTATGGCTCTGATTTAAGAGGTTATTTTGACATGGATGGTTCTGACGATATATTCGAAATTGACTATAATGCTAGTTTGTACATGACATCCAACACTGGCTTCACAATAGAGGCATGGGTTAACAGAGATAGTGATGCCGAAGGATATATTATAGCAAGTAGAGATAATTCTAACTATCCTTATGCTTTACAGTGGAATAGTTCTTCTCATGGTTATTATGGATGGATTAGTGGAAGTACTGCAACATCTTCTGCAAATGTTGGATTAAGTGAAAATTCAACTAATGGTATAGGAAACTGGGACCATGTTGTAATGACTCATTCAAGTAGTGATAGAAAAAACAGATTATATGTAAACGGTACATTAACAGCTACTTCATCAACAGTAACTGGAGTGCATTCTACATCTAGTAATGTCTATATTGGTGCTTATTGGCAAGGAGCTGTTAAATTTGATGGCAAAATTGGTGTAGTTAGGATTTATAATACAGAGCTAACTGCTTCAGAAGTAGGACAAAACTTTAGAGCTGGTAATTTTATCAGTTATACTTCTATAATTACTTCTAAGGATTCAGCAACTCAAGGGAATTTAATAACAGCTCCTCCAACTCAAGGGACTATACATTCTACAAATTTAGCTCTTAGTTTAGATGCAAATGGATATACAAGTGGAGCTTGGTATAATACTGCTAATAGCAGCTATAATGGTACAATAAACGGTGCTACCTATGTCAACAATGATAATTCTGATTATTTTGATTTAGATGGTAGTGATGATTTTATTGAAGTTAACACTTATGCTGGAGTAGACATAGGTAGCGGTGGGCTAACTGTTGAGGTATGGGCTTTATGTGAAGGTACATCTGGCACTGATACAATCGTATCTAACATAGGTAGTGACTTATATGGCTATCAGCTAGTAAACAATGGAACAAATGTTATTTTATATATTTATGAAAACACAAATGTTATAGTAAATGAGACAGCCTCATCTAGTATTGTTGTAGGTACTTGGAATCATTATGTTTTTACTGTAGCATCCAACTCAAATGGTGCAGAAGTAAAAGTATATATTAATGGTAAAGAAAAAATAGACAGTACATTAAACAGTGCTTACAGTGGTTCTAGCACTAATTTTAATATTGGTAAATATCCTTATGCTGCTTCAAATAGATATTTTGAAGGTAAAATAGGACAAGTCCGAACATATACATCAGCTCTTACACAAAGTCAAGTAAACACAAACTATAATGCAACTAAAGACTTATATCAAGGGGTAACAAGTTTACAGTTAAGTTTAGATGCAAATGGATATACATCTGGAAATTGGTCCGATACTTCTGGAAATAGTAGACATGCTGTTATTTCTGGAAATACAGCTCATACTAATGATAATAACTCTGATTATTTTACTTTAGATGGCACAGGTGATTATTTTACAGTAGCCCATAATAATATATTTAATTTAGAGGTAGATAATACAATAGAAATGTGGATATGGAGGTCCTCAACTACAAATGAGCAAACTCTTATGCATAAAGGAGAAAGTTGGTCGAGCGGTAATGCTTGGTTTTTAAATTGGACTAGCTCACTTAATGCAGGATATTATTTTTATGATTATGATACAGCGTCTGAGACAAAATCTGGTTTAGCTGCAACTCCTTTAAATGAATGGCATCATCTTGTCTTGTCATGGAATGCTGGAACTAGAAAAGCTAAAATGTATATAAATGGTGTTGAACCATCTTATCAGACAGCACCCACAGATGGGGGTGGTAGTTTAGGTGCAACAAATACGGATGCTTTAGAAATAGGTAAAGAAGGTGTAACTGGAACAGGTCATCCAGCTTGGAATGGTAGAATAGCTCAAGTGAGATGGTATAAAGGTGCTATGACAGAATTACAAGCAAATACTAATTATGATGCCACTAAAGCATTGTATCAAAACCCTACTATCCATATGAATCTATTAGGGTCAGCTTATACAAGTGGCTCAACTTGGACTGATTCAAGTGGCAATGGTAATGATGGTGAAATAACAAATGGCACCGCTCTTTTTGACAAAGAACTTGGCAACTATTTAAATTTTGATGGTAGCCCAAGATTGACAGTCAGTTCTTTTTCGGAATTACAAACTGCTACAGCTTTTACTATTGAATTTTGGTTAAGGTCATCTACTGCAACCTCTGATGGGATGATTTGGAATGTATATGATAGCTCATCTTCTACAAGAAAATTTAGTTTAAGTTGGAATAGTAATAAACTTAGATGGGTAGTATATAGTGCTACAGGAGGATATAACGCCTCACAAGATTTATTTAGTTCAAATACCTTTTCTACTAATACTTGGTTACATATAACAGCAACATATAACTTTGACAATGAAATGAAAATATATGTAGACGGTGTGCTAGAGGGTGAAGAATCAAGTCCAAATCTTGGTGTAAATACTACTACAACTACACAAATGAGATGGAGTGACAGAAGTGATGGCTATTCAGTAGATACTCAAATCGGAGAGGCAAGATTTTATAGTGCAGCTCTCACATCAGCCCAAGTAGCACAAAACTACTTGGCTACAAAAAAATATTATCCTAACGAAAATCATGCTACTAATAATGGAGCAAATTTTTATGGTTCTTCAACTCCATATTATTTTGATTTTATTTCAAATGACTATTTTAGAACATCTAGCATTCCGATAACTTGGACTAGTGGCTTCGCCTATGAAATTTATTTTAAAGCCGATACAAATACACAAAGTTATCCAATAAGTACAAGTGGGTCAACAAATCCAGCTTTAAGTTGGAGAAATATGTCTGGATGGAAAATTGTTGCTTTTCATTATAAAACAAATGGTACTCCTGATTATTTGCAGTCTGATGCAAATGCCACTGGTCAATGGTATCATATAGTTTACACAGCAAATGATAGTGGTGGTCAAATTTATACAAATGGTTCTTTGTCTGATTCCACTACCAATAGCGTTAAAACTGGTAATTACAATGATTACTTTGATATAGGTCGATTGGGCGGTGGTAATTATTTAGATGGTAAAATAGGTATGATTAAAATTCATGCAAAACATTTGACATCAACTGAAGTAAGTGCTAATTATGATGCAACCAAGTCTACTTATGGTCTATCATAAATAAAAAATAAAATACTTATATTTGTAATTAATATTAACTAAAAAAATAAACTAAATGCCGACAACTGGAATTTTTAATGGGACCAATCTAATTTTAAAGGTAGAAGGTGCAACTTTAGGACACACAACTAGCTGTTCTTTAAATTTGTCTAACGACTTACCAGAGTCAACTAGCAAGGACTCCTCTGGATTTCAAGAGGTGATTGCTGGTGCTATGAGTGGAGAAATTAGTTTTGATGGGTTTGTTAAATATGATGATAGCTCTAACGCAATAGAAATGGCTGATTTCTTATTAGCCAGAACTCAAATAACTTGTGTTTTTGGTACAGCTGCAACTGGTGATGAAATTTATACTGCCGAAGGTTTTTTAAGTAGTGTTGAAATGTCAGCTGAGGCTGAGGCTCCAGTTACTTACAGCGGTTCAATTACATTGACAGGAGCAATCACAAAATCAACAAACTAACATATAACTGATTTTAACTTTTATGGCAAACAAAAAAAGGGGATATTATACTCTCAATCTGGGAGGCAAACAAAGAGTCATGCATTTTAGCATGAATTTCTGGGCAAACTTCACAGATATGTTAGGAATATCGTTGGATAAAATTGGAGATATATTTGCTGGAGGAGTTTCAATTACTTCATTAAGAGCTTTAGTTTATTCTGGTTTATTAGCCTACGACCAAGAGGAAGGAAATGAGATTGACTACAATGAGTTTAAAGTTGGAGCTTGGTTAGAGGATGTAGATGAAAAAATGTTAAAAGAGATGATTGACTCCATGATGGAATCTAAAATCTTAGGTAATCAACTCAACATGGGTATTGACCGAAACCCCAAAACAAAAAAAAAGACCAGTCCAAATCCGAACCTAAGGAATTAACTTGGGATACTTTACTCGATTATTATATTGGACAAATAGGAATTAATCCAAATGATTTTTGGTCCAATACATGGATTGAAAACCAGCTTTTAGGTGAGGCGAATAATATTCAAATGAATTTATTGTGGGAGCAAACTCGTTATTTATCAGCAATGATTTATAATGTAAATTGCACTAAAAGAAGTCAGATGATGAAACCAACTAATTTATTCCCTTTGCCTCAAGATAAAATGATAAAAACTGGAGCTGTTAAATCTACTCCAAAACAGTTTAATGAATTTTTAGAGAAAGCAAGGTCTAAAGGGATTGACGTTTAAGTTTAAATTTTAGTATTTTTGTAAAATGGCAGACCAAAAATTAAGAGTAGATTTATTATTAAATTCAAAAGGATTTAGCAAAGGTTTAAACACAGCTTCTGGAAGGCTTAGAGCTTTTGGCTCTAAAATCTCATCAGTAGGTAAATCATTATCACTTAGAATAACAGCTCCAATGGTCTTGGCTGGTGGTCAAGCAATTAGAATGGCAGCTAAGTTTGACAAGTCAATGACTCAAATTAAAACTCTTGTAGGGGTTGCTGGTTCTGAGGTCGACTCAATGGGTCAAAAAGTAAAACAATTAGCATCAACAACTGGCGTAAATGCAGCAGAGGCGGCTGAGGCTTTATTTTTTGTAACATCAGCTGGTCTAAGAGGTTCTGAGGCTATGGATGTCTTAGAGCAATCTTTAAAGGCTTCAGCTCTAGGATTAGGAGAAACAAAAACAGTTGCTGATTTAGCAACCTCAGCAATGAATGCTTATGGGTCCGACACCTTAGGAGCCTCTGATGCAACTGATGTCTTGGTTTCAGCAGTAAGAGAAGGTAAACTCCAAGCTGACGAACTTTCTTCAGTTATGGGTGCGGTCCTACCGATTGCCTCTAATATGGGAGTTAAATTTCATGAAGTTGGAGGAGCTTTTGCAGCTATGTCTAGAACAGGAACACCAGCAGCTCAAGCAGCAACTCAATTAAATGCCATACTAATGGCAATAATGAAACCGTCTGAGGATGCCAAAAAGGCTATGGATGAGTTAAGTCTGTCTCAAGAGGGTCTTAGAAAACAAATTAAAGAAGAGGGATTGTTAAGCGTTTTTGAAACATTAAGACAAAAATCAGACGAAAATTCTGGAGCTTTTGAAAGGGTCTTTGGTAACGTCAGAGCCTTAAAAGGTATTTTAGATTTAACTGGTGCAAGTGCTGATGCTACTAGACAAATAATGGAAAGGATGGCTAATGCAACTGGCATTACATCTGATGCATATAAAGAGCTTACAAAAAGCTCATCTTTTCAATTAAACAAAGCACTTAATGAATTAGGAATTTTATTTACAGAGGTCGGAGCTGTTTTGCTGACAACTTTATTGCCAGTGTTTAGAGATATAGGAAATTTTGTAAAAGATATGACAACAAAATTTAACAGTTTATCTCCAGAGGTTAAAAAGTTTGGAGTAATCATTGCTGGATTAGCTACTATTTTACCGCCTTTTTTAATTGTTTTAGGTGGTATTGCAACAGCTTTTGGTTTTTTAATCTCACCAATTGGTTTGGCTGTTGGTGCCTTAGCTGGTTTTTTATTCTTTTTAGATGACATCGTAAACGGTTTTAATGACTTTATTGTTTCAATAAAAGCTGGATTTAAAGCCTTTATGTCTTTTGTAAATACTATTGTTGAGCTTATAACACTTCCTTTTAAAACAATTCGCAATTTATTTACTGAATTTACAGAAAAAGGCTTATCTGGTGATTTTGGAAAGATTGTTGACGATATGTTTGCAGAGGGTGAAAAAATATCAAAAAAATCTGGTGAGGATACAGCACAAATTTATATTGATGCAGCTAAAGAGAAATTAGAAAATGATGTTGAAAATGTCCTTAGTGGCGTTTTAAAAAAGGGTTTTAATAAAGCAGTCGATTCATTTAGTTTTTTAGGAACTCCATCCTCTGGAACTGGTGGAGGTGGAGATAAAAAAACATCTGCAAAACGAACAATTGATTTTCCAGATTTTAAAACTAATATAGGAGCTGCAATGTTAGACTCTGGAATAACTGGTGAGACTGTATTTAAACAATTAGAAAACACCGTTGAATTGTTTAATATAATGGATTCTCGCAGAGAAAAATTAAAAGAGCAAACATTGTTATACAATAATTTAGGAGAATCTGTTGCTGGGGTATTAGAACAATCTTTTATGGCTATTGCCAATGGAGAAGATGGTTTTAGACCAATAATTAACGCTTTAAAAACTTTAGCAATTCAGCTTTTAGCATCCGCAGCAGCAGCAGCTTTATTACAGGCATTGTTGCCCGGCGGTGGTAGTGGTAAGTCTTTAACCAAAGGTATGTCAGCAGTTAGTAAGGTTCAATCATTAATGAGTTTCCCATCTATGGCTAACGGAGGAATTGTTTCAGCACCAACATTGGCACTTGTTGGAGATAACACTGGAGCTGGTAGAGGTAATCCAGAGGTTATTGCACCATTAAATAAATTACAGGGAATGATAGATGCTAAAAGTAATCAGCATATTAATGTCGGAGGTGAGTTTAGAGTCGAGGGACAAGATTTAGTTTTAGCTTTACAAAGAGCTGACAGAGAACGAAACAGAATAAATTAATCTTTATGGCAACGTATGGATTAAAATTTGAGCTGTTTTTCCAAGACCTTGAGGACAGGAGATTTAAATTAGAATTTCACAAAAAAAATTACACTGGTGCTGTTTCAGCTTTAGTTGGAGGAGGTAATCCAGTTGAAATTGAGTGGTCTGGTGACGATGACATTTATTCACCAATCAGAGGCTCAAGATGTAAGATTAATTTAATGGTAACATCTACAACTTCTTACGATGCTTTTCATGAGGGAGATGAAAGAGAATATTTAGTTAAAGTTCTAAAGCATGACTCTTATGGTTATTTTTGGGAATCAGAACAGACAGAGTGGGAACTTGCCAACGCTAATTGGGATGAGGACACTGGAGGAGACTTTTTCTGGGAGCCTATATGGCAAGGTTATCTTGTTGTAGATAGATTTAAAGAGCAAATGATTCACAAACCATTCCCAATAAAATTAGAGGCAATAGATGGACTTGGAACATTAGGAGGTTTTGATTCACCTTTTGACACTACAAATGTAACAGATGCTAAAAATTTATTTTACTACATAACAGAAATTCTAAAATTAACTGGACATGAGCATCATATTTATGTTGCCAATGAAATTAGAAAAGATGGAGGAGCAACCAATGACACAATATTTCATGACATTGAGGTTAATCCATACGCTTTTTTTACTCCAAATTTGGTTTTAAGAAATGCTAAAGAAGTATTAGAGCAAATTCTAATGATTACAAATTCTAGGATTTATCATTCTTATGGACATTGGTATATTGTTAGTAATTCTAATTTAATAGAAAAAGACATTGACCAACTGGCTATCTGTCCAAGTGGAGCTGATATTGTAATTGACCCAGACCCAATAGGTGACCCAGCTGACACAATTCAAATTCCAGTTGTAAAAATTTTAACAAACAGTTCAGATGTTTCTTCGTTTACATACAGTGATGGACAAACAATATTTTTTCAAGGTAAAAATAATGGCTCTCCCCATACTTCTTACACTTTTGATGTAGATGGTTTTACAGTTAAAACAGGAGGAACAGAGACACCTAGATTAGATGTTAGAAACGCTAATTTTGCCCCAAATGGTTTAACTTCAGCCAATAATGGAGATGTTGTTAGAGTTACAATGACAAACTCAGCTGGTTCTGATAATGACTCTGTTACTTTAGTTAGGACAACAGATGACCCTCCTCCTCCTCCGACTTGTCAATTAGATGGAAATATTACTTTTACCCCAACAATTTTTAGTAATTTAAATGCAAGAATAGAACCTACACAAGATGTCATTCCAATAACTGGCAGTGACAATGATAATAATGTAACTATTACTGGTAATTTTACTTTAATACCAAATGTAGATTTTCAACTACCAGCTATTTCTGATATACAAATCAGCGGTGTAACAATAGGCAGTAGTTTAACATCTTCTCAAATTACAGCAAACCCAGCAAACTCCAACGGAGTAATTACATATAATGTGAATCCAACTGTCACAGCAACTTGTGGCAGTAGTAATTATACTTTCACATTGTCTGGTGCCTCAAAACGTAAAGAATATACAACAACAATAACTTTTACAAACAGCTCATCTAATACCTCTTTAAGTGCCTCAAGTTTAACCTTTACAAATCCAGCTGCACCCAATCCAGATGCTGACTTCGAGGGCACTGTTTTACTAAACACAAGCTCTGGTTTTTACTTTAACAGTTTGTCAGATATATCATTGGCGGTTGGAACTGGTATTATAAGTGTATCAAAAAGATTAGTTACAGAGAATCAAATCGAGATAAAAGTCTCTGGAATAGTTCCTTTTGGAACAACTGCAAACAGAACGGACACTGTAACAATTACAGGTACTCCTTTTAATGATGGTGATGCAACTGGCATAACTTCTGGTGTAACAATATCATCAGCTTTGACTTTGCCATTTTACGCTACAACAGCTTATACATTCCAATTTGTATCTAACCCTAATAATACAGCTCTGTTTAATGGTAGATTTAAAATTATAGCAACGGTCCATACAGGAGGAAACGCCAGAGTTGATTTTGTAACTATTTCACCAAGTCAAGGTAATGAGGCAACTAGGTTTATTAATATAACAGTAAGAACAAATCCAACAAACTCTCAAAGATTTGCTCTTATAAAATTTGTAACTTTGGATGAGTCAACAACCTTACATACTTTAACATTAACACAAAGAGGAATAAGTGTAGGTTTTGGACCTTAAAAAAATATTATGGCAAATATTAAAAATAAACAATTAGAGTTTTTACAAGGCGGTCAAGAGAATATTGATTTTAAGGTTTTTGATGCTAATGGTACTTATTTAGACACTGAAACAGAAAACATTGCTAAGAAGGTCCCAGATAAAATTCAGCCTCTATATAAGGACCTAATTAAGCAATATGATAAACCATTAAAAAGAGTTAAAATTAGAACGAGATTAAATCGTTTAAGCATACAGAATAAAAATGCTCATTTCTTAATACCAGATTTAGACAATAGATTTATAATTCAACCAGTAACGTCTCCAACAATAAGTCAGATTCAATTAGATACAACTGAAAATGTCAGAGCTTTGTCTGGCAATAGATATTTTAAATCAAATGCGATTAGTCAAACTGGAGCTAATACAGCTTTAATATCATTAGACCAACAGCATAACGCTATAAAACAAAGGAAAGCTCTTAATGTAGGCTTTTCATATTATATAGAAACAACAGACCACACTGAGAGTTATAAATTAAATCTTAAAGCCTCATTGGATGAAAGTTATAATGCTTCATCAGAATTAAAGCAATACAATTTCACGACTGATGAGTGGGAGGATTATCCAGCTAGTTCTGCAAATCAATCTATAAAAGAACAGCAAACATCAACCGTAAATGCTTGGGGTAAAATGACATGCGAAATAAAACCTTATTCGTCAAGCTCTGTTGACACTGATGTTTTTATAACAATTACAATTGACCAACCAATAAGAGTTGGACTTGGAGCTGGAGGCTTTAATAGGATTTATATTGATAATTTTTACATTGCCGAGTCTTATGATTTAGAAGGAAATGAAATAGTTTCAACAAGAGAACAAATATCAAACAACGGTAATTTTAGCGGTGAGCATGAGGTAAAAGATTTAATTTTATCTAATGAAGGAGAAAACACTGATTTTTTTATTGGCAAAATAACAGGAGATTTTAAAAGAGAACGAGATTCAGTAAACAAAAAATTAGAACAGCTAATTAGTGCCGAAATGATGAACGACAATCGTAGGCATTTAACAAGATATGAAGGAACATTTAGAGATAAATCTGGTTTTGATGGTGACCCAATAGGATTTCATAACAAGCTCCATGTAGATTTTGGAAATGATGTTTATCAAGATTTCCAGAGCTGTTATATAGATTCAATGAGGTACAACATCCGTAAAGCTGAAGTTGACGTTTCTATGCACGTCTCCAACCAAGATTGTGACGTAACAACAACTTATGTAACTGTTTTTGATTAAATATTAACAACTCCCTTTTGTTGTTTCCGACCCATTGCTTATTGCTAACCATAAGTGATGGGTTTTTTGCATAAAAAAAGGGTAATTAGAGGGGGAGTAATTAAAATTTTGTTCTTTTTACTTTAGGTTTTAGAGGTTCAACATATCCTTTTGTAATATTCCCTTTAGTGTTAATTTCTACATCTACAAAAGTAGTTCTAACTTCTACTGAATATTTACCTAGAAACTCTTTGTATTGACCTATTAATAAACTTATATGACCTTTTTTATAAAGATATAACACACTTACTTTTATTTTATTCCATTCAGTTTTATTGTATTTTTTTACTAAAGTAGTAATGCTATTAACAGTAGATTTTTGATTTTTTGTCATTTTATCTATTGCTTCTTTTTGTAAATCTGTCATTTTTATAGTTTTAAATTTCAGTAAATATATATAAAAAATATTTAATACCAAAAATATTTTATACTTTTTTTTAAAAATAAATTTTATAGTAAATTTTTCTTTTATTAAATAATTTTTATATAACTTCGTAAAAGTATTAACAATAAAATTAAATAATATGAATTTACTAATAGGTAACTTAAGCAATAATCCATATCTAACCTACGAGGTTGAAGATAGTGGAACAGTGTCTGTGTTTTTTAAATCACCAGACAACTTAATTGAAAATCGAGTTTTGATTTGCAGCATACAGGCTGATGACGGAGAATATTTTAAACAAATTAGGTTTAATGGTCTTGAAGATGATTATCCTTTTTGCCCAGAAGTAAAGGTCTCTGAGGAGTTTGTTTCATTTGGTAACAAAGTGATTCAAAAGGAAAAAGGATTAGTGTGATTGGATTGAAGTGTTTTTCATTTTGGGGAGTGTAAAAGCTCCCCATTTTAAAGTAAATAATATGACAATAAACAAATCAGATTTTGACAAACCACTTAGCCAAGTGAATAAAAGTATCGAGGCTAAAAAAAGAAAAAATAAAATTACAGACCATAAGTTTGAAAATGCCTTCATCAATCCTATAAAAAAGGGTAAAAATGATTTGGACGTAAAACTTAGAAATCTTAATATTTTTGAAAAAGATATTATAGTAGAAAACAACATCAAATTAATTTTAAAAGATGTTGACAGGATTAAAGATGCTGGATTGTAATTTCATTAGTTTTAGATAAATTTTCTTAACAGGGAGAGTCCCAGCATCCTCTCCCTTATTAAACAAAAATAAATATGGCAAAAACATTTAAACAAAAATTTGAATTAGAACTGGAAAGTAAATCAATTAATAAAGAACATATTATAAAACTGTTAAAGATTACAAGACCAACTCTAATGTCTCGATTAGCAAATCCAAAAACTTGGACCTTAGGAGAGATGATTAAAATAGATAAAAAATATCAAATCAATATAAATCAAATTGTATGAGTAAACCAGAGAGTAAAATATTTAACGACTTTATGAAATTAGATTTGAAGTCAATTGACATAAATACCCAAACCGTTTATAAAGAAATATGTGAAGATGAACGACATGGGGAAAAATTATCAGATAAAGAGTTTGAAGAAAAATTAGTTGACAAAACTGTGGTTCTGATGAGAGCTAAATTAAAAGTAAAACAAATAATAAATAAATAAATAGATATGAATATATTAAAAAATGCAAAAGTAACAGAGGTTATAAAACCAAAAATGATAAACACTAAAGATGGACAAAAAAAAGTTTCTGGATTAGTGTTAGAAGAAACATTTACATCTAAAGAAGGTAAAGAAATTAAAAAATATTTAAAACTAGATTTTTGGGAGGATGACTCAAAACTTTTACAAGACGTTAAAGTCGGACAAATTTATGGTGAAGTAAAAGCTAATGTTAAGAGCAGGAAGGCTAAAGATGGTAATTGGTACACATCAGCGACACCAATTCAATTTGAGGAGGCGGTTGTAGTTGAAACTGTAAGCTCAGAGGTTGATGATGATTTACCATTTTAATTAATAATCAATAATCAAAGGGACTTAATTGTCCCTTTTTAAATTTTATATTATGACTTATATATATGATAGAGAACAGACTGAAGAGGATAGGTTTAAAACTGAGCAAATCAAAGCACTAACAGAGGCTTATCAAAGTCTAAAGAAAAAAAACAAAATACAAGAGCAAGAAATCAACGAGCTTGTTACAATCAAGGTTGGTCAAAATACAATCATTTCTAAACAGGAAAGAGATATTGCAATTTTACAAAGAGAAGTAAGAGAACTAAAAAACAAATTAAATGGAGAAGAAGTTTGATTCAAATGAGCAGTATCATTCTTATGATTCTATTTCTGCAAGTGGATTAAAATACATTGCAGAATATCCGATTGAGAAGTTTCTATCTAAAGAGAATATAACAACACCAGCTATGGCTCTGGGTTCTGCAACTCATGAGGCAGTTTATCAACCTCAAGTTTTTTATAAAAATTATTATCCTATGCCTAAACTTGATTTAAGGTATAAGGAAAATAAAATATTAAAGGCTGAACATGAGGACAAGGCGGCTGGTAAGACAGTTATTGATGAAGTTGATTTTAACAGAATCATTGAGATGATGAAAAAAACCAACGAGCATAAACTCGCAAAAAAATATCTTAATGGTATTATAGAACAGTCTCATTATTTTAAGTGGGGGGGGGTGGATTGTAGATGCAGACCAGACTGCTTAGAACCAGTTGACAAATGGATTTCTGATTTAAAAACAATAAGAGAAATAAAACACTCATCTATACCTAATGAAATATATAATCGTAATTATGATTTACAGGCTTACGCTTACTGTCTATGGCTTGATATTCCTCTAGAAAATTTTAGATTTATTTTTGTTGAGACCGCAGCTCCATATCAAGTTGAGGTGATTGCACTTAGCGAAAAGCAAATGGAATATGGACAAAGGAAATTTGAAGATGCATTTGATAAATGGTCCGAATATAAAAAGACAGGAAAAACAACAGGAGTAAGAGCTAAGGGTTATGCTCCAGATGGAGCTAAGATTCTATGACAGCTAATCTTGATTTAGAAAATATCAAAAATGCAACTGAATTTGTTTGCAATGTTGATGTATTAACTAAAACACGCAAGTCAGAATTTGTTATAGCTAGAAAAATATTTGCAATTGTATGTCGACAATATACAGACCGAACATTATATGAGATAGCTGACTATATAAAAAAAGACCATGCTACAATTTTACATTATGAGAAAACCTACAAGAATTGGGTTTTTGCTCCAAAGGTTTATAATAAAGAGCTAAATTTGTTAGAAACAGTAAAAGAAAAAATTAAATTGAATCCTTTTGACAAATATTTAACTAAAGAAGATAAGTTGCAAAATTCAGTTATTAATTATATTAAAGTTAAATATCCAAATGTTTTAGCAGCACATATTCCAAATGAGGGCAAAAGAACTCCTTTTGAAAGATATAAATTAAAATATCTTGGAGCTGTAGCTGGAATGCCAGATATTATGATTTTTCATAAAAACTCAAAATACTGCGGTCTAGCGATAGAACTCAAGGTAGGATATAACAAACCTACTGAAAACCAAGAAAGTTGCTTAAAACGCCTTAAAAAGGCAAAATGGAGGGCAGAATGGTCCAACAACTTAGATGATGTTTTACTATTAATTGATAATTACATGAAAGATGGCAAATGAGAAAAAAGTTTATTGGAATGATACATCTCAGAGAATAAGGTGGACAACAAATAGCACTTATGATGACTTATATCAATATAATTATGTTGGTTTAATGAATCGTATAGAGTTTGATTTACTGATTGAGGCACTATTTGAAAAACATGGAGATGATGAAATCACCAAAGAAGATTTCAAACAAATGTTTGATGAGATTAGAAAGTTCTGCGATAAAATTAAAGGAGCTGTTGAATAAATGAAAAAAAATTATTACGCTGTCATACCAGCATCAGTAAGGTATGATGAAAATTTAAAACCAAATGCTAAATTAATGTACGGAGAGATTACTGCCTTATGTAACGAAAAAGGTTTCTGTTGGGCAACTAATACATATTTTGCTCAATTGTATAAAGTAAATCCATCAACAGTCTCAAGATGGATTAAACAATTAGAAAAAAATAAGCATATAAAAATTAAAACAATAAAAGACGAATATAACTCTGAAAGGAGATTGCTTTTTTGTAGGGGGGGGGTCACAAAAAAATCAAGACGGAAAACAAAATAAAAGATATGATATAAATAG
>TARA_R100001440_G_scaffold16129_5_pt1 | contig 32602 bp, 32 predicted proteins | sample TARA_R100001440 | Tara Oceans TARA_R100001440 (sample SAMEA2622112) | marine metagenome | biome: marine biome (ENVO:00000447); feature: surface water layer (ENVO:00002042); material: "saline water (ENVO:00002010), including plankton (ENVO:xxxxxxxx)" | depth 5 m
CAAAAAACAATTCAAGATTTTAAAAACCTGTATAATTATTTGAAAAAACATGGAGATAAAGAAATTGGATTATTGTTTGGAATAATAGTTCAGTTAAATAAATATAAAGAAAAACTTAAAGAAACAGATTATATTAAAAAATATACCATAATGAGTCTGTTAAGTCAAACAATAAAACATGAACAGTGAATGGAAAACACTCTAAAACAAAAATTTAAATTTAATAAATATGGGATTAGATATGTATTTAAACAAAAAAGTTTATGTGCAAAATTGGGAACACACGCCTGAAGAAAGAAGAAGTAAGGTTGAAGTTTCCGTAGGTGGCAATAAGATTGACACCGAGAAAGCCACGCATGTAATTATACAAGCTGGTTACTGGCGTAAAGCCAACCAAATTCATCAATGGTTTGTTGACAATGTTCAAGAAGGCGTTGATAATTGCTCTGAATATTATGTTACACCAGACAAATTAAAAGACTTATTAGCGATTTGTGAGGCATTAAAAGAGCTGTGGATCAGTGGAGATAAAAATGCGTTTCAGGAATACGCTGAACAAGTGTTGCCAACCCAAGAGGGATTTTTCTTCGGCAATACACAATACGGAGAGGATTATATGCATGATATTGATGAAACAATAGATATGCTTACAGACCTCGATTTCGCTGAATCAGATTATTATTATCAATCAAGCTGGTAGTTATGGCGAATCATTGTTGGAACTGGGTTGTTTTAAACGGAAGTAAAACAGCCCTCACTCAAGTCGAGAGTAGAATGAAGAAATACGACAAAACAAAATACTTCACAGAATTTTGTGATTATGTTTTAAAGCGAGGTAAAATTGGTGAGTACGAAAAAAACTATGCTCATCTAATAAATGCCAAGCCTAAACCAAATAAAACATCTTACAAAAATGGAGATAAATTCACCGATATAGATATGTCAATACCTTATGCTACATATTTAAAATATGGAACACGCTGGTTTGATTTTGAAATGGAAGGAGATGATACTTTTTTACAAATTCAAGGTAGTTCAGCATGGTCTCCACCAATAAAATTTATTGTTGAATTATGTAATGTGTACAATCTAAACGCACGAATGGAATATGAAGAAGGAGGAATGGATTTTGCTGGAAAGCTGGAAATATCTCCAAATGGCATAACCCAGCATTTTGAAATGACAGCAGATGAATTTAATTATTTGGAAGATTACCACGCTTGGTGTGATAGACAAATAGACCATTATGGCTATGAAGATGATGGCGATAAATTATTTATTGCTGATTATAAAGGAAATGGTTGGCTCAAAAAAGCACATTTTGAGGAAACTTTAAAGTATATAAAAATTCAAATGAAAGAAGAAACCTTCCAGTCTAATTCATAGGCTGGATAGGTGTTTCATAAATATATAAATTATGGCGAAAAGAAACGGAACATTTTGTTTAGTTGCAGAAACTTACGATTTCTGTGTAGAATATTCCTATTATTGGGATAATGGATCGTGGGAACAGCCCCCAGAAGAAGAGCTGATAATAAAAGAAGTATCAATTAACGGAACGGACATTACAGATTTCTACTGGGATTGGATTGACAGCGAAGAGCTGTATAGTAGAGTGCTGGAATATGCAAGAGATAATATTTAAAATTATGATAAGCGAAGATAAAATAAAAAGAATAGCCCAAGACATTATTAATGATGATGAATGGGTAAATGACAGCCATAGTCAGGCTGAGCATAACGGAATCCGAAACGGATTGGAAAGATTGTTAAATCATTTGGAAGAAACCAAACCCAGCAAGGGAATGGTGCCAAATTTAGTTACAGGTGAACATTCTGATAGTGATATTGTTGATGTTTTGTATTCAGATTTTCCAAAAGTTTTTGAGCAAATTTTAGAATTTTTAGATTTGCAAAATTAAAATAAATACACTAAGTTTACACAGAATTTAATTAAATTAACTTTAATGTCCGATAATACAAAAACACACAAAGCTTTATTTTCTTACCTTGATGTTTGCCATTCTTTGATTTTAAATAGTGGTGAAAATCAGCGTATAAAACAATGCTCCAAGTGTGGAAGGTGGGTGTTAGAGAGTAGTTTAGTTGAGGGAGCTTGTGATGATTGCGAAGTTCCCTTGTTCATATAGTTAGTTAATTTTAGGAGACTGGGTGCGAAAGTTAAGAACGCACTTCTATCAGCACCCTCTCTCTTTTACTTTTAAATTATGAGAAAAGAAAACTATACAGTTCATTTATACTTTGGTGGCGAAGAGCCTGATGCTATTATGCACACCACTGATATTGACCAAGCAAGGCGTTGGGTAAGCGATGCTGAGCATGGACTAATTTTAAACAGCCAAAACATAGCAGTACAATGAATCATTTTTATAACAACGGACAAGAATTTCTCCGGAAAAAGATACTGGACAAAGAAAGAAAAAGACAAAGACTATATAGATCAAGACAAGGTAAATCTGATGAAAGATATTCAAGAGATATAAAGCTTACTTTAATTTCTTATGTTGGATTGATTATAGTTATATTAATTTTAATACTTACTAAGTCGTGAAATCAACAAGAGATTATATAAAAAGTATATCAAAAGACATAACAGAATTATTGCTCTTAAAAAATTCTAATTATGGAGACACGGCAAATAATCCTCCACAAATATTTTCTAAACTATCAGCACAAGAGGCTATTTGTGCGAGGTTAGATGATAAGTTAAGCAGAATTAAAAAGCTCTCTATAAACCATGTAGGAGGTATTGATGATAAAACTGATGAAAGTGCTAAAGATACAATTAAGGATATAATTGGTTACATGATATTACTTTTGGTTCAAATTCAAAAACGAGAAGATAAAATAGTAGCCGAGCTTATCGAGTTAAAAAATAAGAAAAAAAACGATTTATGAAATTAAATATATTTGAGCAATACGCCAAAGCTGTTGCCAAACAATTCCATATTACATTAGATGAAATGTTTAGCGGAGACAGAAGAAGAGATTATGTTGATGCCAGACAAATGCTTTATTTTTTGTGCATGGAAAGACCGATTAGATTAAACTACATTGTTAGGTTTATGAAAGAGGCTGGTTGTGAGGTTTACCACACTACGATTTTACATGGGTATAAAAAAGCTAAAGAACAAATAGACAGCGATCCAGACTATAAAGCTGTAGTTGAAAAAATTAAGGATTTAGGGGTTAATGTATAATCTTATTGAAATATTTGAACAAGCCACAAATGATGCTATGGCTTTTCCTACAACATTACCAGAAGGAAAAAGCATCATTGGAAGAGGTGCTAAAATCCAAAAGTTTGGAGATAAGATTGAAATATTAAATATGGGTAAAGGTGGAGATTATTTTAAAGAGTGTAACCCAAATGAATATCAAATATTTCTTGACAATGGCTGGAAGGCCGGAACAATAAAATTATCTATATCAAATTGTAAGCACAAGCTGGAGTTGATAGAGGATAAAATTAAAACCGAGCTGAACACTCGGAAGAATGATAAACACATTCAAAATTTAAAGTCTCGTAGAGAGGCTTTATTGCAAAAATACGCAAACTTAAAAATTAAATTAAATAAATTATAATTATGGAAAAATCATACGAAAATTTGAGTAAAATTTCTGTCGCAGGAAAGACAGAGAAAAAGGGTAAGTTTAGTTATTTGTCTTGGGCTTGGGCTTGGCACATCTTACAAACAAATTATCCAGGCAGTAAAAGGGTTGTATATGAAGATGAAAACGGAGTTCCGTATTTCAATGATGGAAAATATGCAAATGTTAAAGTGGGGGTAATTGTAAATGGCGTTGAGCATATTGATTATATGCCTGTAACTGACCATGTAAATAGGTCAATTCCTTACGCAAAAATTAATTCTTTTGACATTAATAATTCTATTCAACGATCCACAGCTAAAGCGATTGCTATGCACGGATTAGGTTTATCTTTATGGATTGGAGAAGATACTTCAAGAATACCTAATGAAGATATTAAACCAGCGGAGGTAACACCAGAAGTTCCGTTGGGAGAGTATCATTTAGAAGTAGACGGAGAAAACTGGGAAAGAGTGTTGAATTTTGTAGTTAAAAACAAATCACAAGGTATGCCTTTTATTGTGTCTGAACTAAAGAAAAAGTATAAAGACAAATTGTTTCAAAAAAACACAAAGGTTTTTAAGCAATTAGAAAAAGAAGTTAATGGATAAATTAATTTTAGACAGACTTCGTAATGATGAGGATTATTATGGGGAGTATGGAAAGCAGTTTCTTTCAGCTTCAGGTGTAAGAACTTTAATAAGAGAGCCACACTTATTTGGCAAATCTTTCAAAACCTTGCCTTTGTTAGAAGGAAGATACTTTCATTTACTAATGTTGGAAGAAGATAAAGTAGATAATATTCCGGTGGTGGATATGAAATCCAGAAATTCAAACGCATTTAAGGAATTTAAAAAATCTAAAGAGCTGGACAGCTACGACATTCTATTGCAGCACGAAGCTGACAAATTACAAAGATTAGCTGATAAAATGAGAGGAAACATTGAGGTCTTTGACTATATATATAGTAAAGACAATCAGTTTGAAGTTCCAGGATTAGAAGAGATTCACGGACAAATATTCAAAGGCAAGTGTGATATATTATCTAAAGATTATGTTTACGATATTAAAACTACTGGAAACCAATTTAAGTTTCGTTGGTCTGCTGATGAATATCTTTATCACGCACAAGCATATATCTATCAAGTTTTATTTAAAAAACCTATGGTGTTTTTAATTATTGACAAAAATACCGGCCTTATGCGTTATGCAGACTGTAGTGATAGGTTTATAGAAAAAGGAGAATTAAGCGTAATTAAAGCAATAAATATATATGAGAAATTTTATAGTCCTAAAGCGACTGATAATATCAATTCGTTCGTATTTAGGGAAACTTTATAGAAAAAATGATTCGTCATGGTTGCAAGTTCCAAACAGCTGTGATGATGAGCATCAAAAGAAATTAATAATTTCTGGTGCTGTTAAAATTTTGGAACAAAACATTAAAATTGTTAACAATGAGTGATACTTCAAATGAGGAATTTAAGCACAATGCGGGAAATGGTAATCTATTTGTAAATAAATACAAAGAGAAGGCCAATCAACCAGATTATCGTGGCAACTGCACTTGTCCACAAGGCGTTTCTTATGAACTTGCCGGGTGGAAAAAAAGCACACAAAGCGGTGATCCTTATCTTTCTATTTCTATGTCGGTAAAACAAGAAAAGAAAAATGATGCACCCGCACCAGCTCAAGCGCCTGTTACTGCAAATGCACAAACAGACGATTTGCCATTTTAAATAAATACCCATTCCAGCTTTGACAAGTTGGGGTGGGTTTTTTAATCACTTAGTAAAACTTTTAATAATAATATTAAAGTTTATTTTTTTTGTAATTTTTTTGACATAGTTGGAATATGGAAGTAACAATATTTAAAGATATAAAAGAGACAGCACAACCTTTTTACAGGGGTGTTGACTTTATATTACACAGGATTAAGAACGGTGCTTCAAAGGAATTAGTTAAAAGAATAAGAGCAGAGAAAGACAAAGAAAAATTAAACAAACTCAAACAAAACCTACCAGCTATATGTTTCAGTGGTAAGTTCAGCAAAAGAACAGACAACTCTTTAATGCACCATTCAGGGTTAATATGTTTAGACTTTGATGGCTATGAAAAAAATAGAGATATGCTACAGGAGAAAGAAAGGATGTCGAAAAACAAATATGTTTATTCTGTTTTTATTTCTCCTTCTGGCAAAGGATTAAAAGTGTTGGTAAGAATACCCTCAATACCTGAAAACCACAAAAGTTATTTCAATAGTTTAGAAAAACATTTTGGAAGCGATTACTTTGATAAGACTTGTAAAAACTTATCTCGAGTTTGCTACGAGAGTTACGATCCATTATTGCATATAAACGAAAACGCAAGTATGTGGGATAAGCTTGAGGAAAAAGAATACACTGAGGTTATCAAAGGTGTTGATATGCAAACCATTCCAATAACAGATGAAAACAAAATTGTAGAAATTTTGGTTAAATGGTGGCAGAAAAAATATCCTATGATTGAAGGGCAAAGGAACAACAATGTTTACATCTTAGCGTCTGCTTTTAATGACTATGGGGTAAACCAAAACCTGGCAGAGTATGTGTTACAAAGTTTTGTAACTCAAACTTTTACCAGAGAAGAAATTAAAAAGACCATAGCTTCTGCTTATTCTAATAGACAAAACTTCGGAACAAAATACTACGAAGATGAGGATAAGGTAAACATGGTAAAGCATAAGCTCAAACGTGGTGTCTCCAAAAAAGAAATTAGAACACAGCTCGAGGACATTGATAATCAGGTAGTTGACAGTGTCATAACCAGATTAGAGCAAGAGCAAAGCAACCACCACTTTTGGACGAAAAGCGAAAAGGGTGTTATAAAAATTGTTCATATACTTTTTAAACATTTTCTTGAAGAACACGGATTTTACAAGTTTTGTCCACAAGGGGGTAAAAACTATGTGTTTGTCCGTGTTACAAATAATTTAATTGACCACACCAGCGAAAAAGAAATTAAAGATTTTATTCTTAACTACTTATTAGATATTGACGATCTGTCTGTGTATAATTATTTTGCTGAAAACACCAGATATTTCAGAGAGGAGTTTTTAACCTTGTTGTCTTCTATCGATGTTTACTTTATAGAAGATACAAAAAACACCAGCTATTTGTATTACAGAAATGGTGCTGTAAAAATAGAAAAATCAAAAGTAACTCAAATAGATTACCTTGACTTAGGTGGTTATGTTTGGAAAGACCATGTTATTGACAGAGACTTTACTATTTGTGAAACCATTGATTGTGATTATCAAAAGTTTATACAAAACATTTGTGGAAATGACAATACCAGAGAAGTATCAATGAGGTCTACTATTGGTTATATGTTGCACGGTTGGAAAAACTTAGCGTATTGCCCAGCAGTTATATTAAATGATGAAGTTATATCTGACAACCCCGAAGGTGGTAGCGGAAAAGGATTATGGGTTAATGGATTAAGCCACATGAAAAAGGTAGTAGTAATTGATGGTAAAGGATTTAATTTTGAAAGAAGCTTTGCTTATCAACTTGTTAGTGCTGATACGCAGATTCTCTGCTTTGATGATGTAAAAAAACATTTTGACTTTGAAAGATTGTTTTCTGTTGTAACCGAAGGTTTAACACTTGAAAAGAAAAATAAAGACGCAATTAAAATTCCTTTTGCTAAATCACCCAAAATAAGCATAACAACCAATTATGCAATCAAAGGTAAAGGAACGTCTTTTGAAAGGCGTAAGTGGGAGCTGGAGTTAGCACACCACTATAATAAAGATTACACCCCATTAGAAGAGTTCGGTAAGTTAATGTTTGGTGATTGGAAAGACGATGAGTGGTGTCAATTTGATAACTATATGATTGAGTGCCTACAGCTCTACTTGGAACGTGGTCTTTTGGAAAGTGATTTTGTAAACTTGAAAATTAGAAAACTATCTGCTGAGACTTGCCATGAGTTTATTGAATGGTGTGGTGTAATTGGCGATAACCCAATTCATGAAAAACTAAAACCCAACACGCAAATTTATAAACAAGAATTGTATTTCGATTTTATTGAAGACAACCCGGACTTTGCTCCGAAATCTAAAATGACAGTATCAAGGATGCGATTTACTAAATGGTTGCTTGCATTTGGAAATTACAAATTTGACACAGAGCCAGAGCAAGGCAGAGATGCTGGGGGTAGATGGATAAAGTTTATTAAGAAAGAACCAAAACAACAAGACTTTGAATTTTAGAGACTACCAAATAAATATAATTAACAAGGGTTGCGAAGTTTTATCTAAGCATAATCTTTTATACTTAGCTATGGAAGTAAGAACCGGCAAAACCCTAACAGCCTTAGGTATATGTGAAAATCTTAATTGCAACAATGTTTTGTTTGTAACTAAGAAAAAAGCTATATCCAGTATAGTATCTGATTACAAAATGTTTGATCCAAATTATTACTTAGAAGTTATAAATTATGAAAGTCTACATAAAATTACACGAAAGTCATGGGATATAATTATAGTTGACGAGGCGCACAGTTTAGGAGCTTTTCCAAAACCCAGTAAAAGGGCAAAAAATTTAAAGATACTAACAGCTCTTTACAAAAGTAAAGTAATTTTGCTTTCAGGAACCCCAACTCCTGAATCTTATTCTCAAATGTATCATCAAGTATATTACATTCCAGGCAATCCTTTCAGCAGACACAAATCTTTCTACAAGTTTGCTTCTGAATATATTGATACCACTAAAAGACCTATCAATGGAACTTGGATTAATGATTATAGCAAAGGCAAACAATCTATACTTGACGATATGAAGCCTTATACAATATCTTACACGCAAAAACAAGCTGGCTTTGTAGTCAATACTAATGAAGAAATACTAAGGGTGGATATATGTAAGTCTGTAAAAAACATAATTAAGAAGCTCACAAAAGATAAACTTGTGAGGGGAGAAAAAGAATTAATATTAGCTGATACGCCAGTCAAACTAATGACAAAAACACACCAGTTATCTTCTGGTACTATTAAATTTGAAAGCGGTCGATCAATGGTTCTATGCACAGCTAAGGCAAAGTTTATAAAAGAGCATTTCAAAAATAAAAAGATTGGTATCTTTTATAAATTTAAAGAGGAGTTAAACGCTTTAAAACAAGTATTTGACAACAATCTTTGCACAACCTTAGAAGAGTTTAATGCAACAGATAAAAATATTGCTCTGCAAATTGTCAGTGGAAGAGAAGGGATAAGTTTGGAAGCTGCCCAGGCGCTGGTTTATTATAATATAGATTTTTCAGCAACTTCCTACTGGCAAAGCAGAGATAGAATGACAACTAAAACCAGGTTAAATAATAAAATATATTGGATATTTTCCAACAGCGGTATGGAAAACGATATATATAATACAGTTATTAAAAAGAAAGATTATACGCTCAGTCACTTCAGGAAAGATTTATTATCTTTATCTGTATAGATATGACTGAGCAACAAATACAAACCAAAAAAATCAAAGAGCTTGAAGGTTTGGGTTATTATGTTATAAAGCTAAAGCTGACTAATAAAAACGGAATACCTGACCTAATAGCATTAAAAAAAGATGAACTACCTTTGTTTGTTGAAGTCAAAAAACCAAATGGAAAACTATCTAAACTACAAGAGTTTAGAAAAGATGAGCTTGAGTCTTATGGATTTACAGTTGAAACATATAAAGGATAGTGATTATAAGGTTGAAGAATTTTTTCTTGAATCAATGGGTAAACTACCCTTATCTTTAGCCTTCGCTATATCTGTTTACTTAGATGAGAACTTGCCAGAACTTAAAGAAAACCTATTGACTACACATATTTTAGGCGGCAGAATAATACATAAAGATTCTCCGTTTTATTTTGTAGTAGAGATACTTTACGATGAGGATAAAGTTCTGACATTTACAGACATTATGGAAATAGATATGGACGAGTATTTAGATTTAATGAACTTAAATATGTATATAAAAACCAATGGACAGAGCAGAGCTACTACTACAAATTACGGGTGAGGTATTTTCTATACCGGATATAAAATCAAACAGAAGACAAATCAAATACATTCAAGCCAGGGCTTTGATGTACAGGCTATTAAGAAATACTTTGTACATGACTTATCAAAAGATTGGAAAGTTATTTGAAAAGAATCACGCAACTGTTCTTCACGCCTACAATGAGTTTCCATATATGTTAAAACATGACCCGTCTTTGGATGAAAAATATACATTAATTAAGAGGCTTTGGTTGGGTGATGATAATATTGTTACAGAGAAAAAGGGTATTGAATACTATAAAAAGCAAAACAAAATTTTGGTAAATCAAAATATTTTGTTAAATTCCCGTGTTACTCTATTAGAGCTAACTATTCAAAAACTTGAAAATAAGCCAAACGAAGACCATAACTGCAATTTAGGGAAAGACAGTACAAATGGATAAATAAAGTATGGCTCCTAAAATATTAGCGCAGGACAGAGGTTCTATAAGTCACATAAACCATGTGACCAACAACCTGCACGACCTTGCTGATGAGCTCTACGAAGACCTAATGGATAGGGAAAATGACCAGGCAAAGGTAACCGCACAAAAGATTTGCAAACTAATGGCTGAACTATCCACCTCACTAACAGATGAAATATGAACAAAGCCACAGCAGGAGAACTCAAGGAGTTCGCTGAAACTATTGCAAAGAGATTTTCTAACTATAATCGTGAAGGCAATTTTAACAATGAAACATTTTCTGTTGACGAAGTTATACCTATGTCTGACCACTCGGCAGTTATTAATTTTAAAAAAAATACAGGTAAGTTAGCTTGTGCTTTTGCTTATTATATAGCTAAAGGTCGATCTAAAGGTTGGAAATATTTTTTCCCTTCTGATTCCCATATTGCTGGGATGCAAGCCTTCCATTTTTATAAGCTTCAAGCGGAGAGATTGAATTACAAAATGAATTAACTTTTTTGTGCTGCACCAACTCTGAGCATTTTTCATAGTCTTCAATACCAGAAAAATATTCTATTAAAACATCAAACACATCATCTTGCATAGAAACCACAGGTAATGTTGGGTTAAATATAAACGCAGTTTGGTCATCTTTCTCCAGCATTTCTTCATAAGAAGACTTGCCAGTCAGAACGCTGTAGCTGTCCATCATACATTTGTGTTGGTTTAGTTTCATCATTATTGTAAATCTGCTGGTACACTTCTTTGACCTCCGCTTCTTTTTAAATCAGCTGGCACACTTCTTTCAGACTCACTTCTTCTTAAATCAGGCGGCACTCTTTTCAGGTATTCTTCTTCCCATTTCTTAACTTGCTCAGCGGTTGGTGGCCTTTTTCCAAATCTTTCTTTTATTATCATTCTTCTTATATCTTTATAAAAAGGTATCAAACCAAAATTTCCTAAAGCCTCTATGCTCATTCGATTTGTAAGCTCATCCATAGCTCTTTGTTGTGCCTCAGGCGTTTTTCTTGTCAGCTTTCGGGAACCAAGTATTACGCTTCGCTCTGCGGTTTTAAACAAAGGTGCGTAAGGCCCAGCGAACAGATATAAAAACTTTCTAACAGGATCCTCAAAATCTTCCATTTGGAATTGATTAAACGTAATAGCGTGTTTGTAAGGATTATATTCCTCGTTGTTTCTTAGGTCTGCAAGTAATGGTTCATTCAGACCATACTCAAGTGCAAATGCTGGTAAAGCATTTGGTATATTACCAAAAGAACCTCTTGTAATAAGCTGAGTTATAGCACCTACCAGTTGTCTTTGAATTAACAATTCAAAGTCTTCCTCTTTGTCTTCATCTTCAATTCCTAAAAGCTCTGTGTCTAATAATTGTGTCATAGCTGTATATAAAACCATATACATACTCATTCTCATTGTTACACCAGTCAGCAAGCCTAAAGCCTGTCTCTTGTTTAGCTCGCCCTTTCCGTTCATATATATTGCATTTACAGCTCTTCTTGCTGTGTTGTATTCAAATAAAGTAAATCTTGCCATATACCCATTCGCCAATCTATACATATCTTTTAAACCATCTTTTCTTCTAATATTTTTCTCTACACCTTCAAAAGGATTTGTTGATGTTGTAATAGTAATACTAAAATCATCGGCAGCATTTCTTGCCCTATCTCTTGCCAATCTATATTGTTCATCAGCAAGAATACCTTTACCTTCGGCAAAATCCCTTAAATCTTTTACTTTAATTTTTATTTCTTTGCCATTTATGTCTTTAGTGGCTTTGGCAAATGCTTTTGCAAATGCTCCATAGTATAAGGGTCTTGCTAATATCTGGTCTGGCCCGGACATAAGTTTTTGTGATACATAATTAAATGCTTCCCTCATTTGTGCAGGGCCTAAGCCGTCAAGTTTCCCAAGCTGGTTCATTATGGCGTTAACTGCTTCTCCCTGACCTTCTCTTGTTTTAATAAAATCACCATAGTTATCATACTTACTCTTTATTGTGCTTTCATCAAACAATTTTGTGCCTTGAGAAGAATCAAGTCTATTTAATATTTCCAAGCCTAAATGTCTGTCAACATAAGCAAACTTTCCGAACTCCTTTATTCCTAAAGCTGCTATATCAGGAGCTGCCACCATCATAGACATATTTGCTCCAAGTTCAGCTGCTGCTCTTGGTGCTGAGGCTAAAGTAGCTTGATAGCCATAACGAGCTATCGCAGCGGCCGGAGATTCTTCGCTTAGTACGCCCAAACTATTTATGTATATTGCGTCATCTGCTATTTTTGTTGATTGTGCCAAAGCAGTCACCACAGCTTTTCGTATATCAGTGGACTTCATATCTTCATACTTTGCAGTCAATTTATTAAGAGTCCTTGCTACTCTTCTATTAGCTGGTGTCATATAATAATCCAATAAGGTCATTTGCGCACCTCGTAAGGCTGAAGAAAACGGATTAAAGCTAATTGCCTTGGAACCAGGTGTTCTACTAATTAGATTGCCTGCTTTCGTTGTTTCCGAATTAATATACTTATCCTTCATCTTAACATCCGTCTCTTGTAAAAATGTCTCATTACCAACGACTTGGTTGTGGCTATAAGAATTTAATAAATCAACTCTGTTCCCGTGTACAACCGATGAAAGATAAAGAGCTTTATCCGCAAATGATCCATTGACTTTGTCTAATATTTTCTTTGCCTCTTTCATTCCAGGAGTAAAATCATCCATTAGTTTTTTATAATTTACACCTTTATCTGTCACGTATTTTTCCCTAAGGGTTTCTAACTGCTCAAGATTTTTTCCTTGTGCGTATTTGCTTTCGTCTTTAATAGTTTTGTCTAAAAACTCTTCAGCGGGTGGTGCTACTTTATTGTAAGTGCCATCTTCTAATTTATTAGACTCTGCTATTTCATAAAGCTGTGCAAGTCTTATCATCTTACCTCTGTAAGATATTTTATTTTTATCTTTAATTGTTCCGCTCAGCTTTTTCATGGCTGAATCTACATCTGCTTTTATCTTAATAAATTCTACTTTAGCTTGTTCAAAAGCTCTTGACTTTGGCGCAACAACATTATTATATACAGCTTTATTATTAAAGTTACCTACAACCTCATCAATAAATGCTTTTGGGTTAGATCGAATCCTATCAATTTCTACCCCCGCCTTGACAGTTCTGGATCTTGATGGTGTCTTGGTGATAGCTAATTTTATTTTTCTTAGTATATCTCTTTGTTTTAACAACCATGGTCTCTCTTTGATTTTATCAATTCTTTTATCAAGTATATCAAGAGCGTTATTACTTTCAACATCAAGCTGAAGGTCTAATGCGTTCTTTGAAACCACTCCTTGTCTTATATTATCTTTTACTCTGTTTAGTAATTTTAATTTAGAAACGTCAACGTTTCCGTCTTTCTTTTCTTTGACTAAACCTTCAATTTCAGCTCTGGTTAATCTATTTAAAAACTTTGCAATCTTTCTGCTGTCTTCATCATTTAACATATTAATCTCTTCTGAGTTTAATTTATTATCTAAAACCTCGTTGACTTCTGCATCTACATCTACTTCTTTTACTTCAGTAGATTTGCCAACCTCAGCGTCAACCTTGTCAACATTTTCATTAACAGCGTTAATAATTTCGTTAGCTCTTTGCATATAAGAGTTTACGTTGTCGGTAAGATTTAACTCTTTACCTGTCGAAAAATCCTGAACTAATTCTAAATACGAATCGAGTAACGGCTCAGGAACCGCATACTGACTAAAAGAGAAAACATCTTGCAAGGCTGTAAATATATCTTGCTGTACTGCACCGGTCTTTTGTCTTACACCTTTTTTGGCTTTTCTTCTTTTAGCTAATGATACTGAATTATATTTTTCAGCAAGTTCGGCTTTTGATAATACTTTGTCTACAAACTCTAATACATTTTTTAAATTTGAAGGGTTTGATAAATCTCTTGTGGCTCTAATCTTATTGATTATAGCTGTTAGCTGAGAGCCTTTGATTTTAGTAGCTCCTTTTCCTAATGTTTTAATTTCTCCTATTAAAGTCTTAAGACCTTCCTTTTGTGCAGCAACACCTTTTCTCGCTGCTTTAGCCTCTAATTTAATTTGGTCAACTAAAGCGTCCTTTTCATTTACCGTAATCTTTTTAGGTTTTATACCTAATACCTTTTTTGGTGAAGGAGATGGTTTCTTTTTTGTCTTAACATCTACATTTCTTGCTTCAGCTCTTGCTTCATCAAAAGCTCTGGCTGCCGCTTCTACATTAGGCATACGGTTTGGATCTACCGAAAGAACAGCCTTTATGTTTCTTGGTGTAGGTTTCAATCCTGTTAATTCTGTAAACCTGGACTCTAAATCTGAAAGAAACTCTTTTCCAGGGAGGTTTGATTGTATAAATTCATTGATAGCTTTTCTGTTCGGGAAGTTTGAAACCAAATCTATTACATCGTTAGTGTCTATATTCGCAACACCTTTCTCTTCACCAATTACATCAGCCCAAGCATCTTCTATATTAGCACCTTCCTTTTCAACCCATATCCTTGATACATTGGTTTCTTCTGGTCTGGTTCCAGTCATGTCTATCCAGGACTTTCTTGAAAATGTAATAATTGGTCTACCCTCTGGCATTAAAGCAGTTAAACCTGTGTCAGGAAATAATGTGTCTAAAAATTGAGCGTCTGCTTTTTGTTCTCTTACCATATTTATAGTCTCTGCAACCTCTCTTACATTGCCTGATGAAACCACATCCGCAACATAATCTTGTCCTGTTACGGTCTCAGGCGTAGGTTGAGCTACATCTTTTGGTTGCGCTCTTTTTGAAACCATTTTTTTAATAGCTTCAGCTTGTTTCTCATTTTTTTCTAAGGCTAATATGTTTCTTCCTGCATCCAATGCGCCTGTTACTGTCGAACCACTGCCTGCAAATGGATCAAACACTAAAGCTCCTTTTTCTGTAGACCTTTCAATTACAGCTTGTAAAAACTCTGAAGGTTTAGAGGTTGGATAACCGCCTTTCTGCGGGTGTTTGAAAGCATAGTATTCATTAAGTCTGGTTCCTTCGTTTACCTTACCGCTTTTCGTAAATGAGAAAACATATTCAGAAAGAACAGTACCTCCAACTTGGTGTGGCGTTCCTGTGTTGTATAGTTTTTGAAATGTAGCTACACCAGCAGATTGTAAATCTGTATCGTTTAAGCCGGTTAAGTAATTTGAAACAACATCTTGCGTTCCCTTTTGTGCAGAAATCATAAATATTAAAGGAGAGTTATCTGTCTTTAAAAGTTTTTCTGCGTCTTTAACAAACCCAGCAAACTCTTCAGCTGATATTTTAGCGAAGTCAGCAAAATTTCTGTTACCACCCGTTTGACCTGGGCTATCATAAGGTGGGTCTAAGAATATCATATCGAATTTTACTCCTTCTTCAGCTAATTTTTTAACCTCATTCAAAGCGTCAGCTGCATGGATAACAGCAGCTGTTTCTCCCTCAGCTGTCTTAATTGTATAAACACCCGCAGCAACTCTTTTTATTTCACCAGTCTTTGCTCCTTGTCCTAATATTCTTCTCACAGTAGGGGCTGGCAGACCTGAAACCTCAGTTATTTCTTTGATTGATGCCTTGTCTCTTTTACCTAATATTTCAATTACTCTGTCTTTCTGAGTTAACTTTGGTTGGCCAGCAGGTCTCTTATCTTCAAGTATTTGAGCTTTTTCACGAGCAAGTGCCGGTGTGTCAGGGGTTACTTTGTCTGCTCTTTTTCCTGCGTTTACATCTAAAATATTTTTTAGATAATATTCTTCAGCAGCTTTAGTTTGAGCTGGAGTTGCTTTTTTCTTTGTTCCCTTTAATGTTACATCTTTAATCGAACCATCAGGCTTATAATTAATTTGTACATTACTTTGTCTACCTGTTTTAGTTGGAACCACTGTAGGTTTCTGAACATCAACTTGTTGTGTTAAATTTTCAAAAGGAACAGAAGGCTGGGTTGGTCTTTGAATTGGAGCTTCTACTAAATTGGCAACTACCGTAGTGGTATTTGTGTTGTTGTCTTTATCATTAAAAGTTACTACTACATCTGCTACATTACCTGCTTCTGACTCTCTAACCTCCGTAACTTCAATACTTTGTAGTGTGGATCCTTCTTCAAGATTTTCTTGTATATTACTTCGTTCTTCAGGTGATATAATGTACTTATTTCCCAAAGCAAGTTGCTCGTTCAGAGCTGATTTAAACTTGGTAGTTTTTACACCCCCCTCTTCAACTACTGTCTCTACTTGCGTTTGCGCTTCCGGGCTGTTCGCAATTTCAGTTTCGACTTGGGTCTCACCCTCTGGGGCAACTTGCCCCGTGGTGTCTCCTTCTCCCACTGCTTGGCTATCTCCGGGAGATTCTTGTACATCCACTTTCGCTGCGCTTGACTTTTGAATGGCATCTGCTTTTTCGTTTATCTGTTGTTCAGTCGGGTCAATTATCCCTTCTGCTTTTAATTCATCTAATGCTAATTTACGAACTTCTTGGGTACTTTGTTGAGGCGCTTTAAAGTAATCAGGACTTCTTAGTACCATTTTACCATCCACAACTTCGTATATATCATAGTTACTAATGTCTCTTGCAGGAGTATTTGGTTTAGGTAGAACTATGCCTCTGCTCTCTTCAACAGTTTCTCTGTTTATAAAACTTTCATTAGGCTGCAAGTCAATAGACTGTATAGTACCTGGTTTTGAAACTAAAACAAAACCACCTTCTATATCAGAAACTCTATTGCCAAATACTCCACCTTGTTGAAAGTTAGGTGTTTGTCTATTATCATTTCCTATTTTAAATTTACCTTCACCTCTTTCATTAACAGTACCTTCGACAAACTCATTAATATTTTCATTTGTACCAGTAATTTGACCGCTATTTAGCCAGCTTTTTATAGCTTCAATACCTCCTTTTTTCTTTCTTGAATTGAATATTGTTTTATGCGTTATCACATCTGGCCCATATATTTTTGCAACATCAGTAGCTTCAATAGTTTGACTCTCTTGTACATCCACTGAAGTAGGTGTCGTTTGTGGTTTGTTATATATTTCAGCTATCTCATTATTGATTTCTTTTCTTCTAATTCGATTTACTTCTAACTCCATGTTGCCAAGGCTTTCTTTCTCATACTCCAACTCAATCAATCTCTTTCTGTCTTCACCTATAAACCTTGATGGTGTTTCGCTTTCTAAAACAGCTTTTCTTTGTATCTCATCAACTATACCGCTCATCGCTTGGTCATTCGTAACCTCAATACTCATTTTCTTAAGTTGTTGAGGAGTAGCAGACAACACGAATATTTCCATTGTTTTTTGAGTTACTATATCCCCATTAATCTTATATTGTGGAATGTTAAAACTTGTGCCGTCTAACTTATTGGTGTTTTTAGCATCTTGATAAGCAGTCAGTGGAACAGATATTATAGTACCAGGAGCTGCACCTATCGTTTCTAAAAATATTTCTCTTGCATCTTGATCTTGGTCAGCTGCAACTCGTGCTAATGATTCTCCTATACCTCCTAATGCCATTTCTTCAACACCTGTTTCTAATACCCTTCTGGTTAAAGACTGCTGACCTCTAATATTTCCACCTCTAAAAAATTTTTTAGCTTGTTTTGCAACCTCTTTACTTCCGCCTTTGATACCAGCTTTTATAATTGGCTTACCAAATGCTGTTCCTGCTCCTAAAAGTAAAGCATCAACACCTGCAATAGTTCCACCCCTTGCCATAGCTCTATTTCTAATTCTTTGAACTGCCTCTGGATCCCCTAAAAGTTCTTTTATACCTTCAGCATCCAAAGGAAGATTTTTCTTATCAAGCTCTTCTCTTAAAAATTCTGTGAAAGACATAGCTATTTCTAAACTCCCAACTGCTCCAGCTATCGCTCCTCTTGTTGCTCCTATTTTTGCTCCAGCTATTGCTCCAGGCCCAGCTCCTACACCGCCAGCGAAAGCTCCCACTGTGGCTCCTACACCAGCTCCTACACCAGCTCCTACACCTGAGCCAGCTGCTGCATAGGATAATACGGTAGGGTTAAGCATGGAGCTTATACTCTTAACTATAACCTCTGGTGCAACCGTAGGGCTTTTTAAAAAAGCTAAAATTGATGCACCAAAACCGCCAAAACGTGGATAAAATTTTTCGTAATCGCTGTTGAAGTCTGCCATTTCTTGGCTTTGACCTTGATTGTCCATAGCCCTAACAGCTCTAACATATTCCTCTAAGTCTGCGTCTGATATTGTAGAGCCTTTTAAAAAAACCTCTATTGCCTCATCAACTGAAGCTCCTTCAGTTCTACCTCTTTGCCATGCTCTTACCATATCGCCAAGAAAATCTCCTTCGCCACCAAACATAGAAACACCTATGTTGTCAAAAAAGTTTGGCGCCTCTACAACTTGAGTTATTGGAGCGTCACCTTCTCTAACTAAATCAGTTGGTACATTTCTTTCACCAACCTCTCCAGGCTGTTCCATTTGTACTGTAATTACACCTTGATTATTTATGTCATCTTGCTGTTGCTGGGTGTCAGTCTCTACAACCTCAACTTCTTTTGGTGCATCAACACCAACAGGTTGCTCAGGAGCGGGGCTTTGTGATAATCCCGGTGAAGATAATGCTTCGTCTGCCGGTGTAATAGAACCCGTAGTACCCACCGGAGAATCTCCACCCGAAGGATCGCTTATTGTTTTTTTTTTTAAGTTCACTGTCTTTTTGAACTCCTCAAGGTCGGCAAAAGCGCCCTCTTGCATAAGCTCAAACAACTCTTCGTGACTCAAGCCTTCAGCAAAAGACAAAAACTCTTCTTGGGATTGAAAAGCTCCCTCTTGTAGTAAATCATATAATTCTTCAAGTTCAAACATAAATATTTATTACTGATTTTTCCATCTTCTTATTGCCTCTAACTTCTGTTTTGCCGGTGGTAATGTGTTAAAATTAGGGTCGTTAGCCACATCTGCTACAAAATCCGATAAAAGTTTAATGTTACCAAAAGCTGTTGGCTGTCTTGATTCATTGGCTTTAGCAATTATTTTATTCAGCGAGCTCTCTAAATCTCCAGTTAACACACTTAAATTGTTTGAGTCTATTCTTGCGTTTGTATTATTCTGAGGTTTGTATTCATAAGTGAATATTAACTCTTCATTATTTGCGTTTTTAACAACATCACCATTTGCGTCAACAAGTTTAACTACAGTACCTTTACCGGTCATCTCATTAACTTTCTGGTCTCCATCTATTACAATTCTTAAGCCGTCTCGAGTTAATTGAGCTTTTACTTCTGGTGGTAGATAGTCGGTAAAAATTTTAGTAATGTGTTTATCTATTTTACTATCCGGCTGTAATTTAAATCCATTAGTGTCAAATTTATCATCAAGAAAAGCTTCTATTGTTGCGCTTTGGTTTCCTTGATAAGTTCTGGAGATATTTTGAATAGGTTGTTCAGAAACTTTATCTAAGAAAGCATCATCCCTTATACCTCCAAGTGTAAAGTTGTTTTTTTGAATTAATTGTGATATTCTGTTTTCAGATAATGTTTGCTGTTGACCTTGTGGGCCTGGCGGCAGCAGGTTAGATGAAATCAAAGCAATTTCTTGAAGCGTTGATTGTCTGTCTTCTCTTTCTTGTGTGCCAGGGTCATCTTGTCTTCCTGATTGTCTATTGATAGGCAGAGTATTTCCGTCTGCGTAATAAATAATAATATTGTCTTCAGTCATTGTGAATTTCAATATCCTTTTCGGGTCATTTGCTGGCAGTGACTGGTTTCTTATATCAACAAGGTTTCTTAGTTTGTTACTTGCTTGGTTAGTATTTGTATCAGTAAGAATAGTATTTAAATCTTGTATATAACCAAAATCTATTTGTTCTTGTTGAGTAGTCCTTTGACCAGTAGAGGTTTCTTTAGGCGGATAACCTAAAGCAGTAAGCTTTTGGGTTACCGTATTGTCTAATTGAGATATAAGCTGTTTTTTCACAGCTTCTTTTGCTTTCGCTAACTGGTCTGCTGTAAGCTCTACTTGAGGCAGTCCATTAACTACATTAGTTTTTATAAACTTATCAGTGCTTAATCCTGGATGCAATTTTTTAAATTCTGCCTCGGTTTGTGCAAACTCATAACCTAAACCCATTAAAACCTGAGCAGCGTTATCAGAAGTAAGACTATCACCTGTTATAGCTAAAACCTGCTCATCAATAAATTCGTCAAATGTTCCTCCAATTCCTGTTTGACCGAATAAGTCTTTAAAGCTTTTAATTTGTTTTAACTGAGCTGCTCGGCCAGGCCCTGAGTAAGCGTCAACAGTTTCATTAATTATCTCACCAAAAGTGTCTGTCACTCTTTTAGTTAAAGCCAGTGTGTCTTGTCTATCTTGTGTAAAATTAGTTAGGGTTAGTAAAGTGTTTGGATTGACAAAGTTTTCAGGATTATCTATAGGGCTTGGAACAACAAACTTACCGTTTCCATCATCCACTAAGGTTACCAGCTCTAAATCACCAGTAGCTGCATTTGAGATAAGTCTTTTGTTTTGCAAGTTACCAAATGAAAATGCTGTGCCGTTCCAGTAAATTTCTAAATCAGAAGCAATTTGTTGTCCATCTTCTCCCAAAGCCAATCTCTCCATGGCTTCCTTATATTTTGCATCATAGGTTTTAGCTATATTGTTCATGTTAGCGTACCCATCTTTCTGGCTTTGCATGATAAGGGCGTAATCTTTTGGATCTAACAAACCTCTTCTAAGCAAGTTCATATTTGCTTGTAATATTTGTTTTGAGCCATTAGAACCATCAATAAGAAGTTTAGCTAATGAGGGGTCATCAGTGTCCTGAATTTTGGAAAGCTCTGATAATGCCGCTTGTGTATCGGCAGTTATTTGTGCTTTTTTAGCTTCCCTTTCATCTCTTATTGTCTCTAAACCAACGGTAAGAGTCTGCGCAACATTAGCCCAGTCGATTTGCTGGTCTTTAATATTACGAGAAGTATATAAAGAATACTTATTGGTAGCCTGTGGTCTTGAATCGTTTTCTGCCATGCTTTAATTTTATGGTGTATAAAGTCCTTGAAATATGGAGTAATCAAACTGAGTTGGATTTTTTCTTTTCAAGAACCCTCTTGTATCTTTACCGCTAAAGTTTTGCGATGCAATTTTATCAATGATTTGCTCTCTTGATATTTGACCGCCTGCTTCAGCATAAACCTTATTAACATCTAAAGAGTCTGCCAGTTTACCGGCTCTTGCGTCACCACCTGATTTTCCATAGAGCGGAGCTAAACTTGCACCACTTTGTATTGCTTGCCCAACACCTTGTATACCACTTTGTATTGCTGCCATCTCTGCCTGTTCCGCATCTCTTTTCATCATTGCTGCATCAGCTGCGGCTCCTACATCCATAGCTTTCAAGTCTTGGTTAATTTTATCTTTTGCCTCGGCTTTCATTTTCTCGTTTTCATAAATAGCATCTTGCATACCTATACGAGTTTGTTCTTGCGCTTGAGCTGTCGCAGCTTGCAAAGAACCAACACCAGCCGCTAATTGTCTGGCGTCTCCTTGCTGTAATGCTTCTAACCCTTGTTGTTGCGCCTGCTGAGTTTGTCTAAACTGTTCACCAAAAGCATCTAAAGGAACATTTAAATTTTCGTAAAAGTTTTTTTCTGCTTTTTGACGAGCCTCTGCCATTAATTTCTTTTGGTCAGCGGCTGCCTTGGCTGCTAATTTTTTTTGCTTTGCAGCCTGGGCAAATGACATACCTGCGCTACCAAGACCTGTTACAATACCTGTTACTGCTGCTGTTGTTACTGCCATATTATAATTTTTTTATAAGTTCTGTAGTATAGCTTGATGCTTCAACATAACCAAAATCTTTAAAAGCCTGTTTCAAAGAATCGTTTTTAGTTAGCGTGTATACATATTTTTTATCTAATCCCTTTGCAACAAATGTAATTGTATCTATTAAAAGATCCAATGCTTGTTTTCTTTTTTCTCTATCTTTATAGTGGAAGTTAGATACAATCCATTCACACCATACTACTTTAGAATTTGTAATATACATAAAACCTGCACAAACCGGAGTGTTTCCGTCATAAACCATATATCCACCTTGCCCATTATCTGGCAAAAAATCTTTTACAGGTGGAGTCCATCTCCAGTCTTTCCACCAACCAACTAAAATGTCTTCGTAGTCGGTAGGTTTAAGTGATTGTATATTAAATTTCATTTAAAGCAAAGATAATAAATCTATGGATAACTTTTCATGGCGCTACTTCCAACAGAAAATAACTCTACAGGGGTATCAAGATTATTCGATAAAGTAAATTCCATATAATATCCCCTCATGCCGTAGGATTCAGCAAGTGTATTGTTTACGAAAAGTAAAAAGTCTCCATTATTGGGAGCTGTAGCACCAGCAATCGTGGTGTCTATGGTAATTGTGTTATTGTTTTTATCAATTAAGTCTACCTGACCAGCTAATAATGGGGTAGCGCCAGCTACTAAAGTGAATACTTGTGCGCCTGTAGTGATTATATTACCCAATGTTCCACCAAAAGTTAAAACTAATGCGTTATTAGGGCCTGCAACATTAGTTATATTTCCTAAACCATTAGCATACCTAAGCGCGAAATTTGTTACGCCAGAGTTGTGTCTGACATACGCATACCACTCTCCTTCTTTTTGTTCAAATTCAGCTAAAGGTATACTTCCTTGAGACAGGTCTGTCAATAAGTTTGTACAAGACCACGCAGCATTACTTTCAAAAGATAGTGTTTTAAATAACTTTATAGATAATGTTGGCTCGGGATTGAATACGCTGGTAATCGTAGAGGCGTTTGCTGGGTCGGTGCCTGGAACACCATAATACTCGTTTCTATTGTCATTTGTATTGTGTCTAAAAAGATTACCGTTTTTAAATGTATAAAAATAACTATTCATACCTATCATAAAATCAGGTATAAAAGAGTAAAAAGATGGCCATCCTTTTGATTTGTCGCTATATGATAATGTATAATTTACTGACATATTATGAAGGTATACATGATGTTACGTTTGTTACTAATCCTTGATTTCCTGTTATTTCAAAATAAGTGTTTGATCCACCGCCACCAAATGTGAAATATAATCCTGCGGCAAGAGCTGTTGTTCCTGCATTAGTAGTGTATACAGTGTCACCAGCAATAGGATAAGCTGCACTACCTGAATGAAAATATGCTACGTTTGGCTGAGCCGGTACTGCACCTGGGCCACATATCTGATTAAATGTTTGAGATGGGCTCGCAAGGAATGAAGTTAAACTTGGAGACCCTGAACATGACGCAATACTTACAACTACTCCATTTCTAATACCAAGAGCGGTTGTGCCATTTACAATAACATATTTAAGTGAATTTGTATCATTTAAATACACGCTACCGTCTGGCTGTGTAAATACAAAATTACCAACTTCAGGTGTAGTATTAGTGTCTTTAGTAAAAGGCGGGTTAATTCCTGTAGCATTTCTAACGAAATAATATGTAGCAGCGTTTGCAGCGCAAGCATCTGTTAATTGCAAATTTGAGCCTTGAAAACTTGGCAAAGCAACTGGGCATAAAATCTCCCAATCAAATGCGGTTCCTGTATCAGGAGCAAATATTTGAACATTAATATTGGTAACAGATACTTCTGTTTTTGGTACAACCATTGTAAAAACGGGTGAAGGTATTGTCGAGGCGTCTGTTGCAAATCCTATTTGTGTACTTGATACGGTTATAGAACGAGTTTGACCAGTTGCTACATAATTATTTGTAGCATTAGAGTAGGAATACTCGTCTATATTTGAATACGGGCTGTTAGCTAACAAGTCCGCATCTTGATTTCCTACATAGGTTGGTAAATTAGTTCCTTGATTATTTATACCGGCATAGTCCACTTGTACATTATTTCCTTCCACTAACGTCACCCCATTGTGATTATTTTTTGCTGTTAATCTATTATAGTTTACATTATTATAATTAGCTATGATACCATCAGGTATACTGCTTGTCATATATGCGTAAATAACCGTAGCTCCTGTACTATTAGCTAAATTTACATTTGCATCAAAAAACCCTGGGTCACTAAAACTTGCGTTTATACCAGAGCCACAATCTACTGCACAAGAAGCACAGGGTTGTGCATTTAACAATACACCATTCAACTGTTGCCTTGTAATTATTTCGTTTGAATAAAAACCATCGGCCGCTAAAGTTGTAAGGGCTGGATCATCATAAACTGAGTTTGCTTGTGCAAAGCTGGTTCCGTCAAAATAAAATATCTGTAATGTTGCCATACTGTAAATTTAACAATTTTGTACCGTTAATACTAATCCATTTTGCCCCACATCAATATATTGATTTGGTGAAGTGTTTATTTTGTAATACCCAGGTTGAGCGACAGATACTGTACCGGTTATAGAGTCAGCACAATTTGAGCTGGTATAAATAATATCACCGGCAACAGGAAGCGCTGCGCTACCATTATGGTAATTTGTATTTGTTAATAGTGAATTACACGCATCAGTAATTGACTCTGCAAACGCACTAATACTAAAAGCAGTACAAGTAAAGTTGCAATCACAACAAGCTTCGGAGCCAGAATCTGAATCGTAACATAATAGTTGCCCTGTAATAGTTCTTAAATCGTATATAATATATAAATACTGGTTTCCAATAGGTAGAGATAAGTTAGTGACTGTCGCTTGGTGTAAACCTGGCGATGGATTACTAACATCAGAGTTCGGTATAGTTGTCGCTAAACCTAATAACGTATTTACATCTGATACAGTGTTTGCATAAAGAGTGTTTGAAGAATGATATTTGAAATTATCTGAAGGAAAGATAAAGTCATAGGTATCATTATTAACTTTATTTAATCGTATAGTTAAATCAACTCCATCATAAGGAAATACACCTTGAGACCTTACGCCTGTTTGTGAAAAATACTCGCTGAAGGTAGATGAGTCGGTAGTTAAAACTCCTAAATCACTGTCAACTGGACTGAATGTAACACCGTCATTCCAGCTATATTCTAAATGAGTAGTCTTAGTCGCATCGTTTGGAGAGTTTAAAAGAGCTTTGATAACCGTTATACTTACCTCTGGTATACAAGAAGGGGTAAAAGTGACGTTTGCAGAACCTGTAGGGGTTACAGTAATTTTTGCAGTAGAAGGTGAAGTTGCTGTTTTATTCCAAGTAAATGAACCACTACCGCTAACAGAACCAGAGCTTGTTGTGACTCCGTTCCATAATACCGTTATGACTGCGGTGCCAGTTATATTGTAGTTAATAGTTCCTTGACCTATTATATTGCCAAATACAAATGTAAAATCTTTAGCAGTGGTTATTGCTGATAAGTTTATTTCTACACCACAAGATAATTGCGGCTCTGGCACAGGCACCTCTTTATCATTTATACTTAATACATATTCATCCATATATGGATCAAAACCACCTAATTTTTGTGTGTTTAATCTTGTGATAAATTGGTCTCTAAACCACGAGCGCATACCTGTATCTGAGATAATTGATAAATCTGCGCCTACTTGTCCGGCTGAACCTAATCTCAAAACTGCTAATCTTTTAGCATCTGTAAAATACATATAGTTCCCCCATTGAACAAAGCTTTCTGGATTGAAACTGATTCCATATTCTTCTATTCGAGCTATTTGTTTACCTAATACTAAAGGCGTAGAGACAACAGCTCCACCACCAACAGCATCACTTAACAAATCTTTACCTACTTGCACATAACTAATTTTATCTTCCTGTAAACATAAAATATCTGTTTCTCTGCCGTGCAGCTTCATTATTGGCCCAAAAGAAGTTTCCAGGTCTTGAAAATTAACTAAACCTAAGTTGAACTCATTAAGATTATTTACACCACTTGTAAAGCTAAATCTACCGCTATATGTGATTGAGGCAAACCTGTCCGCTTCTTTGAAATCTTGATTGGAAACAGCTAAAGCTCTTTGCCCCATAACAACAGACCTGCCAGCTAATCTATCTAAAATTTTATAACTTTCTACGCCATTACCAAAAGCATAGCAATCCATAAAATTTAGATTAACAACTGCATCTTGGGTTAATGTTTGATTTTGTTGCCCATCATCCGTTCCACCGGATTGGTGTAAGTGCACTCCTGAGTTGTCTCTGACAATATCAAAAGCCTCAGAGGCATCAAAGAATATTCCTTCAGCCGCATCAGCTGGTTGGGTTTCAAAGACTAAAGTAGAGTCAGCTCTTTGAACTACAATTTCTACAAAGGAAGCCATAGATCTATCTCCAACAACACCATCTACACCCTTACCAGTACATCTAACGCCAAAAAATAATGGACTATTAACGTCACCAGGCGTGTCCTGTATAAATCCAACATTCATTTGAAACGGTCTGCCTGTACAAGGTAAATTAAAAGCGTTTTTTGCGGTTGAATCATCATCCTGAGGATCAACTCCGCCTCCACCTGCCCTTGTTAAAACAGTTCCATCAAAAAACATTATCTCATCTTCTACTCCCGAAGTGTCATTTAAATTATTTAAATCAATATTGGTATCAGTAAACCAATCTCTAAAATCATTATAATCCTGCCCAGCCACAAAAGTTTTTTCAAAAATGGCTCTTCTGGTAGGAGCACCCCAATTATTACTATCACGATTAAAACCAAATTTTAAATCAATAACGCTACCTCCTGGTATAGTATAGTTAGAGGTGGTTTGGTTGTCTGAGTCAAAAGTATATAGCGGGTATGAAACTGTCCATTCATCTCGACAATCATTGTCATTTTTTGATGACCTTCTATATTCTCCATAATCAATTATAGAATCTTCCTTAATACTTGCATTGAAACCAGACACTTTAAGCTGCATATATAAACCAGCTAATTGCTCTGAATCTTCTCCTAACTCTTGCTCAGCATTTAAAAAATTACTTGATTGTGCCTCTACAGCAAGAACTGTTGCTTCAACCAATGAACTTAAAGCTCCGTCTGCATCTTTTTTTACAACAAGCTTATCACCTGTTTTTACCTTGTTTTGATTGTCTCCATCTAATTTGAAGTGTGTTACATTGTCAAATGGATTATTGTAAAAGAAATTTACAAAGATAGACTCGTAACCGGATTTACTTGGCTTTACTACAAACTTATATTTTTTTGCCCATGATGGGGCGAAATTCTGAAGCGAGACTTGTATCTTATTTTTTAATACGCTATTTTCTGGCGGAACAAAAACAGTGTTGTATTCAGAAACCAAAACAGTAGAAGCCCTGGCATATTCATCTAAGTATACAATACCTACCTCGAAGTCTCTGTTGCTATGTAAGGTAGACTTATCGCTATCAGCAGTAAATGCAGCTCGAGTTCTAATTACTCTAAAATATTCATACATATCCGTATTCTGACCTTGGTCAGTGCTGGTGTATTTCATAGCTAACATTTGTATTGTAAATGAATTAGATCCAGCACTTGTAGTGAGTCTAAAACCTTGTTGATTTGTGCTGTCGTTAACGCTACTTAGTGTTTTTGTAAAATTACATTGGTTTTGTGGGGCAACTAATGCGGCATTAAATCGGTCGGTTAGTGAAAAACCATCTGCCGCTGTTGCAATAGGTTCAAAGTTTGTTCCCTCTACAGTTCCTATGGCATTTTCAAAATCAGTGCTTGTTAAAAAATCAAACACACTAACATAATCTTGAGTCAGTACTACTGTAGCGCTAATCGTTGTGTCAGCAGATTTAAAACTATTGTTTGCTACAAAACAGGTGGTCGCTGTTGTGCCGTTTAGGGCTGCGTGTTCAAATCTTATATCAAATGTAAATTCAGCACCTGCTTTTAATTTACCTACCACATCACTCAAATCAAAAGTAGCAGCAGAATTAGGCACAGTAGTAGAGGCTGAAGGGTTTATTGTATAAGCAATCCCATTGCTTAAACTTGCAATAGGAAGTGTTATGAAAGATAAATCTTCTGTAATTAGAGCTGTATCAAAATTAATTGCAATATCTTGTCCGCTCTCATTAGTAATATCAAAACCATCTGTATAATTTCCATACATTAATCTATTACTCATTATTGTTTGCGCCTGAGCTTTTAAAGGAACATTATCATAGAGTCTTAATAATTCATCACTACCTATCACTGAATAGATTTTACTGTTAGTAAACACATATTCTTGATGCTGGTTATCACCCCAACCAAAGTCTTCTTTTTTAAATCTTTCAATTACATATATTGAATTGGTGTTTGAATCTTTGTATAATAAATCAATTTCAGTAACCCTATCGCTTCCTGTACTAAACTGCACACGAGCTGCATTAAAGTTGTTTTCCATACCTGAATTATCATAATTTCTGGTATCAAACCTAAAGTTTCCAGGCTGAAATGCTGGATTGGTAAAAAGCGAAGTTGCGCTATACTCACCATTTTTATACCTATATCTATACGCAAAACTTATAAACCTGTCTTTTAAGTAATTTTCGCCACCGGCAGCCTGTAACAAAGTAAAGGTGGGGGCAGGTAGGGGGGTATCACCAACAGCGTCTTCAAACCCTGGTGGCTTTAAAACCACGGAAATATCTTCTTCTTCTATTTGGTCGACAGTGCCGACAGGAAAAGGATAGTTTTCATTTACGTTTATTCTTCGAGGTGCGTTTTTATCATCAGTAAAAAATAAAAGGTTTTCTATTTTATCTACACCGGTAATTAAAAATTTTGGATCAAAACTTAGAACATCATAAGTTATGACATGATAACGTAATTGATTTAACTGTGTGTTAAAAGAAACAATAAAATCTAAAGCTTTTGCTTTTCCGTCAAATAGAGGGTCATGCACAAACCAATATATTGTTTCATTAGCTCCATCTTCAAACGCTCCGATACATACAGCACTGCTGGATATGTTTACATTATCAAATTCTAATGTAGTAAGTTGAGTATTACCTCTACTGTTTTCAACAGCTCCTATTTCTGTGGTTTCAGTAGAGCCGAGACGCACGTTCATTGCATCTACATACTCTCCAGGTGGTAGTAGACGCTCATCGACAGATTTATTCATCCGCCCAAGTACGAAATTTGTTGTTACTATAGGCATATTATTTTAACCATTTGTTCTGGCCACGTAAATTCATTAATAAACGACCAGGGTGAATATTACTCAATCTTAATTTTGCGTTTCTAAGTAAAGATGATTTGTCTTTTCGAGCTCTGTTTACTATATATTCTTGAACACCCAACCTGCCATTCAATAATGAATATCGGATATATGCGTATAAAAATTCTTCAAATAATTTATTAACACTAATATTCGCATCATTTCCTCCTTCCATACCATCTGAAACATATTCTAAAACTATAGAGCACTCACTATCTATCGAGCTGAAATTTATAACTCCATTTTGTTTGTCAATAGCAAAAGTAGGATTAGAATTAGCCGTCTCGGTGTTGAGACCAAAACGAGAGCCTATTCTGTATTCAAAATACCAGCACCCATCTACACAAAATCCGCTTTGATTATCGTAGGGGTGTCCTTCATTAAGATAAATTGACTTTGCTGAACCTGTTATTCTTGCGAGGTCAATCTCAGAGTTTTGAGGTGATAAAGCGTTTCCGTCTAAATCAAATAATATCTTACCTTGGTTGTCTTGAAGATAGGCATTTCCATAATTAGTTTGGATATTTTCAGTAAGAGGGTATAACAAACCATCTTGCCATTTAGATATTCTAACCCAATTTACATAATCGGATGGCAAAATAAAACGCAAGCTACCGTCCAACTGAAGTTGTAATATTTTGATATTACGCATTGCATCATAATTCAATTCTTGTATACCACGTTTTGCATGAAACAATACCTGATACCTATTCAAATTATTTAATAATTCGTGGTTGCCTTGATACATTAACATAAAGTTGTTTACTATATCTTGCAACGAAACATACTGGTAAGAACCCCAGTTAGCATCTTCAGGTGTATTGCCATTATTTTCGTAGTATTCGTATTGGTTTATATAGCTCATATTAACTTGTTTCTTGTGATTCTGATATTTCTTGTGTTTGTCCAAACTTAACAACGTCTCCCTCTCTTATTTCTACCCCTATATACTGTAATATTTTAGCTACCAAGTTTGGCTCGTCAGAAGCCGGAAGCTCAAAGTTTTGGAAATTAGCATCACTTGGATTGAATACTGGGTCTAAGCCAGACGTTTCAATATAAGTCCACTGAGGAGCTAAAGGGTATCTAATATATTGAGCTTGCAAGGCGCCACCTGCTGTAATAGTGCTCGGATAAACAGTAATTGTGTTTCCAATATTTCCAGGAGTTATGTTTGAACTTGCTCCGCCTAAAACATACGCTGGGTATTGTGTAGTGGGATAAGTTAAATTTGAACTCGTTAGGTAAAATATTTTATTCTGATTTACTCTCTCTACCTCAGTAATATTATATTGATTGTAGATACTATATGTTTCGCCTACCGCCATTATATCAGCACTTATGGTTAAAACAGTATCACTTACTATCGATGTTATATAGGCTGATGTATTATCCGTTGTATTTGTTATCAAATCACCAACAGCTACAGATGTTGTAAATGTTTGCGTAGCGTCTACAAGATTGTTAGCAAGAGTAAGAGTGGTTGTTCCATTTACTTTTAGTGTCGGATAATAAAATATTTTATTTATAAGATAGTAGTCTTCTGGTAAATTATACTGGTTATTTAAATTAGCAGTAGGTTGCGATAAATACGCTGTTGCTGAAAAAGCGTCTATAACTTCTTCTAAACCTTTTACTATATCGGCATAACCTGTGCCTGATACTCTTGAGTTTTCTTTGTTTATCCAATTATTATATTGGTAAAAATAATTTTCAAACAAGTCCATTTGAGCTTGAAGGCAATACAAATTAAAATCTTGTGGTGAAATGTAGCCGTAGTTGTTTTTATTAGCTACAGCCATAACTGTATTTCTAACTGAGTTTATCATCCGTAAATCTTTTCACAAAGATAACAAAAAAAAAAGAGGCCTAAATGTTTAAGCCCCTTTCATAACTAAAGTTAAGTGATTACTACGCAGACCACTCTTCCTCTATTTGAGCGATTGCTGTAATAGCAAACTTAGGCTCGAGTAGGTAGAAGGGTTTTGTCCATGCTGTAGATAATGCGTCTTCGATAGCGTCTACGACACTATTTAATTGCTCTTTAGTTTTAGCTGCATCACTTGCTGTTGTAGCAGTAAGTTTTACACCTAACACCTCTGAAGCACCAGTCGCACCATGTCCTTTTACATTGTAAAATATTTTTACTTCTGTATCAGCGCCTACTTCAACTCCTAATACACTTTGTAAAGGAATTAAATGAAAAGCATCACTAAAACTAATTTTTAAATACTTATACATAGTTAAAAAATTTAAGGGTTAAACAATACCACAAAGATACGAATCCTTATTTATCTTTTTTTAAGCGTTTTTGTAAAAGTTTATAAGTGTCAATTCCGTCATCACTTTGGAAAAAAGAAGCCACCATAAAATAATGGTCTTCTCCATAAGGCACACTAAGCAATTTGGTTTTATTTTTTGGTAAATTATAATAAACATCTTTACCATTGTTTTTCAGCACAAGCCAAGTTTTATTAAAGAACTGAACTACATCATTGGTAAGTTCTAATAATGGATCGTTTACAGTTTCAATAAAATCTCGTGGGCTTTGAGCTGCGTAAAGTAATACGTCTCTTTTAAGCTCTGGTATACTTAATGTATCAGCAACAGCTCCCATAAGCACCCTACACACAGAAACCAAATCATCACCCTTTAATCCTTTGGCGATTATTTGAGCGTCAAGTGAAGATTCTACCTCAGCAAGTTCTGCTGCGGCATCTTTTGCTGTATTAATTTCTTCAAATATAGTTCCGTTTTGTGGATGATAATGCAAAAACTTTTGCAAGGCTTGATTGCTTTTCTCTACAGAAAGCAAACCGTCTTCAAATATTATTGGCTCTAAAACTGCGTTTCCATCTTGTTCGTCTTCAAATGGAGACTTTTGGTTTCTTGCGTACCTAAGCGGTCTGTTAACACCACTTGCTTCGTCAAAATATAGTAATGGTCTCCTTCTGGTATTCCTTGAGGCTAACATATAAGTTAGTGGAGTTTGTCCTCGTGTAAGCCTGTAGGCTTTATTGGTATATGTTTCTTTTTTTTTCATTTTATTTAATTTTAATTTAATTTATAAAAAATACCAGGGGGGTAGAATAACCCCCCTAATATTATTATTACTTCTTATGAGTCTTGGAATAAGAAGAAGTTGTTTGCACCTAAAGTACAAACTGCTCTTTCAGTCAAGAAATTGACCTCCATTGCATCTAAAGATGAAGTTCTTGCACCACCAGCAGAACCAGTAATCCAAGTCTTATATCTTCTGTCTTCTGATTCAGAAGCTCTATACCTTACATGAAGGAATGGTCTCTTAGCGTTTTTACCAAGAATTTGGTCATAAACTGT
>TARA_R100001440_G_scaffold29665_4_pt1 | contig 31766 bp, 26 predicted proteins | sample TARA_R100001440 | Tara Oceans TARA_R100001440 (sample SAMEA2622112) | marine metagenome | biome: marine biome (ENVO:00000447); feature: surface water layer (ENVO:00002042); material: "saline water (ENVO:00002010), including plankton (ENVO:xxxxxxxx)" | depth 5 m
ACGTTATCGACAGGGTGTGATGGCCGTCGATACCAAGGCTGCTCTCCAGATTGAGCGTGTCTGTGTCGAGTTGCTCAAGAGTACTGATGATCTCGACGCGGTGTTCGTCGTGTTGAAGCGCCAGCTTGAGTTTTAGAGGTAGTCCTTCGGGCCCATGGCTGGCTGAAAGCGAACCATCGACAGGGCAGGTGCCAGCGGCACAGGGTAGCGTGGCGTGGAAGGCGCGCACGGTCACCTGTTCCGGCAGCCAGCCCGGAATGCGGGTCGGTAGCTGTGTCCGGGGCGATTCGGTTGTGGCCGTTTCCGCGGTTTTGCTAACGTCAATCTGCAGATTATTCAGTGCAAGAGTGGTGACGTGAGGCGTGAATCCTTCCCAGCGCCACGTCAGATCCAGTTGATTGCCCTCTATGGTGACGTCCCGTTCGGTCTGCTGCTGGTGCAGGGAAAACCGGTTCAGGGTCAAAGCATCGGAAGACAGATCCAGCCCCTGCCAGTCCAGTTGCCTGATGTTATGGGTCTGCAGCAGGTCAAGCCAGAGATGGCGAATCACAAGCGCGCCGATAGCCATAACGGCAACTAATGTGACGATCAGCAGAATGCCAACGTTGCGAGACTTCATGGCGCTGTTCGGATGACCCCCGGTCTGTTTGTTCGGCTCAGTTATACAGGTCGTCAGTGTTGCAGTATCCGGTCAGAAATATAAGGGGGATTCAGTTTGGCCCGTCTGGCTCGATGCCCTTGGTTTTAACATAGCGGAGGTCATTTCAGCGATCCCCTTTGGGCAAAAGCGCGCTACACTCGAAGTGGTCTGATACGGTTCGTTGAGCCGCAGACTCAGCTATTGCTGACAGGTTTTTGGAGAAGGCCGCTGGCGATTAGCGTTGAGTCGTGGCGCCGCGTTCTGTCTCGCCATAACACCTTACCGGAGGTAGAAACATGCAATCTTCAGAAAATGCACTGACGAATCATGAAGTCACGATCTGTCTGGAAGGTGGTGCCGTGCTGGGCCCCTTTAACGCCACCTGGAGTGTGGATACCGGCAGCGACGTCCGCGAGCTGGCGCGGGAATACGACGCCTTCCTGCAGGGTGAGCCGCAAAAGCGTTACAAGTTTCACCTGCATGACACCTATACCAATACGGTGCACACACTGATCGTCAATTTCTCCAAGGTGACCGGCATCTGTGATCATGTCAGGCTGAAACATAATCCGGATAACTGATGCGGCCGTGATGTGAACGATCAGCGGAGATCACCATCTAACGGAATAAGGAGGCTCCAATGACTGAATATCGTGTTGAGAAAGACAGTCTGGGTGATGTGAATGTGCCGAAAGACGCTCTCTGGGGAGCCCAGACCCAGCGTGCTGTCGATAATTTCCCGGTCAGTGGCAGGCAGATGCCGCCGGCGTTTATTGATGCAGTCGTAACCGTCAAGCGCGCCGCGGCCCAGGCGAACGCCGACTTGTCCCTGTTGGAGGGCGGCGTCCGGGATGCCATTGTCAGTGCCTGCGACACCTTGTTGCGGGGCGAGCATCGGGACCAGTTTCCGATCGATGTCTATCAGACCGGTTCCGGCACCAGCACCAACATGAATGTGAACGAGGTGATCGCGCATCTGGCAACGGCTGCGGGCACCGACGTGCATCCCAATGATCACGTCAATATGAGCCAGAGCTCTAACGACGTCATTCCCACTGCTATCCATGTCAGCGCCGTGATGCTGGTGCAAACGGTTTTGATACCGGCATTGTCACATTTGCGCGGGACACTTTATGAGCGTGAAGCCGAGCTGAAGGAGACCGTCAAGACGGGGCGCACGCACTTGATGGATGCGATGCCGGTGACGGTCGGGCAAGAGCTGCAGACCTGGCGCGAGCAGCTGAACGGCGCAGAAAAACGCCTTCAGAACGCCTGTGAAGATTTGTTGGCCCTGCCTCAGGGCGGCACTGCAGTCGGCACGGGGGTGAATGCGCACAACCAGTTTGCGGATCGTTTTGTCTCATCGCTGAATGCCTTCACCGAACTCCGGTTTACATCGCTTGAGCACAAGTTTGTCGGCCAGAGTGCCGTCGACGCGCCCGTTAATATGTCGGCGCAATTACGCGGTGTGGCGGTGGTGCTGATGAAAATGGCCAATGACCTGCGCTGGATGAATAGCGGCCCGATCCACGGGCTGGCGGAAATCAGCCTGCCGGCGTTGCAGCCGGGGAGCAGCATTATGCCGGGCAAGGTCAACCCGGTAATTCCGGAATCAACCGCGATGGTGGCCACTCAGGTAATGGGGCTGGATAGTGCAGTGGCAATCGCCGGACAATCCGGCAATTTTCAGCTCAATGTCATGTTACCGCTGATCGGTGCCAACCTGGTCGAGATGATCAACCTGCTTGGCAATAGCGCGCGAGTGCTGGCGGATAAGGCCATTGCCGGGTTTACTGTGAATGCCGACCATCTGGCGGACGCAGTTGGTCGCAATCCTGTATTGGTCACCGCGCTTAACCCGGAAATCGGTTATAGCCGGGCCGCGGATATTGCAAAAGAAGCCTACAAAACCGGCAGACCCATTATCGATGTTGCTGTTGAGCAAACGGATTTTTCGAGGGCACAGCTGGAGGGCATTCTTGATCCACTCAAACTGACCCGCGGAGGGGTTGGTTAGGCGTTCCAGACTGGCTGGGGAATTGATCAGCGTCTCCCTGACCCAAAGGGTCCGCAGCGGCGTCTTTCATTCAGCTGACACAACGGGAGCTCGTTTGTGTTGATTCTGGAATTGCTGTTGCTCTTGCTGGCGGCCAATGGCGCTCCGGTGTTGGGTAGTCGCCTGATGGGGCGGGTTGGTAACGCCCCTATCGACGGCGGAATTAAGTGGCGTGACGGCGTGCGCCTGCTGGGGGGAAGCAAGACCTGGCGCGGCTTTATCGTCGGTACCGCCAGCTGTGCTTTACTCAGCGCGCTGTTAGGGCTGGGCGTGGCGTTTGGCGCAGTATTTGGTGCGCTTGCTTTGCTGGGCGATCTGATCAGCAGCTTTATCAAGCGCCGCCGTAGGCTGGCCCCAAGCTCGCGCTCAACCGGCCTGGACCAATTCCCCGAATCCTTTCTGCCTGTTTTGTTCGGCCATTTCTGGTTGGGTTACGGCTGGTTGACGCTCGTCGTGACGGTGGCGCTGTTCATGTTGGCCAATATCATGATGTCGCCGCTGCTCTATCGCCTCGGTATTCGTAAACAGCCCCATTAACCCCTTGGATTGCCACAGGTATTGCGTTCAGACGTGGTGTTTACTGAGGGCCGCGAGTCAACGTATGCAGCGTCACTTCCGGCGGGCAATTCAGGCGCGCCTGGACGACAGAGGTGCCGGATCCGCACGAGGTGTATCCCTGCATGCCGGCATGTTGCCAGGCTCCCTTACCGACGAAGCGCGGGCAGTCGGCATCGAGCAATACAGGAATGCCGCCCGGCAGGCAGATCTGGCCGCCGTGGGTGTGGCCACACAGGAAAACGTCGTAGCCTGCATGGGCCGCCTGACGAAAAATTTCAGGCGTGTGACTCAATAGGACTGTGACGGCGCCGGCGGGTATTCCGTCAGCCGCTTGTTGCAGGTTATCGACCTTGTAGAAGTGGGCATCGTCGACACCGGCGATGTATAGCCGGGATGCACCTCGGTCAATAGCGATATTCTCATTCACCAGCAACTGGTACCCCATGTCTTCCAGCCCGGGCAGCATTCGAATGCTGTCATGATTGCCCAGCACCGCAAGCGGTGTACCTTTGAGTGCGGGGCGTAGCTCCCGCATGCCCTGCAGGCAGGCATCGATCGGCCCCCAGGTCAGCTTTCGGTAATCCCCGGTCAGCACGCACAGATCGTAATCCATTTCGCTGACGTGTCGGATCAGCGCATCGAGCGCCTGCTGGTCCATGTCCACATGCAGGTCGGTGAGTTGCAGAATGCGGAAGCCTTCAAAATCTTCCGGCAGGTTGGGTAAGACGATACGCCGGTCAATAGTATTGATCCTGCGGGCATTCTGGCGGGCCCGATTCAGCATGCCGGACAGGCGCAGGCAGGTTTCGACCAGGCGGTGAAAGGAGTACCACTTTTCGAAGTAGCCGAAGTGGCCATCAGGGCCAATCATCGCGCCTTCATACTCCCGTTCGATCCCCAAACGCTGACGTGCATGGGTGGCGCCAAGCCGGAGTGATAGACGGTAGTCGAGAAGGTCATCATCATGCCGCATGTCGGAGGCGGGATGCGTCATCAGATACTCCTCTAGTCAAGCGAAATACATCAGTATGGTCTCTCCGTTCTCATCAGTAAATGTGGGAACCGGTGATCTGATGACCTGTCAGATTGGTAATACAGGACAATAGGGGACAGAATGAGCATTGATGCCTGATTGCGATAGAGGAGGAGTCATGACCAGAGCCTGTGATATACCCGGAATGAATGTCGCCAGAAGCCGATTCCCCATGCCCGAAATGAGTCCGGACCTGCCGGAAGGCGCAGGCGAGCAACGCGCGATCTTGGGTGGCGGATGCTTCTGGTGCGTTGAAGCCGTGTATCAGGCGGTGGATGGTGTCACCTCCGTGGTTTCCGGCTACGCTGGTGGCGCCGCCGAAACGGCCAATTATGACAGCGTGTGCAGTGGTCAGACGGGCCATGCAGAAGTGATCGAGGTGCGCTACGACCCTGCGCGAACCAGTTATGGTGAACTGTTGCGGATTTTCTTTTCCGTTGCCCACGATCCCACACAGCTGAACCGACAGGGCAATGACCGGGGTACCCAGTATCGCTCTGCTGTGTTTTACGAAACGCCACAGCAGAAAGACATGGTAGAGGCGTACATTCGGCAAATCGATGCGTCCGGTGTATACAGTGATACGCTGGCCACCACTGTGGAGCCGCTGGACGCCTTCTATCCTGCTGAGGAATACCATCAGAACTTTGCAGAACGGAATCCCCACCAGCCGTACATCATGGCGGTCGCAGCGCCGAAGCTTGAAAAGCTGCGCAATAGCTACGGGGATCAATTGAAGCCATCATTCAGGGATGATCTGGCCTAAACGAGGTGAATAATGACGCAGTCTGAATCCGGTTATGACCTGACGCCTCTGACGGCGGCAGAAATCGAAAAGCGGGCCGCAGGGCTGACAGCCGATGAGCGGCGTGTACTGCTTGATCACGGTACCGAGCATCCCTTTTGCGGGACTTTGCTGGATAACAAGCAGGATGGCGCCTACATGTGCCGTCTTTGCGATTTACCTCTGTTCAGTTCGCAGCACAAGTTTGAGTCGGGCACTGGCTGGCCCAGTTTTTTCGCGCCTTATGATCCGGATCATATCCGCTATATCGAAGACACCAGTATGGGGATGACCCGGACCGAAATCCGCTGTCCGCGCTGCGACAGTCACCTGGGCCACGTGTTTCCGGATGGCCCGCCGCCCAGCGGGCAGCGCTATTGCCTCAACTCCATCGCGATGGTGTTTCAGGCAGACGCGTGAAGGTGCGCGAGATGTACGAAAAAAGCCCGGTCTGCCGGGCTTTTTTGTGTCTTCTGCGAAAGCCTAAGCAGATTGAATGCTTTCCGATTCAATGATGTTGCAGCCATCCGGGCCCGAGAGCGAGTCGAGCAGGGTGGCTGCAATATTGCTGGCCGGAACGGATCTGTATCGGCTGGGGATCAGCGGCTTGAACAATCGACTTGCGATCAGCCCGGCTTGTTCGCCAATCCTCGATTCGGTCCGCTCGGCCTCAATCAGTGAGGGTCGAACCAGCGTCAACCGACTGAAACCCAGTGCCTGCAAGTGCTGCTCGACTTCGCCTTTGGTGCTCAGGTAAAAGCTACGGCTATTCGCATTGGCGCCGAGTGACGAATTCAATGCGAAGGCATGGGCGCCTGACTCCAGCGCCTTGTTGGCGCAGGCGATCACCAGATCATGGTCAATGGCGTAAAAGGCCTGTTTGCTGCCCGCTTGTTTGAGTGTCGTGCCGAGACAGCACACGACTGCATCGACCGACCACCAATCGGCATCGGGCAGCGGTAGCGAGAAATCAGTCACCGGGTTGAGAGTCGTCTCAGGCAGGTCGTTTTGCTTCAGTAGTCTGCGCGTTGGCGCCACAATAGACGAATAGCGCCCGCTGGCGACCGCTTGGGTCAGCACTTGGTGTCCGACTGCGCCGGTGGCACCGAGTATCATCAGTTTCATCACATATCCGCCCTGGTAAATGGAACGGAAAGCCTAGCGTATGGAGCCGGCTGGAGGAAATAGCGAGGGCGGGTGCAACGGCGAATGTCTGTCACGTGTTTGTCATGCTGGCGTGACAAGCTATAAGCAGTGCATTTGTTGTGGCAATACAAAACTGCATTGTGGTGTTTCGCCAGATCAGAGCAGGGATGTTCACACCGCGTCAGGGATGACGCTTTTTAACGTACTCGTAAGTCTCCTCTCCGCGTTTTGTAACCCCCGAAACCTGAACGCTCCCGATCAACCTGTGTGATGCTGATCGGGTTTGAGTCTGCAGAAACCAGAACCTCAGATGAAGTTCCCAACCACGTACACACCGGCATAGCCCAGCGTGTAGGCAATCAGCAGAAAGAAACTGTAGCGCAGGTAGCTGCCGAAGGTGAGGCCGTCAATTTTGCTCATCGCCACGATACCTGCGGCTGAACCGATGACCAGCAGCGAGCCGCCAACGCCTACGGCGTAGGTCAGCCCCATCCATTCGCCAGGCGACATGGTGATACCTGCTTTGAGCAACGCAGCGGTAAGCGGGACGTTGTCGATCACGGCCGAGAAGATGCCCATAAGATAATTGGCGACCAGCGGTGGCAACACGTCATAGACAGCGACGAAACTGCCAAGGGCGTGAATTTCCTTCAGCATGCCCACCAAAAGCAGAATGCCCAGGAAGAACAGCAGGGTTTCGAATTCGATCGTTCGGACATATTCCATAATCGGGTCCAGTTCCGAATCTGAACTGAAGAACCGGGATACCAGGAACATGACCGAAAGCCCGAAGAGGAACATCAGTACCGGCGGCACGCTGAACAGCACGTTGGACACGATGGTCATGATAATCGTGGTCAGAAACAGCACACTGATGATGACGTCTACGCGCCGCACTTCATTGCGGGCGTGCACCAGTTGTACTTCGCCGTGCATGCCGCGTGAAAGCAGCAGTGCCAGCAGCAGAACGCCGCAGGCGGCCGGAATCGACAGCGCCAGCAGAGTCAGGATTTCGACCTTGTGGGCGAGGAAGATCATCAACGTGGTAACGTCACCGGTGATGAGCGCTACCCCGCCTGAGTTCACTGCAAAGACCACCAGGGTAATGAAGCGGATTTGCTTCTTTTTATCGAGCTTCAGCGACAGGATTAGCGCACAGGAGACCAGTGTGGCGGTGATGTTGTCGGCCAGGGAAGAAAATACGAAGCAGAATGCCCCCGTTAGCAACAGGAGATACTTTTCCTTGATGCGTTTGGGCATGATCAGATAGATCAGGTTTTCAATCATGCCTTTCTTGTTCAGGTAGGCAACGAAGGTCATGGCGGCGACAAGAAAGAGCCAGAGACCAGCGATTTCGGCGATGCTTTCAGAGAGGCCGGCGGATATGGTCCGGGTTTGTGTTTCCGAGTCTGAGGCTATAAACAGGAGTAACCAGGAGAGTGTTCCGAAAAACAGTGTCACTTTTGCTTTGTTGACGTGGGTGACTTCTTCAAAAATGACACCCAGCAGGGCAAGGACAGCAAAGCTGACCAGAACACTATCTAACCAGACCATATGAGGTGAACCGTTGGTGGAAAGCTGCCGGCGCTGACAGCAAGGCAAAATTGAGCGCCGAAGTTTACTCCGACGGCTTGTGCCGCGCCACCGGGATCATTGCCTTGATCATGCAAATCGCGACTTTACGTAAGATCGGCAATTTCAAATTGCATCGAAAAAACGGATAATCGGATTCCGATAATTCTGAACCCCTTTCGAATACTGAACTGAAGGTAACAGGCTAATGACTGCAAGACAGGCAGATGTCGTGCTGGTCGGTGGTGGCGTCATGAGCGCCACCCTCGGCATGATGCTCAAGCAGCTTGATCCGTCCCTGGACATCATCATGGTGGAGCGTCTTGATCACGTCGCCCATGAGAGCACTGACGGATGGAACAATGCAGGTACCGGCCACGCCGGCTACTGCGAGCTAAATTACACGCCCGAGACCCCGGATGGTGGCATTGAGATTGATCGCGCGCTGAACATCAATGCGGCGTTTGAACTGTCTCTGCAGTTCTGGTCCCATCTCGTTGAAAACAAAATTTTGCCGGAGCCCGGCAAGTTCATCAATGCAACGCCGCACCAGAGCTTCGTCTGGGGCGAAAAAGATGTGGCCTTCCTGCGCAAGCGGCACGAGATGCTGAGCAAGCACCACCTGTTCCGGGAGATGGAATTTACCGAGTCTCCTGAAACACTGAAAGAATGGATGCCGCTGATTGTAAGTCATCGTGATCCGATGCAGGCGGTCGCAGCGACCCGCATCAAGCATGGTTCGGATGTCGATTTCGGCTCGCTGACCCGCAGCATGATCGACCATTTGGCTAATCAGCCCAACTTCGAACTGATGCTCGGGCATTCGGTTCGCTCCCTGGCGCAGCGGGAAAATGGCCGCTGGAAGGTACGGGTACGTGATGAGCAGACCGGTGTTACCAAGAAACTTGAAGCCGGTTTCGTATTCCTTGGCGCGGGCGGTGGCGCGTTGCCACTGCTACAGAAGTCCGATATAGCCGAGAGCAAAGGGTACGGCGGTTTCCCGGTGAGCGGTCAGTGGCTGGTGTGCAAAAACCCTGACGTGATCAAGCGTCATTACTCCAAAGTGTATGGCAAGGCGCCGATTGGCGCGCCTCCGATGTCTGTGCCGCACCTGGATACCCGCATCATCAATGGTGAGCCGGCCTTGCTGTTTGGGCCTTTTGCGGGGTTCACGACCAAATTCCTCAAGCAGGGTTCTGTGTTTGATCTGTTCTCATCTGTAAAAGGCGGGAACCTTCTGCCGATGATGCAGGTCGGGCGCGTCAATATGGATCTGACCCGCTATCTGATCAAGGAGGCCTTCCAGTCGCACTCCGAGCGGGTGGCGTCATTGCGTAACTTCTTCCCGGATGCCCAGGAGAAGAACTGGCGTCTGCAGGATGCCGGTCAGCGCGTGCAGATCATCAAGAAATCTGCAGAGGGGCGGGGCAAGCTCGAGTTCGGCACCGAGATCGTCGCGGCCAAAGATGGCTCGCTGGCGGCGCTTCTGGGGGCCTCTCCTGGCGCCTCGACCGCTGTTAAGGCGATGATTGATGTGATTGAGCGTTGCTTCTCGGACCGCATCAAGACACCTGAATGGCAGGAGCGGATGCGTGAACTGATTCCGTCCTACGGTCAGTCACTTGTCGAAAATGAAGCATTGCTGAATGAGGTGCGCAGTCGCACGCTTTCAACACTCAAACTGAACAAGCTTAAAGACTGAACCCGAATCGACAGCATGGGTGTGAAAAACCCATGCTGTCGGCTTGCCCGCCTGTTTTATCCTGTCTTGTTTTGCTGCTCATCCCTCTCTCTACGCCCCATTTTTCTGATATCCGGATGTTCTGGTCGAGTCTGACCCGGCGCACTGTCAATCTGTGGACATCCGGGTTTGGATGACGCAGTTCCCAGCTAATCGGATGCTCCGAAAACAAATACAACATTTGGAGCGCAAACATGAAAAAAATGAAGCATGTACTGCAATGCTCAGCAGTCGGACTGATGCTGACCGGGGGTGCTGCGCAATCTCACGCAGGCGCCTTTGTTCAGCTGTTTGAGTGGAAGTGGAATGATGTCGCACAAGAGTGCGAAAACTTCCTCGGCCCCAAAGGCTTCAGCGCGGTGCAGGTATCGCCACCCCAGGAGCATATTCAGGGGAATGCGTGGTGGACTCGCTACCAACCTGTCAGTTACCAACTACAAAGTCGCGGCGGCAATGCCGCTGATTTCGCCAACATGGTATCCCGATGTAACGCAGTGGGTGTCGATGTCTACGCCGATGCGGTGGTCAACCACATGGCCAACGGCAGCGGTACCGGGAGTGGAGGGTCGTCATATAGCAGTGGTAGTCTGTCCTATCCTCAATATAGCGGGCCGGATTTTCACTCGGCATGTGATATCAACAGTGGCGATTACGGAGGTAACGCCGGGCGTGTGCGCAACTGTCGCCTGGTTGGATTGCCGGATCTCAACACGGCTGACAACTACGTCCAGTCCACCGTCGCCGGATACCTCAATCAGTTGATTAATCTCGGTGTTAAAGGCTTCCGGATTGATGCGGCCAAACATATCGCGCCTGGTGATATCAGCGGTATTCTGAGTCGTGTGAACGGCTCGCCCTATGTGTTCCAGGAAGTGATTGATCTCGGAGGCGAGGCGGTCAGCGCGAACGAGTATACCGGTACTGCAGCGGTGACAGAATTTCGTTACAGCGCCTCGATCGGCAATGTTTTCAAGAACCAGCAGTTGAGCTACCTGAACAACTTTGGCGAAAGCTGGGGGTTTCTGGGCGGCGGGTCCGCGGTCGTGTTTACCGACAACCACGACAACCAGCGCGGCCACGGTGCCGGTGGCGCCAATGTACTGACATTCAAGGATGGCTCGCTTTATAACCTGGCTAACGTCTTTATGCTGGCCTGGCCCTATGGTTACCCCAAGGTCATGTCGAGCTACGCCTTTAATAATGCGGATCAGGGGCCGCCATCATCCAGTGTTTACCAGAACGGCGTTGCACAGTGCGGCGGTGCCTGGATATGCGAGCACCGTTGGTCTTCAATCGCCAACATGGTGGCATTCCGCAATAACACGGATGGCGCGGGTGTCGATCATTGGTGGGACAATGGTAGCAACCAGATTGCGTTTGGCCGGGGTGGTCAGGGATTTGTGATCATCAACCGGCAATCGAATGCGCTGAACCGTACCTTTAGTACCGGGATGCCGGATGGCCGCTATCGGAATGTGGCAGGCAATAACGCCTGTGTCACTGTGTCGGGTGGCCAGCTCACGGTTGCGGTGCCCGGCATGGAGGCCGCTGCAATCCACGTCGGAGCCCCCTGCGGTTAACAGTGGTTACATCGCCTGATAGCGAGTGACGCTCAAACCGAGGTCGCTCGTTATTACGCCAATCCTGATCAATAAAAAAGGGCCCCTTGGGGCCCTTTTGTTTTACCTTCTGATTACCTCAGGCGTGTGCCTTTTGGGCCTCATCATTTTCAGCATTGTGATCCTTCGCCAGCAGCACGTAGAACGCTGGTAACACGAACAGCGTAAACAGGGTGCCGATGCCAAGCCCCGTCGCGATGGTCAGGCCGATTGCGAAGCGGCTCTGTGCGCCAGGGCCTACCGCGATCAACAGGGGCACCATCGCCACGATCAGTGCGAGCGAGGTCATGATGATCGGCCGCAGACGAATCGCGGCGGCTTCAATCACCGCTTTGGCTTTGCGGTAACCCTTATCGTGTTGCAGTTGATTGGCGAATTCGACAATCAGTATGCCGTTCTTAGAGACGACCCCGATCAATGTAATCAGCCCCACCTGCGAGTAGATGTTCATCGTGGTGAATCCAAGTACGATGAACGCCATGGCTCCGGCGACGGACATGGGAACCGAGATCAGAATGATCAGCGGATCACGCCAGCTTTCGAACTGGGCCGCAAGCACCAGGTAGATGACCAGCAGCGACAGGAAGAACGTCACGGCCAGCGCGCTACCCTGATTGACGAACTGACGGGAATCGCCAGTGAAGTCATAGGTGAAGCCTTGCGGAAAAATCTCGTCGGCAGTTTTGGTCATGAAATTGATCGCATCGCCTGCGGATACGCCCGGCGTTGCGATGCCCTGTAGCGTCAACGAGTTTTGCTGGTTGAACTGGGTTCGCTGGGACGGCTCAACGCCCTTCTCGAAGCTCACCACACTGCTCAGTGGCACCAGTTCGCCAGAGTCTGCGCGCACGTAATAGTCGTTCAGTTTGTCAACGTCGGCACGGGCTGCACGCTCAACCTGAGGGATCACCTGATAGGAGCGGCCTTCCATGTTGAAGCGGTTGATATAGCCACCACCCAGCATGCTGGACATTGCCTGACCGACATCGCTCATTGACAGTCCCAGGTCAGCCACACGGTCGCGATCGACTTTGATGGTGGTGATGGGGCGGTCAAACTCGATCGACTTCTGCAGGAACATGAACTGGCCGCTCTGCATGGCGTTGCCCATCAGCTCATCGGCGACGCTGTTCAATTGCTCGTAGTCATTGCCAGTGGTGATGACAAACTGGAACGGCAGACCACCGCTGGAGCCGGGCAGTGATGGAATCGGGAACACCGCTGTTTGCAGACCGGTGATTTTAGACATTTCCTGCTGCAGGATCGGTTGCACTTCAAACTGGGACACGTCCCGCTCGCTCCAGGGCTTCATTTTGAAGCCACCAAAGGCGGCGTTGGGACTGGTGATGCCAAGCAGCATGAATGTTTCGTCGTAGCCAGGTAGCTGCTCGAAACTGTCCTGCATTTCGGCGCCGTATTTCTGCAGGTATTCCAGGGTTGCGGTCTGGGGAGCGGTTCCCTGGAAAAGCAGAATGCCCTGATCTTCGTTTGGTGCGAGTTCGTTCTGGCTCATCGCGACCATGAAGTAAATCGATGCCAGCACGATGGCAGCGAAGAAGACGATCACCGAAATTGTCTGCAGCGATGATGTCAGCATCGACTTGTATCCGTTTGAAAGCGCAGTGAAGGTGTTCTCAACCTTGGTTTCAAATCGGGTCGGGTTGCCGTGCGGCTTCAGCACCTTACCTGCCAGCATGGGGGACAGCGTCAGAGCGACAATGCCCGAGATAACGACGGTACCGGCGAGCGTGAAGGCAAACTCGGTAAACAGCGAGCCGACCAGTCCGCCCATAAACCCGATCGGGGCATAGACGGCGACCAGTGTAGTGGTCATCGCGATAATGGGCGTTGCCATCTCCCGAGCGCCGTTTAGCGCTGCGTCGAATCTCGATTCGCCTTCCTCGATATGACGGTGAACGTTCTCGACAATAATGATGGCATCGTCGACCACCAGCCCGATGGCCAGTACCAGCGACAACAGTGTCAGCAGGTTCAGGGAGTAGCCCAGTGCAAGCATGACGAATGCACCACCGACGATCGATAGCGGGACCGCGACCGATGGAATGATCGCAGCACGCAGCGATCCAAGACACAGGAATACCACCACCAGAACGATGACGATAGCTTCGAACAGCGTCTTGATGACTTCCTTGATGGAGTCTTCAATGAACTCCGAGGAATCGTAGGGCAGTTCGACTTTGAGTTCTTCCGGCAGTTGGGCCTTGATATCGGGCAGTTCGCCTTTGACCAGCTCTGCGACAGTCAGGGGGTTGGCGCCGGGCGACAGTTCGATAGCGACATAGGTTGAGGGCTGGCCTTTGTACAGCGCCAGATTTTCATAGCTCTCGGACCCCAGCTCCACTCGCGCGATGTCTTTCAGGCGGATCAGTGACCCCTTGGATTCCTTGATCACCAGTTCCCGGAACTGGTCCAGGCTGCCGATATCGGTGTCACTGGTCAGGCTGATCTGTACCAGATCGCCTTTGGTGTTGCCGACAGCGGCCTGGTAGTTGTTCTGCAACAGAAACTGGATGACATCCGGGGCCGTCATGTCCACCGCTGCCAGACGCTCAGGGTCCAGCCAGACACGCAGGGCAAACGTGCGCCCCAGCAATTCGGCCTTACCTACTCCGGGCAGCGCCTGCAATTTAGGCTGAACCACCCGCGTGAGGTAGTCCGTAATCTGGGGTACCGGCATGGTTTCGCTGTAGAACGCGATGTACATCAACGCAGTGCTATCACCGGTTTCTGACGAAATGACCGGATCCTGCGCTTCGGCCGGCAGCACGTTGCGCTGACTGGCAACCTTGGCCTGAATTTCGGCCAACGCGGCGTTGGCGTCGTAGTTCAGTTCCATCTTGGCCTGAATGGTCGACACGCCTTGTGAGCTGGTGGAGCTCAGGTAGTCGATACCGCTGGCTTCAGCAATGGCCTGCTGTAAGGGCGTGGTGATAAACCCCTTGATAAGCTCCGAACTTGCGCCCGGGTAGGCGGTTGTCACGGTGACGGTTGTGCTTTCCAGCAGCGGGTATTCGCGCACTTCCAATTCCATGGCGGCGCGAACACCCAAAAGCAGTATCAGCAAGCTGACAACCGTCGCCAGTACCGGACGGTTTACGAAAATATCGGTGAAGCGCATTAGTTGGCGCCCTCCTCACTGGCTTCGGAGGCGGGCTTGCCACTATCGGCGGAGTCTCCGGCGTCTGCGCCTTTTTTCTCGATTTCTACCGTCTGACCCGCTCTCAGGCGGAGCAGGCCGGTCGCGACGACACGCTCGCCGGCTTCGAGATTTTTGGTGACCTCGACCATGCCGTCACGGGTGCCGCCGGTTTCAATACTGCGACGTTCAGTTATCAGTGCGCCTTCGTCGTTTTCCTTGATGACGTAAACAAAATCGCCGTATGTATTGAAAGAGATAGCAGTGTTAGGAATGGCAACGATATCCCGCATTTTGGGACGCAGCGTCTGAATGGTGGCAAACATACCCGGTTGCAGTTTTTGCTCCGGATTTTTCAGCGTGGCGCGGATACGCACAGTGCGGGTTTCAGCATTGACCGAACTGTTGATGGCGCTGATTTTACCGGAGAAGGTCTGATCCGGAATGGCGGCAACTGTGACATCGACCTGATTACCAACCGTGACGTTGGCGAGTTCTTTCTCAGAGATGGTGTAGTCGGCGTAGATTGGATCGAGCATGTTGATTTCAACGATCGGCGTACCGGTTGCCAGGTATTCACCCTGGTCTACCAGACGAATGCCGAGGGTGCCGGCGAAAGGCGCTTTCAGCTCTTTCTTGTTCAACTGAGCCTGAGCTTCAATTGAGCGTGCGCGTGCGGCTTCGAGATTCGCTTCGGCTTCGTCGTACTGAGACTGGGATACGGCCTTGCGGGGCAACAGATCCTCGAGTCGTTTGAACTCGCGGCTGGCCTGTCTTTCTTCTGCGCGGCGTGTGGTTAATGCGGCCTCATCAGTCTGGCTGTCCAGCCGGAGTAGCACGTCACCTTTTTTAACCTTGTCACCGGATTCGAACAGGATGTCTTTGATCACCCCCGGGACTTCGTTGGCAATCTGGATGCCGTTAACGGCTTCGATGCTGCCAACGGCTTTCAGTGATGGTTGCCACTGAACACTCTGGGCAGTGGTTGCTTCAATAACTGCGGGCGGCTGAGGCTGTGAGAACTTTTCCTTCATTTGGCCGAACTGATAAAACTTGTAGCCAAAGATGCCACCGAGAACGACAGCCAGAAAAACAATGACAACGACAAAGCGTGATGCTGTGCGCATGAAGAAATCCTGAATTTTTTGTCACGTGAATGCGGATAAGCGCCAGATTATAGCGGAAAGAATAGCCTGCTATACAACACAATATCCCGCTAAAGCCGTTTATAAGAGGACGAGCAAGGAGGTTGGTATCAATAGCGGTGATTCAATTGCCGGTAATCATTATCCGTAACTGGGCTTGGAATGGATCAGTAGTTTTACCTACCCAAGTGTCGCCAACTCACGCGAATATCGCGAGGCGATAGAAGTTGTTGCGCAACACGGGAGCCTGATCCATTGTTGTAAAGGCAAAAAACAGCGTCAGTATGGGCGCACACCCAACAGGAGGCAACGGATGATTGGTTACGTGACGATTGGTGTCAGTGATATGTCGAAGGCCAAGGCGTTCTACAGTGAACTGCTGCAGGATGTTGGCGCGAAAGTACTTTTGGATATGGGGCGAATCGCGTTTATTGGCACCAGCATGAAAGCGCCGATGCTAGCGGTGTGCACGCCTTACAATGATGAGCCGTGTAACCAGGGTAACGGCAACATGTTTGCTATTAGTCCGGGTTCCAAAGAGGCGGTTGACGGTCTGTACGCCAAGGCGATTTCGTTGGGGGCGACCTGCGATGGCGAGCCGGGACAGCGTATTCCCGATCAGTTCTACGGTGCCTACGTGCGCGATACTGACGGCAATAAAATGGCCTTTTTTCATTTCGGTTGATGTTTGTTTGATGCGACCTTGCCTCTTTACAGATTGAGGCGATAAGGAGAACAGTAGTGACCATAAAAAAATTCGCATGGGCTGCGCTGGTAGTTGGCGTGTTGGGCAGCAACGTTGCATTTGCACATGATCACGGCGCTGTGGTCGAGGTCAGTCATCCATGGGCGCGTGCAACACCGCCGGTCAAGCCGGTGCATGGCGCAGCCTATCTGACGCTGACCAATACGTCAGATGAGGCAGTAGTGTTGGAAGGCGTTACGACACCGGTGACTGACAAAGCCAGCATCCACGAGACTCAAAAAGTGGACGGCAACATGCGAATGGAAAAGCTGAAAGGGGGGCTGGAAATTGAACCGGGCCAGACGGTCAAGTTCGCACCCGGTGGCTATCATGTCATGCTGATGGATATGGATGAACCACTGGTTGCTGGAAGCCATTTCCCGATCACCCTTGAATTCCAGGGGGGGCTTACTGAGCAGGTTGAGATTCAGGTGGGTGATGAGCCTGAAATGGGCGGCCATTCCATGGGGGATCACTCAAAAGAACACGCACACTAAAGGGTTCACCTGAGTGCGCTAGCTTTCCTGTCCGGGCACTACCGCCCGGACGCTACTTCTCGTTAAACATGAAAATAATGCTGCCCCCCCGTAGAACGCTGCCGTAGTTGAAATTGATCCCAATGCCGATGTTGTCCAGTATCCCCATGAAGTCGTTGGTTTCCACCAGCCAGGCAACGCCTGCCTCATAATAGTGTGTGCTGCCCAGGGCATGGCTCATGTCCCCGCCCACGTCGACCCGTGCTGCCCGCAGCCATAAATCCTGTGCAGGCAAAAACGCCGCTTTGGTGGGCACTTTCACCCGGAGCCCGTTGGACCAGAAGAAGGCCTCGGGCTTTGCCTTGTGGGCTTCAATATGGGCGCCATAAGTGGTGCCTGCTATATAGTGATAATCAGAGAAAAAGTTCCACTGGGCTCCCTGTGCGTCCAGCAGATAATTGACGGTCAAGGTAGGCTCGGCCACCAGGGCGTTTACCGAAATGTTCGTGAGAACACCATCCAGAACGGGAGCAAACGGCTTGGAGGCTTCTGTTTTGTATCTCGTGCGATTTTTATAGTGCAGCAGGTGTGAGTAGAGCCCGAGCGTGACTCGCCAGTGTCGATCAATGTGATGCCGCCAGGCCCCGCCGAGTTCCCCCGAAATGACAGTGTCGCGCAACTCGTCCTGACCCGGATTATCGCTCGCCACGACCTGGATATCCTGATCGATGTCGAGATAGGCCAGCTTAGCCAGTACCAGCAGTTCATCGTCTGAGCCGGGGAGGTGGGTTTGCCATTGATAGGGCAGGCTGACGACTGAAATTTCCTGACGCAGTTGAGCTGAATCAGCGCTCCCGAACTGGTCATTGTCAATCTCGAAATAATCGTTGGGATTGAAGTTCCAAAGGCCGAAGCGAACCGCTTCACCGTTGGTAAGAAGCATGGACGTCGTTATCGTTTCTGAAATGTTTGCTTGTGCCGCCGCATCGAGTGCATCAGGCATTGCGGGCCGAGCCAGGAAGATGGTCGTCGCGACCAGAATGCAGACGCTTGTCCAGTGTTTTCTCACCACGATGCTCTCCACACGCCTTGCTGGATCATCCTTGGGCACATTCCTGCCTGCCTTGAGTCTGGAATGAATGCTTTTGTGTGGCAATTTTACCTGTGGCACGGGGGGCATGGAATCATCGGTAGATGATTTTGTTCTGGCGGAGCGCAAGTTTCGGGCCGGCACATATCTGCTTTTGTTGCCCTGTTATCCCTCGAACAACATCACCTTGTCATCTCGATGTCATTGCCTACTGACAGTCTGGTATATCCGGGGCAGTGGGCCATCTGGCGCAGTGTCACCTTTTTTGTAGTAAAAGCTGCAGACGGGAGGGTGTTCCATGATTGAACAGTATCTTCGTAATGCATTACAGGTGCCTCACAACTATCGACTGGTAGAAATTGAAAAGGCGCGTGAGCACCATGCGGCGAGTTGCACGGCGCGCTATTTCAATCTGATTGATGAAAACAGGAACCTTGTAGCCGGTTTTGATGCATGGATGGTGGAGCAGAGTTTTTTTGGATTTTTTCGCTATAGCCCACAAGGGCAGCTACTGGAGAGAAAAACGGTGGCGCTCTATTCCCCGACAGCCCGACACTGATGAGCAACAGGCAATAACCTGATGGTCTGGGGTCTCGTGCCCTAATTGGTGGCAAGCATTACTCAGCCTGACGCTGGGTCTGGCTAGGCCGGAAGTTGCTATCCATTGAAATTATTGAGTTTTTTGTCTTTGTTTCGGTTTCCTGACCATGGCTTTGATTATGCATCCCTTGTTTGTGTAATGATTGAAGCGGCACACTGACCGCTCAAGCGGACAGGCCGGGTATAACGACAGGAGAAGCAAGGAATGGCTGCATTGGCAGGGACGGGTGGGCAGTTTCAGCCCGCCGCGACTAGAAACGAAAAAAAAGCACCTTTCAGGCCAGAAATTCAGGGGGTGCGAGCGGTCGCCGCTTTGTTGGTAGCCATCTACCATATCTGGCTGGGAAGGGTATCCGGTGGTGTGGATGTTTTTTTTGTAGTTTCAGGATTCCTGATTACCGGCGCTTTAGTGAGAAGGATCGAAGAGCAGGGCGCTATTCCCTTCCAGAAGTTTTGGAGCGGATTGCTCAAGCGCTTGTTGCCGGCTGCGGTCACGGTCATTGTGGCTACTCTGGTGGCGACCATAACGTTACTGCCTAAAACCCAGTGGATTGTTACGCTTAAGGAAGCTGCGGCGGCGACCTTTTACGTCGAGAACTGGCAGCTCGCTTTGAACAATGTGGATTACCTGGCGCAAAACACCAGTGCACGCCCGTTTCAACACTATTGGGCGCTGTCGGTGCAGGGTCAGTTTTATCTGTTGTGGCCGCTAATGATGACAGCGACTGTCTTTTTGGCCCATCGCTTGGGGCGGTCGTTCAAAACCTCAATACTGCCTGTTCTGGCGCTTTTGTTCGTGGCGTCCCTCAGTTACTCCGTTTATTCCACCGCAACCAATCAGGCCTTTGCTTATTTCAATACGCTGACAAGGGTTTGGGAGTTCTCGATGGGTGGCATGCTGGCAATACTTCTGCCGCGTATTCAGTTGGCCGTTTCTGTTAAGTTTGTGTTGGGGTGGCTTGGGCTTTTTGCTGTTATGAGCTGTGGCGTATTGCTGCAGGTATCGACAGTGTTTCCGGGATATGCGGCGCTATGGCCTACGCTGGGTGCTGTCGCGGTTATCGTCGCGGGTTCAGGAGGCGGCCGGTATACCGCCGGGTATTTGTTGGCGTCACGCCCCCTGGCGCGCTTTGGTGACATTTCCTATAGTTTTTACCTTTGGCACTGGCCGGTGCTGGTTTTTTTCGTCGCTTGGAGTGGGCTTGAGGCGCCGACGGTAATGCAGGGCGTTGGCATTATATTGTGCTCTGCCATTCTGGCCTGGTTGACCACTCGATTCATTGAGGAACCTGTTCGGTTTTCAGCCATTGGGCGCGCGCGGCCTTCTCGTGGGTTGCTGCTTGGTGCGGCTTGCACTTTGCCTGCGGTCCTTTTTATGGGCGTCTGGGCTGTTTATATTGTTCAGGAGCGCGCGTCACTGGACCGTCTTGATGTGACGTTGGGTAGCGATGACTATCCCGGCGCACTCGCTGTGGCAAGATTGCCAAGTACTGGGGTTGCCACTGCGATCTCGGCAGATGAGATCGCAGACACAACTTCTCTCCCCTTATATCCCAATGCTTATCGCTTGCGGGAGAGTGTGCCTCAGACCTATGCCAGCAAGTGTCACCAGTCACCTTACGGTGAAGAGGCGCTGAGTTGTGAGTTTGGGCAGCCGGATGCCGAATATACGGTTGCGCTGGTCGGTGGTTCGCATTCCGCGCAATGGCTGCCAGCGCTGATACCGGTAGCTCAAAGCAACCGCTGGCGTTTGGTGAACTACACCAAGAGTGCATGTTGGTTCAGTGATGATGATCGTGAGTGGAATGGTGCCGACAATCCCAGCTGTTTACGTTGGAACGAAAATCTTATGGAGGAACTGAAAGCGTTGAAGCCCGATGTCGTTATTACAATGGCGACGCGCGCTTCAGGCGAAACAGAAGACGTGCCCGCAGGATATGTTAGCCAATGGCAGAAGCTCGATACGCTCGGTGTTGAGGTTCTTGCTATTCGGGATAATCCCTGGAATGCATTTGATCTGTCAGATTGTGTTGATGTATTTGGGCGCGACGCAGCCCGTTGCAGCGTACCGCGAGATGAAGCTCTTGCAGAGAAAACCCCGATCGCTTCCCTGAAAGAGCGCCCCGGCAATCTCGCTTTGCTGGATATGACGGAGTATTTCTGCAACGAGGAAATATGCTTCCCGGTTGCAGGGAATGTACTGATCTATCGTGACTTTCACCACATCACTGCGGCCTATGCGAGGACCATGGCGCCGATACTTGAAAAGAAGATTGGGCAGGCGTTGCCGTACCTGGTTAGTGCGCAACGTTCGCTGGCCAGTCAGTCTAAGGTTCGGGACGTGGTGCCCTCAGGTGGTTTGTAAAACGTGCTGAACGAGGGCCTGAGGTGAACGGGTAGTCGCTCACCTCAGGGTTGGCATTGGTGAGGGGTTAGTCTTCGTCGTCTTCCCCCGGGCCATCCGCCATGCCCAGTTCTTTGATTTTCCGGGTCAAGGTGTTTCGGCCCCAGCCCAGCAGAATCGCCGCATCCCGTCGGCGACCGCCAGTGTGCTTGAGGGAGGTTTCGATCATCACCTGTTCAAACTCGGGTACAGCGACATCAAGGATTGCCTGCTTGCCTCGTTTCAGTTCCTGTTCGGCCCAGGCGCGCAAGCCTTCCTGCCAGGTTTGTCCGGTCGGTGGTGTGTCGGCCTGGTCGAGTAATTCTGGCGGCAGGTCGCTGACATGAATCTCGCGCCCGCTCGCCATGACCGTCAACCAGCGACAGGTGTTTTCGAGCTGGCGGACATTCCCGGGCCAGGGCAGCGTGGTCAGATATTCTTCAGCTTCGGCCCGCAGTAGTTTGGGTTCAACCGAGAGTTCCAGGGCTGCACGTTTCAGGAAGTGTTGCATCAGCCGTGGAATATCCTCACGCCGTTCAGCCAGTTTTGGCAAATGAACACGGATAACATTCAGGCGATGAAACAGGTCTTCCCGGAAGGTGCCGGCCTGAACCAGCTTTTCCAGATTCTGGTGCGTGGCGGCGATGATGCGCACATCGACCTTGATCGGTGTTGTGCCGCCTACCCGATAAAATTCGCCATCGGCCAGCACCCGCAGCAAGCGCGTTTGGGTATCAGCGGGCATATCGCCAATTTCATCGAGGAACAGGGTGCCGCCGTTGGATTGTTCAAAACGTCCCTGACGGGCGGCAGCGGCTCCTGTAAAGGCGCCTTTTTCATGGCCAAACAATTCTGACTCAATCAGATCTTTGGGAATTGCGGCCATATTCAGCGCGATGAACGAATGGCTGGCACGAGGGCTGTGATTATGCAGTGCCTGCGCGACCAGCTCCTTGCCGGTGCCGCTTTCCCCATTGATCAACACCGTGATGTTTGAGTGGGAGAGCCGGCCTATTGCCCTGAAAACTTCCTGCATGGCAGGCGCTTCACCAATGATTTCGGTGTGGCGAGTCGTGCTATCCGGCTGGGGTTCGGTGCTGGCTCTGCGTTCGCGGCTGTGGGCGATGGCCCGCTTGGCGAGTTCAACTGCATCATCGACATCAAAGGGTTTGGGCAGGTATTCAAAAGCCCCTGTCTGATAACTCGCAACCGCGCTTTCCAGGTCCGAGTGGGCGGTCATGATGATGACCGGAATGTCGGGATGGTCGTGGGTGATTTGCCCCAATAGCGCAATACCGTCGATGCCGGGCATTCTGATGTCGCTGATTATGGCATCCGGTTGTTCCCGGTCGAGGCGCATCATAATGCCTTCGCCGCTCTCGAATACGCGAGTCTGGATGTCGGCCTGTGTCAGTGCACGTTCCAGGACCCATCGAATACTCCGATCATCGTCAATTATCCAGACGTTGGCCGATTGGCTCATGCTGTCAGCTCCAGAGGCAGAAAAATGATGAAATCGGTCAGGCCGGGTGAACTTTCGCATTCAACAAGTCCATGGTGCTGCCCGATGATGCTTTGGGTAATAGAAAGCCCAAGACCCGTGCCGTTGGCTCGGCCACTGATCATGGGATAGAAAATGTTCTGTAAAAGATCCGGTGGAATACCGGGCCCGTTGTCAATTACATCCAGCCGGCATACGAGACGGTGACGCCTATGTCCGATCGTGAATTGGCGCAGGGCTCGGGTGCGGAAAGTAATGCAGGGCACATCCGTCGATGGGTTGTCGGCTGCGGCCTCCATCGCGTTGCGGGCGATATTGAGCACCGCCTGGATGAGTTGTTCCTTGTCGCCGGGGAATTCTGGCAGGCTTGGGTCGTAGTCCCGTTCCAGTCGAACCCGGCCTTTGGTTTCGGCCTCAAGTAGCGTGCGAACCCGCTCAATCACTTCGTGGATGTTGGTCGGAGTAAGCTGAAATGCCTTGTTGGGGCCGAGCATCCGGTCAACCAGGCCACGCAGGCGGTCCGCTTCGTCGATGATGACGCGGGTATATTCTTTCTGCCCGTTGTCCGTCAGTTCGCGGTCCAACAATTGCGCTGCGCCGCGAATACCGCCGAGCGGGTTCTTGATTTCGTGGGCCATACCCCGAACCAGGATGCGCGTGGTTTCCTGCTGGCTCAGCATATCCTCTTCGCGTGTGATGCGAATAAGGCGATCACGTGGCTGCAATTCGAGCAACATGGTCGAACCGTCTGCGCCAATATGGGACACAGAATAATCGACTGTAAATCTTGAACCGGATAGCAGCGTAAATTCGGCTTCGCGCTTGGTGAAGGGCTGGCCAGACTCGGCGGCATCAGAGAGTGTCTGGAATGCCTCGGTGGACTCTACAAACAGATCGTAGAAATGCGTGCCTATAATGCGCGAACCGCTGGCCTCCAGCAGATACTCTGCTGCACCATTGATGAACTGCACATTCAGCTCCGCATCCAGCACCAGCGTTGCCGTGGTGAGGTGATCGAAAATCTGCTTGTAAACGTTAGTGTGTGGCATAGGATTCCTCGTGACATGCCAGTAACTGCAAAAAGCGAACCAGTTGTGAGCTCGCGGCAAGCGAGTGCGCGTTTTTGGTCCTGTTCGGGGGCATTGTTTAATGGATCAGTTGAGATTCGCTCCATTGCTTTCCCTCGCTGAGGGGCGCAAGGCCTGAATGGCATTCAGTAACTGCCGCTAAAATCGGCGAAAATGCTGATAACGACCTGTAAAGACACTTGCTGAAGGGGGCGGTCTGTCGACCGGGGCTGGCGTTTTTCCGCATGGCTCGCCTGCCTTTTTCTGTGTCATTTTGGCGAGCGGCCTGGTCGTTGGAGGGGAAGCGCCATTGAAACTGCCGGTACCCCGCCCCTGATTGTAATCGGATTCTAGACCTTAATTAGTGCTTGCGCACCAAAAGAGTGCGGCTCATGCGGTGGGGATTGTTTTGGTGCGAAGGTGCGCCCGGCCAGAGAGGCGGGCGCATCAGCGAAGAGAGGTTAGTTGATGACCGAAGGGCGATGGATGGTAAATGAAATACCTTGTCCTGACTGAATGATTTTGCCTTTGCTGTCGACTATCTTGACCGACGCATTGTGGGTGCCGCGATCGATGTTGTTGACGGTAAATTGGCCGGAGGCGTTCTGGCCGACTGGTTGCCCGTCAAGTGATACCTCGAATTCGTGGCCGCGCAACAAGGCAGGGCTGCTTGATACTGCGAACGTCACATCACCGTTTCCGCTATGGAACGCGCTGTTATTTTCAGGCGCATCAAATGAAACCCGGTTGTATGCCTTGCCCTGATCCTGTTCCTGTTTCTTTTTGGAGTCTTCCACCATCTGTGGCACTTCGTCCGGCTTTGGCAGTGTGACAGTCGTGACAGGCTTCACTTTAATGGTTTTTGCGCCGGGGCTGGCCTCGTCAGAATAGCTGACGTTGCCCTGGGCATCGGTGTGCTTGTATACCTCGGCGTAGGCGCCAAGGCTGGCTGTCATCGCGATGCTGAATGTCAGAAGCTTTATTGTATTTTTCACGGAACCCTCCATTGGGGGAATTCTCCAAGTTGTAGCAGGCCTGTAAGGATTATTGGCAAGAGGGGGATTGGATTGCAACTTTCCTGACCCAAAATGGTATTAATGGCTGGTAAGGTTTTGTAATTGGCAGCGTCACTGGAGCGCACTATCGGTGTAGCAACAAAGCACGGGGCCGGAAACAAAAAAACCCCGCGGTTAGGCGGGGTTTTCTGTGTGTACAGGTCTGTTAACCCGAAATATCGTGTTTAAACAGAGTAGTACAGTTCGAACTCGACCGGGTGAGTGGTCATGTTCAGGCGCTCAACTTCAGCGCGCTTCAGATCAATGTAAGCACTGATCATGTCTTCGGTGAATACGCCGCCGCGAGTCAGGAACTCGTGGTCTTCTGCCAGGCAGTCCAGCGCTTCCTGGAAGGTTTCCGCAACCTTGGGAATGTTCAGCGCTTCTTCTTTTGGCAGGTCGTACAGATCCTTGTCCATGGCATCGCCAGGGTGGATCTTGTTCTGAATGCCGTCCAGGCCGGCCATCATCAGTGACGCAAATGCGAGGTACGGGTTCGCTGATGCATCAGGGAAGCGTACTTCGATACGGCGCGCTTTCGGGCTGTTCACGTATGGAATACGGATCGAAGCTGAGCGGTTACGAGCCGAGTAGGCCAGCATGACCGGTGCTTCGTAGCCTGGAACCAGACGCTTGTAGCTGTTGGTTGAAGCGTTGGTGAAGGCGTTGATGGCCTTGGAGTGCTTGATAATGCCGCCGATGTAGTACAGCGCCATTTCGCTCAGGCCAGCGTAGCCGTCACCAGCAAACAGGTTCTTGCCATCTTTGTTCAGAGACATGTGAACGTGCATGCCTGAACCGTTGTCGCCGACAACCGGCTTCGGCATAAAGGTCGCAGTCTTGCCGTATGCGTGTGCAACGTTGTGCACGCAGTACTTCAGAATCTGAACTTCGTCAGCCTTTTTGACCAGCGGGTTGGCGCCAACGCCAATTTCGCACTGACCTGCAGTACCGACTTCGTGGTGGTGAACCTCAATTTCCAGACCCATGGATTCCATGGCAGAGCACATGGCGCCACGCAGGTCGTGGAGGCTGTCTACTGGTGGAACAGGGAAGTAACCACCTTTGACGCCAGGACGGTGACCAATGTTGTTGCGCTCGAAATCTTCGCCAGAAACCCAGGCGGCTTCCTCGGAGTAAAGTTCGTACATTGCGCCGTTCATGTCAGTCTTCCACTTCACAGAGTCGAAAACGAAGAACTCGGGCTCAGGGCCGAACAGTGCGCCTTCGGCGATGCCGGTAGACTTCAGGTACTCTTCTGCGCGACGGGCAACAGAGCGTGGGTCACGCTCGTAACCTTGCATGGTAGAAGGCTCTACGATGTCGCAGGTCAGGTTCAGAGTGGTTTCTTCGGTGAACGGATCGATTACGCCGGTGGAATCATCTGGCATCAGGATCATGTCGGATTCGTTAATGCCTTTCCAGCCAGCAATAGATGAGCCGTCAAACATCTTGCCGTCAGTAAAGAAGTCTTCATCGATTTCTGAGGTCGGCATAGTGACGTGTTGCTCTTTGCCGCGGGTATCAGTGAACCGCAGGTCAACCCACTTCACTTCGTGTTCTTTAATCAGGTCAAGCGTCTTGGACATTGTGCATGCTCCGTAAAGTTATCCCGCTTCAGCGGGTGCATTCATGTTCGTATTGCCGGATGGGTCAGGGTCACTGATATCCGATTTTTTCAGGAGGTCGCAGCTTATCAAAAGCCTCTGCCACTTACCTGCAAATTTATCCTGACTTCTTCAAAGCAATCGCCTTGCCAATTTTTGGTGCTGCCCCGGAGAGGCTGCTGGGAGCGGCATCCGGCTCAACCCTCGGCGTCTGACGGCAATATTTTGGTGCAATGCAGAAAGCAATTCGCACTAATGTGGTGCGCTTTTACCGCATAATGCTCGTTTATGGTGCGGTTTAAGGTTTGGAAGTAGGCGTTTTTCTTCATATTAACGGCATGGACTTTTAGATATACTACGCGCCGCCTCATTTGCACCCTGGTCTGTAAAGTTGTTCAGGGGGTGTAGGTACCGCCCGGTATCGGATAATGGGTTCACTTTACGGATTTGAGATGGCATGTGAGAGGCTTGGCCTCCCTTAAGACCCTCTCAGGTCAAAAGAAAGCATGCCGCAGGACTATTGTTGTGATTGAGAAGCTTCGTAATATCGCCATTATCGCCCACGTCGACCATGGTAAAACCACGCTTGTAGATAAACTGCTGCGTCAGTCTGGCACTTTGGACCGGAAAGAGCTCGAAAGCGAGCGCGTAATGGACTCCAATGACCAGGAAAAAGAGCGCGGCATTACCATCCTGGCCAAGAACACGGCGTTGAAGTGGAACGACTACGACATCAACATTGTCGATACCCCTGGCCACGCCGATTTCGGTGGTGAGGTAGAGCGGGTCATGAGCATGGTGGATTGTGTGCTGCTGGTGGTTGATTCCATCGACGGCCCGATGCCGCAAACCCGCTTCGTGACTCAGAAAGCATTTGATGCCGGTCTGCGTCCGATTGTTATCGTTAACAAGATTGACCGTCCGAGTGCGCGCCCGGATTGGGTTGTCGATCAGGTGTTTGATCTGTTCGATAACCTGGGTGCCACGGATGAGCAGCTGGATTTCCCGATTGTCTATGCCAGCGCCCTGAACGGTATTGCAGGTCTGGATCACGAAAACCTTGACGATAATATGGATGCCGTATTCCAGGCGATCGTCGATCACGTGCCAGCACCGGATGTCGATCCTGAAGGCCCGTTCCAGATGCAGGTTTCCCAGCTGGATTACAGTAGCTTCCTGGGGGTCATCGGTATCGGTCGTATTTCGCGCGGTAAGGTGCGGACCAACATGCCCGTCGCAGCGATCGGGGCAGATGGCAAGAAGCGTAATGGCCGAATCCTCAAAATTATGGGGCACTCCGGTCTGCATCGCGTAGAAGTTGAAGAGGCGCAGGCAGGCGATATCGTCTGTGTGAGCGGTATGGACGAGCTGTTTATTTCCGACACCCTGTGTGATCCTGCCAATGTAGAAGCGCTGCCAGCGCTGACTGTAGATGAGCCGACTGTATCCATGACCTTCCAGGTCAACGATTCGCCGTTTGCTGGCAGGGAAGGCAAGTACGTCACCAGTCGTAACATCAAGGAGCGGCTCGAGAAAGAGTTGTTGCACAACGTTGCGCTGCGCGTTGAAGACGGTGAAAGCGCGGATAAGTTCAAGGTATCAGGCCGCGGTGAATTGCACCTGTCGGTACTGATCGAAAACATGCGTCGCGAAAATTTCGAGCTGGCTGTTGGTCGGCCGGAAGTCGTCATTCGCGAAGTGGATGGCGAAAAGCAAGAGCCCTATGAAAATGTCATTGTCGACATTGAAGAGCAGCATCAGGGTGCAGTAATGGAGCAGATGGGTCTGCGCCGGGGCGATCTGACCAACATGGTGCCGGATGGTAAGGGGCGTATGCGTCTTGATTACACTATTCCAGCACGTGGCTTGATTGGCTTCCGCAATACCTTCCTGACCATGACGTCGGGTACCGGTATTCTGACGTCCACTTTCAGCCATTACGGACCGATCAAGCTGGGTGATGTGACAAGTCGCCAGAACGGCGTGCTGGTCTCAATGGCAACCGGCACCGCGTTGACGTACTCGCTGGAAACGCTGCAGAGCCGAGGCAAGCTGTTCCTTGATCCTGGTCAGGAAGTTTACGAAGGCCAGTTGTGTGGTATTCACAGCCGTGAAACCGATATGGTGCTTAACCCGACGAAGGGTAAGAAGCTCGACAACATGCGAGCGTCTGGCAAGGATGAAGTGATTAGCCTGGTACCACCCATCAAGTTCACCCTCGAGCAAGCGCTTGAGTTCATCGATGATGACGAGCTGGTGGAAGTGACGCCCAAGGCGATTCGCCTGCGCAAGAAACTGCTGACTGAAAGCGAGCGCAAGCGTTCGAACAAGAAGTAAGAAGCATCGCAGGTAACAGGAAGGGGCAGATCATTCGTGGTCTGCCCCTTTTTTTGTCCACTTCAGCTAAACTCCGGTTAAATCCATTTGCCGGAATCTCTCCATGCTTGCCCTGTATCCCGAAATCAAACCCTATGCCCAACATCGCATTGCGGTTGATGCCCCTCACGAACTGTATCTGGAAGAAAGCGGGAATCCGGATGGCATACCGGTAGTCGTGGTGCATGGAGGTCCAGGCGGCGGCTGTGAAGATTATTATCGTCGTTTTTTTGATGCTGAGCGCTTCCGGATCATTCTATTTGACCAGCGTGGTGCAGGTCGCTCTACGCCACTGGCTGAGTTGGAAGGTAATACCACCCAGGCGCTGGTTGAAGACCTTGAAACCATTCGCCGGTTTCTCGGTGTGGAGCAGTGGGCGCTATTTGGCGGGAGCTGGGGCTCAACCCTGAGCCTGGTTTATGCCGAAACGCATCCGGAGCGTGTGCTTGCGTTGGTGCTCCGGGGGATTTTTCTGTGTCGCCCGCGAGACATTCAGTGGTTTTATCAGGAAGGCGCCAGCCGGGTTTTTCCGGACTATTGGCGTGACTATCTTGCGCCGATACCGACCGAGGAGAGGGTCGATATGGTCGCATCCTACTACCGTCGGTTGACCAGTGATAACGAGTTGGTGCAGATTCAGGCAGCCAAGGCCTGGTCGATATGGGAGGGGCGCTGTGCAACACTGCACCCCAATCCCCGGGTTGTTGAGCGCTTTGGTCACCCGCATGTTGCCATCGCACTGGCACGTATCGAGTGCCACTACTTTATGAACAATGCCTTTCTTGAGCCCGATCAGATCACCCGGAATGCGGGGCGGCTTAAAGGTATTCCCGGTTACATCGTGCATGGGCGATACGACATGGTCTGTCCGCTTGATAACGCCCAGGCGCTCAGTGATGCCTGGCCTGAGGCCGAGCTCTCGATTATACGGGATGCCGGCCACTCATCTTCAGAACCCGCAATCGTTGACGCGTTGATGCAGGCCTGTGAAGCGGTTTCAGCCCGTTATGGCAGTGGAACGACGCGTTAGATCGCACGGCACTCGCACGGGTTATGGCATCCTCTGATGTGTTGGCGTCAGCTTTAGTTCGTTTCTTTGTCTAATTATGTAACCTCGACTTGCCGCTCCCGTCATCGGTCATTAGACTCTTGCAATCATTAACGCGCTGTCATTGAATGGCAATGCATTAATCTCGCTGCGAAGACGGAAGCTTCGGGTGATTGCGGTGAGTTAATCATGACAATAAGTAACCTCCGGGAGCACTGATTGAAAGGACTGATTCAAAGGGTTGAGCGAGCTGACGTGAATGTCGGTGGCCAATCTGTGGGTCGAATTGGCAAGGGGTTATTGCTCTTCGTGGGTGTCGAACGGAATGACACGACTTCTGATGCTGCAGATCTTTGCCAGCGCATTCTCCACTATCGTGTTTTCCCTGATGACGCCGGTCGCATGAATCGCAGCCTTCTGGATGTTGGTGCTCACCTGCTCGTTGTTCCCCAGTTTACGCTTGCTGCTGATACCCGGAAGGGGCAGCGCCCCAGCTTTTCTTCTGCTGCAGATCCCGATCTTGGGCGTGCTCTATTTGATGCATTTGTTGCAAAGGCTGCGGAGCATGTCCCGGGTGATCGGCTGGCAACCGGGCAATTTGGTGCCGACATGGCGGTCAGCCTGGTGAATGATGGTCCGGTGACTTTTCTGCTCGAGAGTCGAAAATGAACAATCTGTTTAATAAAGCCGTTGTCACAAAGTCGTCATGATTACCGTGATTCAATGCGGCGCAAGTAAACCGCAACTGGCAAAAAGTCGAGATGGTTTAGGTTGGGCTCTGTGCTAATTTGCGTGAGCTTCGGGTCCGGCAGGGCGGAAAGAGCTATTAAAGTGCACTGATTTTTTTTGTGCATCATGATGGACCGACTGACGCCATAGCGTTCAGTGGCTTTGAGTTTAACGTCATGAAATAGCGTATTATTTTTGAGTTGGCCTGAAACTTGTTATCAAAATGCGGAAAATGTGGCGCGCCAAATTACTTAAAAAAACGTCATAAAAAATTTGCAAATTTTAGATTCTTGTATTAAAGCGATGTCATTATGCAGCTCTTTAAGAAAGCGCTGTAAGTGACTGACCTTTAAGGCAAGTGAGTGGAGTCACCGCCGTTTGATCGGCCGGGATTTCCAAGCGTTGAGGAAAACGTTCACACATTGTTGGTTCGTAAAGGGTTTTGGGGAGTGGTCTGAACCCTGTAACAAAATCGACATGTAGAGTTCACATAATGAGTTCCGGATGGAACTCTCTATTAAAAAACGGGTTTAAACCCGCGGCTAAAACCTGAGTTAACTCAAGAAGGAAGACGCAACATGAAAAAGACTCTGATCGCATCAGCTGTAGCGGCCGCTACATTCTCCGGTGCAGCGATGGCGCAAGACGTCAACCTGCCAACACTTTACGGTAACGTTTAGCTGGCTTATATGTACAGCGACTATGATGGCGCCAATGACCAGTCTCTGTTCGATAACGGCACTACTCTGGGTGTTAAGCACAGTCACGAAATCATGCCAGGCCTTGAAGGCTTCCTGAAAATCGAGTTTGACGGCATCGATGCTGACGACAAGTCAAAAGGCCGTGGCCGTATCAAGCTTGACGAAGGCTACCTGGGTGTTAAGGGCGATAGCTTCGGTCAGCTATGGGTAGGTTCAGACGACTCTACTTATGAAACTGCTATCGACGAGATCTCAAACTACTACGAAGTGGCTTCCCAGAACATTGGTACAGGTAGTGGTCAGTTCAATGGTATCTACGACACAGGTGAAGGTGACCTGATCCAGTACAAGACGCCATCATTTGGTGGATTGGTCTTTGCTGGTGCTGTTCAGATCAACGGTGATGCAGAGAAAGGTGAGAAGTCATATCCGTATCAGTTGGCTGCTCTATACGAAATGGGTGGTCTTGAGCTAGCTGTAGCCATGGATTCAAATGATGGCGATCGCAAGTACTCTAGCAATGGGTTTGATGGCGACGGCAACGCTGATCCTAGCTTTAACAACGAAAACACCTACGGTGTTCGTGCAAGCTACAACCTGGACAGCCTGCGCGTAACTGGTCAGTACCAGACCCGCAAAGATGTAGGTGATACCTACGGCATCTTCGGTGCATACTCTATGGGTATGAACACCTTTGCAGCATCATGGGAGCGCGGCTCACCTGATCAGGGCGAAGACTTTGATGTGTTCTCTGCGCAGGCGCTGCACAATCTATCTGACAACATGTATGTCTATGTTGAAGGCTACTTTGGTAACGGCGACGACTACACCTCTACTGGTGATGAGCAGAAAGACATCGCCTTCGGCGGTACTTACTACTTCTGATACGGCCCCGGCCTGATCAGAGTTGTAGTATAGAAAAAACCGGCGACCTTCG
>TARA_R100001440_G_scaffold31426_1_pt1 | contig 31515 bp, 48 predicted proteins | sample TARA_R100001440 | Tara Oceans TARA_R100001440 (sample SAMEA2622112) | marine metagenome | biome: marine biome (ENVO:00000447); feature: surface water layer (ENVO:00002042); material: "saline water (ENVO:00002010), including plankton (ENVO:xxxxxxxx)" | depth 5 m
TATTTACAGCAACAGCAGCGGCATTAGGTACAACAGCAGCAACAGTAGCAGCTGGCACTGCAATAGCTGGAGCTGGTATATCAGCTTATGGTCAATATCAAGCTGGTAAAGCACAAGATGCAATGGCTAAATATAATGCTAAAGTAGCTAGACAACAAGCAGATGCTGAATCAATGGCTATTGCTGAAAGAGGTAGAAGACTTGCTAGAGATCAAAGAGAATTAAGAGGTAGCCAACAAATGGCAGTAGGTGCTACAGGTGGTATGTTAGAGGGTGGAGATTTATTAGCATTAGCCGATGAAGCTGCAAAAATGAGTTTAGATCAATTAGAATTAAAACGTCAGTCTGATATTGCACAGTTAGGTGGAGAATCAAAAGCCCAACAATCTATTTATGAGGGAAGAGTAGCTAGATATACATCTAGAATAGGAGCAGCTGGTACGTTCTTACAAGGTGTAGGAACAGCTTATAATTTATCACAAGCATATAAACTACAATCTCCTGGAGGAGGAACAGGTGGTTTTGAAGGAGATATTAATTTAGGTAACGCACCTAACATAGCTTAGGAAATAATTATGGCCATACAACTTAAAAAATATAATCAACAAGTAAAACCATCAGGTGAATCTGGAGGTGTAGAGGGTAGTCTTAGAACAGCTGGACTACCAGGACAAGCACTATCTCAAGCAGCAGAAAAGGTTGGATCATCAATTCAACAAGTTCTTAAAACAAAAAATGAATTAGATTCAAGAGCAAGAAGAGTTGCTTTTGATAAAGAAACAGATGAGTTTCAGGTAAATTTAGAAAGACAACAACAAGATGCTTTATTAGGAAAAGGACAATATGCTCCTACTACAAACCCTGATGGTACTATAACTGAAAATAGAGTACCATTTGAAGACATAGAATCAGTAGTTATTACACCAGCTAAACAAGAATATGAAAACTGGTTATCAGAACAAAAATATACTAGAGATGAATTAAATTATATTAATTCTACAAAAAATAAAATTTTCTCACAAATTGATGTAAAAAGAGATCAGGTAGAATTTAAAAGAGATGTATCTCAAAAGAAGTTTGATTTAGAACAATCTATTATTTCTGATACTAGAAAGATTTTAGATCTACAAGATCAATATGGTGATGATTCAACTGCTGTAATGTCTGATGCAGATAAAGCTACTTTGGAAGAATTAAGTCTTAATCAACAATCAAATATAGATTTCTTAAAACAAATAAGTGATCCTGGTGACGCTGAACAAGTTGAAAGTTTAGTTTTATATCAAACTATTGAAAAATCAATTAGACAATATCAAAAAGATGTAGCTGGTAATTTATTAAAAGGTGATGAAAGAATACAAGTTTTAAATAAAATTAGAGGTCAAATAAATAGATTAAGTGAGGGTGGAGAAGATGCACCTTTAATGGGTAAACATTCTATGGAATTAAATAATTTATTGTTAGCACAAGAAACTATAGCAACAGATGAAATTGTTAAGGAATATAATAACATATTTGCTCAAACATCCTTAGATATTAAAAAGGGTAATTTTCAAAACAAAATGTTTGTTGCTGAAGAACTAACTAGAAGAACAGCAGATATGCCAGAATATTTAAAAAATAGTTTTATATCAATGACGCTTGGTGAAATTGGTCTTAGGGCTGATCCAAAAGTTACTGAAGATGATGCTGTTGGCACAGCTTATGAAAGAATAACCACACTTATTAATGGTGGAAATGTTGGTTTAAAAGACGTTTATACAGCTATTGGTAAAGTAAAAGACCCTATGACTAGAGAATTAATGTGGTTTGTATTTTCTGATTTCTCTAGAGAGTTAGGTGAAAGAGATTCTAATGGTATGTATAAAATGATATATGATGGAAAAGGTAATAAAATACAACTTGATAGTGAAACAGCAACCTTTTGGAGGCAAATAGGTAGTTATGTAGCTTTATTTGAAAAACAAAATATGATTCAAGATGATAAACAAGAAGCTATATTTATTACTAATAAATTAAAAAAATTTCAAGCGTGGCATCAAGGTAATAGAGATATTACTTTTCAAGAATTTATGAAAGAAGAATTTACAGAAGATGCAAATAAAATAATTGAAAATGATTATAGGACATTAACATTCCAGGATATATATGGAACACCTGGTATGAGAAAAACTGTATCTCCATATAAATTTGTAGAACGAGATGAGGCCCCTACATTTATAAACGAAAGCCAAGATTTAGATGACATTGTTTCAGGTGATGATTTTGTTATACCAGGACAAGGTAAAGCTGTGAATTGGAGTAATTTAGGAACAGGTGTAGTTTTAGTTGATATACCTATAAATACTAGTGGTGAAGATTTCTTAACTGAAGATGATGTTGGATTTGTAGGAAGTAATATGTCAGTAGACAATGCTGAAGCAATGTATGGCCCAGGAGCTACTGTTATTGATGGATTAGTAATGTTTGATAAAGGTTATACAGAAGTAGAAGCTGTATTAAATGATATTAGAATAACTGAACGTGGTGGTAAAAAGAGTAAACCTTATAGAGATGCTGCATTAGCATTTGAAAAAAGAAAAGAAATGGAAGATGATAGAGCATTAGCTGTTATTAATTTTATGCAAAGAGAAATGAAAAGCGAGGGATCAGGGATAACAACAAAAACTGTTCATGGAGATTTAGTTCATACTCCACAAAGTAGAAAATTAATGACAACCTTTGGTCTTCCAGAAACATTTATAGAAGAAAAAATAAAAAGGCATGAAATGATAAGTCATCCTAAAACAGATGAAACTATAGTTTATAAACAATTTGAAAATAAAGTATATGATTATGAAAATGATATATATGATGGTGATGATTTAAGTAAAGATACAGGAAAAATAGCGAGTGATATAAGAAAAGTTCAAGAAGCTGAGCTTTCAAAAGTAACCTTTATTCCTGTAGAACCAGATGATTTTGACCCAGATGCTTGGACAATAGATCAACCAATTCCAATGACATACTATCCAGTAATTGGATTTGAAAAAGGGCGAAGACAAATAACTGGATTAATGCCAATATTTAGAAAGCTAAGAGATGGTTATACAAAAATAGCTCAAGGTAATTTATATGGACAAGTATATGCAAAAGCACTTGGTGTTAATATAGGTGATTTTACAGCTATGGCTCGAAAAGGAATGTTTGGCAATAAGTATAAACAACAAATAGAAGAAGAATAATATGAGTTCATTACAAGCATACACAAATATAGCTCGTTCATTAAAAGCTCAATATCCACACTTACGAAGTCAAGATGATGTTACAATAGCTACTGAAGCTATAGCAAATAATCCAGGAAAGTTTACTTCTTTTTTACCATCTATTACTAATAACTCTGCTAATGTTATGAAGAATGATCCTCTTTCAGTATCTGGACCAGATAAATCTTCAATTATACTTGAATCTACTACTGATGATGATAGAGAAAGAGAACAAGCTAGAGCATATTATAATGCTAAGTATCAAGTTGACCATGATGATTATTTATTAGAAGCAAGAGCAAAGTATGAATATGGAGATAACTATACCTGGAAAGGTGTTAATTCATCTAACTCAATTGTAACTAAACCAGGGCCATTAAAAACTCCACCTTTTGGTGAAATAAATGCTTATTATAAAAATAATAGTTCTGGTGATTCTGAGTTAGAATCTTCTTATTTAACGGATCAAGATGTAATTGATACTACTACTAGTGTAGTTTTAACAAATCAAATTAATAACACATATGATCCAGATGAAGATTATTCACCAGATGTTATGGATAGTCTTTATTATGAAAATGATGCTAGTGGATTAGAATGGTTTTGGGGTTTATGGACAGAATCTTTTAAAAATATTGATGAACAAGTAAAAATGGAAGTAACAGGAGGACAAGAAATACTTTCAGCAATTGATATTATTGGTAGAGATACACTTAATATAGGTGATGCAGAGGGTTTAGATAATGCTATAGAAAGATATGAAAGACTAAATAAACTAGGACAACAGCTTGCACAAGAACAAAGTGAAATACGATCTAAATGGACACCTGATGTAGATGTAGAATTAACATATAAAAGAATGGCCACAGGAACAGCGACTATTCAAGAGATGCAAGACTTTGGTAAATGGATGATGGCTGGTATTGCATTTGAAGCACCAAGAATATTAATTCAACTTGGTGTTACAGCACTATCTTTTTTTACAGGTAATTATGTTGGTGCTGGTCTTAGTGGTGCAAAAGCAGTTGGTGGAAAAAAAATTAAAAAAGCAATAGGTAAAGAAATAGATGAAAAAGTAAAAACTACAGCTGAAAAATTATTAGCTAAACAAGAAATTAGAGATGCTTCTTTTAAAGCTTCTAAAAGAATTGGTGCATTATATATGGGTATTAGTGCATCAGGTGCAGCATCAGCTAGTGATGATGGCGATGTTAATCAAATATATAAAGCAGCATTTATGCCTGTTATAGATGGAGCAGTAGAAGCATTAAGTGAAAAGTTTGAATTAGATGTAATATTAAAACCTTTAGTTAAAAAGCAAATTACTAGAGGTGGACTTACATTTCTTAAAAATGTAGGTAAAGCTGCAGCTACAGGTGCTGGATCAGAAACTCTTGCTCAGTTTGGTAGTAATTTAAATCACAAACTATGGGGAGAGGGTACATTACTAACTGAGGGATTAGCAGAAGCAGCTACATTAGGAGCAGTTTTAGATGTAGGTATTTCTGGAGCTGTAAATACTCTAGCTGGTGTTAATAATAAGTTTGCAAAAGCTAGAGCTGATGTAGCAAAAAATCCTAATAAAAAAACTGTAGGGGCCTTAACTGAATCTATAAATAGTGTTAACGAATCTGTTAAAGAAAACTTAACTAACAAAATTGTTTTTGGTTATAACGATGGAAAACATATAGCAATAGAATATGATGAAAATGGTGATGTTATAAACACTATCGAAAGAGAAGATTTAACTAATTTAGATGATGCAAAATTTGTTGAAGAGTTACTTAAAATGCAAAGGCTATCAAATAAAGATGTATTTCATTTTGATATAAATCAAAAAGGAACAGCTGTATTAGATTATCATGTTTATGATCCTCAATTACTTATAGATGAGCCATTACCTAAAGGTGTAGTAAGGACTTCTGGTACTCACGATCTTGCTCGTACTAGATCAAAAGATACTGGAATAAATATGAACAAAGTAAAAGGCGGTCATATTTCTACTAAAGGTAAAAATAAAGGAGAAACAAAATCAGGTAAAAGTGAAGTAGGTATGTTTAACGATGTTATAGATGATATGTTAGATAACACACCAATGAATACTGCAAAAACAAAAACATTAAAGAAAACAATAAAAGCATTACAAAGAACATTTCCTAGTATATTTAATGAAGTAAAAATAGTTTATAAATCATCTGATTCAAGAGTAGCTGGTTCTTTTAATCCTGAACGAAACATATTATTGTTAACAAATACTCCAACTTTAGAAACTTTACTACATGAAATGATACATGGAATTACTTTACGAGCTATGTACGCTCTTGAAAGAAACGCTGTTAATAAAGGAATTATTTCAAAAGCACAAGATTATACCAAAGATGATGGTTTTACTTTAGATAATTTAAGACAATATTTTAAAGATATGTCTAATGCAGATAATGAAATGGCTCAACTAGCAAGATTAATTGAAATATATTTAAACGAAACTGGACAAGATATTTTTGTACAAAGATTTGGTAATAGAATGGCTACACTATCACAGCATTATAGAAAAGGTACTTATGATGGTGATAGATTGTTAAGTTATGGTGGGGCTTTTATGGTTGAGTTTGTAACAGAAGCTTTCATGGACCCTGCATTTCAAGCAGAAATGTCATCTATTGTAATGCCACAAAGTAAAACTCAAACATTATGGAATGAATTTAAAGCTCTTGTTAGAAAAATATTTGGATATGGCAAATTAGGAAAAACTACTTTATTAGATGAAACTGTTGATGTAATTTTAGATTTAGGAAATCTTGGAGAAATGGCTACTAAAATGCCAGGAAGACCAACAGATAATGCTTATCAACAATACCTTTCTGATTTTAATACTATACAACAGTTTAATAATCACAGGAATGCAATAATTTCAGTATTAAGAAATTTTGATAGTAAAATAAAAGGTAAGCAAGTTTATACTATTCCTAAACTTTTAAGAAAAGCAAAAGAGTTGGGTATAAAAATTCCAACAGAAGCAAGAACAAGTAGAGATGCAATCTATAATGCTTTTCTTGAACAATCTAATTTTCAAGGTATTCCTTTAGAACAAGATATTCTAAGAACAACAGCTAGAACAGATAGAATCTTTGACGAAGTTGGTACAGAAAAACAAAGAAATAAGTTAAGACAATTAAAAATTAATGAGTTACTTAATGTAGCTAATAAAGACTTAAATGAAGCTACATTTAATTCAATTTATAAACAGTACAAAGATAATGGCAACACACTGCAAGACTTTGAAAAAGAATTTATAATCTCAGCTATTTTATTTACAAGAAATAAAGAACCTGGAGCAAATACTGAAGACTTAACAAAAGGTGCTAGACAATATGGAAAAGGTATTGTTTCTTTTAAAGAAGCGTTTGTTAAGAAAAAACCAGCAAAAGTAGAATTTAAAAAAGATGATATTCGAAGAAAAACAGGAATTGATAAACAAGATAGAAGTTTCTTATTTGACAAAGCAATCACAGAAGAAAAAATTCAAAAAGAAATAAAAGATTTAAAAGATCATTTTGCTGGAAAATTTTTTGGTGGAAAACTACCAACATTAAAAGAGTTACAAGATATAGCTAGAACATATAAAAAGATGCCAAAGAATTGGAGAAAGCTAAAGAAAAAAGAATTAAAAAAACAAATGGTTAAGGCATTAGAAACAGAATTAAGAGAAAATCAAACACTAGAAACAGAACAAGAATTTACTTATGATACAAAAGAAATAGATATAATTAAAGATGCTCCTTATGAAAGACAAAAAAGCATGAGGATTATTGAGGTTACAAGAAAAGATGGTGTAATAAATAATTTTATAGCTATAGATTTAGTAAAAGATGATGGAACAATTGATGGTCCGTATTATTTTCCTACAGAAGCATCAACTGTAGGGGATGCTTTAGATAGTCCCTCTAACGCTTTAAGAGAATTTTTAAGAGTAGATTCTGATATGAAGTTAACTATGTTTGGTGAAAAAGAATTAAAGCTTCTTAAAAATCTTGAAGAAAACATAGATCTTACAATGCAAAAAGAAATTGCAGAAAGTTTACAAGAAATTAAAAAGTTTGATGATCCTGGTTATTTACCACAAAAAACAATGGCAGAAGAAAAACCTGATGAGTTAGTTATTGATACAAGAATAGATTTATTGGGTGATGAATATGAAGATGCTGTAAGTAGACCTACACTTGGTATTCCAACAAATGAAATGTTTGAAAAAGCAAGAGGTTTCTTTAGATTCTTAATACCTAGTAATTTAACAACTAGAATAAAAGCAATTTCTCCTAAAGCATTTTTAGCATTAATGAGATTTCATCAAAATGAAAAATTATTATTAAGAGAGTTTAAATTAGCTTTTGCATCATTTGAACAAGAATTTAAAACAATTAAAAAAACATTAAAACCAAAAGAAGCAGCTGAATTTATTGCAGCTACATTAAATGGAGATTGGGCCACACTTAAAAAGTTTGGTATAAGTGATGAAGCTATAACATCAACACAAGAAGTTTTTGCAGATATTGCACAAAGATTAGGATTTCCATCTAATATAAATTATTTTAGACGTGAAGTTGTAGATTATGATGGACTAGTAAAGTACATGGAAAAATCTCCAACTGATGCTTTACAATCTAGATTTAGAGAAGCTTTAAAAAAGAAAAGAGAAAGTAATCCAAAAGCAATTTTAACTCCAAGAGAGAAGAAAAATATAATTAGATCATATTTAACTGATACTAAAACACATGATGCTCTTTTACAAAGAAGAACAGTAGAAACAGTTACTCCAGAAATGGTTAAGTTTTATGGAAATCCTATATCATATATGGAAAATTATTTTTCAAGAGCAGCTAGAATATCAGCAAGATCACAATTTTTAGGAAAGGGGCCTCAAGCAGTAGAAATATCTAATGGTGTTTTTGAGATAAATGATAGAGATGGTAATGATGATGCAACTGAAAGTGATATAATTAATATTTTAATTGAATTACTAGAAGATAAATCTGTTTTAAAAACTTCTACTGATAAAGATGGTAATCCAATAGTTAGTTTAGATACAACTTCAGAGTCATATATAAAAATTAAAGAATTAGTAGGACTTTTAAAATCTGCTATCAACTATAGGCCAGCTGGAAGATTAGCTACAAGATATAGAACAATGACATCAGCAGTAAATATATTACAACCTGATACTATATTATTACAGTTAGCAGATATTGCTATTTCAGCTGTATATAATGGAATAGGAGCTGTAGCTAAATCTGGTAAAGTTATAAAAGGATTAACTGATCGAGCTGGAAAAGCTTTAAAACTTGGATTAGAAGAAATTGGTATTGAAAAATATGATATTGAGTTTCAGGAGGGAATGTCTAACCCAGGAGCAAAAATAAAATTTGGTAAAAAGTTTGAACAAGGAATAATAGATTTAACGAAGAGATTGTTTGCACCATTAGGAGGTGCTGACTTTATAGGTAAATCATCTTTAGTTAAATCAGTAACTATTAAATATACAAATTTAGCACATAATGATCCACAAAAATTATATGACATACTAAAAGATAAATGGGTGGATGATACCTGGATTCAAGGAGTCATAAATGATTTAAGAAAAAATGTATTATCAGAAGATGTTAAATTATTATTGTATATGGAAATGGCAGAGTTTCATCCTATTACAACATCTGATCATATAAAATTTTATATTGATAATCCCTGGGCTAGACCATTATTAGTATTACAAAGTTTTGCATTTAAAATGTGTGATAGATTTGGAAGACAAGGTGTAAGTTTATTATTATCTGGTACAGAAAACATGATTGCTGGGGGCCGTACTAATAATGAAGCACTTAAAAGTGTAGGTGAAGAACAACTTAAACAAGGATTTAAAGGAACAGTACAGTTTATAGTTCTTACATTAATTATTGAACAAGCAGTTAGAAAAGGAATTAAAGAGTTAGCACAGCTAGCTAAAGTAGAACCAGACGAATATGAGGTAGAAGAAATCCAAGAAGCTAGTATAGGTACTCAATATTTTAAAGCTATCATGGGTATAAATCCTTTTTTCAATGGATTTGAAATAGTAAGATTATTAGAAACTGGTGACGTTGATAAATTTGTAAATTCATTTGTAAACATAGCTCCGTTCTTTGGTACAAGAATAATAGAATCTATGTATAAAAATATGGTTTTAGATAAAACTAAAGATAAACCACATGATTTTGAATGGTTAAGAGATATACCATTAGGTGGTGATATTCTATATGGAATAGAAAAGAGAAAGAAAAGGCTAAGAGAATTATAATAAGCTTGACATTGTCAATGCTAAAAATTAGAAATTTAAATAACAGGAGATAGTATGTCTTTATCGAATACAAGCAATAAATTACAGTTTAGTCCTAGCTCGCCTACGACAGTTTATAACTTTAATATTAAGTTTTTTAATGAAGCTGATATTGTTGTTACAGCGTTAGCATCAGGAGCTACAGCAGAGGTAACTTTAAGTAGAGTTTCTAGTCCATCAAATAATACAGAATATAAAGTTGAAACAGGTGGTGATCCATCAAATGGTGGTACTGTTACTATTGGTGGTGCTGGATATGGTAGTGGAGATAAAGTAACTATTGAAAGAATAGTTGCAATGACCCAGGAATATGATTTACAAAATGGATCAGCTATTGATCCTACTGCATTAAACACAGGATTAGATAGAGCAGTAGCACAAAATCAACAACAACAACAAATACTAGATAACAGTTTAAGTTTTCCTGTAAGTGATGCTGATAGTATTACTTATAATATTACTGAATCATCTACATCTAGGGTAAATAAAGTTATTGGATTTGATGACACAGGAAATATAGAAGCTAAAACATTTTCATCTGTAGCAGGTGATGCTGTTACTGGTGGTAATGGTATAGATATTACTGCTAATAATATATCAGTAGATGTTACAAGTGATTTTACATTTAATTCAGGTGAATTAGCATTAGCTTCAGATTCTGTTGATACAGCAGAAATAAAAGATAGTGCAGTAACAGAAGCTAAGATAGGTAACAATGCAGTTACAGCTTCTAAAATAGCTGGTAATGCAGTTGGATCAGCACAAATATCTGATGGTGCAGTAGGTTCTTCAGAGTTAGCTGGTAATGCAGTTAGTCTAGCTACAATGGCACAGATAGCACAAAATTCCTTTATTGGTAGAACAACTAGTGGTACAGGTAATCCTGAACACGTTGCTTCAACAGCAATAAGTGATTTAGTAATTGGAGGCGTTCTTACAGATGGTACAGGATCAGGTACAGGTAGTGGTACTGGTACACTTACTAATGCTAAAATTATAACTATAGGAACAGGAACAAATAAATTAATTATTAAATTTTTTACATTAGCGTCAACAGAAGATGGTGATCAAGTTTATACATTTGCAACCGCATTTCCTAATACACTTTTATTTATAGATATATCTGATACTTTAGGCACACTATCAAGTTCGTCATTAAGTGGATTTACTTATAATAGATCAGACGCTTATGATGGTACGCTTACAGTAACTGGAATAGCATTTGGTACTTAATTTAAAAAAAAGGATAATATTATGTCAATAGAAGCACAAAAGTTCCCTAACACAGGGGAAAGTATTCAAGTCGGTGGTATGACTGTAAAAGGTAATGCTAATACTAATGTATCTATTAGTGCAAATACAATTATAGAAGTATGTGACACTAGTGGAACTGGGTCTTATGTATTATTAAGTGACTCAAGTATTGGTAGTGCAGTAGATAGCTCTACATCAGGTGCATTTTACATACCTCCATATGGTACAACAAGACCATTTAAGACTGGTGATAATACTAATATTCGTGGTGAGAATGTAATTAATATACGAGAGTTGTAATGTTAAATTTACGATTAGGTAATATTACTACGCATTTTAATATACCAAAGTTTATAGGGTCTATGGATGCGGGTAGACAACATTCAGGTAGTCAACCCGCAGTTGGTTTAAACTGTAATGGTATATTTGAATTACAACATTCTGCTCATGGACTATCAGGATACTATGATAATTATTGGTGGCAGATATATCCTTGGGTGGGTCTTGATACTTTTAAAAGTAAATTATTAAGAAAAACCAGTGATAATACTTGGGTTATATATTCTACAGCGGGAGTAGCTTATACTAATCCTGCAAAATCGAGTACACCACCACAAACAGGTTGGGTTACTACAGGTGGTAATGGTATTGCTCCTGTTCCTCAATTAGGATTTAAAACTATTATAACAGAACAAGATTTAAATACTACTAGTAATTGTTCTGAAACTGCTAGAACAACCAATTCAGTTACATTAACATCTAGTAGTAGTTCAAACCATAAAGTATTTACATTTGGAGATAATACTCTATCTGATGGAGATAAGTTTGCAGTTGGTTATAAAAGAGCTACTACAGGTATAACAAGCACTACTTCATTTACTATTGCTTTTGGTGGTGTAACTCCTGTAATGACAGGTGCTTTAGGTTTTGCGGGAAATTCTTCGATATTAGGTCATTCGTTTGACCAAACAGTAGGAAGTAAGGCCTCAGGAATTACAGCATCAACTGACGCAAGTGGATTAAATTTTACTACTTCGGGTACATCTCAATTTCCTGATACTTCTACTATAACATTTACAGATTTAAGGGTAATGGCATTATGACATACGATATTATATACAATGAAAAAACTGTAACTGTTACCGCTCAAGAAAATGGTAAGTTAAAATTAGAGTGTGATGGCTCTTACTCTTTACTTTATAAAGATACTTATGATGATAATGATTTAGAACTTATTACAACTATAGATGATATACCTAACACAATCGTAACAGAAAAAGATTTATTGCCATGAGTAAGAAAGGTAAAAATGTAACTATCAAAGGTGTGCTGTATGAAGATGGTATGTTTGACCACCGCAAAGATGATGACATATATAAATCTAAAGGTGGTAAAGAAGCAGTAGAATCTACAGTTACAGAAACAGCTACAACAGAAGTAGTAAGTCAAGCAACACAAAGTGGAATACAAGCTGTAGTTACACAAGTACAAACACAGGTAGCTAATCTTGGTGCATCTGGATTAATAGCTGTGGGTAGTGCTGGGGCCTTTCAAGTAGAACATATGCACGACCATACAACGCAAGCGGTAGAGAAAGCTACACCGATGATAACAGAGCTAGTAGAAACAGGTACGATACAAGATACTATACCTGAGGGACATAGTAAGTATGGCCAGGAGATACCTGTAGTTAAAACATTCCTTGGTGTTAAGGTTGGAGAAGAAAGAGCTAAAACAGATGAGCAAAGAAAAGCTGAAGAAACTATGGTAAGATCAGCAAGAAGTCCTGGTGTAAATGATTTTAATGAAAAAGAAGCGAGCATGGAATAATGCACTTTGATATAATCATAGAACATATAAAGCCACACCTTACAGGTATCTGTATTGGATTAGGTGGATTCATATGTACGTTGAGTATGTTTATGCCAAGACATTGGAAGATATTTAAACTTATAAAGTGGATAAAAAAGAAATGAATATAAAAGAAAAATTAATAAGAAAATTATGGAATCGTATAGAAGTTATATGGATTGTTCTTATATTTATAATTTTATTTTTAGCATCAGCTATGAAATCAGAAGCAGATTTATATGTATATGATTTAGAAGCTACACTTACAGAAAACAATGTTACTTATGTAGACCAGGAAGCATTCTATTATGATATATTTCATATACAAACAGATGGTTATGCAACCCTGGCTTTTGATAACTATAATGCTGATTTAGGTAGTAGTAACCCTGACTTTAATTTTAATGACCCATACCTTTATTTATATGAAATAGAAGAGTCTGCCTTTGTTGGGTTTGGTAGTGGGTCAGTACAGCTTTCATTGTTTGATGAAGATGATGACAGCAACGAGAATAGTCCTGAGGGATTGTATTTTTATTTAGATGATGTACAGATACATAATCAGTTAGTAGCAGTTATATCTAGTTATGATCCATACGTTGTAGGTACAGTAGATTTTACAGTAACAAGTAATCAGCCATTAAGTATTATACCTGAAGCACAAGCTATAAGCTTGATACTACTAGGTGGTGCAGGTTTATTAATAGCTAAAAGGAAAATGTCGTGAATGATTGTATTGAAAAGAGTTTGGTAGGAACAGTAGGCTTTATAAGCAGTTGGAATTTACAAGCAATTAATCCATTGTTATCATTTGTAATATCTGTATTAACTATAATATATTTAGTAGTAAGTATTAAAACAAAGCTAGGTAAGTAATGGCTAAGTATACTAAAAAGAAATCAACAGTTAATAAAGCTGGTAACTATACAAAGCCAAGTATGAGAAAAAGAATTTTTAATCGTATAAAAGCACAAGCTTCTCACGGGACCGCAGCTGGTCAATGGTCGGCCAGGAAAGCACAAGCTTTAGCTAAAGCATATAAGAAAGCTGGAGGAGGTTATAAGTAATGGCCCTGGCTAAATCACAAAAATCATTAAAGGATTGGGGTAAGCAAAAGTGGACCACAAAATCTGGTAAGAAATCTTCTGTAACAGGAGAAAGATATTTACCAGAGAAAGCAATCAAGTCTTTATCTAGTGCTGAATACGCAGCTACTACCAGAGCTAAAAGAAAAGCAAAAGCTCAGGGCAAACAATTTAGTAAACAACCAAAGTATATAGCAAAGAAAACAGCGAGGTTTAGGTAGTGGGTAAATATACAGCAAGTATTAAAAGAGCTGGAGTTAGTGGTATCGATAAACCAAAACGTACACCTAATCATCCAACTAAATCTCATGTAGTGGTTACTGTTGTTAATGGTAAACCAAAAACAATTCGATTTGGTCAACAAGGTAAGACAGGAGATCGTACTATGACTAAACGAGCTAAGTCATTTAAAGCACGCCATAGAAAGAATATAGCTAAAGGTAAGTCATCTGCAGCATATTGGGCAAACAAGGTAAAATGGTAATGAAAAAGAAAACAAAATTCACAAAAAAATTAACCAAGCGTCAACAAGATACTATGAAAAAACATTCAAAGCATCATAGCAAAAAACATATGGATATGATGACTAAAGAAATGTTAGCTGGTAAGACGTTTACACAAGCACATAAAAAAGCACAAAAGAAAGTAGGTACATAATGTATGGTAGTGGTGGTATGAAAAAAGGTGGTACTAAATATACCACTAAGAAAAAAAAGGATAAGAAAAAAAAGGGAGCTAAATAATGCCAGGAAAAATGTATTCACCAAAACAAATGAAGATAGCTAAAGCATCTGGTAATCCAAATAAAATTGAAGCGTCAGACTTTACTGCATTAAAAGGTAAAAAGAAACGTAAGTTTACCAAGAAAAAAGGTATGGCGTGAGCGTAGAATTATTAGCCATGTTAGGTGGTAGCTTATCAGGATTTGTTATGAAGCTGATAGCTGCCCAGGCACAATCACAATCAGCTATGCTTGAGGGTATGCTAAAGAAACAAACAGCTGCGGATGAAAGTGCAGACAAAGCAGCAAAAAGAACAGGACAAGCTGGTGCTGTTGTAAGACGAGTAATAGCCATCTGTACATTGTTCGCTGTAATTTTTGCACCTTTTATCCTCGCTTTCTTTAATGAGCCTGTTACTATAGAAGCTAATAAAGGTAGCGGATTATTACATATGTTCATTGGAGATATGTTTTCTAAAAGCAATGGTTGGATAGAACTTAATGGGTATGTATTATTACCAGAAGTAAGACAAACAATGCTGGCTTTAGTAGGATTTTATTTTGGCAGTAGCCAAGTAAAAAGTTAAATTTATTACCTCAGTAGTTAGAGAGTAATCTAGGGTATTCATTATACCTTTCTCTGTTGCGTGACTCAGCAGTAAAACTCTCAAGTCACATCTTATTCATATTTAAAATTAAAAGGGAGTTATGTCTATGTATCGTATTGTTCACAAGGAATCAGGAAAAGAATGTATAGTAGAAGTAGATAAGTATGATAATGCAGAAATTAAAAGAAAGGCTAGTAAGCAAATGGGTATAAAAATATGTCCCACCGAAATGGGACACATTCGCATACTACCTCTTTAGGATTTTCTTGTATGCTACTCCTCGATAATAAAGGATAACTTCCATTGATGGCCTCCCAATGTTAGCGTTCCTTCACAGATTTTCTGCTACTTCCGACCATGTAGGTTGAACGAGTTATGACATAGATTTACATTTAGTTATATATCTTGTCAAGCTTAATTACATACCCTCTGCTTCTTGTACAGGTACTTCAATCGTAGCTTTTTGTTTAGCTTTAACAGATACTTCAACATCACTACCAAAGAATTTATTGAGGGTAGTTTCAAAGACACTAACCGCATCTTCTAATGTCCAACAATGTTTATCCTTGATACCAACAATTGTATCATCATCTTCTATAGTTATTTTCATCATAACTCCATCATCCTGTTAATTGCTACTTTACCATTAATTATTACACCACAACCTACCGCTGGTTTTTTACCAGCTTTAGCATAAGCCATAGCATAAGTATCAAAATCAATACCACAACCTACTTGCATACCAAATATCTTAAACTTCCTACCTACTACCCATTCGGTATAGGCTTGAGTATGTAGGTGTCCTTGTACTGTACTCATCATATCAGCCTTGCATTTAGTACGAGCAGTGCCAGCTTCACCATGTATGTATTGAACATTATCTATATCTACATGATCAGTAAACACCCAACCAGGTGTACCTAATACTTCTTTGTATGATTTAATCCATTTGCTAGGAATGTTATTTGTTTTGCATTGACGCATAATTAATCTGTCATGATTCCCGATAGTAACATAAGCATTAGGAAACTCTTTATACCATCTTTTTAATCTATGTATAGCTTCTTCTAATTCAGCACCACCACCCATACCATCAGGATCAGTTTCGTGGTATGAAGCATAGTTATTATCAATAACGTCACCAATAAATACAATTTGTGTAGGATTATATTCATCTCTGACATCCTTAACAAAATCAAAGTATTCATCTAGATCAAATGGACAATGTAAATCACCAATACATAAGACTTTTTGGTTCCCTGTAACAACACATTGTTCTATTGGAATTGGCATATTTTGTTTTAACTTTAGCTCTCGTACAGCTCGTTTAACTGACTCTACTGATATGCCATATTTCTGGGAAGTTTCTGCGATACCAATATCTACTACACTATTATATATTTCTTTAGCTTTTTTAAGACTATACATTTAACATCTCCATTAAACCAACTAAAACTACTGATGCCATTACAATAATAAATACTGCATACATAAGTTGATATTTATCCATTTAATAACTCCTCATATTTTTGTTTATACTTTTGTTTTATTTCATCTAACTCTTGAATAGACCACCTGGTTTCTGATGGTTTTCTGGATATAAAACATTTCTCCTCAAACCATTCTTTACCAAACTTATCTATCATAATAATAGCAAACTCTGACAGTCTACCACCATGTATACAATTACAGGCAGCACATTGTCCGTATACTAAATCCTCATCAAATAAAATATTCTTTGATCTTCCAGCTATAGAATGTCCAGCTTGTAACGTGTTAAATCCAGGAACATATTTAGTGGGTACAGTTTCTTTACAGGTAATACAAACGCATTGGTCAGTGGTGTTAGTTGTTGCAAGAGAATCTCGCAAGCGAATATATTTAGAGAAAGCAACCCAAGCACCTTGTTTAGCAGACTTAATGGATCGCTTTCTCTTCTTGGTCATATTAGAAAGGTATCTCTTCTTGAGATTCCTCCTCCTTATTATCTCTGAATTTTTTGAGATACTCTTGAAGTACTACATCCTTACCCTTAGCTTTTTCTAACATATTGTCAGTTGCTTTAGTGCTTATAAATTTAGGAATGTAATAACTAATAGCACCATCTTGATGAGTAGCTTCACCCATTTCAATTCTATGGCCCTCCCATGCTCCAGTTTCAAACCAAGCGGACATAGCTGCACCTTGCAATTCTAATTTGATAATACCATTATTTAGTGTAGAATTTTCATGGTTGTCATTAGCCATAGCATAAACAACTTTTTGAAACTTAATACCTTTTTCTTTCAGGTCTGCTTTTATCTCATTATACAGACCCTCTTTGAATAAAGTAGACTTACCATTTTCTGTTAGATATACGCTCATAAGTTGAGAATGAATATCTTTAACTTCAGCACAGGAATATAATCCTTTCGATCTGGTAAAACCTCTAACAGAATTGAGCTGATCTAGTATAACAAAATCTAGCTTTTGTGTTAGCACAGTTTGTCCAGTATCTTTAGAGTATATTTCCCATAAACCCTTAGCACCTTTCCATCTAGCATAAGCACTAATTGGATTAGTGTCAGCAGGTTTAATGTATTCTTCTGATAGACTCATATGTTTCTCCTTTATATTTAAGATTTAATTTTAACAAAATATGCTTTACTGTCAATCTAACAACCTACGTTTTATTATCTCAACGTAGTCTTTATTTAACTCGCAAAGCATTGCCTTTCTATTATTACTTAATGCAACTAAACCTGTCGTACCAGCACCAGCAAATGGATCAAGCACGACACCTTTCTCAGGACAACCAGCTAATATACAAGGTTGTATTAAGTTAGGAGGATACGTTGCAAAATGGGCTTCTCTGTATGACTTTACATTCACTGTCCATACAGACCTTTTATTCTTCTTACCATCAAATGGTTTTATACCAGGAGTATGCTTTGATCCATTCTTTGAGAAGCCTCCAGACTCATGTTTGTTTCCTGTCATTACAGGTAGCTTCATTCTCCTGGCCGTTTCTTCTGGATTAGCACTATCTTCTCTAATGGCTTTGTAGTCATAATAATATTTAGGAGATTTACTAAATAGAAATATATATTCATGTGCTTTAGTACATCTATCTTTTACAGATTCTGGTATTGGATTAGGCTTATGCCATATTATATCTTGTCTTAAATACCAACCATCTTGTTGTAATGCAAAGGCAACTCTCCAGGGGATGCCTAATAAATTTTTATCTCTACGATATGTATCTCCTAGATTTAACCACAGTGTACCATCATCTCTTAAAACTCTTTTGACTTCTCTAAATACTTTAACAAGATTATCTATGTATTCTTCTGGACTTGATTCCATACCAATCTGGTTATCATCATCATAGTTTCTTAAATTATAGTAAGGCGGAGAAGTAACACAACAGTTAACACTATCCCCTGGTAATAATGCTAAAGTTTTTAAACAATCTCCTGTAAGAATAGCACAATCTTCTTTAACAAAATTAAATATATCTTGTTTCATTATTCTATCTCCCAACTTAAATGTTTAAATGTTTGTGTTTGTTTATCTAAAGATAATAATGCACATGGTGATCTGCCTTGTCTATTCTTCTGGAATCTACAACAAACTGTATCTCCTGGAATATCCATCCTTGGCATTATTGTTTTACCCTCAACATCTATACCCTCTGATGGCACGTTGTGTAAATAAATAATTATATCACACAAGTTTTCAATGTTCTTACTATAAGATACACCATGATCAGCGTTAGGATGAGCGAGTAAAAAGATAGGTATCTTAATATCATTACGAAGATCAATAATCTGTTGTATAAAATAATCATACATGGCCGTTCTGTTTACATAATTTCTACCACCATCATTGATACACAAAAGATTATCTATAAATATAGCATCTGCTCCTTTCTTTTTTTCACTCAAAGCCCAGGAACGTAATTGAAATATATTCATACTACCATCTCGGACATTCAAGTTAAGGTCCCGTAGCTTTTCATTAGCTTTCAATGAAGCTTGTCTTTCATGTTCTTTAATGAAACCTCTAGTACGCATATTGTATGTATTAATCTGACCGAGATGTGCTATCAATCTTGGTAGTAATTCTTGTTTAATCATTTCAATAGATGCAAAACTACACTTCAATCCTTGTTGATGTAAATAACATATATATTGTAGCAACCAAGCGGTCTTACCAGTTGAACGTGGTGCATGAATAATACAAACCTCACTACTTAATTTAGTAAGATAACTATCCCACTCAGCACACCACCAATTTAAATGACCTGTATTACCAGAAGCAACTTTGTCTATCCATTCTTCTCCTAATTCGTAGATAGATTGTTGTTGATTATCAGTAGTCTTTCTAATCAAACTACTCATAATAAAATCTGAACAACTCTTGCCCTGATAAACCATATCTTTTCCAGACTCAAGAATATCTAATTCATTTCTTAATTCAGATAACTCCTCTACCCTTTTTGCATATGCTTGTGAATGACTAGAAACAACTATAGAATCTTGTAAATCTAAAAGGTAATCATCTCCACCACATTGTTCTAATGATTTATTATCTTTTAAATAATTCTTTATAGTTATCATATCCATAGTGCAATTATTTATATACATATTTTTTAATGCTTCATATAACACCTGGTGTTTAACCATATAAAAATCAGTATTAGATAATTCAGTTTTAGGAATAACTCTTTCTGGATCAATAAGCATTGACCCTAGTATTCCTCGCTCACTCTCCAGGCAATGAGGATTTCCATTGTTCATAGTCGCCATCCTTTCTTGAATCATAAATACACTTACAGTTTTCATCATACACTCGTATGGGAATATCATCTGGCACTGGTCCAGATAAAAAACTAGGGTCAGCAGCTTTCTCTAACTTTCGCCACTCACCCTCTTGTCGCTCAAGATTCTCTTGAATCTCTTGCTCTCTAATCTCATGGTCTTCCCAACTTTCCATCATATACTTATCCTCTTTTCTTTTTCTTCTATTTGGTCTTCCCACATTCTATATATAGGATTAATCCATCCTTGAAAATCTTTACGATACTTATACTCTCTACTACTAATATAAGGAATAATCTTTGATTGAATACTTAACTTATCTTCTTCAGAATATTTCTTCCAATATCTAATAGCAGTTTTCTTGTTACCTTTCTTACCATACATAGCCCAACATTCATCAAACAATATATCTGTTTTAGTATCTTGTTTAGTATATGGTATAGGTTGCTCAATTTCAAAACTTCGATTGTTTAATTCTGAACATTGGATAGTGTACCATTTAGTTTGATCGTAACCTAACTTATTAAAGTTACCAGATACAATCAATCCATCATCCTCCATTTCCCTGAGCAGTCTACTAATCTTCTGCCTAGACCAATAAGGATAATGTTTAGTCATATCAGAAGCTGATTGATACATCCATACTTTATTATCATGTGTATGTGTTTTCTTGCCGTCATTCTGATTAATCCAAAAACGAATATGCTGAAGAAGTATGGCCTTATCTAAACCATACTCCACCGCATCCCTTACAATAAACGCATGGGCTTCTTTCATGAACACCTCTTAAATACGAAGCCTTTGACGTGTTGTACTTTACCAGATAAATTAGCAAGTATATGTGTTCGACCAACCTTTAACGCTCTAGCTGCTTCTGAAACAGACATAAACTCTTGTCCAACATACTGTATTCTATCTCCTAATTCCTCAACCCAATCTTGTGAAACACTTTGTCTTGATGGGACAATAGCTTTCACCATTACTTTTCTTTTTAACTTTGGCATAACTCCTCCTCTACATATAATCAAATGAACAAGAGATGCTTTGCACATCTCCCTGGTCAGAATAACCTACACGATATATCTTTCCTGTTACTGGCATATCATTTCGAAACAAATCACATTCAATCTGATCTCTAACATATGTGGCAGCTACAAATCTATCCTTGTTGTAATCATATTTCTGATGATTGCCAATCTTCCTGGCATCCTCCATCCATTCTTTCAATGTAGATGGCCGTGGAAGATAACCAACTATGAAGTTATCGTGCTTAACAACCAATGCTTTTTCTTCTTTGCTTTGATACTTGTTATCAACATCATGTAAGACTTCAACATCCATATCCTTTTCAATAGGAAACTTGTAGTCAATACTTTGAATGCCAGCTAAATTAATTATCATCATTTTTTTTCTCCTTTAACTGTAAGAAACCATCATCATCTAATGGATTAGGTATTATTTCTTTCAAGTACTCTGGGTTATTCTTGACGTACTTATCAAACTCATTTGATTCAATAAAACGTGCAATGGTTTCAGCCTCTTCAGGTGAATAATTTAAACCACTAATATTATACTTGTCTTCTTTCTCATTGTAACTAATTTCTAGGGCCATTATAACCTACCTCTCTTTATTATTGCTCTATGTTGTGCTATCTCTTTTGGATAACCAATATGACACAATGCACTTGCAATGTTATCGTGATTCATTTGACTCTCATCAAACTTGTACTCTTTTACTTTTGATTTAACAAAGGTCCAGTCATACTCTTCTTGTGCTTTATAGCAATCCCACCAAACAATACAGGCCACCTTTATTTTTTCTTGCTCGTTTAAATCTAACAAAGCAAAAACTATGGGCCATTGATCCTGGTGTTTACTCTTTAGCTTGCGAGACCACATATTATCTCTTTCAACTTCAGCTTTTGTTTTTCTTTTTATTCTACACCTCCTTTTGAGTATTTAGTTAACCACTTATCTATTTGTGATTTGTTATATCTGACAAGTTTTTGACCAACCTTATGATGAGGTAGGTTTTTAACTTTCATTAATCGTCTTACAGTTCTTGGAGATACATTCAGGTATTCAGCTACCTGATTAATATCTAGTAGTGTTGTTTCAATATTTTGCATATTAATTATCCTCGTTTTAAACAGACTTAATTATCTGTTTGTTTTTATCCTGGGATATGTAAAACTATTTGCGTTTATATGTCAAACCTAAATTTGCCTATTTGCTAAAAACTAATTTGCCAATTTGCCTATTTGCCAATTTGCGTGGAGGATGCCGGTTCAATTCGGAGCTGTCAGGGAGCTGAGCGGGAGCTAAAAAATCTACCAGGTTCGCCTGAAAAAAAAGTTATTTATTTTCTTTTAAATGTAAATGTCGTTTGATACTTTCCTTTTTGAATTAGAGAAAGGTAAACAAATGAGTACAAAAAAAGTTAAATTCAATATAGAAATATATGAAGAAATAACAGAAACACATGAAGTAATTGTTGATGAAGAAACATATAACAAATTAGGTCACGAGTTTTCTGTATATGATTACTTATCTGAACGTACCCTTATGAAGAAAAAATTGGGTGCTAATACTGATTATAAAATTATTAAAAAGGAGGTAATATAATGGCAGTGCCAAAGATAAATTATGATATGCCATATCGTATAGGATGGACTATCAGAGATGGGGATAATGAGTATTCACAAACTTTTGAAACTACTGGTAAATCAACAGTGGATACTATATTAAATTTGCCCTCTGAAGAAGCAGCAAAGATGGGTGTTGTTGAACACGTTGTAGGGTTTGATAAAGATAATCCTTTTGATGAAAGAAAGAATATGTTTTGGGATGACTCTATGACTAGAGTAGTTAAAGATATTTGGTGGGAACGATTGTCTTGTCTGAATGCAGTGACTGATGAGTTAACTAATACAATCATGGATATATTTCGAGAAGAATATAAAACTGATTGTAATACTGATGAAGACGATGAATGTTATAACAAAATTCATAACGTGATTCGTGAGTTTATAACATATAATATAAGGATAAAATAATGGAGTTGATCAAAGATGTACATGATATTGAAGAGTGTTTAATCTGTTATCAGATGTGTCATTTTGGTAGTGGTAGATTTGTCAATCGGTATAGTGGTTATCTTGAATTAGATAACGCCGTAATCGAGGGGTGGATTTGTGGTGATTGTTGTGCTAAACAAGAAGCTGAATGGGATAAATTTGACAAGGAGGTATCTTAATTTGCGTGGAAGTTTTGATCCAAATTTTTTACAGGACAGACGTGCAGCAGAAACTCATCAGTAAAATGGTGAGTTTTTTTTTATTATGTTCTCGATAAGTTTTACAGGTCATGGTAGATTGTTTTTTTAATGAAAGGAAAATTATGACAAATGAAGATGAATACACAGATACAATGATGTACACAACGCCTATAATCAAAGAGGCTATTGACATCGTTGTCGGTGATGACGGAAGTACAGCCGATGAGGTAGAAAAAGTATTAGCAAAATTAGATAAGGATGATTGGTGGGATGATCATAGTATTATCTACCGAGTTTTTAAAAAATCATTCATAGATTCAATTAAGAAAGATGAGGTATAAATTGAGAAGTACAAAGAAAGACATTGAGTATCGCAATTCGATACTACAAGCATTATCTGATATGGGATATAAAGTAGAGGGTAATGTTGTTCACGTTGAAGAAGTTGAAAAGAAACGAACGTGGAAAAAAGTTGCTAGTAAAAAAGTTAAAAAGAAAGATGAGGTATAAATATGAAACATGAGGTTAAATTTTCTGATGTTATCAATGGTAGTAATATTGGCTACATTGTTATTAGCTATCAGAAACTTGTTGAAGCATTCGGTCTTCCTAACTCTACGGGGGATGACTATAAGATCGATGCTGAATGGATTCTTGAAGATTGTGATTCTGGAAATGTATTCAGAATATACAATTGGAAAGACGGAGTAAATTATTGTGGAGAGGGTGGGACACCAACCAAGGATATTGATGTTTGGAATATCGGTGCAAACGATTCTTCTTCTACTATATTATTCTTAGGTAAATATCTTAATGAAAGAAATATAGATTATTTCATTTCACAAGGTTATGGAATGTCATCATTACTTAGATGTTATAACCATAAAGAAAAATCAGCAATGGAGGTTAATAATGTTTAAGAAATTCGTGGCGTTGTTTGTTCGTAGAGATTCTTCTTACAAGTTAAGGGAGTCTTGGGATTGTTATGATATTGATAGGGGTGCAAAAACATACAATGGGAATTTTCCCGTTGTGTGTCATCCTCCATGTCGTGCATGGGGTCAGTTATCTCATATGTCTAAGCCAAGATTAGACGAGAAAGAATTGGCGTTGTGGTCTATTGATATTATCCGTGAACGTGGTGGTATCTTGGAACATCCTCATGGGTCAAAATTATTCAAGCATAAATATAATGGCGATGCGGATTACAGATTACCATTGATTAATGACTATGATAATTTTGGTGGATTCGTAATTGAGATTGACCAATTCGATTTCGGTCATGTCGCATCTAAACCTACTAAATTATATATTGTAGGATGTTCAAGGGAACAGTTACCAAGCTTGCCTCCTAGACGACTAGAAACGCCTAAAAAATCAATCAGTGGCACATATGCTATGAAAGGTGTTACTCTTCGTAAAAGATGCACACAATACGAAAGAGAATATACGCCCTCTAAATTGATTGATTGGTTTGAGGATGTTTTAACTATCATTCAACAAAATAATGAGAATGATTGTTGTTATTTTAATGGCTATAAAACTTGGAGTACAAATGGATAAAACAATCGGTGCAACTTTGTTATATCTGTTGATAGTTGTATTGTTTGTTTTAATTATAACTTAACCATAACAAAGTATCAGAGAGGACATCAGAAATGGTGTCCTTTTTTTTTATATTTCTAGCAATAACAAAATCCTCAAATATCAGATGACCCGTAGCATTACTTCATAAGAGAAAGTCGATTATACGCAATCCTCGTAAGCCGTTTTTTATAGATTTACATTTATTCAGAGGAAACAAATCAATTACTCTACTGATATGAAAACACAACAAGAAATATACAACGAGATTAAATCATCAGATAACAAACAGTTATGGTCACTAGCTAACACATACGCAAACATTCATAAGAGATTAGAAACATATATAGAGAGAGAGAAAGACAAGACAAAAAAATCAGGGGGTGTAGACCTCTCTCATATATTACAAGACAAAGACCTCCTACGCACACGCATATTGGAGCATCTATTCGAAGAGTCATCCAAAGGTAATGCTCAAGCTTCAGCTAAACTTGGACAGCTCGCTAACCTCGGCGAAGATTCCCAAGACATTACTATTATCAGGAAGACCTACTGTGGAGAGTGTGGTGAGTGTCAGAAATAATAGCCGACCGCAATCTTTCGCATTTGCTGATTTGCATAATAATTTGCGGAAAAAAAGAGATCCATATGATCTCTAGCTGAGGATGGTCACATTGCTCCTGGAACAACGATACTAGTAAAGATTCTGGTAGTGATGGGGCCTTACCAAAATATAATAATAGCAACACAAAATATAATTCATCAGGGAGATACCAAAATAGAAACCAATGATAGTCATGAGTCAGGCAGCGAGTTAGGTATGCTGCAGGGAGCTGTGCAGGGAGCTGTGCAGGGACAGGAGCTAACAGGAGAGCTGAACAGGCAGGTATAACTATGCAAAACATTAACAAAAACGCACAAAAACCTAGCAAAAAGGGGTGGGCATTAATTATTGGGGGGCATCAGGCTGCAACAAGTCAATTTGTTTGGTATTTAGACCATGAATAAACTTTTAAAAATTTGAGATTTACAATGTTAAGACCAGATGAAATACTAAAACTAGAAATAACCGATATGGATTATATCATATGTTTGAAATGTAAAAATTATTTTTTCGTTCATGTAATATGTGAAAGTTTTTTAAACGACCCATTGTATTGTCCATACTGTGGATTAGAGTTTGAATATGAAAAAGAAGAGAAGTAAAAGTTGTGAAGAGTGTTGTTGTGTAGACTCTAAAGATAATCCAATCTTTGAAGAGTTTGATGGAGATATTTTAATTAAATCTTTATGTATGATGTGTTTCGCAAATAGTATAGATGAAAATAACACTACCCACAATTCAGCCTAGAGATTATCAACTTCCATATTTCAAAGCATTTGATAATGGAGTACAGTATTCGTTGATAAGTTGGCCCAGGAGGGCTGGTAAAGATGTGGCCTCATTTGCGTGTTTAGTAAATAAAGCAATTGAAACACCAGGTAACTATTATTATTTATTTCCGACCAGGGCTTGGGCAGCTAGAGCATTGTGGGATAACATATGTGAGTGGGCTGGTGGTAAAAAACTAGTAGACCTTATTTGTCCAGAACAAATAGTAGCTCGTAAAAACAATTCAGACTTCTTTCTTGACTTGATTAATGGCAGTAGAATAAAGATTGATGGTACAGACAATTTAAATTTCGTAGGACAAGGTGGATCAGGATATGTATTATCAGAATTTTCTCTACACAAAGAAGAAGTATCTGGATTCCTTGCACCAATCTTAACAGAGGGTAGTGCATTTGTCACATTTAATGGAACACTTCGTGGTAGAGGAAATCATTTATGGAGATTATATGAAAATAATAAAGAACGCAGTAACTGGTTTACGCAATGGCTTACGTTGGCTGATACAAAAACTAACTTTTGGATTAATGACGACATTAACATTAATAAAGAATTACAGGGACAAATTAGTCCTTACGATCAAAAACCTTATAAAAACATTCAAGAAGAAATAGACTCTGGAATTATATCTTACTCTATGGCTCGCCAGGAGTATATGAATGAAGCTGTATCTCAAGTTGAAAATTCATACTACGGACATGAATTAGATATTATGAAAGGAGAAAACAGATATGATTCTATAGAAACTTCTAGTAATCATGTGTATACTTTTTGGGATTTAGGTACTAGTGATGCTACATCAATTATTTTTGCTCAAATAGTAAACGATAATTTTTATATTATTGATTATCATGAGTCTAGTGGTAAAAAAATAGAAGACTATGGTATAGTTATTCATAGTAAAAATTACAAATATGGCGGACACTATGCACCACACGATGTATCTAAGCGTATGTTGTTTGGTGATTTAGTTACAAAAGCAAAAGAAGTAGGTATAGATTTTAGACGTGTACCAAAAACTAATTCTATTTTAGAAGATATAGAAATATGTAGACGTAATATGAAAAAAGTTTATATATCTACTTTGTGTGAAGATTTAATGAATCATTTAGAAAACTATCGAGAGAATACATCTGGTAGACCTGTGCATGATAAACATTCTCATGGTGCTGATGCTTTTAGAACAATGATTATGGCTAAACATTTAAATTTAGTTCAAGTATATTTATCTAATGAAAGTAATATAAAGCTACCAAAACAAGTTGGTAGTTCAGAAAAATACGCAGAGGACAATTGGTTTAATGATAAACAAAGCGAAAAACCATTATGGCAAAGATTTCGAAAAGATTTTTGATTATTATTTAAAAAATGGAATAGTATACAGTGACGATAAAACATTTGTGATGGCAATTTACCATAACAAAGATGTGTTACTGGGTAAAAAAGAATTAAATAAGCTTGACAGATGTGATTGTTATTTTGTTCACTATTTCGCAGGCAACCTAAAACGCCTATTTGCGTTAATGCCAGTAGAATTAGAATATGCTGTATTTGAAAGATTTGATGGCAAATTAAAAGTTTATAATTTAGAAAGATTACGGAGAAAAATTTATGGGATCAAAACCTAAAGCACCGCCACCACCTCCACCTCCACCACCTATAGCAACAGTAGTAGAGGGTGAGCAAGCTGCACGAGCAACTAAAAAACAAACTAAAGAAAAGCAAGGCAATCAATCTTTATTTGTTACTAAAGGCCAGTCAATGGGAAGCTCTAATACTAAACTCGGTAGTCAATCTGGAAATTATAACTTATGAATGTAAACTCACTTATTGAAATGTATAAACGTGAGAAGACTAGTTCAGAGCGAGCTAACTTTGAAACTTTATATCAAGCAGCTGCAGAATTTTGTAGTCCAAGTAAAGATAATATACAGGACCGAAAATCAAAAGGTCAGCGAGATGATGCACAAAGAATCACAGATATTGGTATAAAAGCTAGACGTATGTTTACAGCTGGCATGATGTCACATCTTTTTCCTCAGGGACAAAATTGGATTAGAATAGTTACTTCAAATCGTGAGTTAATGGAAAGCGATAATGTAGTTAGAGCATTAAGTGCAACTACTTCTAAGTTTATGAGAGCGATTGAAGATTCTAATTTTTATGAAGAGATGGGTCAATGTATTGATCATTGTGCATACATAGGAACAACAGCTTTATTTTGTGAATCAACATCAAAAAGAGTATTAAACTGGAGATCACATTACATAAATCAATTTTATTTTTGTGAAAATTATCTGGGAGAAGTAGATACTGTTATTCGTGAGTTTAAACTTTCAGCTCGTCAGGCTGTTCAACAGTTTGGAGAATCTCTTCCTGGAAATATTTTAGAAGAATCAACTGATCCTAAAACATCTACAAAAGAATATACCTTTATTCATATTGTAATGCCCAGGGAAAATGCTTCTCCTACAGAACAAATCAAAAGTAAAAAGAAAGTAGCTTCTATATACATTGAATTAAAAAGCAAAGAGATAGTATTGGAATCTGGTTATGATGAAATGCCATACTCTGTTGGTAGATTTTATAAAACAAACTACGAAAAGTATGGCCGTAGTCCAGCGTTAGAAGTAGCTGCAACTCTTCCAATGATAAATAGAATGGAAGTATCTCGTATTCGTGGTGCTGAAAGAGTATCTAATCCTCCTTGGTTAGCTCCTAATGATGGTAGTGTTAGACGTATATCTAATGATCAAGGTGCTATTATATATTGGAATGCTGGTAATCCATTATCTAAACCAGAACAATTACGGCCCCAAGATAATGTTGTTGTTAATGATGCAATGATTCAGAAAAAAGAAGAAGATATATTAGATGCTTTCTATGTACCATTGTTTAATCCATTAATGAATAGAAAAAATATGACAGCGTTTGAATCTGCTGAAAGATTAAATCTATCATTACAATTTTTATCACCAGCAGTTAACAGATTAAATAAATATTTTGTAACACCAGCATTAGAAAGAGCATTTGGTATTATGTTACGAGCTAATATGTTTAAAGAATTAGATATTGAAGAATTATCTGGTGCTGACCTAGAGTTTGATTTAGTAGGTAAAGCATCTATAGCATCAAGACAAATAGAATTGTTTGGAACAATGACTGCTATGCAACAAATGATGCAAATTGCACAATTTAAACCAGAGATACTTGATAATATAAATCCTGATGAAACAGCTAGATTTATACAAGAAGTAAATATGGTTCCAATATCTTTACAAGCTTCTCAAGAAGAAGTTGCTCAAAAAAGAGAAGCACAAGCTGCTCAAGCACAACAGATGGCCCAGATGAAAGAAGCTCAAAGTATGGGCGACTTATATTCTAAAACTACTAAATCCCCTGAGGGAGGTAGTGGTGCAGCTGCATTAATGGAACAACTAGGAGTAGAACAACAATAATGGACATAATAGATAAAGTTACCTACGATTTTGAGTGGGATAACGAGAGGGATTTATCAGAAGAAACTAGAAAAGCTTTTGTAGACCTTTTCGATCCATCAAACAATAATGCGATATTAGTTATGAAGTTTCTAATAGGTGTTTGTAAATGGCAAGATCAAACAGAATACAATGATCCTGTAATAGAAGCAAAGATGAACGCATTAAGAAATGTTATATTAGGAATTAAAAATCAAATAAATATGAAACCCATAGAGGAGGACACTAATGAGTGAAGAAGAAGTAGTAGAGTCTACTGAAGAAGTAGTAGAAACACCTGTTGAAGAAACCACAGAACAAGATGCCGGTTCAGTTGCATTTGTTGATTCTATGTTAGAACAAATAGATGATGAAGATGTAAAAGGAGCTGGTTTTTGGAAAAACTTACAAGGCAAAAATGCAAACGAAGTAGGTCAGTATATTAAAGAGCTACAAAGTTTTGCTGGTAAAAAAGGTGATATTCCAAAGTCAGATGCTACAGAAGAAGAGTGGAATGCTTTTTATAAAAAGATGGGTAGACCTGAAGATGTAGAGGGATATGATTTTAGTATCAACCAGGATTTTGCTGACATAGTTGGTGAAGAAGTTGCTGGTTCATATGCAACTGCTATTGAAGACTTTAAAAAAGAAATATTTAAATTAGGTGCAAGTGCAGATCAAGCAGAGGGATTAGTTGATTGGTATTTAGAAAGAGCAGCTAATACAACTTTAGAAACTAAAGAAGCTTTTGAAGCAGCTGAACAACAAAAAACTGACGAGTTAAAAAAAGCCTGGGGTGAATCCTATAATGGTATGACTAAAAGCATTGAGGGTTTATTAAGAAATAATGGTATGGAAGATGAGCATATCGAATGGGCTAAACAATCAGGTATATTAAATGAGCCAACATTAGCTATTACTCTTGGCAATATTGCAAACAGATTTGCTGATGATCCAGAAATAGGACATTTGCAAACTAAAACAATCGCTGGTGTTAGGGATCAACTAGCTGAAGTTAATATGGATGTAATGGAGTATCTTAAACAAGGTTCACCAATACCTCCTCATATTGCACAGAAGAGAAAAGACCTGATGGAAAAGCTTGGAGATGATTTGTAATTTTTTAGCTTGACAGTTAAGATTTACTTTTAGTACAAAATTTATTAACGAAAGAGATAACCTTTTCAAGACCTCTGTAAGTTATCGTCAAACCAGACGTAAACTGGCAGGCAAGACCTCCTTTTGGAGATAATCAGAGCCGATTAGTCGTGTAAATTAATTAGCCAATTATTAAAAAAGGAGATATAAAATGGCTTCAACTAGTATAACAACTGCATTCGTAAAGCAGTATGGTGCTACTCTAGATTTACTTACTCAAACAATCGGTGGTAAATTTAAAGGCACTCACCTTGAAGAGTCTATTGAGGGTGAAGAAAAATATTACGATCAGTTAGGATCAGTTATCGCTGACGAGGTTACTTCTCGCTATGCTGATTCTCCTGAAAATGACATATCTCACGACAGACGTAGAGTTACAGCTACTGCGTATGACGTTGGATTAATGTTAGATAAGTTCGATAAAGTTCAAATGCTTGTAAATCCTGAATCAGAATATGTTCAGCAACAAGTAACTGCACTTATGCGTAAGTATGACATTGAGTTCTTAAAAGGATTATTTGGTACTGCACAAACTGGTAAAACAGGAAGTGGTACTGCATCTTTAGATGCTAACAATAAAATCGCTCACAATAACGAAGGTCTTACTATTGATAAAATAGCACAAGCAAGAGAGATTATGGAATCTAATGGAGTTGATCTTTCTGATCCATTAAATAAACCATATCTTGCTGTTAGT
>TARA_R100001440_G_scaffold58641_1_pt1 | contig 31228 bp, 17 predicted proteins | sample TARA_R100001440 | Tara Oceans TARA_R100001440 (sample SAMEA2622112) | marine metagenome | biome: marine biome (ENVO:00000447); feature: surface water layer (ENVO:00002042); material: "saline water (ENVO:00002010), including plankton (ENVO:xxxxxxxx)" | depth 5 m
GTTATTGGTAAGTGTATGATGGGTTCAACATCTAACGCTTTAGATAAAGGTGGTGATAATTTTAAAAAACTTTATAAAAACTCAGATGTTACAAAAAGAAACCGCAATGGACAGACAAGCTCAGGATTATATTCTTTGTTCATACCTATGGAATGGAACTACGAGGGATTCATTGATTCTTATGGCTTACCTGTATTCGAAACTCCAGAGCAAGAGGCTTTCGGTCCTTTTGGAGAGGTAATTGAAACAGGTATACTAGAGCACTGGCAAAACGAGGTTGATGGTTTAAAAAACGATGGTGATGCTTTAAATGAGTTTTATAGACAGTTTCCAAGAACTGAAGAACATGCTTTTAGAGATGAAACTAAAAATAGTATATTTAATTTAGCAAAAATATACGAACAAATAGATTTTAACGAGGATTTAAATAATAATTCTCAAATAACTACCGGTAGTTTTCAATGGATAAATGGTATAAAAGATAGTAATGTTATTTTTTATCCTAATGCTCAAGGTAGGTTTAAGATTAGCTGGGTTCCACCTCAACACCAGCAAAATAAATTTATAATAAAAAATGGCATTAAATATCCAGCCAACGAGCACATGGGTGCTTTTGGTTGTGATAGTTACGATATATCAGGAACTGTAGATGGTCAAGGATCAAAAGGTGCTTTACATGGTTTAACTAAGTTTAGTATGGAAGATTGTCCGCCAAATCAGTTTTTTTTAGAGTATATTGCAAGGCCAGCAACTGCAGAGATGTTCTTTGAGGACGTTCTAATGGCATTAGTTTTTTACGGAATGCCTTTACTTGCAGAAAACAATAAACCCCGTCTATTGTATTATTTAAGAAGGCGTGGGTATAGAGGTTATTCAATGAATAGGCCTGATAAAATATGGAATAAATTATCAACAGCAGAAAAAGAAATAGGTGGTATACCTAATTCAAGTGAAGATGTTAAACAGGCTCATGCTGCTGCGATAGAAATGTATATACAAAATAGCGTTGGCATAAAACCAGATGGCATGTATGGTAATTGTTATTTTAATGAAACATTACAAGACTGGGCGAAATTTGATATTAATAACCGTACAAAGTTTGATGCGAGTATTAGTAGCGGTTTAGCTATAATGGCTTGTAACAGACACTTGTATAGACCAAATCCAATTATGAAAAAAGAAAAATTAAACTTAAGCATAGCTAGATACAAGCAAACTGGTGTGCGTTCAAAACTAATAGAAAATTAATATGGCTGAGTCAGTTGTAAAAGGTTATTTTCCGAGTCAAATTGTAAGTGACATAGAAAAAGTTAGTGCAGAGTACGGCTTAAAAGTAGCTAAGGCTATAGAGTACGAGTGGTTTGATAGGTCAAACTCAAATCATAGATATAATCAACATCAAATGGAGTTTCATAGATTAAGATTATATGCTAGAGGAGAACAGCCTATACAAAAGTATAAAGATGAACTATCTATAAACGGTGACTTATCATATCTTAATTTAGATTGGAAGCCAGTGCCTATTATACCTAAGTTTGTAGATATAGTAGTAAATGGAATATCAGAGAGAACATTTGATATAAAAGCTTATTCTCAAGATCCTTACGGTATGAGTAAGAGAACAAAATACATGGAATCTATAATAAGAGACATGCAAACAAAAGAACTTTCTGACTTTGCTCAAGAAGCTTTTGGTATGAGTTTATTTGAAAATCCACCTGAAAAACTACCTGATTCAAAAGAAGAATTAGATTTACATATGCAGCTTAGTTATAAGCAAGGTATTGAATTAGCTGAAGAGCAAGCTATAAATGTTTTATTAGACGGTAATAGATACGATTTAACTAGACGCAGAGTTAATTATGATTTAACAACTTTAGGTATTGGTGCTGTAAAAAACACTTTTACAACTTCTGAAGGTGTTAAAGTAGAATACGTTGATCCTGCTAATTTAGTATATTCGTATACTGAAGATCCAAATTTTCAAGATATTTATTATGTAGGTGAAGTAAAAACAATACCTATAAACGAGCTTAAAAAAGAGTTTCCAAATCTAACTGATCAAGAGCTAAAAGACATAGAGTCTCAAGCAATACATTCAGATGGCTATGCTAATAGTAGATATGGTTCAACCTATTATAATGATAAAAACCAAATACAAGTTTTATATTTTAATTATAAAACTTATATGAATGAAGTTTATAAAGTAAAAGAAACAGCCACTGGAGCTGAAAAAATAATATTAAGAGACGATACATTTGATCCACCTATAAATGAAATGTCTGGTAATTTTGGTAAAATATCAAGATCATTAGAAGTTTTATATGAAGGCGTTTTAATATTAGGTTCAGATATGTTGTTGAAGTGGGAGCTTGCTAAAAATATGATGAGACCTAAAAGTGATTATAGCAAGGTTAAAATGAATTACGCTATGTGTGCTCCTAGAATGTATAGAGGACGTATTGATTCATTAGTTAAGCGTATTACTGGTTTTGCTGATATGATTCAATTAACACATTTAAAGTTACAGCAAGTTATGTCAAGAATGGTGCCAGATGGTGTTTATCTTGACGCTGATGGTTTAGCTGAAGTTGATTTAGGTAATGGAACTAATTATAATCCGCAAGAAGCTTTAAATATGTTCTTTCAGACGGGATCTATTATAGGTAGATCTTTCACTTCTGAAGGCGACATGAATCCAGGTAAAGTACCTATTCAAGAAATAACATCTGGAAACGGTGGTGGTAAATTACAAAGTCTTATATCTAATTATAATTATTATTTGCAAATGATAAGAGATGTGACTGGATTAAACGAAGCAAGAGATGGTAGTACGCCAGACTCTAAAGCTTTAGTTGGTGTTCAGAAGCTAGCAGCTGCAAATAGTAACACAGCTACAAGACACATACTTCAATCAGGTGTAACAATAACACAAGAGTTAGCTGAAGGTTTATCATTAAGAATATCTGATATACTGGAGTTTTCACCTGCTAAAGATGCTTTTATACAAAAAATAGGAAATCATAATGTAGGTGTTTTAGAAGATATTAAAGATTTATACCTACACGACTTTGGTGTATTTATAGAACTAACACCTGATGATGAAGAAAAACAAATGCTTGAGAATAATATACAAGCAGCTGTATCTGGAGGTTTGATAGATTTAGAAGACGCTATTGATCTTAGAGAAATATCAAATATAAAACTTGCTAATCAATTACTTAAATTAAGACGTAAGAAAAAACAAGAAAGAGATCAAATGATGCAGCAAGAAAATATACAAGCTCAAGCTCAAGCTAACGCTCAGGCTCAGCAAGTTGCTGCTCAAGCTGAAGTACAAAAATCACAAGCATTGTTCCAAATACAATCACAAATGGAGCAATTAAAAGCTAAACTAAAAAATAACGAATTACAGCAAGAAGCTAATTTAAAGAAAGAGCTCATGAGGTTGGAGTTTGATTTTAACATGCAGTTAAAAAACATGGAAGTTGAAGGAGCTAAAAATAAAGAATCTTTTAAAGAAGATCGTAAAGACGAAAGAACTAAAATACAAGCAACTCAACAAAGCGAGTTGATTGATCAAAGAAAAAATGACTCTGGCCCTAAAGATTTTGAATCCGCAGGAAACGATATTATGGGTGGAGGATTTGGATTAGGTTCATTTGAACCAAAATAACTAATTTTATAATATTATATTATGGCTAAAAAAGAAAAAGTAGTCGAAGAAGTAGTAGAGAAAGTTGAAGAAACTAAACCTGTTGCTAAAGAGACAAAGAAAGGTGATGATCTAGTACCTGAGGTAACCGTTAGTGAAGACGGTGTGCCTAAAGTAGATTTTACAAACTTAGTACCAAAGAAAGATAAAGATGCCGATACAAAGCAAGAAACAACAGACGTGGCTACAGATAAACAAACCGAGTCTGTACAAGAAGTGGAAGAAGAAGTACCACAACAACAAGGCTCCGTTCAAAATGAAGAGCCAGTTGTTCTTGAAGAAATAACGGAAGAACAGGTACAAGAGAAAGCTGAAGATTTAGCAGAAGAAGTTGAACAAGCTTTAGACAACGAAGACAGAGGTATTGATCTACCTGAAAATATACAGAAAGTTGTTGATTTTGTAAATGAAACAGGTGGAACTTTAGAAGACTACGTAAGATTAAATCAAGATGTAGATGCTTTAAACGAAGAGCAACTACTTGTAGAGTATTATCAAAATACTAGACCACATCTTGATCCTTCTGAAATAAACTTCTTAATTGATGATAAGTTTTCAATTAATGAAGATGAAGAAGACGAAAGAGATATTAAAAGAAAAAAGTTGGCTAGGAAAGAAGAATTAGCAAATGCTAAAAATCATTTAAACAACTTAAAAACAAAATACTATGAAGAAATTAAAGCCGGCTCAAGATTAAGTCCTGAGCAACAAAAGGCTGTTGATTTCTTTAATAGATATAACAAAGAAAAAGAATCTGCTAATAAGCAGGTTCAAACTTTCAACAATAAAACTAACCAGGTTTTCAATGACAGCTTCAAAGGTTTTGAATACAAGGTCGGGGACAAAAGGTTTAGGTTTAATGTGAAAAACCCGAATGAGGTAAAAGAAAGTCAAAGCAACATTAACAACTTTGTTAAGAAGTTTCTTAATAAAAGTAATGAAATGGAAGACGCTGCTGGCTATCATAAATCTTTATTCACAGCGATGAATCCTGATGCAATCGCTAATCATTTCTACGAACAAGGTAAAGCTGATGCTATGAAGCAAAGTGTTGCTAATACAAAAAATATCAGTATGGACCCTCGTAAAAGTCAAAGTGGCGTACCTCAACAAGGTACAACATATAGATCCGTAGACGCTGATGGGCAGGTTGTTAAGTGGGGATTTAAAAAACGAAAATAAATTTAAACTTAAAAATTATTAATTATGGCTTTAGCTGGAACTGGCGCGGAATTACAACACGTAGTACCACGCCCAAATAAACTCGCATATGACAATAACTATTTGTCAATTGCAGATAACGATTTCAACTTTGCTAAGCAGTTTTTACCAGAAGTTTATGAGAAAGAAGTAGAAAGATACGGTAATCGTACTATCTCTGGTTTCTTACGTATGGTAGGTGCTGAAATGCCTATGGCTTCTGACGAAGTTGTATGGACTGAGCAAGGTAGAATTCATGTAGCCTCTAACAACGCGACTATCGCAAACGTTGGAGCTGGACAAGATAGAATTACTTTAGTAAACGATCCTGGAACTTCAGGCGCAACCGATCAAGTATTTCAACAAGCTACCGAACAAATTAAACTATATTCTGAAGGTGATACAGTTGTTATTTCTCAAGGAAATAAAACTGTAAAAGCAAGAATATCTGGATTTGGTGGTGGTGGAGTTACATTTGATGTAGCTGCTTATGGACATGATAAGATCGTAGGTAATGGTGGAAACGACGCAGGATTTAGTGCTGCTGCAGTAAAACTATTTATTTATGGTTCTGAGTATGCAAAAGGTACTGATAACGATAAACAAAAGTCAGTAGACGCTCCGTTCAGAAAATTCACTAACAAGCCAATCATTTTAAAAGGTAAGTATGAGATCTCAGGATCTGATACAGCTCAAATTGGTTGGGTTGAAGTAGCTACTGAAGCTGGTGCTTCTGGTTACTTATGGTACTTAAAATCTGAGTCTGAAACAAGAATTAGATTTGAAGACAAACTAGAAATGGCAATGATTGAAGCTGAAAAAGCTGTTGCTGCTTCAGGTTTAGCTGGTACACAAACTACAGGTAGTGAAGGTTTATTCTCTGCTGTTGAGTCTAGAGGTTTGGTATATAACGACCAAAACTTTGGAAACGCAAATGCTGACGCTGGTATTCTAGAATTTGATAATATTTTACAAGAGCTTGATAAGCAAGGAGCTATTGAAGAGAACATGATGTTCTTAGACAGAGCAACTGCTTTATCAATTGATAAAATGTTAGCTAATCAAAATTCTTATGGAGAAGGTGGTACATCTTATGGTGTATTTGATAACTCTGAGGATATGGCGCTTAACTTAGGTTTCTCTGGATTTAGAAGAGGATCATATGACTTTTATAAGTCTGACTGGAAATATCTTAATGACTCTACAACAAGAGGCTTAATTGCTGACATTGAGGGTATTATGGTACCTGCTGGTACAAGTACAGTATACGATCAAAGTTTAGGTAGAAATATTTCAAGACCTTTCTTACACTGTCGTTATAGAGCTTCAGAAGCTGATGACAGACGTATGAAGTCTTGGATTACTGGATCTGTTGGTGGTAACTTTACTTCAGCATTAGACGTAATGACTGTAAACTTCTTATCAGAAAGATGTTTATGTGTACAAGCGGCTAACAACTTTGTATTATTGAAAAAATCATAATACATATAATTAAAGGTTTGGGCGTCAAAAAGCTTTGCTCAAGGGGCGCCCAGCAACCTTTATTTTTAAATTATTTAATTATATTATATCATGGAAAAAACAAAAAAGAAAATTACACCAGGGGTGCCAGAAGGTACTAACTGGGAGATGAAAGATAGATTATACGAACTATCTGGTAGACATAAGCCAATAGTATATTCAGTATTGTCTAGACATAGCGCTAGAAGACCTTTATTATGGTTTGATGAAAAACTAGGTTACAATAGAGAGCTTAGATATGCTACTAACATGGCGTCTCCATTTAAAGATGAACAAAAAGGTGAAGCAACATTAGGTCAAATAATTTTTAGAAATGGACAATTATTTGTTGCTAAAGAAGACCAATGTTTACAAAAATTAATGTCTTTGTATCACCCGATGTTAAATGAAACGTATACAGAATATAGCGCTGTAGAAAACGCTGTAGATGATTTAGCGTATTTAGAATATGAGTTACAAGCTTTAAACTTAGCTAAATCTTTAGATATAGAAGAATCAGAAGCTATATTAAGAGCTGAAATAGGTAGCGGCGTTAATGATTTAACTAGTAAAGAAATAAAAAGAGATGTTTTCTTAATGGCTAGAAAAAATCCTAGTTTATTTTTACAATTAGCAAACGATGAAAACGTAGAGCTTAGAAACTTTGGAGCTAAGTGTGTTGAAGCTAACTTGCTATTGTTAAGTGCTGATCAAAGATACTTTACTTTTCCAAATAAAAAGAAAGTGTGTACAGTGCCTTATGACGAACATCCATATAATGCTTTAGCTGCTTTTTTCAAAACAGATGAAGGTATGGAAGTTTATAAGAATTTATCAAAAAAATTACAAATTTAAAATATAAAGCGGCCGTCTAACGGCGGCCGTATTTATTAAAATATTATGGCAATAAAATCAAAACAAAAAGGTCTTGGTGATACTATTGAGGCCATAACAAAAGCAACTGGTATAAAAAAAGTTGTAGAAAAAATTAGCAAAGCTACAGGTAAAGACTGTGGATGTGATAAAAGAAAAGAATATTTAAATAAAAAATTCCCTTATTAATTATGGCTGTAAGTGTAGATACCGTTTATCAAACTGTTTTAAGTACGTTAAATAAAGAGCAACGTGGATATGTTACACCTCAAGAATTTAACTTATTTGCAGAACAAGCTCAATTAGATATATTTGAGCAATATTTTTACGATATAAACCAATTTGGTAGACTGCACGGTAACAGTACAGAATATTCAGACATGTTAAATATACTTGAAGAAAAAATAAGTGTATTTGAACAATTTAATCAAGACGTTTCTATGGCGTCAGGTGGTGTAGGTACATTGCCAGCAAATTATAGGTTAGGCGATTTAATGTTTAAAGAAAACGCAGAACGCCCATATGTTACAATAGAACACATAAACAAAGGTAATATAAGAAAAATACAATCTTCACCTTTAACAACTCCAAACTTAATTAGACCTGTTTATATTAAAACCTCAGAGACTCAAATACAAGTATTCCCTGATACAATAACTTACGGTGTAACTTGTAATTTAATTAGTAGACCAGTGGCTCCTAATTGGGGTTATGTTATGGTTTTTGACGAAGCTTTGTATAACGCAGGAACTAGTGTTGATTTTCAGTTACATCAGTCAGAAGAAGTTGCTTTAGTTGAGAAAATATTAGAGTTTGCTGGACTTTCTACAAAAGAAATACAAAGTTACCAAATAGCAAACCAAGAAGAAATGCAAACAATACAACAAGAAAAATCATAAGATATGCCATTATTTCAAGGAACACAACAAGGTTATTATCAGCAAACGCAAGGCTTTACTGGTTTAGGAGCAGGCAATCTTACATATGGCCCAGTTACCACTGCTTTCTTTCCTACTAGACCTACTCAACAATCTCAGATTAGAGTTTTTATAAACGAAATAGAAGTTAGTAAAAACAGTTATTCTTATAATGGAACTAGTCCAGGTGACACAACTGCGGATAATAGTTTTAACATAGTTTTTAATAACAGTAACGTAAATACAGATATACAAGCTGCTGACGGATCACCATTAGCTACCTTACCTATATTGTTTCAAGAAATAATACCTACAGAAGAATATGGTAATTATCAATATGTTTCGCTAGAAGATATTATAAATAACTTTATAATATCATATGTTGGTGAAGATAAAATAATAAGTAAGATAAGAAGAACTGATGTTGCTTTTCATGCTCAAAGAGGTTTAGCTGAACTAAGTTATGACACATTAAAATCTTTTAAATCACAAGAAATAGAAATACCACCATCATTAACTATGAAATTACCACATGATTATGTTAATTACGTTAAAGTTTCATGGGTTGATAATGACGGTGTTGAAAGAATACTAATGCCTAGTAGAAAGACTAGTAATCCAGAAGCTATAATACAAGACAGTGATTTTAATTATACGTTTGACAATGATGGAACATTACTAACAGCTTTTGACTCTGAAACTTGGGATAAATTTAGAGACGCTACTAATAGAAATGTAACAAACGACGACACTTTAGACGAGTTTGAAAGATACAGGGGTTTAGAAGGTAACAGATATGGATTAAATCCTGAGTTTTCTAACGCAAATGGAGTTTATTTTATAGATAACTTAAGAGGTAAAATATACTTTGACTCTAGTTTAAATGGTAAAATAATAACACTTAAGTACATAAGTGATTCTTTAGGAACTGACAACGAAATGATAGTTCATAAATTTGCAGAAGAAGCCTTATATAAACATATCGCATTAGCAATATTATCTACAAGAGCTAATACTCAAGAGTATTTAATAAATAGGTTTAAAAGAGAAAAGTTTGCAGCAACAAGATTAGCTAAAATAAGATTATCAAATTTAAAATCTGAGGAGCTTACTCAAATAATGAGAGGTAAATCAAAACAAATAAAACACTAATACATGCCAGAATTTATTCATAACTTTACTCGCGGCAAGATGGAAGGTGATCTTGACGAGAGAATGGTTCCCAATGGAAGTTACCGTGATGCTTTAAACGTAACAGTTGCTACATCCGAGTCCAGCAATGTTGGTGCTTTACAAAACCTAAAAGGTAATACAGAAAGAAAAGGCTATACGCCTGATCAAAACTGGTCAAGCAATTATATAAGTAGTTATTCTAATCCTGTTTGTATAGGTTCTATAAGACACGAGCCAACTGAGTGCATATATTGGTTTATAGCTAGTGATAGTATTAGTACAATAGCAGAATATAATACTAAAACAAAAATTGTATCACCTATATTAATTGATACAAAAAATATATTAAATTTTACAAAAGATCAACACATAACAGGTATAAACATAGTTGATGATTTATTGTTTTTTACAGACAATAAAACAGAGCCTAAAAAAATAAATATAAAAAAATTTAAAGCAGGTACAAATTCAACTTCTTTTAACATACACACTAAAATACCTACTTTTGATTCTTCTTCACAGGATTGGACATATAATTCTTCTGGCACTGATTTTACAGAAGCAGATATTACTGTTATTAAAAAATCACCATTATATGCTCCTAAAATAGATATATCAACATCCACTAGATCTGCCGCTGGGCAAGAATTACCTGGTACAGGTGTAACGCCAGTAACTGTAACTTATGACGGTAGTGCATTAGGCGCTGGTGGTAGTGAAAACAATATAGATGGCGAACCAATAGCTCCTTTATGGTATAATTTTACATATGTTAACGAGCCATCAACAACTTTTTTAGCAGCTCAATTTAGACCATTACCAACATATGGAGAGTGGCTTGCTGATCAAGAGTTAGCCGCAGAACAAGGGACAGACCCTGTATTTCCAGCTAATATGGAAACTGTTACTATAGGACCTTTTAATCAATCTGTTCAAAACTCTTGGCAACAAGACGATATAATAGTTTTAAACGGTGGTAATATTGATGATGACAATAATACAAATGAATATCAAATAAGAATAAAAATAGATTCTGTTAATGGTCAATACATAGTAGGTAAAATACAGTCTATACCAAAAAAAATATTAAGATTTGGTCCATTTGAAGTAATAAACACAATACAAACACCGGTTGGTTTAATTGTTTGGGAGGCTTTATTAGAAGAAAAAGACCCCATGTTTGAGTTTGAGTTTCCCAGATTTGCATATAGATGGAAATATGAAAACAATGAATACTCTTGTTTTTCACCTTTTACAGAAGTTGTTTTTGAAGGCGATGATTTTGAGTATTTATCTTCTGACGGTTTTAACTTAGGTATGCAAAACCATATAAGATCTTTAATAATAAAAGACTGGGATTGGGGTAGTCAAGAGGTTATTGAGTTAGATATTCTATTTAAAAAATCTAGATCAAATAATATATATGTAGTAGATACTATAAAAGATAAAAGCGTAACTTCTTTTGAATTAAAAACAGAATTAATTGGTCAAACAGTAGAGTCTAATCAAATACTTAGACCATTTGATAATGTTCCTAAAAAAGCTTTAGCTCAAGAAATATCTGCTAATAGATTAATATACGCAAATTATGTACAAAACATAACTACACCTAAATGTATAATAGAGTTAGATGTAGATAGTTCTGAGCATCCTGGTGAAGGTCCTGGCTTAGACGCTAACGGCAATGAAATAACACCTGCTAATCAAGATTTTAGAAGACCTTTTCCTTCTATAAAAACTATAAGAAATTATCAACTTGGTATTGTTTTTCAAGATATATACGGTAGACAAACACCTGTTTTTACAAATCCAAGTGCAACTTATAATTTAGGTAAAGAAAATGCTCAAAGAACAAATAAGTTTTTAGCTAAATTAAACCAAGTTAATTTACCACAAGAAATTACACATGCTAAGTATTTTATTAAAGATATTAGCAATGAGTATTATAATTTAGCTCTTGATAGATTTTATCCAGCTGAAGATGGTAATGTTTGGCTAAGTTTTCCATCATCTGAAAGAAACAAAGTTGATGAAGAAACATATCTAATACTTAAAAAACAACACGATAATGATAATCCTTCAATAGGTCCTTGTAGATATAAAATATTGGATATATCTAGTAAAGTTCCAGATTTTGTCGCAACTACACCTAAAGCAATTGGTATAGCTGAATGTAAAGTTAAAGCTGGTTTTGCTGAAGATTTTTCACAAATAAGATTTGAAGGTCCAGCTATAAGTGAAAATCCTGATTTTAGAAATGGATTTAAAGGTGATAGATTTATAGAAATTACAGTTGGTGGTGCAAAAACAGATCTTTTTGGTATAGATAGTGGTGGACCAGTTTCTAGTGCTGGTGACGAATATTTAGTAAACCTTGATAAAGGTATGGATAGTTCTGCTAGTTTTATGGGTATTAATGGTTTAGCTATAGACACTAATGTGACTATAAAAATACTAGAAAATAAAATAGAAAGATTACCAGAGTATGAAGGTAGATTTTTTGTTAAAATAAACAGAGATACAGATTTTGAAACAAATATAGAAAAATCATTTGCAGCTTTAGAAAAAACTTATTCCATAGTTGGTTCTATTAAAGAAAACTCAGACGTGATTAGTTCTGGAAATTGCGCGAATTGTCTTGGTAATTGTTTTCAAAACTTTAGTAATCCTAATGGAGATGGTTGGAAAAGAGGTTTTTATTGGAGAGATGAAGGTGAAACTGATTTTGACGGAGTGCCTCCAAATTTTTGCGGTGGTAATGAAGATGGTAAGTATAAACTTTGTGGCGCTTATGGTGGTAATGGTAAAGGTAATGGTGGTTACAATGGAAGCCCAGCTAATAGTGATCCGGGACCAGATCAAAAGATGTGGGAGGTATATGATCCTCCAAGACAAAACAACAACGTTTTATCTATTGTTTATGTTGGTAGAAAAAGCTTGAGTGAAGATGAGTTTGGAGATAGAGATGGTTATGTTGGTCAACCAATGACAGATGCTCAAGAGGGTAGAGCTGTTGAAATTTTTGGTAGAGGTTCACATGCAGGAAAAAAATCTCAAGTTTATACTATAAAAAGAGCTTATAGAAATGGTACTTTTAGAGGTGCTATAGAAAACATGACTGCTGATTGTAGTAATCAAAAAGATAAAGATATGAATTATCATTTTTCTTTATGTTTAATACTAGATAAAGATATAACTGAAGATTGGGTTGGTACTACTAAAGCAGAATTAATAGCAAACGTTGGTGGGTTTAATTTGCTTGAAGAAGAAACTAGAGAAAATAATACTATATTGTCTTCTACAAATCCAGCTATATTTGAAACAGAACCTAAAGAAGCTGTAGATATTGATATATATTATGAAGCAAGTAAAGCATACCCAATAAGTGAAATAAATGGTACATCTGCTAAAGCTTTAGATTATTTTAATGTTTATTCATTTGGTAATGCAGTAGAATCAGACAGGATTAGAGATGATTTTAATGCTGCTAAAATAGGTAAAGGTGTTAAAGTGTCTAGTATATTTGAAGGACCTTATGCTGAAGAAAGAAGAAGTAGTGGTTTAATTTTTTCTGGTATATATAATTCATTAACTGGAATAAATAGAACTAATCAGTTTATACAAGCAGAACCTATTACAAAAGACTTAAACCCAGAATATGGTAGTATTCAAAAGCTGCATTCTAAGAACACTAATCTAGTAACTTTGTGTGAAGATAAGTGTTTAAGTATATTGGCTAATAAAGATGCTCTATTTAACGCAGACGGCAATGTTAATGTCACATCTAACAAAGCTGTGCTAGGTCAAGCAGTTCCTTATGCTGGTGAGTTTGGTATAAGTACTAATCCAGAGTCATTTGCTGATTATGGTTTTAGAAGTTATTTTGCTGATAAAAATAGAGGAACAGTCATAAGGTTATCACAAGATGGTATTACTCAAATAGCATTAAAAGGTATGAGTGATTTCTTTTCTGATAATCTACCTGTTTGTAATAAAATTATAGGTAGTTATAATGACGATAAAGAGGTTTACAATATAACATTAGACAACTTAACAGAAGAATGGCAAAATAAACTATCTGCAACACCTAGAGATAAAACAAATTGTAAGGTGCCTGATGATGTATCAGACAATATAAAAACAACTACAGTGTCATTTAAAGAAACTGTAGATGGTTGGCCAAGTAGAAAATCTTATTATTCAACAACACGAGGCGTTGTATATCCTTTAGAAAGTGGTGTTTCAATAAACGACAAATATTACACTTTCAATAAAGGTTTAATATGGGAACATGCTTCTAATGATATTTATAGTAATTTTTATGGTCAACAATATGATTGTTCTGTAAATGTAGTTATAAACGATGTTAATGAATCTATTAAAGGTTTTAAGACACTAAACTACACAGGAACAGCCTCAAGAGCATATAAATATAACACAACAACTGGAAGAACTGGTTTAAGTTTAGCTAGAATAATAGACGAAAGAATACCACCAAGTCAAATAAGCGAAGAAACAAGTACGCCTGGTTGGTATACTAATTGGATAAATACCGATATAGAAGAGGGCCAAATAAAAGAGTTTGTTAAAAAAGAAAATAAATATTTTAACAAGATAAAAGGTTTAAAAACTTTCTACAATGATAACTGTGACAATAATGTTGATTCGTCTTCTTTTCCAACACAAGGTATAGGCGTTGCTAATATTAGCGGTGGAACCCCAACAACATTTAATATTACAGTAAGTATTGATAACACTTGCTCGACTGTTGGTAATCAAACCCCTGACGTGTTTAATAGGTTTTGGTATTTATGGTCTGGTAAAGGCAATAACACTGATATTAGATTAGAAACTACAGATCAAAATGTAAAATGTGCTATAGAAGCTTTTTATAGTCAATACGCTGTTGGCGAAACTAATATAAGCAAGACTGCTAGAGACTTTAGTTATTTTGCAAGCGCTGGTGTAAATACAGGAACAACTTTGTTTGAAAACAACGAGCCTTATGATATTGTAGATACAGTGTGGAATGGTAAATATTTATATATAGATGTAGGTAATGATGCTATTGCTGATCCTGATAACTCTGCTTTAAATATAAATGATACATCAACGTCGGTACCTAATAATTACTATATTATAACTGTTCAAAACGGTCAAATAACTTCAAAAGTTCAATACAATACATTAGCTTCTTGTAGCGCGCCGCCAGAACCAGACGCTGAATTTAGAGTAACAACAGGTATGTGTAACAGCAGCGGTACAGATAATATAGATTTTATGACTAATTTTTCAAGCGACTCTCAAAATATTAGACCACAACTAGCCAAGTGTGCTATAATAAACTTTATAAATATAAGCAACGGAGGTTATGGCACTACAAATATTAACCAAATAGGAACTAATTTTAAATACTTTGCGTCAGACGGTATACAAGTAGGAACTCAACTTTATAATGAAGATGGTACTGCTTTAGGTGCTAATGATGATGGTGTGCTTCTATTTAATGATACTTCTATTCCTGGAGGAGGCGTGCAGTGGTATATATTTATTGTTAACCTAGTATCAAATTCACACTGGGCAAACCATCCTGATGGTTATAAGTTTATAGTTTATGAAAACGGAATTATAACATCAATAGTAAATACAAATTCATTAAACAATTGTTAATATGCCTTCAACTAATTATACAGTAACATCCGTAGTTTATACTGCAGCATCTGGAACAAATGTGTTTAATACGCATCCTACAGCTGTTTTAACTATAACACCAAACGAAGGATATGAAGTTTACGCTCAAGATTTTTCGTGGACTAACACTGATTTAAATCATGTAGCTACAGTTGTATTTACTCAAGACGGAGACAATGTTTTATGTACGGTTACTTTTGATAATCCATTCACAATGCCTTCATCTAACGTTGATTTGGGTCTCTGTATATCTGGTAACGCTGTTGTTAGCGATTTATGTTGTGAGATAGGATTGTCTGTTAGAGGTGCTAGTACTAATTACGAGGCATTGGCATGTTGTCCTATACCCGAAAACAATGTAATTTTAGTTTGTGGTGTAGAAGGCGAGCAAGTTGAATTGTTTAGAAGAAAATACGTAGCATTAACTGGTTATTACATTGAAACACAACCAGCTATTGAGCTACTTGTTAATGACACTAATCAGTATTTAGTACAAGAAATACCAACCTTTGATAGTGAAGGTAGACTTATATCAATAGAAATTTGTGTTAAATATATATTTAAATCTCAATGTGGCGTTAATGATAAAGTTGTAATTAAAATATTCGCACCTGTTCAAATACAAGTACCTGAGATTAAAATAACTAATTATACACTAGATACTTCTGACGTTGCTGAGGGTGGTGCTAGTAGAGTTATGCGTGTTTTTGGTAACACTGGTGCTACTTTTACAGTAACCTCTAGTAATGGTCAAATACTTAATTTAGATACATTTACAAACAACAATTTAGATACTTACACTGTAACTCCAACTCAAACAATACCGTCTATAGGTTATGTAGATGTTTATATAGAAATACCAGAAAGCGGTTCAATCGCTGAATATTGTTTTACTTTAGCAGGTGATTTAATAGATCCGTTTCCTCAACCGATAACAGCTTGTATAATTCAATTTCCAAAAATTACTTTAACATTTAATACAACTGGAGCTAATTTAACAGTGACAGATACTGTTTTAAATTCAAGTCAAGAAGCAGATTCTGTTGTTACAAGAGTATATCCAGCAAATAGTGTTACTGAGTTTGGTAGCTTACCATGGAAAAATCAAATTATATATACTGTTGTTGGTTCAGCTGGGCAGACGCTTAGTTTAAATACTAGCAGCTCACCATCTATAACAAATTATTTTGTAGCTGAAACATCAAACACACAAGTTGTACAAAATAGTAATATAGTACCTGTTCAAAGTTCATCAAACATATCTGTAGGTATGAGAATGGAAGGTGAAAATGTTACAACAACCGGTATACCCCCTGAAGTTACAGTTTCTAGCATTAATGGAAACGATATAACTGTTTCACACCCTCAGTCTTATTTAGATGTTAATACTAGTGGTGGTGTAACAACTGCAGAGGCTTTAAGTTTTTCAAATAGAAAAGGTACTATTTTATCTTTATCGCCTGTAGCTACTATTTCTGATGATGGGTTAACAGCTACTGTACACTTTGGATCATCACATATAAACAAATATGGTGATAGTAGTCAAACGTTTACACTTGATTTAACATCGTTAATAACAGTGGGTAGTAGTAATCCTTGTAAAGAGTTTAATGTAACAGTAGGAACAGGCGGTGGTACTTTAGTTTATTTTGATTGTGTGAAAAACACAAAAAGACAACTAGTTATATTTAAAGGACAAGACAATTTCTCTATATGTGCGCTATCTTCACCAGCTCCTACAGTAACAGGTACAATGTCTATAGCTGCTAGTGGTGATGTTTGTGACTTCAGTGGTGTTGATGCTACTTGTGTAACATGGACGATAGCTTATACAAACAACCCTCAGGGTAAATCAGTTGATATAACATACTTTGATTGTGTAACTTTAGCAGAAAACACTATAACAGTTGGTCGTGGACAAACAGTTACTCAATGTGCTACAAGACAAACACCTATTAGTACTACTAATGGAAGCGACAGTGGAGCGACAATAACAATATCTAATTTAACATGTTCACCTTAATATGGAAACACAAGCAATAACATTAACATTTCCGTTTTTACTAAACGTATCTTTACAAATAGGTGATACGCTTTACTACTCAATAAGCAATGATGAGATAGTTGAAATAGGTGAAGTTACTAGTATAACGGTTACAGAGGCAAATCCAGCGACAGGCGTTACAGCTCAAACAGTTGTAGTTGCGCAAATACCTGTAAATGTGACACCTCCTACTAACTCAAGTTATATATTTTTTACTAAAGAAGCCTTAAGCAATACTTCAAACTTAAAAGGTTATTATGCTGAGGCACAGTTTAGAAACAACGATACAAAAGAGTGTGAACTATTTTCTGTAGGATCAGAAATATTTGAAAGTAGTAAATAACACGTAATTATTATAAGATAAACACTAATTAAAATGGCACAAGGATTATATAAATCTTCCCCTACCAAATTCATGGGAGCAGCAATGACAAAAGGCGTCGGCGGACTTATGGGTATCGCTGGTGGTATTATTGGTGGTGGAAAAAGAAGACGTGAGCAAAGAGCTGCTCAACGAGAAATGAATAGAAACAAAGCTAGATTTGAAAACCTAGATACATCAAACCTAGCTGCAAATTTAGACAATGCTTACGAAGACTTAACAGTAAACACGCAGGCTGCTGATTTTGCTAGAGAACAATCACAGCAAAATATAGCTAACACAATGAGCGGTATGTCTGCTGCTGCTGGAGGATCTGGCATAGCTGCTATGGCTCAAGCTTTAGCTGGCGCTGGTAATCAAGCCGCACAACAAGCCTCTTCTAGTATAGCTCAACAAGAGCAAGCAAATCAAATGAAAGCTGCAAACGCTAGAATGAGTATACAAAATGCTGAATTAGCGGGCGCTCAAGCGTCAAGACAGGCTGAAAAAGATAAAACAAGTACATTGTTAGGTATGTCACAACAAAGGTTAGGCGCTGCAAATGCCGCTAGACAAGCTGCTACTCAAAGTATAATGGGTGGTATAGGTGGTTTAGTTGGCGCTCATGGAGATATAATTGATGCTGGAGGCTCAGGGTTTGGAGATCTGCTTTAAAAAATAAAAATGGAAAATTCACCAATAAAACAAAACAACGCTTTAATAAAAGGAGCAGCTATGACAAGTGGTAATCAACAAGGTGGTTTTATAAACCCTATGGCTGGTTTTGCTGCTGGTGTTGGTCAACCTAGTCAAGCTGCAATGATGGCTAGAAGACAAAATGAATACAAAAAAAGACAAAATCAAATAGAACTTACAAATTTTGTAAACAACATGGGTGACGTGCCTATAAACAAAGTTGAAGAATCTATGAGAGACGAAGTAAATCAGTTTTTAATAACTAAAAGAAACGAGTATGCAGCCGCTGCTAAACAAGCCGCTATACTAGATGCTCAAGATCCTGAATATGCAAAAGCTGTTTCTAAAATGAATGAAATTAATTTAGCTTTTAAAAACTTAAGTTCTAACTTAGATGTTTTCAAGAAAAAAAGAGAACAGTTTTACGATGATGAAAAAAACAATGTTATAAGCGATGCTTCAAGAGAAACTGGAAATGTTGACAGATTAAATTCTTTATTTAAAAATAATGATTATGATATTACTATAGGGCCTGGTGGTAGTTTTACAATATTTGATGATGGTAAGTATATACCTTTTGAAGACTTAGATAAAGATTCCGAATATAACTATTTTCTAGTAAACAATGAGGGTTTTAATAGTATAATGGAACTAACAAACACAGTTCATACAAACGCTGCTGAACTAAAAGGAGGTTATAAAACAAACATCAGCTATAAGCTTAATAATATAATAAATAACATGGGTAGAGAAGACTTATTATCTATGGCTTATGATAATGTATTAGGTTCTGAAATACCCATAGTTGATAGAGAAGATTTTTACGAGCAAGTAGATGTTAACGGTGATCCTATTGATCTTCTTTTACCTGAAAACGATGAATTATTAAGAAAGTATTTAGTCAACAATGTATACATGACCAGTCTTGGTACTGTAGCGAGTAAAGCTTATAAACAAAAAGTAAAAGACGACGCACCTTCAAAATCAATGAGCATGATAAGATTTGACCAAGATGTTGCTAAAATAAATAAGAGATTAGAGAGTATAGGATTTAATGGCCAGCAAGGTCAGTCAGTACAAGGTATAAGAGGTGGTAAATCTGTTATATGGATTAATGACGGCGCTGGTGGAACTCAACCAGTAGCTGTTAAAGATGGAACAATAGATTCGCAAGTTGTGTTCTATAATATAGAAGATATTAAAGATTACTTAGGTACTAATTAAATAAAATAGCATATTATGCCAGATTATAAAGTAGGTAAAAAAATATACACTGAAGAAGAAGCAGTAAACGCTGCTGAGTCAATGGGTCTTGATTTAGATACATGGGCTAAATCATTTTCCGCGCAAGTTATAGCGGGAAACCAATCAGACCCTGCAAATGCGGAGACAAGTGTAGGGTCGGAAGAGAATACGGTCTCCGATTCGGTCGATGGTTCTTCGGGATCAAACTCGACTAGGTATGCTTATGATTCTAGCACTGTTGATGTTGATTTAACAGATAATAAATACATGGGTTTAAACCTTGATGAAAATGGTTGGATAGTGTCTAAATCTTTATTAGAAGGTAACAACTATAACTGGTCTGATAATACACAGTATAATAAAACAATAAACAGACTTGTAAAATCAGGAACACATGCTTATGATCCTAAAACTCGTATACTTCACAAGTTACCTGAAAAACAAAACCCATCAAGATATTATGAGATGAAGCTTGAAGAGGGTACTATAATGGAGGAAGAGAAGAGGAATCTTTTTGAACAGGAAGAGTTTGAAAAAAAGTTAACTGAAGAAGGTTTTTACAAAAAGTTTGGTAAGGCAATGCCTACAGTTGATGAGATTATTGGTTTTGATCCTAATGGTAAAAAACGCTATGAGGACTTAGAAAAAGAACTTAGGCAAGAATATGAAAGCGTTACTGATCCTGCTTTTAGAACCAGTGTTGGTGTAGATGGTAGTTACATAGATAATTTTGATAAGTTTTTAAAAGAAAAATATGAAGAAGAATCTGAAAATGATGAAGAGCTAGATATGGCTTCTTTTTCAAGAGCAGATGAAATTAATAAACTTATAAAAATAAGAGAGTCAGAGCAATATTATTTTAATAAAAAACGTTTTGAAGTTGATGAATCTTATGAAGAAAGTTATGATTTAGTAAAAGAACTTGAAGATATTCTTGAAGATCAAAGAGCTTCTTTATATAGTGAAGCAGAGTTTGAAGGTGATAGAGCAATTAATTTAGCTGCAGAAGACTCTCAAAGTATAGATAAATTATTAAACGACTTAAGAAACAACGATGTTTATGCTGTAGAGAATATTATAAAAACTCTTGAAGGCGGTAATAAAGTTCGTAAATATATAAGAGAAAAAAACCCAGATCTTTATAATAGAATATTTAAAACCAATGATACTAAGGTTAGCGATGATTTTAGATTAAGAATGAGTGATGTTACAGAGTACGTAGCACCTGGTGTTAAAGGTTATGAAACTAGAAATTATAGAGTAATAGAAGAAACATTAAAAGAAATAACTAAAACAGATGATGATTTTAGTGAGGGCTTTGATCTTTATAGAGGTGGTTATCAAGGGGATGAAGAGCAAGAAATAATAAAGTTTGCTGAAGACGAAAAAATGGCTGAGAAAGTTAGAAACCAAGTCATTAAAATTATCATGTCAGATAGAAAGATAATAGAAAAAGCATTAGGACCACCAGGATCAACATTTGGAATGGATCGATCTACATTAACGCTAGAAGAAAAAGAAGAAATATTATCAACCGCTAAAATAGCTGTTTTAAATTCTGAATATGAAAAATTAGAGTTTGAATCTGATAAACTACAAGCAGAAGCTGAAGCTATTGAAAATCCTACTCAATCTGATATAGATAAATACGAGGCGTTGTTTGATGACTTACAAGACAAAGCAGCTTTTCTTACTAGTCAATTAGATTTTAATGTAGCTACAAAAGCTTTTAATAATCCAAATTTTGAAACAACAAAAGAGTTTGAAGAGTGGAGAGATAGTGCGTTAAAAAATGACGTTTGGTATGCTGGTTTTTATGATTTTTTCGCAGGGAACACACAAGGTATAAGAGATTTTGGTGGTGAGTATTTTGTTGGTACTGGAATCATGGCTAATAGATTGCTTTTATATACTGGCGAAGGTTTGTTCGGAATGGATGTAGACGACGAAAGAGCTAGGCTTGATTTTTTTGATAGAAGATTTGAACAAGACTATAAAGAAAATACGTTTGGTATAAGTGACTTTGGATCTGAATTTGAAGGTGAATCAATTGGTGAAAAATTTTCTAATATAAATTGGAGAAACTCTTCAAAAATGGTTAGTGATATGCTACCGTTTACTCTTGCTATAGCAGCTGCTGTTAAAAAAGGTGATGTATCTAAACTAAAAGATAGCTATAAAGTATTTGCTAAAAACGGTAAATTAGACTGGGGTGTTAAACTGCCAAAACTAACTGTTGGCGGTAGAGAAATACTTAAAGGCGGTAGATATAGTACGGGTGGTATAACCAACAATACTATTCGTATGGCTGAAAGAGCTTATTTAGGTACAGTGCATGAAAACTATAATGAAGCTGTAAACATGGGTATGACAGAAGGTCAAAGACTTATATATGCTAACTCTGCTTCATTGGCAACAGCCGTCGTGCAAAGTATAATGCCTGATAGAAATTTTTTCAACACTGGCGCTGGTAAAATAATGTTAGATACATTTAAGGGTGATTTAAAAAACGCAGCCAATAGAGAGGCTATGAAAAAAGTTACAGGCCAGTTTTTTAGTAACTTAATAGGTGAGATTGGTGAAGAAGAAGCTGAATTATTACTTACAGACTTCTCTAAAATTATGTTAGGATATTCTAACAACACTGGGTTTTTAAACATGCAAACGCAGTTTGAAACTGTTTTAGGTACCGTATTATTGTCAGGTGGTACAAGTGCTGTTACTACTCCAGGTCTATATAAAAATACTAAGAAACAAGTTTATAGAAACATGCGTGCTGATGTTGACGGCATAATGGATGGGCTTAAAGACAATGTTGCTTTTTACGAAAACTTCTATAATAGAGCTCTTAAAGCTGGCAATCAAAAGTTAGCGGCTAGAATGAAGGCTGACTTAGACGCAGCTAAAGCAGCTTTAAAACATGGTACTAATATAAAAAATGCAATATCATTAGGTGGTGAGTTTGTTACAGATCAAGAAATAGATTTGTACATGGAAAAACAAGCTTTAATAGATGCTAAGAAAAGAGTTAGCGCAGATGGTAGCAGCACAACAACTGTTAATACTACACAAACAGAAATGATAGATGGTGTTGAAACAACTGTTAATGTTGAAACATCTTATGATTTAAATGGTATAAACGAGAGAATAAAAGAAATAGATAACGCAATATCTACAGGTGCTGTAAATACTAATTTAGAAGAGATAAATAGAAGAACAAGTGAAGCTGCTAGAAAAACAGCTGATAAGCTTGGAATAAACTATAATACATATGAAGACGATGTTGATGCCGATGGTAATGTAACTAAAAGTGCGGATCAAAAAGTTCAAGAAAAAATAGACGAGCTAAACGCAGCGCTACCTGAAAGAAATAAAGGTAAAAAGAAAGAAGATCAAGACGAAAAAGTAAGTGTAAAAAGAGTAGGTGATAATGGTTTTATAGTACAATACAAAGACGGTACTCAAGAAATAATAATAAATGAAAGTAAAAGTGAAGACGCTGGCGCAGTAACAGTTGCTCAACACGAAGTGCTACACGGTGCTTTAAATGAAACATTAAGAAATAATCCTAAAGCTGCTGAAGCTATGGCTGGTTCTTTGAGACAATATGTTGACACAATGATTGCAGAAGGTTATACGCCTAGTAGTTATTTAGATGTTTCTTTACGAGCATATGAATCAGATCCTAATAGTGTAAGAGCAGAAGAAATGTTAACTTTTTTCTCTGACGGCTTAACTCAAGGTTATTTTTCTTTTGATGAAAACATATTTACAAAACTTGGTGACGTAATTAGACAAGCGTTTCAAAACATTGGTATAAAAAACGTTAGATTTGATACTGGTAGAGATGTTTACAACTTTATAAAAGACTATAATAAACAAATGGCTACTGGTGGTTTAAGAGGTAGTTTATTAAAAGGCGCTAAAAAAGGTTTTAAAGGTAGTTTAGTAGATGGTATAGGCGCTAAGTCTGAGCTAGAGCAAATTACAGAAAAAATATTTAACGCTAAGCAAAAAGGTTATGGTGCTGCTATTGTAAATCTTTATACACCTGTTATTAAAAGATTAGTTTTTAAATCTAATAAAAATCTTTATAACTCTACAGATCAAATAAATCAAATAAGATATTTACAGTCTGAAGTACTCAACATAGTTAAAAATCATAGTGCTAATTCTAAAAACTCTTTATATGATAAGATAAGTGATTTATTTAAACCAACAGGTACTAAATCAACAACTAAAAGCTCGAAAGATCTTTATAGCTCTACAGAAACAATAATGGGTATAGAAGGTATGGATGCAGAGCAAAGAGTTGATTACATATCTAATATAACTAAAGATCAAAAAACTAGATTAGGTCAATTAGTAGGTTTTGAATACACTAATGAGGTAAAGAAAAGATTAAGAAAATATAATAACATACCTGGTTTTAAAGAAGTTGAAGATAATATATTAGCAGATATAACTTATGGTACTACTAAAACTGGTAAGTCTGGTAGAGAAATTAAAGTTGGTGGTATTGTAGATATAGTAGAAAGATATAGTGGTGAAATAGAACTTAACAGGTGGATAAACGGTCAGCTTGATAATAAAATACAAGGCATTGTAAATAGCTATAACTTAGGTAAAGAGTCTGTTGATTTTGATACAACATCAAAAAATAGAAAACAAACTATAAAACCAAGAAATTATAGAAAATTAAAAGATAGTAATTTATTTTCTGGTGTAACGTTAAAAGAACTTAAAACCAATGTAATTAAAGTAGTTAGAGTACTTAAAACTTCTTTAAATCAAAAAATAAGTAAAAACGTTACAATACCACCTTGGATAAGAGAGTTTAAAAAAGATATAGGTAAACTAAACGATCTTATAATAAAACAAGCTATGGGTGGCTTGAAAAATAATAAGCTTAGTAATTTTTTAGTTAAAAATAAAAAAGCTATAGTTGAAAACGCAACTACAACATATTTAGGCACAGCAATACCCAACGCTTTAGAAAAAAGTGTTGATGGTAAGTTTACTACAGACTGGAAAGGTAAAAAAATAGATTTTGAATCAAGTGCTGAAACAGGTAGAACATCTGGTATAGAATTAGCTAGAAGAAAAACAGATATATCTGATCAAGACTTTTTATCAAACTTTGGTGAGGTTGAAATTATAAATGGTAAACCAGTATTAAAAAAGTTAAAAAGAGGTGCAAAAGAATCATTAGCTAAACATCTAGCAGAAGAAATGGGGCTAGAATTAATAGAAGCTGATGTTGAAGTGCAAAATGAATTAGCCAAAAATCAACAAAAGCATAATATAGTAAATGCTTCACTTGATATTTTACAAATAAGTAGAGAAATAAAAAGAGGTAATGCTAAGTCTAATAGATCAGCAGAACAAACACAAGCTATGTTATTTGATTTAATGGATGTGGCTATTAAAAACGGTGGAAGCTCTGATGTATACTTAAGATATAAAGCTGAACTACCTAATGATGTTATATTATTAGCTGATGAAATAGGTTTAGATACTTATTTTGATGAAGGTAAAACAGGTTTTAAAGCACCATTACTAGAGTGGTCAGATACACCACCTGTATTTAAACCATACATAGATACATATAGATCAACTATAACGGCTAAAAGTAAAGATGTTTCAATGAAACAACTTGCTGATTTTTCAGAAGCTTTAATAGATGTGTTACCAGCTGAGCTTGTGTCCGTATTAGGTGACGATATGTTTGCTATAAACTACAATTATTTAGACGGCGCAGATAAAAAAATAAAAACAGGTAAACCAGGTAAATATAATTATTTAAGTAAAAAGCGTAGAGGAAAAGCCGGACAAGCTTCTAATGTGAAATTACCTTTTAATCCTAGCGATATAGAAATATTTAATGCTGGTACAGGTATATTAAAAAGTATAGCTACTATACTTAAAAAAGATATAAGCGCTGATCAAAAAAGAAAACAAATACAAGAAAAGTTTGGTGATAGAATAGCTAAAGCAGAAGTTGCAAACATAGAAGCTTTAAAATATATAATGAACGAAGCGACTATGCTTATAGCGAAAAGACCTGATTTAACACCTGGGTTTTTAAGATGGTTAGAATCATCTACTAGTAACGCTAAAGCTCAAAGAGGATTAACTAGATTACCTCTTATACAGTATGTAGATGGATCTATGAAACAAGATGAAACGCATGTGTTCTATGATGAAGCTGTTCAGTTTGCTGTAAATAGATCTACAAATATATATGAAGGCAAATCAGCTAAGTTTAAACAAGAAACATCATTAGAAGATTTTATAGAGCAAAGATTAAAAAATCCAAAAACAAGTCCAGAAGTTCATTTAAGATTTAAAGGTGAACACGTTACACCAGCTTCTGAAGTAATGCTTGAGTTGGCTAAAATATCTTTAACTACAGCCGCTAGAATAAATAAGCTTGGTATAAATCCTAACAGTAATAGTTTTGCTGGTCAAATAGAATCTATAAAAACATTTGCTGGTTTAGAAATGGACAAAGTATTAAAAGATTATAATCAAACTCTTGGTGCTGAGTTGTTTTCAGCATTACAAGATGATGCTTTGGGTACAACTTCTAAAGCTGGTGATTTTAGAGGATTAGCTATTGATGCTTCTAAGTATAATACTTTTACAACAATAGATAATATACAAGCTATAGAGTTTATAAAAAGAGAGAAACTAGCTATAGACTTTATAACCGAATTAACTAGTGATTTAAATATAAATGATTATATAAATCAACAAAATAAAGCTCAAGCATATGACAACGCTTTAACTAGAAATAAAGAAAAAAAAGGTATTTCTGTGTTTGATTTCGATGATACGGTTGCTAGATCATCATCTAAAGTGCTTTACACGATGCCTGATGGCAAGAAAGGAAAACTTAGTGCTACTGAGTTTGCCGCGAGATCTAGTGAGTTAGAAGCCGCAGGAGCAAAGTTTGATTTTTCTGAGTTTAGCAAGGTTGTAAACGGTAAGCCAGGCCCATTAACTGAAAAATTAAGAAAAGCTGTAGATAAATTTGGTAATAAAAATGTATTTATACTTACGGCTAGACCTCAGTCATCTGCTGTAGCAATACAAAAGTTTTTAAAAGGTTTAGGTATTAATTTAAAAATACAAAATATAACAGGTCTTGAAAATGGTGCGCCTCAAGCAAAAGCAAATTGGATAGTTGCAAAAGCAGCTGAGGGTTATAATGATTTTTATTTTGCTGATGACGCTTATAAAAACGTAAAAGCAGTGCAAGACGCTTTAAATGTTTTAGATGTTAAAGGCAAAGTTCAACAAGCTTTTGTAAAGTCTAATCAATTAGATAAAGATTTTAATCTTATATTAGAGCAAACAACAGGTGTAGAAGCTAATAAAAACTTTTCTTTAGCAAAAGCTAAAATAAGAGGTGCTGGTAAAGGTAGGTTTAGATTCTTTTTACCACCATCAGCAGAAGACTTTATGGGTCTTATGTATGATTTCTTAGGTAAAGGCAAGCTTGGTGAGCAACAAAAAAAGTGGATAGAAGATAATTTAGCTAAACCATATGCTAGAGGTATCGCTGCTTATGAGGTGGCAAAGCAAGCCATGCAAACGCAATATAGAAACTTAAGAAGAAAGTTCCCTGAAGTTAGAAAAAAATTAAACAAAACTATACCTGGCACAGAGTTTACATACGATCAAGCTGTAAGAGTTTATTTATATAATAAATCTGGATATAATATTCCTGGTTTATCTAAAGCTGATTTAAAAGAATTAAACAGTATTGTTAATGGTGATATAGAACTAAAAACATTTGCAGACACACTAGGTTTAATTACAAACCAAAAACAAGGCTATATGGAGCCGGGCGAATACTGGTTAACAAGTAGTATTGCTGGTGATTTAGATTCTATAAATAGAAATGTTAAAAGAAAAGAGTTTATAAAAGAGTTTTTAGAAAACGCTGAAGTTATATTTAGTCAAAAGAACTTAAATAAAATACAAGCTATTTACGGTGAAAACTTTAGAGAAGCATTAGAAGATATTTTATATCGAATGAGCAATGGTACTAATAGAACATTTGGCAAAAACAGGCTAGTTAACACTTGGTCTAATTGGTTAAATAACTCTGTTGGTGCAATCATGTTCTTTAATATGAGATCTGCAATACTACAAACGCTTTCAACTGTTAACTTTATAAACTGGACAGACAATAATCCATTCAAAGCAGCTGTGGCATTTGCAAATCAAAAACAATATTGGGCTGACTTTGCTATGATATTTAATTCGCCTAAGTTAAGAGAAAGAAGAAGAGGACTTAAAACAAATGTAAACGAAGCTGAACTTGCTAACGCAGCTAGAGGTGCTAAAAACAAAGCTAGAGCAGTATTTCAATACTTATTAAAATTAGGTTTTCTACCTACTCAAATAGCAGATAGCTTCGCAATATCAGCTGGTGGTGCTACAATGTACAGAAACAGGGTTAATACCTATTTAAAACAAGGTATGTCTAAAGCTGATGCTGAAGCAAAAGCTTTTGAAGATTTTTCTATGATCTCAGAAGAAGCTCAGCAATCATCTGATCCTTCTTTAATATCTCAACAACAAGCAGGTCCACTTGGTAGGTTTATATTAGCTTTTCAAAATACACCTATGCAGTATATGAGATTAACTAAAAAAGCAGCTAGAGATTTGGTTAACGGTAGAGGTGACTGGAAAACAAATACGTCAAAAATAATTTATTATACGTTTATACAAAACCTTATATTTACATCTATGCAAAAAGCTTTATTTGCATTAGCATTTGAAGAAGAAGATTATAAGTGTGAAGGCAAAGAAGGTAAAGCGCTAGAAAGATGTCAAAACAAAAACAACAAAGCAGACGTTGCAAATGGCATGTTAGATACCGTGCTAAGAGGATCTGGTTTATATGGTGCTGTAATTGCGGCAATAAAAAACGGATTAAGACAATATAGTAAGCAAGAAGAAAAAGAATTTTTAGCTGATCACACCTATACTATAATAGAATTACTTAATCTTTCGCCGCCACTTGGTTCAAAAGCTAGAAAAATATATAGCGCAATACAAACTAATAGGTTTGAAAAAGATGTTATAGCAGAAAGAGGTTATAATCTTGATAGTCCCAAGTGGTCTGTTATAGGTAACTTAGTAAGTGGTTTTACAAATTTACCTTTAGATCGTTTAGTTAATAAAATGAATAACATAAAAGCGGCTTTTGATGATAGAAATGCTGCTTGGAAAAGAATAGCTTTTGCAATGGGTTGGAACACATGGGATTTAGCCGCGGCTAAAAACGAGTCTCACGAACAAATAAAAATAGAAGCTAAAGCTAGGAGAAAAGAAGAAGGTATAAAAAAAGCTGCAGAAACTAGAAGAAAAAACAAGATTAAAGAGCAGAAAAAACTTGACAATATGTCTTATGATGAAAGAATAAGATATGAAGATTCTATAAAACAAAAGAATAAGAAACGCGGTCAAAAAGCTGCTGAAACAAGAAGACGAAACAAAGAAATAGCAGACTCTATAGCTTTGGTTAGTTACATGGAAAATATAAGAAAACTAAAACAACAAGGTAAAATAAATCAATAATGAGAAAAATATTAGTTATTATTTTAGCGATGTTAACATTTACGATTAACGCGCAAGAAAAAGAAAAGAAAAACTTTTTTAAAGGGTTTTATGAAGACTTTTTTAAGTATGCTACCGTGTATGCTGCTGGAGATTACAGAGCTGCATACGAGTCATCCGATAAAAAATACTTAATTAGACAACCAGACGGTGCTGGTTTATATGATGTTCCTGAAGTTGTTGATGTTACAGAGTATTTTCCATCTGACTACAGAGTAGGTTTTGGTATTCGTAAATTGGGTAGATTTGATTACGAAAGAAAACCAGGTAATTTTTGGACAGGTGACCAAAACATAGAAAGACAAAATGCTTTAATAGCGCCTACGTCAGCTGTAAAAGGCTGGGAGTATTTGTTTCATTTTGAAAAAGAAAGACGTAGAGGTGAAGAATGGGATAATCAAAGATATTTTTTAAGACACACTGGTAAGTATCATATTGTTAAATTAGAATCAAGATACCAAGGTGCTTTTGATTTTAATTATAATGCTGTAGATGTTAGAGCTAGATTACCTATTGGTAAAAAACTTAGCATATCTGCTGGTGCAGCTTTTAGAACACATGAAAGAGTTTATGGTGTTAATCCTTATGAGATATGGGTTAGTGCTTTAGATGCTAACGGTAACCAAGAAAATTACTGGTATGAATTAGCTTATGAATATGGGTATCAAGACGCTTATTATACTACTAATATTTACAATCCTATAACTGGTGAAGAAGAAAGTATTGGTGGTTATTTTTGGTGGAATCCAGAAGGTCAAATAGTAGCATCGTCTGATCCTCAGTTTAGAGACGGTCCATACAAAAGATTAATATCTCGATATAATAACGATGTATTAGGTAACACGGGAACTTTTGGCTTAGTAAGTCCAGTTGTAGGTTTTGACTGGTATCACTATAAGTCTAAGTTCTGGGCTCATTTATATGGATCTGCTTTTTTACCTCATCACAAATATGTTATGGGTGATGAAGATGATAAAGGTAGAATACCGTTATCATACTTATATAGAAATAGCTGGGACCAATATGGTTTAGCTGATGCTGCAAAAGGAGAGCAATGGTGGGATTATCAAGCCGGCGCAAACATTGGGTGGAAGCTTAGTAAATCAATAGGTGTATTTGCTGAGGGCGAGTATACTAAAATGTGGGACTCAGAGTTTTTTATAACAACGTTTGGTATAAACTTTACATTTAGATAATCATGGCAAAACAAATAGGAGAAGATACTAAAGTAACATTAGATCTTAAAACAATAGGAATAATAATAGGCGGTGTAGTATCATTAGCTAGTTTATACTTTGTAATGCAAGCAGATATAGCTCTTGCTAAAGAACTGCCAAAACCAGTTATTGATAGAGTAGAATATGATTTAAAAGACGAATTAATTAGACAGACAATCATGGACACGCAGGAAGATGTTGAAGAGATAAAGGAGACTATTGAAAAGATAGATGAAAGATTGTATGAGATACAAAAACAAAGATAATGAAATACTTAATTATAATTTTATTGTTATTATCGATTAATACATCTGCTCAAGAGTGGATAACAGATAATAATTTTGAAAAGTCTATTAACACTAATGAAGCTTTTGGTGATGATGAAACAAAACCTATAGTTGTAGAGTTTTGGGCTGAGTTTAATTCTGATAATAGTTTTTCTGATTGGGGTAAATTAAAAAACGCTATATACTATAGGGTTAATATAGCTAAAGCGCCAAACGCAAAGAAAAAATATAAAGTCAGAATGGCGCCTACTTTAATTATATTTAAAGACGGCATAAAAGAAGAAGTGTTTAAAGCAGGGTTAGATCTTGTATTACCTGCTGATTTAAATGAAATACAAGAAGCGATTAATGAAATAAACAAAGCAAGTAAATTTTAAATTATGTGGAAATTAACTAAACAGTACTGGAAAGATATGTGGAAAGCTCTATGGAGTAAAACTACTATAGATGAAAAAGCTATTGCCACGGTACAAGAAATTAAAAAGAGATATAAATTAACAGCGCAAGAGTTAGCAGATGTTGCTGATGCGATAAAAGAAGTTGGTAATCAAATTGGTGATATAGACGATGCTCTAGTCGGTAAAGCAAGAAAGGGTAGAAAAAGTGGAAAGAATAAGTAAACACGTAAGCTATCGCGAAGGTGTGTATAGCAGAACAGCAGATAGAATTGGCT
>TARA_R100001440_G_scaffold40110_2_pt1 | contig 31168 bp, 35 predicted proteins | sample TARA_R100001440 | Tara Oceans TARA_R100001440 (sample SAMEA2622112) | marine metagenome | biome: marine biome (ENVO:00000447); feature: surface water layer (ENVO:00002042); material: "saline water (ENVO:00002010), including plankton (ENVO:xxxxxxxx)" | depth 5 m
ACTCGCATTTAGACTAAAGGTAAATCCACTAGCACTAAATAATACGTCATCAAAATTTTCGTATTGAGTGTTTGTTATGCTGTCTACACCTTGATTGGTAGTGACAACTTGTAAAGTATTATTAGCAGGTACAGGTGTGTTTGCTGTGCCACCCATATTACTATGTGCTGTGCAGTAGTAATAAAGTTGTGGTGCTGAACTAGGTACAACGTAAGTCAAAGTATTTGCTGACGTATCTCTAGTCACTCCTGTTGTATATTCAGAACCTCCACCATGCGTACCATTTGCTGTTGTTGATAAGGCAAAAGGGTGTGCTGAAGGATAGCTGAATATATAAGTATTACCTTCTAATAAATCTAATGTATCTTGCTGAACTCCATTAATAAAATATTTGTTAGAGCCACCAACACTTGAAACTGTGACTGTGTAATTAACAGTCGTAGGTGTAAATCCTTTTATAAAACCATAAACTTCGGCTGACGAAGCATTTGCGTATTCTAATCCGTTTGCTGAAGAGTTTACAACTAAAGCCTGTCCTGCTGTGCCGATAGCCGCAGGTGTATCTGTTAAATTGTTTATTGATATGTTAGATAATTGGAATGTACCATAAGCCACTACCATAAGAATATCATTTACTGAAGCTCCACTAGCAAGTACAACGCTTGTACCTGAAGTTGCTGTAAAGTCTGCATTTGCTAACTTCACACCGTTCAAATAAACATCAATAAACCCTGAGTCGTATGCCATTGTAGCACCGTTTGAGTCAGCACCACTAAATGTTGTTTGACCTGCTGTTGCTGTGTATTCAAATCTGTTTGCTGTTCCGTTTACAGTAGAACCTGCCGCCGCCCAACCTGACGATTTATAAACTTTAAGTTCATTTGCCGAAGTATCGAAGTAGAGGTCTCCGACATCATTTGATGTACTTGGAGCACTACTTGCAATTCTATATCTTTCTGCAAAAGCGTTTACTCCTGATAAATTAGAAGCAACACTATTTACGTTAGCAATATCTGTAGCAACACTGTTTACATTACTAATATCTCCTGCAACAGTATTAATGTTTGTTGCATTATTTGCTACTGATGTTACATTAGCATTGTTTGTTGCAACTGTAGTTACGTTTGCACTTATTCCTGCAACTGTAGTTACATTAGCAGATATTCCTGCTACTGTGTTTACATTTGCAATATCATTACCTACTGTATTAACATTTGCTATATTAGTTGCAACTGTATCAATTTCTGAAGTTGCTTCGTTTAAATCGTCTGCTACAGTTTCTACTTCTGAAACTGCTTCTGCTAAATCATTTGCTACCGCAATAACTTTTGTAATATCTGCCGCAACAGTATTAACTGAAGTAATATTTGTAGCTACAGTATTAATGTTTGTAGCATTAGAATTAGTTTGTTGAATATCTGATATGTTACTATTAACAGTATTAATTGCCGCTATGTTGCTATTAACATTGTTAAGAGTAGCTTTGTCTGCCGCAGATAACCAAGTGTTTTCTAAATAATTCTTTGTGGCTACATCTTGAGCTGATGTTGGGTCAGCTACATTTATAATTCTTTTGTTTGTTGCGTCCCATTGAAAGTTTGTTGCTGATACTTTAATAACATCATTAGCGTCATCAATCGCTTCTTGCGACATAAAGAACGCTTGGTCTGAGTCTGTATCTAAATCTGACTCTGTTAATACTGAGCCTGACGCATAATCTACAAGTTTAGTGCCTTGAGATGTCTTACGTCTAATTTCAATAGCCGCCGCCGAAGCAGGTGGGCTAGTAAACGTAAGAGTTGTTCCTGCGGCGTTAAGTGTAAATGCCGTAGTTGCTGAACCTGCAATAGTTACTATAAGGTCTGCTGTACTTCGATACGAAAATGGTATCGAATATGCTGACGTATTGCCGTCACCAGTATACCTTACAAAACTATTTGCCATATTGTTAAACCTTTTCTTGTGTTTGTTTCTTCTAAAAGGGGTACTTTATTTGTTGATGATAGTCTCTAATATACTATCATAAGAAGAAGCGTTGCCTACGGCGTCAAATTTCTCCTGTATAAATACTCCTCGCTCTTCTAAAGTTTCTGCTAATATAGGATATTTATTCCACATATCTGCATAAGCTCCTTTTTCTGCCGCATGTATTATTCTTAAAATAAAAGACTGTTGGTAATCTTTACCTGCTACCACTCCGTCTGGCATACGATATAATTCACTGTTTTTATCAGCAATAAGAGCTTCTATATATTGCTGTAATTTATAAGTTTTACCTCTATGTGTGAAAGTTTGATGTTGTTTTCGTTCCAACATATAATCATACGCTGTTTGTCCTTTATCATCTTTTATTGTTCTTAAATCTAAAGCTGTTCGTCTATCTACTTTTGGTGGAGCTTTATATTCAAAATCTCTACCTTTAAAGAACTCCGCCGTTGCTGTATCTTTCCATTGTGTCATAGCAAATGGTGAAGACCATAAACCAGTTTTACCACCTAATCCAAACAACCAACCATTTTGTCTATCTATTTTTTGACCAAACATGTTACGTTTTGGCATAGTTCTATCTTTATCACTAAATGGATTTAGTTGTCTTAGTCTATCACTAAATGTAAATAATTGTCTTTGGTGGTCGTCAGAAATTCTACTAGAATATCTTAATCCACCTGACAATGGAGTTACTTTGTAAATAGCTCTAGCTAATACTGAACTACCAATTCTATCAGGAGCTCTGCTTCTCATAAAGTCATCACTAAATAAAAAGTTTGCTGTTTCTAAAATATTTCTTGTATAGAATTTAGAAGTTAAATTTCTTGTCATACTAGCTACAACACCCATTGCTAATTCTGTATATTGGTTTTCTACTTCTGTTGGTAAATCTTCATTGTGTTTTAAGAAATCACCAATAGCGTCAACCATGTCAGCCGCTATCATAAATGGCATAAAGATAGGGTCTAATCTATTTAAAGATATATGTCTACCGTCTTCCATTTTTAATGAGTATTCTTGCCAACCAGTATTTTTCTTTCGTTCTTCATTTTCTTTCCAGTCTCTTGAACCACCACCAGTAATTCTACCATTAATAGCCATAAGCATTGCCGCACTCCACAGTAACCAACCTGCTTGTATTCTAGCATTAGCTTCTGCCGCCGCTTCAGGATTTAGATATTTACCGTCTGCACCTTTAGCTAACATGTGTCTCATTTGAAATTGAAATCTACCTAAGAATGGTAAATGTTGGAAGTTCCAACGTAATAAGTTTGAAGGAGTATTAATAAAGTGTAATCCAAATACTCTTAACCATTTATGTCTATTAGTAAATGATAGAACTGCACCAGTTACTCCACCTTCATAAGTCTTAGTTACAGGATTAAAAGAACGTGCTGATTGTGTGTACGAACCTTCTCTTGCGTATTGTAAAGGACTATTTAAAATATTTTCTATTTTATCACCAGAGTCTATTGCCGCACCTGTTTCACTAATATAATCTTTTTCTAACTCTCTAAATCTTTTTACATATTGTTGTCTATTACTAAACACACCAATGTCAGGTGTTTCTTTATATATTCTTGAATTTATTTCTGCCGCCATTCTTCCTTTAAACATCATCTGTTTTAAGAACTCGTCACCTGCTGACAATACTCTTAATGGTGCTGTAGTAATTTGAGCTATTGGATTAATAATACCTCGCTGTATTCCAGTGCCGAATATACCTAACGGTTCAGTTAATATTTTACCTGTTTCATTTATCCAACGCTGAAGTTGTCCTTGTCTTATATTATTATCATACTTTAAATTTGCACTATCAAGTAATGGTCTTCCCATATAAAAGGCTTTCATTGCTCTTCGCAGTGCATAACCAGTATAGACATATTGATAAATGTAAGTTTGCAATGCTTCTCTTGCTACAATTTTAGCACGTTGAGAGTCTCTAAAAGACATGTTTGCCGCTCTTAACAACATTACAAATGGTTTCCATTGTGTTTGTGTAAGACCTGATATAATGTTTAATATGTGTGTATCAGGAGAAGACAATAAATTATTATTAACATACTCTGCCGCTAAATCCCATTTGTTTACTTTTCTTACATTTTGTAATGCAAGAATAGCTTGGTTAGGGTCATCTAATAACGCCACTGCTTTTATGTAAGCGTCTATGTCTGTCTCCATGAGCTTTTTCATTTCAGGGTCTTCAGGCAACATTTTAAGTTCAGTTGCTCTTTCAGCGTCACCTTTGACTCTACCTGCTGTTGTAGCTCTTGCGTAGTTTTCTTGTAATTCTTTTTGTACTTTAATTAATTCTAAAGCAACTTGAGCTCTTTTTTTAAATTCTACTCTAATAGCTTGTTTCTCTGCTTCAGTAATTCCTTCTCTAAAAAAGTCGTTAGCTAATTTCATTTGGTCATCACCTTGTTTTAATAACAAGTCTTTATGTGCTATCATTAAACCAAATAACTCTTTATCTTCTTTTGCTTTTGATTTTGCTAACTTCATTAACTTCTTAGGGTCAGCACCAAATTTTTCTGCAATAACTTTCATTTCATCAAAAGTTATAGTTTCTGTTCCTATTTCTTTAGCGTTTTCTCTAGCAATAATTTGAATATATTTTACTGCACCAGTATTACCACGTTCATCTAATTTATCGTAATTTAATTTTTCTTTAGGTGGTCTGCCTCGTCCTGATACTTTAACTTCGTTTCTTAAATTTTGTATTTTTTCATCTAAATCTTTTCCTTTTAAAATAGAGTCTTGTTCTATTTTATCTATTTCTTCTTTTTTAAGATTTTTATAATAAAACTTTTTTTCTTTTTTATCTGCTAAATCTGTAAATAATCTTTTACCTGTAATGTCATCTCTTCCATAATTATGTAAGTCTTCTAACTGTTTAATAGCTCTGTTTTTCATAGCTCTATTAGTTAATTTAAAACCACCATAAGCAAATGAACCACCAAACACAGTACCAAATCCAAACCCTGCGGCAGTAGACAATCCTAATTGTTTTAAACTAAAATCTTCTTGTACGCCTGTTTGTATTGCAGTTGTTTGTAGCATTGTGTCTTGCACACCTGTAACACCTGCACCAATAAAACCTTCATACAATGCACCTTTTTTAACAGCCTGTCCTAGTGCTTTTTGTTGTGCTTGTTTTTGTGCTTCTTTTAAAACTCTATCATTAATCTCTTTTGCAACTTTACCTTTAAGAGCTTCTTTTAATGTTTGTTTATATGCTTGTTTTGCCGCTTGTCCACCAACACCAAAACCTATAAGGTTTATTGGGTCAGCTAACATAGCTCCACCGTTGTCTATTAACCAACCACCAAAAGTTCTATTAGGGTCGTTCCAAAAACTAGGGAGTGCTTCATACGTTTGTGATATATAAGCAAAATTATTTAATTGGTCTGGGTCATCTGTATTAATTGCTGTATACATATCTTTACCCATAGAGATAGTATTGTTGTTTCTCCATGACCTGTCTGTATAAAATTTATCTAATATATCGGCGTGACTATATGATGAATATTCATCTGTACCTTCTCGCCAGTTGTAGTAAGAAACAGCCGCATTATAAAATTCTTCAGTTTGTATTTGTTCTAAAGCCTCAGCTTCAGACTCAGCTTTTTTTAATTTTATCTTTTGGTTTTTTTTATTTCTTTTATCTCTTACTTTTTCTGGCGTGGTTCTAGTATCTAGTTTCCATTCTGCCATTATTGTTGTGCCTCAGCTATTTGTTGTATAGCTAATTTTATATCTTGTGCCTCGACATTAAGATAATTAGCTAAGTTGTTAATCATAGTGTCATAATCTTCTTGGGGTAATCTAGTTAAAATTTCACCAAGATTTTCTACATTAAATGAACTTTGTAATGCTTCTGTTAATGCAGGAAGTAATTTCTCTCTTTTAAATATTCCTTTTTCTGCGTCTCTACTTCTAAAGAATGATGTATCTTCATCTAAATCAAATGTAGGAATTTGTGATACATCAAAAGTTTGTAAGAAGTTAGAAACATTTTCATTTAACGTATTTGTATTCTGTTCTATTATTAAATCTTTCTCATCTTCTTCTTGTTTTTTCTTTTGTAAATCTTCTTCAATTTGTGTAAATGGTTTTAATCCTTCAGGGTAAGGCGTCTTTTCTGTTTGAAAGATTGTTTGAACTGTTTTACCAAGTCTTTCCATAAAATTTAATCTATCCATATCACTTGGTTCTTTACCATTATTTTTTGCTTTAAAATCCATTTCAAACTGAACAATAGATTTAATAATATAATTATTAGCGTTCATTACCGCTTCTTCTTGTCCGTCTATAGCTAATCCTGAAGTTCTGTTAGTAAACGCACCTTTAACTGAAGTTAATATATTGTTTGTCATTTTTGTATATGTTGTATCAGTATAGTAAATAGGTTTCTTTCCTTGTTCATTATCACTATTCCAATAAGACCAATAAGATAAAGCTGTTCCTAATTTATCTGTAGGAATACCTTTATCAAGCATTGCAACAATTAAATCTTTAGGACTTTCATATTGACCTGACAACACTTCTTTAAAGAAATCGTCCATTGCCGCAGGGTCAGTATTAGTAAATCTATTCTTATTATAGAAATCATTAACAGCTTCAATTAATCTTGGCTCACCAAAATTACCTTTTTTAATAGCGTCAATAGCTGTATTTCTATCCTCTAATGTACCATTACTTTTAATAAGAGTATTGAAAATTTCTTTTATGTTTTCTTTTTCTTGGTACTCTATGTCTGCTCTACCTTGATTAGTTAGCTGTGTTTTTTTATTATTTATACTTTCAACTAATTGTGCTACGTCTTTTCTTTTTGTATTCATTAATGAACCTAATGGATTACCACCTTTACCAGTACCTCTGTCAGCATTTAAGATAGACATAGCTTTATCTAATTCTGCTGTGGTTGTTGCTGTAGATAAAATCCAAGAAGCATGATTAATAGCTAATTGGTTCATTTCTTCTGTAGTAAAATAATATTGTTTACCAGTTAAACCAGATATATTTGGTAATTGTGTATTTAAAGTTTCTAATTGAGCCCAATAGTCTTCACCAACTTTATTCATAGTCATTAGTTCAGTGTGCATGTAAGTCATACCTGCTTCTTGTTTTTTAGCGTTCCAATAATTACCACGCATTTCTGCGTCATTAACAAGAGACTGAGCTCTATATTCACCAAATACAGTAGCAAACCCTGTGTTAAAACCTTTTGATTTGCCTTCTAAGTTAGGAATAACAGCATGTCCGTTTTCATCTCTTAAACTACTTACCCATTCATTCCATGTTTGTCCGTCACCGTCAAACGGCTTATAAGTATCTTTTAATCTTTCAATTTCATTAATAGCTTTAGCCGCCATAAATCTTCCGTTGTGTGTATCTATAGCAGTTTTTGCGTATATGCCTTCTAGTTCAGGGTGTTTACCATTTAATATTTCATTACTTAAATTTTCTGGTGTACCACCTGTAGCATAGTAACCTTCTAAATATTTATCTGCGGCGTCTTTTTTACCTTCAACATAATTAGAAGCAAATCTTTCTAGCTTTCCTGTGTTTCTATTAATAGCGTCTACAATGTCAGTTAAAGGTGTTTCTCTTGTAGTAGCGACACGTCCTGCAAATGTAGAGCCATAATATCTATTTCTACTTATTTTACTTCTATATGCCATGTGCTATCCTGTTTTTTGATTTCCATAATTTGTAAAGAACCTTCTTTCATCTTTTGGTTTACCCATGTAATCTGCTCCTGCACCACCAATATCTAATGCAAGACTCATAAAGCTAGGTTCGTATGTTGGTGTAATACTATTGTATGTTCGTTGTAAGTTAGCGTATGCGTCACTTCGTTGATTATTAAGAGTAATCATATCACCCATGTAATCAGCCATAATGTTATTATATTCAGCGTCAGCTTCCGTTCCTATGTTTTGTACTACCCTAACTGAGTTACCAAAACCTAAATTAAGAGCGTTTGCTTGTGCCGCTTTTCTAGCAAAGTTACTTCTCATTTCAGCAATATATTTTTCTCTAGCCGCCATACCTCTTTCAGTTTCTATTTTTGATAAATCATTTAAGTATGCTTGGTCAGCGTTACGCATTGTTCTTTCATCTGCCGCCGCTTTGTTTATTGCTTGTTGTTTCTTTTCTCGGTGACTAGCGACAGCTCCGACTATTTTAAAAGCCGCCATTGCTTCATTTACACCGCACATTTTAACTCCTTCATCATTAATAAAAATGGTATTTGTTTGTGTCCATAAGTAGGGAACTCTTCTTTTGCAGTAAACCCAAGTAGCTGTAACCATTTTAAAGCTACCCAGTTTCTTTTATCTACAAAATTATATAAGTGTTTATAACCTTCACCCATTTGAGCGACCCAATAGGGACATTCTTTTAAAAATTGCCTAGCGTGATTGTTTGCTAAATTGTTTGCAGACAATAACCAAGCGATACCAAAGTCAGGCTCACTGCTTGGGGTTGACCCAAACATACCTATAACACCTTCTTCTTTAGTACCAATAATTGAATATATTTTTGCACCTTTAATTGTAAAAGGAACAACAAGAGCTTGTAATGGTGACATATTATCTGACGCCAATATTTCAGCTCTGTCTTCTTTACGCATTTTTGGAGCTAACTCCAATGCGTCTTTTAAAATTGCAGGTCGTACATACTTTTCTTTTTCTTCCATATTACATTCTTCTTGAACGTCTATGATAGTAACCTTCTACTTCAGCACTAGCTAAATACATAGGCAAGTGTGAAGAGCTTTTTATCTCTAATGTAAAATCTGTATTTCTACATTGTATAGGAACTCTTAGTGTACCTGTTGCAAGAGGTACTTGGTTTGGAGCTCCTGTAAATCCGATAACGTAACCAGTCATAAATGTTGTGTTAGTGTTTCTATTTTGTGGTGTTACCTCAACTTGAAAATAACCAGAATTTTCATAATCAAAAGATATATTTCTAATTTGGTATCTTCCTGAAGTAACTGCAACTAACCCTCTACCAGTATCTTCTCGTATGTATTGTGGACTTAAAACATACTTTGACTCATACGGAACACCAATAGTAACATTTGTGTGATTACCTACTAATGTGTATGTTGAACCTGTAGTATTTGTAAGTGTATAGTTTGTGCCGTTTGTATTATCTATAGCAATCAAACCAGTTTTTGCTCCATACGGAGAAGTTAAAGTTGTTAAGTCTGTAGCACTATCATAAGTTCCTGTAACAGTTTTTTTCAAGTCTACATACATGCCAAACCCTAATGTAGGGTCTTTTAAATTTCTTAAATCTATTCTAAATAATTTTGTATCTGTATTTTCTACAGCTAATAAATAAATATAACTGTCTACAGATAAACCACCTATTATTTTAGCACCATTAAATATCCATTTAGACCAAGCTGTTTGTACTTTTTCTCCTCTATCAAAGAAATATTTGTATATAAACATTGTATCTGCATTAGTCGGATTTGCGGCTGTCCCTGTAGTATAAGGTGCAGTTTGTGTATCGTTTGTGTCTGCATGTAAAAATACTAATGTATCTTCAATCGTGTTACTAATAATTTGATATGGATTAGTAGGTAATAAATTTTGTACTGCTACTGTTATATCTAAACCGTCATTTGTTAATGTATCATCATCAGCATAATATTCTCTAACTGCTGTGTTGTTATTTCTTTTTTGACAGAAGTAAGCAAAACGTCCTGCCGCTACAGGTGTAACAGAGTCATCATGCTCAAAACTAGATACTTCATTAAGTATAGCTGTAGTTGGACTTATTGTATCACCTGCGTGGTCTAACTTGTATTGTGCTGTATCAGAAAATAACAATAATGTTTCATTAAATGATACAGAATTTTTTAATGTATTAACTTGTGTACCAGACGCCGCTATATCAATAGGGTCTGTGTCTAATACTTGTGTAACTGTTGTTGCAAAAAAGTTAAAGAACCCTGCGTTTTCAGATAAAATTAAATTTTCACCTGACAGTATTCCTAATCTATTTTTATAAAATGTTAAATTTTGTATAGTCTTACCAATAAAACTAGGGTCAGCATTTGTATCACTATCTCCACATGTTCTATCACCATAATCTAATTCTTTAAATGTAAATGTTCCGTTATTGTTATTAACTAACGCATGAGGCATTGTGCTATTAGTAACACCTAAACTTGTTGCAGGTGCAATAGTTTCTGACCACACACCATTACCTGTAAATTTTACAAAGTAATCAGATAGTGTATCTCCTTCTTCACCAGTTATTTTAATAATAACTCCTGTTTTACCATAATAAGGTAATTTACTAAAATCTTGTATTGTATCTCTTATGTGATACATAGCTGTACTACCTGCACCGTCTGACGTACTTACAGTATAATCAGCTAACGTATTAGGTGACGACACTGTGCCTGTAGGTTTTCCATATATTACGTTGTCATAACTTTCAAAACTAAAATGAGACGTAATACCTGAATAGTTTGCTAAACCTTGTGATGTAGACAAAGTAGCGTTAGTATCTGTTCTAACTGTTTTAAATCCTATTTGTGACGCTGAACCATTCCAGTGTTGACTAGATGTACCGTACAATAAAATATCTTTAATTTTATCTGAGTCTCTAAATTCACTATCAGTTGTTGCGTCATTACCTGACGGCATTTGAAAGATAACTTTATGACCATAAGGCATATTAGGGTGTGTTAAAGTTACTGTGTATTCTCTACCGTAGTTAGTAGCTTTTACATATATTAAAAATTCTTCTTGTTTTGCCGCAGATTGATTTGTGTCCGCAGTAGGTTTTATTGATTTGTTAGCAATAAAAGTAAAGTCAGCTATATTAACTAATTTAAAATCGTCTCTTGGATTTGTACTTGTTAAATAACTAGCACCACTTTGTATTGTTACAGTTTTTTCATTACCTGCTAAATCATAAACTTTTATACCACCATTATATAAAGCTACAATGTACTGGTTTTGTTCATCTCTTTGTATACTCCACACTTTAGTTGTGTTGGGATATACATTTGTACTATCTACAGTAGCGATATACTCAAACGGTGGTCTTTTACTAAGACCGTCCACTATATTGTTTTGTAAATTTACTTGGTCAGAACCTTGATTAATACCTCTTTGCGTAGGGGTTTGCTGACTAATTCCATTTATAAAATTAGGAATACTCTGCGAAACTACAGCCATTAGTATGTCCTTCTAGTTGGTCTATTTATTATTGAATAAGTGTTTGAGTCACCTTCTAATATGTTTAAATCTGACTCCCTTGTATCTGCTTGTTCAAAACTAACTAACGCTTCTTGTTCATCTTGTCCTATTAATTGTGTAATTTTTTGGTCACCAATAAACCTAGAAGCAAAACGTCTAGCGGCTTTCATTGTAATATATCGTCTTGCGTATTCTGGGATATGTTCAAATTGTTGAATTAAAACTACATCTAGCTTAGGAGCTGACGTAAAGACATCAGTATGGTTTTCTATGTCATATAGAAATCCGTCTCTGATTGTGTAGTTGTATGACCGAGAATGGTCGTCTGCTTGAACGCAGTTTGTTGGAAGGGGAATTTTGTTATTTGTATCTAAAGACACTGTATAATTTATATGACGATTAAAGTTATGTCCTGCACCTTGTATTGACATAGATGTTTCGTCTAATATATTTTTAGCGACTGATACATCAACACTGTTAGTACCTGTTATACTGTTTACAGGAGCTTCGCCAATTACGGAAAGCATTATATTAACAGCTTGAAGTTCTGTTGTTGGTGTAATTTGTGTTGTCATGCTTTTCCTTTTTCTAAATTTAAACTAGGGGAGTCAGTCTCCCTCGTCCCCTAGTCCTTATAAGTATAAAGTAACGTAAAGATTACGCTTCTTTAATTCCTACAGCCGCTTCAGGTCTTAGAACTCCATGACCCATAGCGTATTTTGCTACCATTAGCGTACCTTGACGTCTAATGTCATATTCCATTTCAGAAGATAAGTCCATTAACTTAACAGTACCTACTGCTGAAGGGTGTGATACTAGACATACATAGTTAGCTAAGTTTACTTGTTGTGGGTTAGAGCCACCTGCTGTAGCTGAACCACCTGCAACACCAGTTGCAGACGAGTTGTCTACCGCAATGTCACCAAAGTGAGCAACAGGAACAATATCTATTCCTGCAATTCTTAGAACTTTACCTTCGGCGATTGAACCCTTACCACTAAAGTCAACATTAACTGCATTAGTAGCATTAGCTAGTTTGTAATATTCCTCTAACTTCATAAAGGCTTTTCTGCCTTCTTTAGGAACATAGTTAGCGTCAAGCTGTTTAGCCGCATTGAACAACTCATCAATCATTGCATTAGCCGCAGTTGCCGCCGTTGCTGAAGCGATTGAAGTGTTTGTTAATACAGTACCAGAAGCATATCCACTGTCGGATACGTTTGCTGAAGCCTGAGCCGCTTGACCAATAGTTTGTAAAACGTGCTTATCTTTTTGGAAAGCCAAAGCTCTACCAATTTCACCAGAGTATGCACTTCTTACGTCCCAATGGTTTTTTGCCTCTTCAATATTCGATAAGAATACAGAAGATAATAGAAGGTCATTAATTGTAATGACTTTCTCGTTGTGATTTACGTCTGAGCCAGTAATCTCGTTACCTGCTGTGTGGTAAGCCGCCGCAACTCTACCCATTACTGGGAATGTTGCACTTTTTCCGTTGCTGATAGTTCTCACCATTTCAGCACCTTCTGTAACTGAAGCTCTATCAAAAGAAGTTAATACTTCTCCTGCAAAAACTTTCAGAAACAGAGCGTCTTCACTACCACCTGCATTTACTCTACCGACTGAGACAGGACTTGCGTTTGCCATGTTTAGTCTCCTTTTTAGGTTGTTTACGCTTGTTAATAAAAGCCCTTACACTTTCAGTCACACTTACAAGATTGTCTACCGCAGTAGGTCAAGCTATGTTTCCTATGTGATTAGGCAGTTGCCCTCTATAAAGAGTGCACAACTATATTAGCAATTCCATTTTCGTAAAGCTAAAGCCTTTCTTGTAGGTCTACCTTTACTATCTTTCATTGCTCCCTTAACTCCGCTCATACGAGCACAGAAACTCTTTTTTCTCCCTGCGGCTTTAGAACCTTTTTTAGGTGTACCTGTTACAGGTGCTTTTAGGTTCATGCCCTGAGAGTTATAATACCTTCTTCCTGCGGCATTTAAGCCGCCTGAAGGGTTTTGGTATTTTTTAGCTACCATAAAAGTTTATCTTTTTTTAGCTGTCTTTGCCGCTCTTCTAAAATTAGCGGCTGTTGGTGCACCTTTAGCACCTTTCTTTCTCATTTTTTCGCCACTACCTGCCGCAATTCTTTTTCTTTTAGCATGTATGTTAGCGTATAATCCTTTTTTAGCCATAACTATTTCTTCTTCTTTGCTTTCATTATTTTCTTTTGTAAAGACATAGGTAGTTTTTTCTGACCACCTTTTAACGCTTTACTTGGTCTACCTTTTTTTGAACCATAAGTTCCTTTTCCCATTGGCATATTTATTTCTCCTTTTTCTTTTCTTCTGGTTTAGTTGATTGCTTGATAATATTATCTAGTTCATCAATAGCGTGTTTTGCATGAACAAGTTTATCAAAGTTTGTTTTTAAAGTTTTGACAAAATTATCATGGTCTGCAACACCGACACTTTTTTGTAGAAAAGTATCAATAACTGCTGTAGCTTCAGATTGTTCAGCTTCATATAATTTTCTTAATACTGTTAGCCACATATTATATATCTGAATTTGCTAGTTTAGCTTTAACTGCATTTTGATATGCAACATCTTTAGCATATCTAGGGTCAGCCATAGCTTCTGTTACTTGAGCCCAAGACTCATAACTACCTTCATTTGTAGGAGTAGCTTTACCTTGAACTAAATTTGGTTCGTTACCATTAGCCATGTCATATTTAGCTTTTAATCCTGCGACTGCAAGTTTAATAGACTCTACATCTCTACCATTAACAGTATCATTGTAGGCTTTCTTTTCACCTTCAGTCATATTTTCTGCCGCCCATGCCGCAATTTTATTATAAGACTCTTCACCACCAACAACTGCTTTAACTTCTGCACCTTGTTGTTTAGCTAATGCCGCTTGTCCATTAATGAAAGCGTCAACGTATGATTTAGGAATACCTGCTTTTTCAAGTGACTCGTAAGACTTGTCATCAAGTTGTCCTTTTTCATTATATTCTTGTTGCAATGTTTCCATATTTAAACCTGCGTCTGAAACAGCTTTCTCAGCTATTTCTAAATCACCTTCAGGTTTAGTTTCTTGTTTAGGTTCTGGTTGAGATGTTTCGTTCTCGAATGATTTATCCTGAGCTCCTAATTTACTTTCTAATTCAGAATAAGATTTTGCCATGTCTTCTACAGACTTAAATTTTTCAGGCAATCCTTCTGGTCTTGATGTTTCTTGTGATTGTTCTACTGGTTTTTCCGCAGTAGTCTCTTCACTTTTTATTGTTACTTCTTCTACCATTTTAGTTTCCCATTTCCTTCGTCATGTTATTTACTACTTGAGGAGCGACTTGCTGTGCTGTATCCATTGCTTGTTGCATTTGCTGTTGCTCCATTACTTGTTCCTGTTCAGATTGTAACTGTTCAGGAGTTTTAATTAATCCTTCTGTATCAATGCCTAACCCTGTAGCTATTCTAGTTATTAAATCATTAGGGTTAAGAGCTTGTACTACTTGTGGATTTATTTGTGCCAGTTGTCCGATTTCTGCCACAAACTCTCTTAGTTTCTGTAAATCATTACCTCTACCAAGAGCCTCAATACCTGTAATAATAGTAGGTTTAATACTATCTTTAGGTAAAGTAGGAATTTCTTTTGTTTGACTCATTCTTTTCATTAACACTCTAACAAGAGGTAATTGTAATTCTTGAGACAATAAAGAATACACACCACCCATAGACGTTTCTAATTGTTCAGCCATGTATCTAATCTCTTGTGCTGTAACTCTTTCTGCGTCTCTTTGTATTGCAGTGTGTAATAAGAAAGCGTAAGACATACGCTCTTCTAATTTTTGAATACTTCTTTCTACAACTTGTAAGTCATATTGTTTGTTTGCTTGTAGTACAGCAACATCACCTTCTGAACCTGTAATAATGTCACCATTTCTTGTTTGTGCTAAATCTCTTTTTCTAGTAACTGCATTTGGTTTAACCATAAATACAACTTTACTAGAAGCCGCCGCACTTTCTACAAGTGATTGCGATAATCCTTCTAAGCTCTTGAGGTCACCCAAGAACTCCTCTACAAAACTTCTTCCGTAATTTTCATTATCTATACGCACCATTCTTAGTGCTTGATATGGCATAGCGTCTGCCATGATTGTACCAATAGTAGAAGGTATTTTAATACCCATTACTTCTTGGCATACATAAAATTTTTTGTTATCTAATTTATAAATATGTGTATAAATATCACAGTTGTCATCATCTTTATAATCACCGTTGACTTGCATTTGTTGTTTAATTTCATCATCAAGAGCAACGTGTGCTATACTTTCTTTAATAATAATTTCTATTAATTCACCTTGTGGGTCACGTCTACATACATATTGAGATAAAGGATAAACTCTCATTGTTTTGTTTTTTGGTAAATACGTTAGTACATTACCACCCACTATTAAATGTTTTAATGCTTCAAATACACTAACTCTTAAAGCTAGTTCTTCTATCTTTTTAGAAACTTCTCTTTCAATATCTGCTAAAGATTTTTCAACTTCTGTTTTTAATTCAGTTCTTTCTTCCATTTCTTTTTTAGCGTCACCACTAACTTGTAGTCTAAAGAATGGAGAGTTTGGGGGAAGTAATAAAAGTAAAAGTTTTGAAGCTAAATTGTTGACACCCCTAGCTCCAACAGATTGAAAAGGGCTGTATAAATCTGAAGAATAATTAAAACCTTCGTCAGGAATAAGAGACGGTATTGTTAATTCACTACATTCACGAGCTCTATCCAAGAACTGTTGTCTATCCGCTTTTAACTTTTCGTATCTTTCCCTAGCGGTATTTTGTCTTGTTACTGCTTCGTTATAATAGTCCATTTATTATCCAATATTTAGACCGCTACTTGTTGTAGCAGAAGTTGTGTTTACGCCAGAAGTCTGTAACATTTCTGTACCAGATTTTTTAGCTTTCTTTTTAATTTTCTTTTTATCTGACAACTCGTCTGCTGTTTCCAAAGTTGGAACTAATTGCTCACCGATAGGTGAAGCGTTCACAACTGGGTTTGGAGCAACAGGTTGAGGAGCAGGTCTTGAACCGCCACCGCACATATTTATTCTCCTTTGTTATACTATATTTAAACCAGAGTTTGAGCCTTCAATTCCACCCTGATTGTATTCATCTTTCTTTTTTTTCTTAGGCATGTCACCACCGACATCAATGTCAGAAGGTTCAGGATTGTTAAACGGATTGTCTTTAGGGTCATAAACATTTCCTGCTACATAGTCTTGACTTTCGTCTCTTGGGGTATATGTAACTGGTTTACTTGTTCCTAAGCACATTTTCGTCTTTCCTCTCCTTTAAGGTATTTAAAAATTTGACAACATCACGTTGCCCTGCTTTGAAGTATATAGTCTTAGTATCATCTGAAAGCTCAGGTGATTTTTCAGGATATACTTTATTTAGCATTTTAATTAAGTCATCTACCGTAGTAGGTAAGACAACATCTTCTAAATTATCCATTTGTTCCTTCTAAAAAGGGTACTTTATTACCATAATGACCCACTGAGTGTACCCTTGTTATACTCAGTTGCTCTGTTTTCAAAGAAATTTGCGTGTTCAACACCATTTAATACCCAGTCTAACCAACCCAAAGGGTTACGTTTTACTCCATAATTAGGTTTTAAACTTAATTGAAGTAGTCTTCTATCTGCAATATATCTTATGTATTCTTTAACTTGGTCAGGTGTTAAGCCTTCAATGCCACCCATTTCAAAAGCTAAATCAATAAATCTATCTTCTAAATCTACCATATCTCTACATGCTTGATAAATACTTGCTTTAAATTTTTCAGTCCAAACATTAGGATTTTCTTTTATTAAAGCATGAAATAGTTTTATCATGTTTTCTACATGGTGAGTTTCATCTCTAATACTCCACGTTACTATTTGACACATGCCTTTCATTTTACCAAATCTTTGAAAGTTAAGTAGCATAACAAAAGAAGCAAACAGTTGTAAGCCTTCTCCAAATGCAGAGAAACAAGCTATCTCTCTAGCTAATCCTGATATTCCTTTACCTTTACTTTCAAATAAATAATTATGTTTGTCAGACATTTCTTTATATTCTTGAAATGCTTTGTAATCACTTTCAGGTAAACCAATAGTATCATTAAGTAATGAGTAACTGTGTGCATGGTTTGCTTCACTGGTTGCAATAGCAGACAACATCATTCTTATTTCAGGTGGTTTAAATTTTGGTATGTAATTATCAAGATACGCCTGAGCTATATCTACATCACCTTGTGTAAAAAATTTTAAAATTTGATTAATAAGATTTTTTTCTTCTTTAGTTAGTTTACTATTCCAGTCTCGTACATCTTCATGTAATGGTACTTCACTCGGTAACCAGTGCATTTTCTGTTGCATATCGTATGCTTTAAAAGCCCACTCATATTCGAATGGTTTGTAATGTACTCTTTCTTTAAATAAACTCATGTAAACAACTCAATCCCTTCTATAATAATTATTACTAATAACTCTAATGCCAAGATAGTGTGATACACTGTCCATAGCACTGTTTGTTTTTGTTTCTTTTTTTGACACTGACACTTTCGTGGCTTGTCAATATCTTTAAATAGTTCTGTATATGTCATCTATGCCTCACATGCTAAACACTCTGACTCAGGTATTATCGTTCGTTCTATTTTTAACGATACCAACTCAGCACGTTTAATTGCTTCTGACCTACAGTAGTAAAGTGTTTTTAGTTTCTTTTTCCAAGCTAACATGTGTATGTCATGTAGCTCTTTTATGTCTACATCAGCAGGAACAAAAACATTTACAGACTGAGCTTGACAAATATATTGTTGTCGGTCAGCCGCATGGTCTATTATCCATTGCTGATTTATTTCAATAGCAGTTTTAAATATTTCTTTTTCATAATCATTCAATTCATCTAAATGTAAAACTGAACCATTAGCCTGAAGTATTGACTGCCATACTTCTTCAGTATTCATTCCTTTACTTTCCAATAACTTTTCAAGGAATTTGTTTTTAACAAGAAATGAACCAGACATAGTTTTTTGCACATACGCATTGGCTCTGTATGGTTCTATTGAGGGAGAAGTTGTCCCACAAATAATTGATGAAGAAGCATTAGGTGCAATAGCTAACAAGTGTGCATGACGCATACCTGTACCTTTCATGTCAGGAGCTTCACCTCTTTCTAATGCTAAGTTCTTTGACTCTTGTACTGCTTCTTCTTTAATCTTTTTAAATATTTTTAAGTTTTGTCCTTTAGCTAAAGCAGACGCAAAGGCAATACCTTTTGATTGTAAATACGCATGAAAGCCCATAGCTCCTAAACCAATACTACGTTCTTGGTGTGCACTAAATTTAGCTTTTGCTAATTCATCTGGTGCATTGTCAATAAATGATTGTAATGTATTATCTAAGAACCTAACTAAATCAGGTATAAATTTATCATTATCTTTCCATTCATCAAACTTTTCTAAGTTCACACTAGACAAACAACACACAGCAGTACGTTGTTCATTAGTAGGTAGTGTAATCTCAGTACATAAATTAGAATGATGTACTTTTAATTGTTTATCTTTTTGTGTTTGGGGAAGAGCATTATTGATTGTGTCAATAAAGCAAAGGTAGGGTTCACCAGTAGCTACTCTGTTTTCTAAGATACGTTGCCATATCTCTTTAGCAGAAACAGTCCGTATTACTTGTTTAGTGTGTGGGTCAATTAAATTCCAACTATCATCATAGCTTGGGTCTTCAATACATTTGTCAATTAACTGCATGAAACTGTCAGGTACGTTGACACCATGATGTAGGTTAAGACATTTTCTATGTATGTCACCACCACTAGGTTTACGCATGTCTAAAAATTCCATTATCTCTGGGTGAGATAAATCCATGTATGCGGCGTAGCTTCCTCTTCTAGTTTTACCTTGAGAGAAAGCTAGTATCTCTGAGTCAACGACATGCAAAAAAGGAATAGACCCTGAGCTTTGGCTACCGCCGCTAGTGAGTGTACCGTCTGAACGAACATGTCCCCAGTACCCACCAATGCCGCCACCTACTGACGCTAACCATGCGTTCTCTGTGTAGTGTGCGGTTAAACCTGTACGACTATCTCCTACATAATTTAGAAAGCAGGAAATAGGCTGACCTCTTTTACTACCTGCATTAGTTAATACAGGTGTAGCAAACATAAACCAAAGTTTAGACGCATAGTTATAAATTCTTTCAGCCATTGCGTCATCATCTGAGAAAGCCTTAGCGGCTCTCATAAATGCGTCTTGAGGCGAACCTTCATTCGGTAAAAGGTATCTGTCTTTTAGTGTTGTCTTACCAAAATAAGTTAGTAGTTCGTCTCTTGCATAGTCCATTTATGTCTCCTTAATTAATTTAAAATTGTTTTCTCTGTCATAATATTTGTATTTGATTGTTGTAGGTTTGAATGTTTCTATGTGTTTAAAGATTGCAGTTTCATCTAACTCAGAACAAGTATAGACATCTAGTTGCAGTAACGCAGGGTTACATTCGTCCCAACAATGAAATGCTATATGTGATGTTTCAATAACAGTCACACAGGTAAGACCTCTATTACCTTCTTTATTACAGTAATAGGCAATAGGTTTACCTAGCATTTTCATTTTAATTAAGTGGACTAATTTTCTGACCCACTTCTTTATATATCTAGTATCCTTTGGGGGTGAGCTTATCTCCGCCCTTATCATTAGGTGTTTGTGCTTTGTCATCTAGTTTTAAATTAAGTTGTTTATGATTATCTTTTTCAATAATGAAATCAATATACTGCTTTGCTTTTAACAAATCATCAATGCCACCTTTGAGATTATATCTACATATATATTTAACCACATTACCCTGACAGAAATCGAGTTTATTTTTTACAATAAAATCAATAGGTTCTATCTCATGTTGGGTATAGTGTGGTGGTTCTTTTATCATATCCGCCATAGTTTAACTTTACCTGTCTTTTTGTTATAGTCTTTATGTTTTAGTATATGTGCAACCCTAGCTTGTTGTAGGGCTTCTTTAGCAGAATAACCTGCTTTGTCATAGGCAGACAGAACTTTCTTCCATAGGTCTAATAAGGGAACATTATTATCACCTAATAACTTCTGTGCTGTTTTGACACCTACGTTAGGAACGCCTGAATATCCGTCAGTGCTATCACCTGCCATAGCTTGTACCATAAACCAATAGTCTGCCTGTTTTTTGTCTATTTTCTGTACTGTTTTGCCGTCAGTAGAAATTAAAGAAGGTATTTGTTTAAGGTCTTTATCTATAGAAACAATAACTCTTTCCATATTACTAGGTTCAGTAGCCATAATGCCTAAGACATCATCAGCTTCTAGCCCTTTATATATTACAGCGTTGTGTTCTTGTAATACATAATCTCTAAGAGCATTAAGAACCATAGGCTTTCTCTTTTGTTTACGATTGTCTTTGTAAGAAGGTAGTACATCTTTACGAAAGTTATGTGTATCTGTAAGAGCTACAACATAGCTATCTGCTTCAAGGTCTGTAAGTAAATCTTCAATGGTACTATCTACCTGAGCTTTACAAATATTCTCATCACAATGTAAAGTCCACAAACCATTACCCCAGTGTGTATCTACTTCATTCATAGTAGCAATCTTATAAATAAGAATGTCACCGTCTATCAATAGTTTACGTTTCATTATAATTTAACCCTCTCTTTTACATCAAACAATTCTTTTAAAGGTATAAGTATACACTTAGAAGCAAAGTTATCTCCTATCATCTTAGTGTTATCTATATATTTAAAAGCTATTTCTTTTAGTGTTGGCACGTCAAAGAATAATTTACAATAATCTTTGCCGTCTTTGTGCAGGATATGAACCCAGTAATCTGCTTCAGTAGCATATAATCCACTTGGTTTACCTCTACACTCTATTTCGATTGCTATGTTACCTGTCTTGTACCACCAATCTCTTTCAGTCTTAACTTCTATTTTTGATTTATCTGCGTTTAATAAGTTAGCTACTCTGTCTTCACCACTCTTACCAAACTTTAAATCAATGTCCCATTTGCTAGTGTGTTTCACTCCAATTATCTCCTATCTTGTATTCCCCTGTAAGAGGAAGTCTTAATTGGAAGTGTTCGCCAGTACGTTTAATGGCTTCGACAGCTAACCGTCCAATAGTCTCAGCGTCTTTCTCAAGACACTCGACTTGTATTTCATCATGCACCCAAACCACTTGTTGTGCTTCAGGTATTTTCTTAACTACTTTATCAAACTCGACAAGCCATTGCTTACAAACAAGAGCTCCACCAGATTGAAGTAAAGTATTAAGTGCGGCATGTGCAGACCTAATTTTTATCTTACGTTTATCAAGACCTATTAAGTATCCACGTTCAGCCGCCGATTGTACTTGCGTTATTAATTTATTTAACGCAGGTAAATTATTTAAGAAGCGTTGTTTTATCTTAGACGCTTCACTGACTTTCTTGCCAGTTACTAATGCTATCTTTCTAACACCACCACCATACAAGAAACAATAGTAAAATCTTTTTGCTTGGTCTCTTGTTTCTAGTCCTGCTAGTTTTTGTGTCTCAGTGTGTATGTCACCTTCTAATACAACTTTAGAATATTCTCCGTCATCATACTTAGACATAAAATGACATAACATTCTTATCTCAAGTCCTGAAATATCAATCCCTACTAGCTTCTTACCTTTAGGCACAGTAAATAAACTTCTACAATCTTTACCATAAGGAACAGATACACTCGGTACTTGTCCTAAGTTTGGATTACTATGAGAAGCTCTAGCAGTGACGGTAGAATTTGTATTACAAGTTCCATGTATCTTTCCATTACGTTCATTCTTTAACCAAGCCTGTGCACCAGTAGCTAACTGTCCTATTCTTTTATCTAGTAAAAAATGTTCAGCAAGTAACTTTGCTTCAGGATAATCTAATTGACTTAATACTGTATCATCTAGTTTTGGTTTACCGTCAGCAGTAAACTCTTCTGGTTTCCAATTATATTTACTCTGTAATCTTTCTGCTATATGTAATCTACTAGAAGGATTAAATACAGTCACCTTATCTTTTAATTGTTTACCTGTTTTAGGTGATATTCTTTTTGTAGTAATAGGTAAAAATATTTTTTGAAACTCATCTTCTAATTCTAATCGTCTTGCATTTAATGTAGAATATAATTGTTCGGCTTTCTCTTTATCAAAAGTAAAACCATGTCTTTCTTGTTTGTATATTAATTGAGCAACATCATGTTCTAACTCCATTGCTTGTTTAGAGTAACCTCTATTCTCAATCATTTTAAATAAACTGTGAGTGACTTCTACATCTTGAACACAATAGTCTAGCATAGCAGGACTAAATGTTTTCCAATCTGTATCAAATGCTTCCTTATAATTACCCACCCTATAACCCCACGCTTTCAAGCTGTGTCTGCCAATACAATTCGCAGGGAAGTCATTTCGTTTAAAGTCACTGTCCCTTATATCTGGGAACAACAAACGAGTTGCTACGATTGTATCGAAAATTTGTGCTTTAGTTTTAAAGCCAAATAATTTCTCTAGTACAGGTATGTCAAACTTAATAATGTTATGACCTGTAATTAAATCTGCTTCACTTAAAAGTTTAATAGCTTCTTCATTAGTGGGTTTTAGAATTTCATTTGTGTCTATATTTTTTAAGACAATACAATGCACTGTAGTACAGTCATCAAGAAATCCATTTGTTTCTATGTCGAAGCAATATCGCATTATAGTTTTACCTTTTGTAATTTAATTATGTTTCTATTTGGAATTGTAGTAACGCCACCTATGTCACCAAGTGTGCCGTCATCATTAAAATTATAATCTGCCGCTAGTCTGTGACAATTATCTTTAGTTGATATTAACCAACCTGTTGTCAAACAGATTGTAGGTTTAGTTGTTTTTGCTTTTTCTGGTGTCAACCATGAGCTGTCCGTATTTATATCCAACCACCATGCCATATAAAAGTCAGCACAATTAGGTATATCAGGTAGCTCTATCTTTTTCTTTTTTTTCATTTGTCTCCTAATGTAGTGTTTTTAAATCTACAACTAATCTAAAAGCCGCCATTTCTCCTTGAGCCATAAGTGCCATAATAGCTTGTTCAACTACTATTGCAGACTCTTCTTTAGCTACTTCAATGTTAATCATTTTATCAGGGTTGTTTTTTGCGTCTGCAAGAGCACCCATAACTATTGTAGTCCATTGCAGTGCACGTCTTGGCGTATTAGAAGTCATCTTGTACTTCTTTCTTAACCTCTGATAAACAACCAGTTTCTAAGTCATAGTAAAGACTACATGCTTTACCTGTCTCTCCACTAAATCTATTTTTAAGAATATAAATATCAGCAATATTTTTTTCTGATTTTAAATCACGACTCATAGATATAACTAAATCTGATAACTGAGCTATAGCTTGGCTACCTCTTAAACTACTTAGTGTTACCTGCTTACCGTCTTCAAATCCTTTATCACCTTCAGTCGACCTTCTTAAATGTGATACTAATATTAATCCTATACCTGTCTCTTCAACTAAACTTCTTAGTTTACTTACAGTATAATCAATAAGTTTTCTTTCATCATTTGTTGTTTCATCACCAACAGAAGACAACGCCATGTGTAAATGGTCAAGTACAACAAAGTCTACACCACATGCTTTTGCTAAGTATCTAATTTTAGATATTAGATTGTCACTTGCTGTAGAGCCAAAGTGATTGTATAAATAAAAGCCGCCATTACCAACAGTAGCATTAAAGGTTTCCTGAAGTCTGGTCTCATCTATTCCCTCTCTTGTTAAGTGTAGTGGTTTCTTTAAAGCTACACCCATAATACCAAGAGCCGTTCTTTTAACGCTTTCTTCTAATGCAATGTAACCAACCTTAAAATTTTTGTTTAATAAATCTAATGCAATGTGTCTACAAAATGAACTCTTACCTACGCCTGAACCTGCGGCTACAGTAACAAGCTCACCTTTACGAAGACCATGTGTCTTTACATTCATACATTCAAACGGATAGTTTACGCTTATGTATTTGTCTTCAACTTTTACTTCTTCCCATAAGTCTGAACCTAATACAATACCGTCAGGTCTGTATGCTTTGCTTGACCAAATGCAATCAACAAGTTCTTTTACTTTACCTGTTACTAGCATTTCATTTGCGTCCTTCATAGGTAACGTACAAATCTTTGCTTTGTTAGGTGATAATAATTTAGCACACGCTAATGCACCTGCTTTACCTTGTTCATCTTGGTCGAACATAAAGACAACAGACTCAAAGCCTTCAATCCATTCAAGCTCTCGCTGTATATCTTTCTTAGCACCTTGTGCTCCTGATTTTATACTTACTACTGGAAATTTATTTTGATTTATTTTGGATACTGATAGTGCGTCTATCTCGCCTTCAGTTATAATTAACATCTTACCTTTGTCACGCCACAAATGTTGACCGAACAACCCAGACTCTTTGGCGTCACCTATCCATTGAAATGATTTATCAGGGTGTCGTAATTTTTGAGCAACTAATTGTCTATCTTTATTGTAATAGTTTGCAATCTGTACTGGCTTACCATTGTATTGTCCTGTTTGATAATTAAACTTTTGTAATGTAGTTGTGTCTAATCCTCTACTATTCAATGGTGTAATCTCACCCTGAACAAAGTCAGAGTTTGTTGGTACAAATTCATTAGTTGTCAAAGCATGTCCTCTCGTTGTTGTGCCGCATGAAAAACAATAGGCGTGTCCGTCATCATAAACAGAATTTGCGTCTGACGAACCGCAGTTTTCACAGGGCGAATGATATAAAAATTGACTTTCCATAATCTCTCTAAATTTTTTTGCTGAAATATTTGTATATAAAAACCCCACCAGTATTTCTACTGGCAGGGTACAAACAAACTATCTCAACAACTCCTCTATGTTGAAGTGTGGAGACAGGACGTCAGCCACATCTCTGTGACCCACGATAACCGCTTTCTTGTACTCCTTTTTTAAATCAGATACAAGCTCTTTTAAAGCTATGTATTGTTTTAAAGTGTAGTTACAATCAGGCTTGTTATTCGTGTCTTTCCCACCAACAAGACAAATGCCTATAGAGTTGGTGTTTGAAACTTTATCGCTATTCTCTATGTGAGCTCCTGCTATCTTTATATCTCTTCCGTCTTGTATATCACCTTCTCTGGTAATTACTTTATGAAAGCGACAGGATAACCAACCGTCTTTACGGTCTCTTGCTTTAATATCTTCTACGTCTAAATTTTCGGAAGGTTGAGTATCGGAAGCATGTACTATAATATATTTTGTTTCTTCTCTTTCATTACTCATTGTAACCATTCCTTCGGTATATGTTTATCAGCCCATTTAAAACCATACTTATCAGCCCACATGCCATAAGTAGTTTTAGACTTCTTACTTATTCTTGATTTTGAATTACTAAATATAAATCGAATGTCTTTGTCAGGGTGTTGTTCTTTAATTAGTTTCATCTTCTGTCTATCAGCAGAAGTAAACATGCCCTTAGTTTCAATATATATTTTTTGTTTAGGTAAATAGAAATCTGGCGTGTAAGTATGTGTCTTTGTAGGTTTAACATATTTTAATTTAGTTTCTTCAAACTCATACTGCACACGCAGACCCCTTAGCTCATCAGCTATCTGTTCTTCAAGACCAGACCGAAATCCATGTGCTAAACCAACTTGTTTAGAAGTCAGTTTCTTGTTTCTCAGTCTCTTCTTGTACCACATCTGCCGACTCCTCGTGTTCATAGCCGTCTTTGACATCATCAAAGCCATAGCCTTTTGCATTACCACTTCCACCTTCTACAAGTTTAGTAATTTGCACTGCTCTAAGTCTCAGTGATACACCTGCACCTGCAATGGCAGTGTAGTATTTAATTAGTTCAGCAGATACTTTCATTTCTGAACCTGACCATACGTTTACGTCAGTCATAGGTTTACCTTTGCTATCAAAGATAGCTACCTTGTTAGGTATAACCTTACCGTCCTTTGAAATAATTTGAGCTTTCGTTTTAAACTTAAAGATAACATTGCCAGTTTCCTGACCGTCATCATCTGTTTCCATTTCATAAGGTGTGTTTCCTTCTTTTACCTTCTTGCCCTTAGCCTTCTCTTTAGCAAGAGTAAGACTTTCTTTCATCTCATCATCAATGCTTTTCATCAATGACTTAGCTTCGTCAGCAGGGATAATCAAATTAGTTTTGAAATGTCCGTCACTGTCAAAGCGTGTATCAGGTGTAGTAAGCCAAGCATATTGACTAACTCCTACAGGTGATACAATCTTTACATTATTGTTCTTCGCCATTATCGTTCTCCTCTATTGGTCTTTCAATTATCCAACCTTTTTCGATTGCCGCAACTGCCGTATCTAAAGGGCATGGGTAATCAAATTGTTGGTAGTGTTTTTCATTGTCGTCCATATTGTTATCCTTTACTGTCTATTATGGGTACTTTATTGTTTAAGCGAAAAAGAAATCGCAATCTCTTAAACGCTCAATATCTAAATTACCCTTCTCAGGTACTTCAGGTAACTTTGAACGCAACGCTTCTGGTAGTTGATGAAAGACGTCATCTCTAAAATCTTTCAAGACATCATGCTTGGTAAAGATTTCTATAAATGCTTCTTTCAAACTAGCACTCAGTGTTTCTACATCAGCCGCAGTAGTTCCGAAGCTGTCATGCACATTGCAGAAGTTTTTGATACCTCTTTCGTATGCTATGTTTACAGTCTTCATCATACATGCTGAGTCTACTGAATGAACAAGGTTAGGTGCAATACCGTTAGACATTCTTAACTTGTCAGTCTTGTCTGTCTCAGTATTAATACGAGGTTTAATAACCTCTCCCATTAACATTGCTTTGACACGCTTACTTTTCATCTCAGGGTAGCTTTGATACACTGGAAAACCTATTGGTGTAATCCAATGAATAGGTAACTGCTCCTTTGATACTAGACGAGCTATGCTTTGTAAATAATCCATGCCTAGTCTAGCACTTGTAAGATTGTCACCAATGCTGTCCCAGATAACACCTGCTAAATAACTTGCAGGTCTAAACACGTCATCTATAAATGGGTGCATTTCACCTTTGTCTTTACGCTTAGTCAAATCTTCAACTACAAAGTCTGTGCATGAGTACCTTGTTGACCCATAACAGATTGTCATAATACTTCTCTTTGTTGTACTACGCTTCACTCCATAGTCTAACCATTTTTGTGCGTATGGTTTGTCTGCCTTTGCGTCCTCTTTTAGTTTCTCTGTAACAGCGTCAGCTACTAATTGATAAATGTCTTGAGGCTCATCAGCAGGTACAACATTAACTAATTTACCTGCGTGTTCATCTCTCAACATCAATGAGTATAACTGCAAACCGTTACACGAACCGTCAATAGACACTGGTATACTAGACTCAAAGCCGTAACCTTGTTCTTTAAATTGTCTCCACTCTTCACAAAATGCTAGAGCTTGAAACGGAGACGAAGCGTCTTCCCATTGTCTATTTGTAAATGGGTCAAGAGCACAATTAATAATCATGTCTTGGTTTTGTTCAACCCACTTAACTCTGTCTTGTAATGACTGCTTGTCTTTACCCCACATGTTTGCACCATGTACGGCTAACCAAAAGTCACCTTTGTTTTCTTTTGTTATTGCCTTACCATAAGAAAATTTAAGTAAAGCCTTAGCTCCACTTATGCTCTGATAGTTTAGAAAAGCAGGGACACAATAAGCACGTCCTCTGAAATCTAATTGCAATGGAAAGTAAATAGTTTTGTATGATTTAAACTTGTCTGCTTCCCACAATATTTTTGCATACAGTAAACGCTTAGAAAACATACGAGCATTTTCTGTGTGTGCAATAACAGCTTTTTTCTTCCACTCTTTTCTTGCTTCTTTGTTTGTATCTATGTCATGCGGCTTGTTAGGTATGTCATGGTTTTCATTTGGCGGCATACCACCTAAAGCTAAACCTTTGTCCCACGCTTCCTGCATAACACCAAGTATATAATGATTAACTTTAAATGCAGAGTTCTGCATAACATTAACAGCATTATAAACTTCAGGCATTTTAAAACTCTCAAGTTCAACTTTAAACTTTTTATTACGCTGTTTAACTAAGTCAAGCTCAGGTAGTTCCTTTGTCCAATAACCGCCACCACTTACACCAGACCATTGCTTAGGTGGCATAACACAGGGCAGATATTCAGGATTTAATAGTTCATTAAAACTATTCCTGTTTTGTATCCACTCTCTTGTTTTCTGTGTTTGTTTTATAATCTTAGTTTTCTTACGATTGATAGTTTCAGTTCCAATTTCAATTAGACCTGTAGCTTCAATCATCATCTCAACTAATCTAATACCAACATGTAGCTTTTGTGGTGTAGTCCATTCAGTCCACGCAACCTCACCTCGTTTAGCTGTCTCTCTTAGCTTACGTCTTTTGTAGGCATAGTTCCATGACCTCTTGTCTAAATCCATTTTAACTACTTCGTATAGTTCAGGGTTTAGATACTGAAAGTTTTTAAGTTGCTCTTCAGTTTCAATCTTACCACCCAAACTAATACAAGTAGCAGTCAATGGTTTGTACTGGGTGATTGTATTGATTATGTGTTTGGCTGTAATGAGGGCAGATATTTCAGGGTCAACTCCTGATAGGTGCATAAAAGCGACTGGCGGTTGCCCTGCGGTTTTAGATTTCTCCGCACAATCTTCAAGATAGTCTTTTATCCGTTTGGCTAAGGGTCGTATTGTATTGGCTACCATGACTTTACCGTAGCTAGTCACTGACTCTTCCTCACGCTCAACGTGAGATACTCTTCGTTTATTTGTTCTTTGCTTTCCTAACTCAGCCATGTCTTTTTCATTCTGGTTCTGGTCAGGGAAAGTAGGCATTATCTCTAATAGTTTAGTCATGTATTAACACTCCTTTAATGTTTGTGGTTAATCTACTATGGGAACTTTATTATATATTGTCTAATACAGCAACAGCACCCAACAAATTACTAGGTTTAAAATGGCTATATCTTAACGTGGTGTTATAGCTTCTATGTCCTAATAACTCTTTTATTATATGTAACTCAATCTTACCTGACTGAGCTAATCTTGACGCACAAGTATGACGCAAAGCATGGATAACAAATTGCTTGTCCTTCGTTAGTCCCATGTCTTTACGCAACTGCTTCCAAGTATTCTCAGCTTTCCAATAGTCTAAATGTTGGAAAGTTTTAGAACCTAGTTTAGTTGCACGTTCAGTTAATGGTACGCTTCTAGTGTCACCATTTTTTGTACCATACAAAGTAATATAAGTTTTACCATTTACTGATTGTATGTCCTCTTGTGTATAAGACAAAGCCTCAGACAATCTCATGCCTGTGTCCATTAGAAAAAGATAAAGGCTCAGATATTCTGAGTCCTTTAATAGCTCAATCATTTTAGCTTCTTCCTCTTTTGTTATATATCTAACTCTGCCCTTTGTTTCTTTATGCCATTCAATATGAGGCATACGCTCCATATTAAAAGTGTCATATCTTTTGTGTGCATATTTCAAAAGTTTACTTAACGCCGCTAAATACCTATTGATAGTAGCACCGCTTAGTCCTTTAGCTTTTAATGTTTCATTAACTTTTTCTACATGCTTGTCAGTTACTTTCTTTGGCTCAATGTTACCTACAATGTCAATAACAACTAGAGCTCTTTTTGACTGGCACTTTTCCCAGTTTTGCTTGTCGTATACTTGTTTAAGTTTCATAGTTAATTTACTCCTTTGTGATTAAAAAAAGACAAAGGCGTGATTGTCTGTGTTAATCTCACGCCTTCGTCCCCAGTCTCTACTTAATGTAATGTGAGCTAAAGTACGCACCCATAATAACGTACCGCTTCGTCTTGAACTTAGTGTCTATATCTAAAGCTCTACATTTGAGTAGATTGTTAAGTTGTCTATTAATCGCTGTCGAATTAACGTCAGGATTATTAGCTCTAAGAAAAGCCAATAATGGCTTCTTCTTCAATGTGTTATCCTTTACGGTTTTAAGGATAATCTGTTGAAGCTCTTTACGATTGTCACGCTTTGGCTGTTCCTTGTAGTCATACGGCAAGTCAGACAGCTTATACTTTTCGCATAGTGCTTTCCACTTGTCGTCTTGTCTATACAAGAAAGCCATAACTCCGCTTTCCCAGTCAAGATAGCGTCTTCGTATCTCTCTAAACTTTTCAAAGTCAGACTTGCTGACACTTGCGGCGGTGTAATTACATTCGCCTAAGTGCCAGTGTCCGTCTAGCTTTTTTGATATGGTCTTATCAAAGTCTAGCTCAGAGTCAGATAAAAAACGCCGTCTAGTCGAAGGCTCTTGCCAGAGTTGATAGCGTGTTTGGTGGTCATTGCTACTCATTAAAGCTGACCTGTGTAGCTATACCAACATTGGTCAGACATTGCACAAGCTACCCAAATCATAGCCCAAAGGCTAAATAAGAAAACACCTGTGCCAATAACTGCTCCAATGAACTTTATTACATCTAACATAGTTATTTGCTCCTTGTTTGTTTGTGTCGCCGTCTAGTCATTATAATGGGTACTTTATTATAAAAAAAGACGCCGTCTAGTACGAGCTCGTGCCGTTGCCACTAGGATTAAAAAACCCTCGAAGAGTGCTCGGCGGCACGTTGTGAGCTCATATTTTTTTGTTTGTCTTCTGAGCTCGTCAAGCCGTAAGTGTCCCAAGCGTTAGGCTCTGCCGATACTAAGGGCTTGTTCTCCTGCACTTGTCCGAGCTCATCAGTCAGGGCGACACCCTGAGACAAGGCGGAAAGCTCCGCCCTGTTTCGCTCTTGTTAGTCTCTAAAGCCGTTGACTTTTAGTCTCTCAGCGTAACGCTCATTC
>TARA_R100001440_G_scaffold72398_6_pt1 | contig 31158 bp, 22 predicted proteins | sample TARA_R100001440 | Tara Oceans TARA_R100001440 (sample SAMEA2622112) | marine metagenome | biome: marine biome (ENVO:00000447); feature: surface water layer (ENVO:00002042); material: "saline water (ENVO:00002010), including plankton (ENVO:xxxxxxxx)" | depth 5 m
GCGGTTTCGGTTGTAAATCCCCATAATCCGCCCATCTGATTGTCTATCGAATCAGCGCGAAGGGTCAGATCATCCAGACCAAACAGGAGACCTCGGTTCTCGATCTGGCTAGCCGTCAGGGTGGCGCGCCGGCCACCAAGGTCGTTGTAATTAACAACGTTGCCGGCGCTGACAACAAGCGCCTCACCTGCACTCAGCCTGTTGCGGTTTTCGAGCGTGCCGGTCAAATCAAAAACACCGTCCCCCTGCGAGGCGGCCAGCCCCTGATAACCCACTGACAGGCCGTTAGCGCTTACTTCCAAATCACCGCCGGTCTGGAGCTTTCCGTTCAGGGTTACGCTGCCAGGCGTGCTAATGAGCAAATCACCACTGGTGCGCCAGTCATCAAGAGTGTTGACGACAACCGGGCCGGCGCTGGCAAGTTCGATGAGAGCGGAGTCAATATCGCCTTCATAAGTGAAGGCCTGCGTTGCAATCGTGAGACTGTCGTTGGACTTGATCGAGCCGGCTGCGTTGCGCAAATCAGATGCAGTTACACTGAGCGCGTGCAGCGAAGCCGCCGTTCCACTCTGGTTGTTAAGCGTTTCGGTCTCGATCACCAGCGCTTGCCCCGCGATGATCGCCCCCTGCTGGTTATCAACGCTAACGGCACTTACATCGACATCACCCTTGCCTGTAATCTGCCCTCGATTGCGAAGAGAGTCGGTTGCCTCGAGTGCCAGCGCACCATCACTTGCAGAGCCTACCGTTGCCCCGGCCTCGTTATTAATCACGGCCGCCGCTATCGTCACTCCTGTTCCGTCTGCCACCACCTGCCCACGGTTCGTGAAGCCCGTGACAAGCGCGATATCGGTACCACCCTTACCAGACTGGAGCATATCCCCGGTGTTGTGCAGGGCATTGCCAGCGATCCGAAGCTCACCCTGCACTGATACAAGGCCGTCGTTCCTCAGATCGCCACTCAACGCAATGTCAGTGCTACCGTCATTCGACTTGTGAATTTCCCCTGTGTTGTTCAGGAATTCACTCTCAATGTGAAGATCACCTGTTGCAGACAGCACGCCCTCGTTCGCAAGTTCGCCCATCAACTCAATATCTGCAGCACGGCCTTGGGATATATTGATGTTGCCTGCATTACGCAACGCATCGGCCGCAACGCGAAGCTCGCCTTCGGTGGAGACACGACCTTCGTTGTTGAAGGTGCCCGTCAATTCGATGTCGGAGCGGCCATTACCCGTTTGATAAATGTCGCCGGTGTTGTGCAATGCACGCCCCGCGATACTCAAATCATCGGCAGCCATCTGGCCCAGGTTTGATACGTCGCGACCTGCAATCGAGAGCGAGCCACCACCGGTGTGCATACCGGTGGCATCATATCCAGCGTAGAGTTGGCCAGTGCCGGAGATTGTGACGGCATCACCTTGCACATTTGTGGTGTCGGCTGCACCCGCAGCACTTCTGAACGCGATAGTGCCGGCCGCATCAACATAAAGAGATTCGTCACTATGGGTCGGGCCATTCAGGCTTATATCCGCCGATGCAGAAGCCAACTGCATTGAGCCTGCAGAGCGCGCTTTATTTATCCGTAAACTGCCATCTGCCGAGAGTGTCAGGTCGCCTTCAAGGGACGCCAGCACGCCCTCACTGTTCACGCCCAGGCCTTTTTCGGTGCCCACCATAAAAATGCGGTTCGCATACATCCCGCCGATACCGGAGACATCAAGTGCTACCTGCGGCGCACTGCCCTCTCCTGCGATGGCCGTGGTCTCAAGCGTGTCGTAATCAATTGCATTTGTGCCGGTTATCGCATTCAAATCTGTTGCATACAGATTCGCATTGACTTCGATAGCTCTTGCCAGGAGATCAACGCGATCAGTATTCGAGGCGTTAAGCCCTTCCCCGTCGATACGAAGCAGCCCCTGACGAACCTTGATTTCTCCGAGGGAACCATCTGAGCGCAGCTCTGCCTGCCCTGTCGCGAGCGTCGCTCTGGGAATATTGATAAATCCGCATCCGTTACAGGTAATACCGTTGGGATTGGCAATAACGACGTCCGCCTGGCGTCCTGCCACCTCAGCATAACCCTGGAGACTGGAAGGCAACTGCCCGCCAACCTGATTCACGATAAGGCCCGCTCCGGCATGGCCATGAAGGTTCGGGTTGCCCTCGATAAAACCACCCAACTGCGTCTGGGTGATCTGGTTGGCATTGTTCAGAATCAACCCTTCTGCGCCTATATTGAAGGCGCCATACCGGTTCATCGAGACACCTGCTCCGCTTGGGCGCGTAATCTGAACCACAGGGACATTATTCCCGGCGCGGTCAAGTGTTGGCCGCTGGGATACAGGTGCTCCGGCGTCCACTGAAAGATCCGCAGCAACGCCATACAAAGGCGAAATTGCCAGCTGAAGTGCAAGGTAAACACTGAGGTAACGGGAATAGGATTTCACAGTTCTACTTCCTGGTATGAACAATGATTAGATGCTGTAGGAAACGCTTAAACCAACATCAGGCACGTCAGGATCGGAATGATCCGACGAGGGTGCTTCAAGCCTTTTACCAACCCGGACATCAACAAAAAGCCCGTGTCCCATAAGCCTGAAAGCGACTTCTGTGGCGCTCGCAGATCCATGCTGGAACTGACGGTCAGCCTGGTGAGGGACCCAACCTTTTAAAAAGGAGAGCCCAATATTGGTGTGAAAACCGGGCAGCCAATGGATAGCGGCATACGGACTACCCAAATCAAGCTTCAGCCAGCCACCACTATCGCCAGTCATCGTGAAATCACTGAAGCCTGTGATGAGCGACGAGCTGGCGACCAGGATTTGTTCCGAAGCCGGCAGCCGATCAGGACTGTATTGATACTGTCCCGTCAGACCTAACTGCCAGTTCCAGAAGGGTTTACTGAGCGTGCCAAAGAAACGGTACTTCCGGAATTGGGCGTCATTCGGAAAGCCTCCCTGCCGATCGTCATCCGCACCGAGAATCCGTAAACCATGCTCTCCGGCCAGGCTTGCGAAGGCTGTCATATCCTGCCCGATGAACTGTTTTATACGCAGTTCAATACGCCCGATCGACAACTGGCGGCTCGACACGTCAATTCGGGTATCTTCGATGTAATTGTTCGTTTTTTTCGCAGCAAGTCCCACAAGTCCGTCAAACTTGGTACTTTGCCCGCGGTAGAGCGTTCGGTTGGCGCTAACATCGATCACTTGGCTTTCACCGCTTACAACAAATGTGCGGTTGGTGCCCTGAATGATGTTTTCATACCTGAACTGGTTTCCACTGAGCGTGAACAGGTTGTAGCGCCACGGCACAGAGTAATCGAGACCAAAACCATAGGACTTCGAGTACGCTCTCTCGGCAAGTGATTGGTTTCCATTGATGATCAGCGCATCATTTATTCCCAGTAGATCATCTGCAAAAACATCCAGCCGGCCACGATAATCATCACCCTGCTGAACACTATCGCCGTCAACCGAAAGGCGACCACCCAGCCAATAACCGGCTTCATTCTTGACATTAACGATGGTTTGGCCGGGCTCGTCGCCGGGCAGCATGTCAATGGTTGCATTGTTGGATCGCAAGCGATTGATCTGGTCCAGCCCCTGTTCGACATCTCTCAGGTTGAGGACGTCACCGGCGTCAAGCGGGAAGGCCCATTTGATATTGCGGGGTGTGAGTGACTCCGATTCATAGCCTTGCAGTTCGCCCACCAGGATACGAACCAGAAGCTCGCCGTTCTTCAGCGATTGTTCAGGAAGGAAGGCACGTGTCGTTACAAGGCCGTGTTGAAGAAACAGGCCGTTTAACTTCTGTACAATTTCAGAAAGTTCGGCAAGCGCCAGACATTGGTCCAGAAAAGGCCTGGCTGTCTCTTCAACCTCACCGATCAGATTTTCAGGAAGATTCTGCAAACCCTGAAACGTGATAGAAATGACGTCGAAGCATGGTCCAACAGGCGCATCCCCGGAGCTCTTTTTTTGCTTGGGTGACAGTTGCTGGAAATCGTTATTCAGCTCCCGCTGAAGACGCTCACGCTGAAGCTTGTCCTGCTCTTCGCGAATCTCCAGTTGCTGCTGCCTGACCGTTTCCCCAATCTGTTCAATCGACTGGGCAAACGTTACCGGCGCATAAAGGCAAGCAAACACAATCCCGGAAACCGCAGATACCGGTGGTAAGTATTTCAAGTTCAAAATCCATTTTAGGGCGCCACCCCTGTTGTTCGGCCATCCATGTTCTATTCGCTCCCAGCGCCTGCGCTGCAGAGAATCAGGATGGTGCACGTGGAAAAACAAGCTTTTGACCTAAAAGCTCATCCACCACAGGCGCGCACTATAATGAACATTTTTTAATCTATCTATAGCCACCACTGGCAATATTTCAAATCTTTACAATTATACTTTTTCTTTAAAAACAAAAGTTTCGCGCCGATAAAAATGAATCAGGACTCATTCTTTCTGGCCGCTTTAAAGCTTGGGGGTCAGATCTATTTGCCACCCTTTCGATAAATCCCCCACCCTTTTTGCCTCTTGCCATCACAAATCGCTGACCAGGCTCTTTCCGAAAATCAACCGGACCATGATAACCAGCAATTGCTCGCGTATGATGGGCGCCTCTTACGTGGTCGAATACCGATCCTTCCCGATATCAACCAAGGAGACTTCCATGATCTGGACTGTTTATTTATCTGGCGAAATCCATACCGATTGGCGTGAACAGATTCAGGCTGGAGCTGAAGCAGCGGGATTGCCGGTGGAATTCACCGCACCGGTCACTGATCACGCAGCCAGTGACGCTGCAGGTGATGTGCTGGGCAAGCCGGATGTGCCCTTCTGGCGTGATCACCAGTCGTCAAAGGTCAACGGTATTCGCACCAAAACACTTTTGGAACAATGCGACCTGGCCGTCATCCGCTTTGGCGACAAGTACAAGCAATGGAATGCGGCCTTTGATGCGGGATTTTGTGCCGCTATGGGCACCCCCTACATTACCCTCCACAATGACGACATCATCCATCCCCTGAAAGAAGTGGATGCCTCCGCCATGGCCTGGGCCCAAACGCCGGAGCAAGTGGTTGAGGTGTTGAAGTACGTTATTACGGCGCGGTAAAATGCGAAATCGGGACGGGATGATCAGTGCTTCGAATTCATCCCGTCCCGGCTAACGTAAAAGCGTCTTGAATTGAATAAAGCAAAGGGCAGTTACGCCTGCCCTGATTTCGCTGCTGCGTAGGCCACTACGAAGGCCGCCTCCTGAAACATCTTGAGCCCGGTATCTGCAAAGTCGATAGGTAGCGGGTTAGCAGCCAGCGTCGATTTGATGAGTGCCGGCGGGTAAAGAGAAACCTTCAAGTCCTTGCCTGAAATCAGCTGAATGGCGGCCTCCAGCTTGAAGCTGATGGCACCTCCTGCAAATTTGCCTTTAGGCATCCGCTCTTTTATCGCGACCTTTTTTACGCCGTATTCCGCCATCAACGCCGCAAACGACGCCTGGAAATCCCGCAGGTCTTCACGGGTGTGGTTCTTTTTCAACGTCAGCTTGCGCACCTTGCTGTCGGGGATACTGAACTGCCCCTGATCAAGATTGAGAAAGCAGACGACAGCATCGCTACCGGTCAATTCAACACCGCAAATAACCATAAAAAGCCCTTTCTAACCGCAACACTTCTTGAACTTGAGGCCACTGCCACAGCTGCAGGGATCATTACGCGATGGCACCTTACTCTGCGTCACCGGCGCGCCCTTTTGCAAAATTGCCGTCAATTCACCGATGGATTCGACCGCCCCTTCACTCGTATCAAGCCTGATATCCGCATGCAGCTGCGCTTCGGCAACCAGCGCTTCGACTTCCTGCTTGCGCGCTTCACTGGTAACGACAAGTGCTAGCGGGTATTTCCTGCTCCCACTCTTTTTTACAGCATCGGGCTGATAGCCACCGTAGGCCGTATGATGCTGACGGGCATCCTGCCTACCTTTGAAGAAAAATTTATCTGACATGCTGAAATCCTGATGAGGAGGGTGGCCCTCTTGAGCGCAATGGTTAACTCTTCATGAGCTCAGGGCGTTGGCGACATAATACGCTGAAGCGCGGTGCATTGCCGCAAATCAGTGAACCAAGTCCACTATTGGTCAAAACAGGAAGCTGTGCCCGGGCGAGACGTGATGCCGTCACCAGACAAACCCGATTGATTCACCAACGTGATATTGGGCCGGGTTTATCTGGCACGACCTTATGGGGGGAATCGTGACTGAAGTGTCCGTAAGAAACGCGCCCTTACTTTGTGTTTTTCAGGGTTGGATAACCTTCAACATAAACCCAATCCGTTTTTTTGGCGGGTAAGTGGCAGCCGTAACAATTGTTAAAACCGTCGCCTTTCCAGGTTTTGGTCAAGCTGGTTTCCGGGCTATCCTGGTCGAAAAGTGCCCAGCCCCAACCGCCACCCCAGGCCGCGTTATCCGGGAACCGATTCTTGCTGTCTTTGATCATGACGAACCAGACACCTGTCTCGCCGGCCCAACGGGCCATGCCTGTCGTTTTCTGGCCTTTTTCTATGCCATTGACCTCTTTCACCAGAACCGTGCCATCCGGCCACTCTCCGGTTTTACGGTATGCCGTGACAGCGGCAGGATTGGCATAAACATCGTGCACGCCTGGTCCGCTGGCATTTTCATCGTCCTTTACAAACCAGCTTCCCAGATGGCTATAGTTCTGGCGGTAGCCATGAGGGCGCGAAATATTGCCCTCGTCGTCCACCAGCGTCGAAAAGGCATCGACAGTCTGCGTTAACGCATCGCCTGCATGCTGGTCAGCATTGCCAGCCAGCGGCACAATCCCGGCAAGCGTTCCTGTCAGCACGGCCGTGAGTATGGTTGTTTTCATCGAAAGAGCCTCCCTGAAATGACGATCAACAGGGTCAGGCTAATCTGCAGGAATCACGGTGTCTGTCAGACAGATGACAGATTTCATGACATCGACTCAGCGATTCAGAACAGCTGATTCCAGGTATCCAGTCGATTGATGCAGATGTGACCGCGAGTATAGTCCAATAGCCCTTCACGCCTCAGTTCATTCAGCTCTGCGCTGACGACGGGGCGGCTGGCTCCTACCATGTCTGCCAGTTCCTGTTGTGTCAGTGGCACATCCACCTCATGTCCATGCACGCATTGCCCGCCAGCCACACTGACAAGATCTTTCAGCGTGACTGCAATACGGCCGCGCACAGGTAACGTCAGCACCGCATGAAGCCGCCGCTCGGTAATCGCCTGTCGCCGCGCCAGCGTGCTGATAATGTCTGCCAGCAACGAGCCTTCAGATAGCGCGAGTGAGCGAAGGGTATCAGAGGTAAAACAGTGAATATCGGTCGGCCTTTTGGCGATGGCCGTTTGCCCGGCAAAGGTGTCACCGGTCAGCCCGGGGCCTAGGATTTCACCCGCACCGAGCACAGCCGTAATGCAGGCTTTACCACTGGTATCCAGATGTTCAAGTTTCAGATGGCCCGAGGCAATCACGAAGACATGCCCTTCGGCATCTCCCTGGCGGTAAAGGACATCGCCAGGCGCAAGTTGTTTCAAGGTAAACGACTTGAACTTATCAATATCGCGAATGCCGTTCATGGCGGTGTTCCTGATCCGACGAGCTCAAGTCGGCGATGTTGAACTGCCACGTCATCACCACCTGACCAACCAAAAGTCTCAATTTCACGAATGATAGAAGGGACTCTGTCGCAACATCAGCCTGCCCCCTTCAGCCCGCGCTTCATCCCATACATAGCGGCATCGGCACTGCGTAACAGGCACTCGGCGTCAGTGCCGTCATCGGGATAAAGCGCGGTGCCAATACTAAACACTGCCGAAAAGCTGTGCCCATTGAACTCTATAGGGGTGGCCATCACATCGCGAATTTTCTGTACTGTTGTGGCGACTGATTCCGGGTCGTTAATGCCTGTCAGCAGTATCGTAAATTCGTCGCCCCCCATCCGGGCCACGGTATCGGATGCCCGCGTGCAATGTTCAAGCCGACGCGAGACCTCACACAATATGCGATCACCTGCCTCGTGACCGCAGGTATCGTTTATCCGCTTGAAACCATTGAGATCCAGATACAGAAGCGCCACCTGCCCCTCGTCTCGCTGAGCCACACGGAGCGCTGTTTCCAACCGGTCGTAGAATAACGGGCGATTGGTTAGCCCGGTGAGCGCATCATGATGAGCAATAAACCGAAGCTCCTCTTCTGCCTTTTTACGTTCGATTACGGTTGAAATTTGGGTCGCCACAAAATCCAGCAGGTCCCGATCCTCTTCAGTGTAATGCTCAGCTGCCGACTGGCTCTCGATAACCACCGCGCCCAGGCAACGACCGCCGGACACCAGAGGCACGCCCAACCAGTTAGCCTCTTCAGGTCGTTGCACCACGGCGCCACCTTGACCGGGGCGCAACACATCACGAGTGGCCAGCAAAGACCGGCCCGATCCGATCACTTCAGCAATCGCTGTGCCTGCCTGCAGCGGCCCTTCCATCCATGCAAACACCCGGTCTTTTGGGGCGTAAGGATACGACAGCGCGTCATTGGCAAAGTCGTAGAACGTCACATAAAGATCATCTGTCGACAGCAGTTCACCGACGACCTGGTGAACTTCCTGACACAGTGACCGCAGGCTTTCAGTCACATGCGCTGCCTGAGAAATACGGTACAGAGCGTCCCGCATTTGATCCGCCTGCCGCAGCTTTGTCACATCCCGCGCCACTGCGATGCGGACTTTGTTTTCCGCTGACCAGCGGGCCGACCACAAGACATGGACGATCTTGCCTTCTTTGTGCAGATAACGGTTTTCGAAATCGATATGGGATTTACCGCTCACAACTGCCTTGGCAGCCTCCAGCGTGCGCTCCAGATCTTCTGGATAAACAAGGTCCATCAACTGGGTGCCAACCAACTCTTCCGGAGTGTAGCCCAGCATGCCCTCACACGCGTCACTGATAAAAGCGACGTTCCCGGCCTCATCCACAACGACGATAAGATCGAGAACAAGGTTCAATAGTTTGGGAAATAGTGCTTCAAGATCGACAGGCATACGTCAGTTTTACCCGTAAAGTGCTTCGGATTCGGCCTGCTTTCCTACACTGCGCAGAAGAGCCTGTATTAAAAACTTTAGCAGAAAGTCTACGCAGGAAGCCGAACAGATTTCTTTAGACATCCCGATCCATGCCTACAAGGTTAGGGTGGCAGCGAGCAAAGTCCGCCCGGAACGTTCAATACCCAGTCACGAATGGCGAGAATCGTTGGATCCAGCTGCCGGTTTTCCGGATAAACCAGATAAAACGGCTTACCTTCAAGCTCTGGCCCGAAAGGCTGTACCAGCCGCCCTTCTGCCAACTCATCCTCAATCAACTGTCGGCTCATTAACGCCACGCCCTGACCACCAATAGCAGCGGAGATGGCGTGGGTCTCATCGGAGAAGATGAGTCCGGCACTCACATCCAGCCCCGGCACCTGCGCCTGCTTTTGCCAGCCGGTCCAATCCACGGGCGACACCGACGCTACCTGGGGGCGGAAGTGAATCAGTGAGTGTTTCGGCAGGTCTGCCGCATTGTGCAGCTCCAGGTGAGGGCTGCAGGCTGGAACGAACGTGTTGTCAAACAGTTTCTCTGCCACCACCCCCGACCAGCTCCCATCGCCATAGCGAATCGCAAGATCTGCCGTCACCCCATCCAGAGCCGCCACCTCATGAGAAGCATGGAAGCGCAGGTCAATGCCCGGATGCGAGTCCCTCAACATACACACCCAGGAAAGCAACCACCGAACTGCGACTGCCGGTGTCGTGGAGAGCGTAACTGACTGGCGCGTTGGCGTGGTTTTCAAGCGATCAACAACGTTGCTGATGTTATCGAACGACATTTCCAGCACTTGTTGCAACTCTCGTCCCTGAGGCGTCAATTCAAGCTGGCGTGGTTTGCGCACAAACAGCGAAACACCCAACGCCTCTTCCAGACTCCGGATCTGGTGACTGATGGCAGTGGCGGTCACAGAAAGCTCTTGCGCAGCGTGTTTGGCGCTCTCATGGCGGGCAGCCGCTTCGAAAGCCCGCAGGGCAGACAAAGAAGGTAAGCGACGAGCACTCATAACTGAAACTGTCTCATCTATAAGTGAAAGAATTGATCATTTGCCGCTCACACAAGCGCAGCGATACGCTGAGTTTGCTGTCAATTACAGATGAATTCAACTCATAGATTAAGGAAAGATAAGATGCCTCACATCCTGCAAATCGATGCCAGCGCACGCCCGGGCTTTGCCGGTACAGATGAACACGGGTCCCACAGCCGCAAACTTACCCATCTATTCGTTAGCGAGTGGCAAAAACGGTATCCAAAAGACACCCTTACCAAGCGGGATGTGGGCTTAAATCCACCATCTTTCATTACTCGGGACTGGATTCAATCCGCATTCACATCTGCGGAAAATCAGGAACCCTGGATGACGAAGGTCCTGGCCGAAAGCGACCAATTAATTGACGAACTCATCGTCGCAGACATTCTTGTGATTGGCGCGCCGCTGTATAACTTCGGCATGCCAGCCGCGCTAAAAGCCTGGGTCGACCTGGTGGTGCGCATGGGCCGCACCGTGGACTACGACCCCACTACACCTGAGGCTCCTTTCACTCCGCTGCTTGCAGACCGGCCGCGCCACGCGATTATCCTTTCGTCCCGGGGAGGGGCTGGCTTTGGGCCAGGCCAGGCATTGGCCCACATGAATCACCTTGAACCCGGCCTGACGACTGTGCTCGAATTTATCGGCATCACCAATGTCCATCAGATTGCCGTGGAAGATCAGGAAGCAGGAGGTGAGCTACTCGCCGCATCCGTCGCGGATGCGGAACGTCAGGTGGGAGAGCTGGTGACAGCGCTACAAGCAGCCTTTCAGGTCGCGCCCGAACCCGAGATGGCGTGCTGAGATTTCGGCAAGCAACGACGTTCGCACTGTTCCACCGAAACTGGCGGCAACGCAACCGTATGTTCGTTGCCGCACAGGACTGGGCTGAAGAGCAGACAATACGAAATCGCCGGCCACCAGACCCGACGTGTTTATGCCGCTCGCGCAGCTCCGTCACCGGCCTGAACCGATTGCTCGAAACCCTTGGCCGACAACTGCCACTCTTCGCCCTCATAATAAGCTCGCACTCGCGGATTCATCACTCGAAACCAAAGTGGTGGAATGAGCGCCAGCACATACATACCGGCATATCCCGTCGGCAACTGAGGTGCACCATCGTAATGACGCAACACCTGATACCGCCGGCTCGGGAAGGCGTGGTGATCCGAATGCCGCTGCAGGTGAAACAGCCCCATATTGGTGACCAGATAGTTGCTGTTCCAGGAGTGTGCGGGCGTGGTGCGTTCGTACCGTCCGTTCGCCAGTTTGCGGCGGTGTAAACCGTAGTGCTCCACGTAGTTGATAATTTCCAGCGTGGTGAAGCTCATCCAACTAACGCCCAGATAAAAAGCCAGCCCGGCCCAACCAAACATTCCGAAGGCCGTCAACGCGAATCCAACACTCACGGCATTCCACCAGATCAGTTCATTACGCCAGTGCAAGGCCGGCAGGCCCAGACGGGACAGGCGCACGGCTTCCAGTTTCCAGGCATTGCGCACGTTGTGGAGATAAGCCCGTGGCAAAAAGTGGTAAAGGCTCTGCCCGTATCGGGACGACGAGGCATCTTCCGGCGTGGAGACCGTGACATGATGGCCTCGCACGTGTTCTACCTTGAAACCGGCGTAACAAACCGAGGCGTATAGCAAACCTCCGGCCGACCGCTCAAGTCGACTGCGGCGATGAATCAGTTCATGCCCGACATTGATCGAGAGGATGGCACTGACAATACCGCAAGAGAGGATCCAGCCGACCTGCCCTGCCAGTGAAAACTGAGCCGTATTGGCAAAAACCCAGGCGCCAAACGCAAGCACGGCGAGCTGCGCCGGGACCGCCATCAGCGTCAGGAATGCATACCAGCGCTGCCCCGACAGCAGCTTCACCTCGGATTCGGACGGGTTAGATGCATCGGTTCCGACAAGGTGATCAACAATCGGCAAAATGCCGAAAATTACAAACAGCGGCCACCAGGCACACAGGTCCCAGTGCCCTGAAGACTGCATACTCTGCCAGGCGTTGTAGGGCAGCAAAGCCACTGCAAACACCAGCAGGAACAGCGCCTTTTTCAAAGTAATCATGACTCGCGAAGGCAACCTGGAAAACATACATCACCTCTGTCAGTAAATGTCGTTTTTGACAGGCCCACTTTGAGCGAATGCGTTAGGGCCTGCAGGTTGCCAATTGACAGATTGCTGTCATTTTCAGACACTGATTCAAACAAACAAAACAATAAAGGCCCGGCGATGGACATCCCGCAAGTGCAGGCCTCAACGGCTGCGCGCTACATCCACAGCCTGTGCCAATTGCTCGCCCAAGCCGGCGACCCCGTTGATCATCTGCTCGACGGCACCGGGCTGAGCACTGAAGCACTTCAGAGCCCGGGTCGGTATGTTCATCATGATGCCCTTGACCGGTTCCTGCTGAATGTGGAGCAACAAACCCGTGAAAAACTGCCGGGTGTCCTGCTGGGCCATCATCTTAATATCAGCGCGCACGGTGCCACCGGTTATGCGGGCCTGACCACTACCAATGCAGGCAAAGCCATAGAAGTCGCCGTTCGCTACTTCCCGCTTATCACCTCACTGGTAACACTGGACCTCAATCGCACCGGGAGTTGCGCTCAACTCCAGATCATCCCGGCACCCGGCATCTCGTCACGCACTGAACAATTTATATTGCATACCTTACTGGCCAGCTTTGACGTAATGGGCCGTTTTCTGGTGGGTAATCTGAAGCTGGAAGCGGCCCTGACATGCTCTGAACAGAAAGAGCTGAGAGCGCGCCTCAGCCCGGCCATCCATGACATTGTGTTCGATCAGCCAGATGCCTGTTTTTCGATCCCCGAAACACAGCTCGAGGTGCCATTTGCGCTTGCAGACCAAAGCGCTCACGAGCGGGCCATCGAACAGTGCGAGCGAGAGCTCAAGTCGCTGAACAATCAGAGAAGTCTGGCAGGACGATTGCTCGAACTGTTAACCCAGGCCTCTGCTCCGATGCGTGATCAGGAGGCCATCGCCGCTCAGCTCGGCATGTCATCTCGCACACTGCACCGACGACTGCAAAGTGAGGGCGCCAGTTTTCGCGACCTGGTGCAAACTGCGCGCATGACGCGAGCCAAACACTATCTGATGAATGACCGGTTTAGCGTGACTGAAACGGCCTATCGGCTGGATTACCAGGATTCGGCCAATTTCACCCGGGCCTTTCGAAAAGCAACGGGGATGACGCCTTCGGAGTATCTGCGACAGATCGAGGCGAAAGCAGAGCCGCAAAGCAGCTCTGCCTCACTTCCACAGTGACGCATCAAGACGGGCTATCCCAAGATGCTTGCCAGCCCCCATCTGCATAGCGCTCTATCCCGTCGTTTGTATATCTGAACAACCACAACCACTGATTCTCAACCAGGTTCGCCACATCAGCCTGGGCCGCCATAACCCGCTCGATACTAGCGCGAGGTGCATCAATCACAACATTGAGCCTGACAGGTTCATGACGCCAACGTTGGCCGTCATGAACGGACTGGAGGGCCAGCCCGATTCGCAGATCCGGGTCATTTCCCTCTATTACACCGAGATTGCCACCAACGACCGAATGCAGCAATTTATTGCCTGCACCAAAGGTATCGGGAGCCGCTACTGAGCCCAGGTACTGCAGGTTGATCCAACTGGCGACAACCATCGGCGCGGTCATCAGCTTCGCCAGCACCTCGCCGTCGGGATCACGTGCCGCGTCATAGTCATGTAAAAACGCTCTCCCCTGCAGGTTCAAGCCTTTGGTTCGCGAGCGCTGCGCAAAGATAATTGCAGCATTATTGGCCAGCCCCCATTCCGGCCGCGGCTCGGCCCAGTTGACGGTGCGCTTCACCATTTGCTGATGCAGCACGTCATCTTCAAGACCTGCGAGATTCAATGCTCCGGCGCGTTCCCGGCGACTGAGTCTGGCCGCATCAGCAAACCCGCTTTCCAGCTTCAGAAGCTTCGCCAGGTATCCGTCGGGCACCTGCGCTCGATCCATGACCCTGACCTGATCGGTCACTGTGCAATGCTCGGCTGCGATTGCGAGTGTGAAGTCGGGAATCCGGATGCCGCGCTTGACCAGCCCGGCACGCACAACAGGATCGTTCAAGAGCCTCGCCGCGAGACCCGCATTGACGCCCCCGTTCTGACCGCCACAAGCCCCACAGGCCAAACCGGCCTGATGGGGATTATTGTCGGTGTGGCTGCCATGCCCGACGAATACGAGCAATGAGGCAAATCCTTCGGTGAGTGACATGCCCCGCAGCAACTGCTCGGCCAAATCGACTCTCTCAGCATCTGTAACCGGATCGCCTCCGTGACGATGGAACAATCGACCGGGCGCCTGATCATGCGAACCTCTACCAGACTGGTTCAGATTCAGGCTGTCCCGAACCAGTTTCCAGGCCCAGGCGAGCCCGGTCGTTTCAACCAGGGTAAAGCTCGACAGGCTGCTGTACTTCGCATTGCGGACCGCCTGGCGCGCCATTTCGCGCTGTTCCAGTTCGCGCCGATGGCTTCTATCCTGACCACGATCGCCGGTCGAATCCGCCAGACGGTAAGCGGGAGCGAGCAAGCCCGGCAATCTCGGAACATCATCCTCAGGGCCGAGTCCCTGATGCGTCACGGGCATGCCAAAGAAGCCTGCAAATCCAAGCGTCTGTGTTCCGGGGCAGGCGGATTCAAGGTGGCGGCGCATAACCTCTGACCGAACATCAATGCAGAATACGGCCTGACACTCAACACCCATATCATGGGACAAGGATTCGGCGGACTCGACAGCACGTGCAGTAAGGGTTTGTATCAGCTGACGCTGGTAGCCATGCTCGTAGGCACGGTGCCAGATCCACAATTGCCCATCGTAAGGGTTTGCCAAAGCGACGTGACACTGTCGGCGATAACGCGCCCACAGAGCCTGCCATTGATGCCGCTGCTCCGGCGAAGCCAGCTGAACAGCGATTGCCTCCCATACCAGCAGGATCGTCAGCAACTGATCACAGTAACCCGCCTTGCCGGAGCGCTCGCCTTCAAGCGCAGCCCGCCAATCCACACCTCTGCACCAGGAACTCCACCCCACCAATTCGAACAGCAGCCGTTGCGCCAGCGCCTCCAGATCGTTGGCAGCGAGGTTGAGTGTTGCCAGCGCCCATCGGGATGCCGCCATCGCCTCGGTGCTCAGACCCTTGATGATTGAACGCGCACCTATAAGCCCGGCCCTGCGATCAAGAGAGAGATCGTGAGTTGCCTGCTCCAACCAGCTTTCAAACAGACTCCCTGACGCCATATCCGCCAACCATCGAGACTGGCGCGAATCAAAGTACAACCCGCAGGCCCGGGCAACTTGCTGCCGCACCTCATCTATCGGCTTGTTAGAATGAGTCACCGCCTGATCAAGCATTGAGGGCGCACCAATGACTGCGCTCGACTCACCGGAACCAAGCACAGCGAGCAGTTGTGCAAGATCGACCCGCACTTCGCTGCCGGCCATGACCGTATGAACGTCTGCTTCGCTTATACGACCACTGCGCCATGCTTCGAGATAAAAGGCAGGCGACATCAGCATCGACGTTTTGGCCTTTGCACCCGGAATACTCACAGCGCGTTCCGCTGGCAAATGCCGCAACCCCCACCAGGGATTGACCGCGATCCAGCGGTCCAGCGGCCAGCTTGGAGGAACCACAGCCAGTGCATCAGACAAGGCTTTTTCTAGATCAGCAGTCAAAGCCGGCTTGCCGGAGCGGGAGACAGTAATAGCACTCATGATGTTTCTCCTAATGTCGACATGCCATCATCAGAACGCTGCCTGTTCGGCTTCAGCTGCCGCAGGGCGTTCGAAAATTTTGTAGTCAGGGAATCAAACGGAAGCCCCAGGTAGAAGCCATGGCTGACATGCAGGCGCATCGCCCTCAACCAGCGTCCACGGGGTTTGAAAAGCAACATCAGAGACAAAAGCACTAGCGTGCCCACTACCGTCATACCAATCACCACGCCGGTGAACGGCAGCACAAATCCCTCAGGCGATCTGACCACCGGGCCCAGCAATCCGTGCAATACCCCGTATAGCGGAACCAGCGCAAGCGCCAGACTGCTCAGCAGCAGCTTATGTTGGATTTTGAGTCCAGCCGGCAGGCCAACCACCGCCCCCGAAACAGCCAGTACCAGGATGGCACCCAACACCGGATTGCTCTCCACCAGAGTCGGGTTGAGCAAGAGCAATAACAACGCCGCTCCACCAACACCAGAACCCCAGAGTAACCGACTACCGGGCGCCGCACGTGCAAACGGCGGAACCCTTGATGCTGCCACGGTGCGCCCAGATGCCAGGAACGAGTGCGCTTTGTAGAGTGAATGGGCAAGCAGGTGAAGGAAGGCAAGTGTGTAGGCCCCCATGCCGATCTCGAACAGCATGAACCCCATTTGGGCCGACGTAGACCAGGCAAGCGCATGTTTAACCGATGCCTGGCTCATCATGGTCAGCACACCCACAGTGGCAGTGAACCCGCCGACAGCCAGCAGTATCAGATGGCCCGCCGAGAAGCTGTCCAGCACAGGAAACAACCGCAACCACAGAAAGCCACCCAGATTGATCACGCCCGCATGCAAGAGCGCGGACACGGGTGTCGGCGCTTCCATCACCCGAAGCAGCCACCCGTGGAAAGGCACCTGGGCGCACTTGAGCAACGCCGCGATAGCGAACAATACTGATGACGCTTCCAACGCAGAGGAGCCATGTGACGTGCTCACCGCCGCGACGCGCATTTCTGATAGCTCAAAGGTTCCGTACTGCACATAAAGCAGCGATACACCGGCGATCACACAGGCGTCTCCGACGCGACTGAAGACAAATTTTTGGAACGCTGCGCGGCGGGCATCAGGTCTCTCTGGATAAAGCGTCAGTAGTTGATGCAAGGCAAGGCTGACACTGATCCACGCTCCAGCCAGCACCATCAGGTTGTTGGTGAAGACCAGTAGCAACACACTTGCCAGCGTGGTGAGAAACCAGGGCAGGAATCGTGCACGCATGGGGTCACCACGAAGGTAGCTTTCGGCATAGCGAAGAATAACCCAGCCAATAAACGCCACCATCAGCGCCATCCAGACCGCCAGGCCATCCGGCTGAAGACCCAGACGCTGCCCCAACTCAGGCAAGCCCGTATCGATAACCCAGGCATCGATAATTAGCAGCAAGCCAATTGTCAGTGTAGCCAGCATGGTGCCAGCCAAAAGTTGGCCTGCCATGCGCCAGCAGCAGCCTGCGCTCAGCGGCCCCTTGGCCCAACTACTGAATATAGCCAGCACCAGCAACGAAATCGGTAGCATGAGCCAAGCTAGGAGAGCCGGCACAGAAAAAGCAGTCGCAAAAGTGTTCATAAATGCCTCCATCAAAGTCAGCCCTACTTTGATGGGAATGCATCAATATAAAAAATAGTTTATAAAGATTGAATCGTTCTCTTTTAAAGAACATTAAAATGAAGCTGAATTACCATCACCTGTTTTATTTCTGGTCTGTCGCGAAATCAGGTCACCTCACCCGCTCTGCAGAGTCACTCCATGTGTCTCAGTCTGCGCTATCGGCGCAGATACGAAAGCTGGAGGAAAGCCTCGGTTATGCGCTGTTCATCCGAGAAGGGCGCAGCCTCAAACTGTCCGAAGCGGGCCGGGTAGCCTTCGGGTATGCAGATGATATTTTCGGCCTGGGTGATGAACTTACGGCGTGGTTCAGCTCTGGCATACAAACCAATCGCGAGAGCCTTAAAATAGGCGCGGTCGCAACCCTCTCAAGAAATTTCCAGGAAGGCTTCCTGAAACCATTGCTCGGCCGGGAAGATCTCGAGCTGAGCATCCAGAGCAGTACACTGGAAGATCTGCTGAGGCGTCTGTCTGCGCACCGGCTTGATCTGGTATTGTCCAATCAGCCGGTTCAAGGAGATGAGGAGAATCCGTGGCGGTCACGCAGAATTGCGCGGCAGTCGGTAAGCATCATTGGCCCACCGGGAGCAGTTGAGGCCAAAACCTTTCCGGGTTTACTGATCGAGCGCAGCCTGATCGTTCCCGGCCAGGAAAACAGTATTCGTCATGCATTCGACCAGCTCTGCGACTACCACAAGCTCAGGCCTCGGATCGTCGCCGAGGTTGATGACATGGCCATGATGCGACTGTTGGCCAGAGACACACCATACTTTGCGATATTGCCACCCGTCGTTGTGCGCGACGAGCTTCAGAATGGAGTCCTGTGCGACTATGGTGCCCTGCCCGGTGTTTACGAAGAGTTCTACGCAGTCAGCATCCGTCGCCAATTCGAGCCGCCACTTGTCTCACAGCTACTCTCACAACCCTCTGAAGAATTGCTAACACGCTAGAAAAAACTGAGACACTTCAATTTACGAACAACGAAGCGCTCGCCGTTATCATTTCAACAGGAACCTGACATTCATGCCTGATATTGCCCCGACATCCCGAGCGCCTTCGGTCGCACTGACATTGCTCGGTCTGATGCTCGTTGCACTGAACCTGCGACCCGCGTTAACCAGCGTTTCGCCAGTGCTCTCCCAAATCGGCGACAGCCTGTCACTGTCATCCTCCGGGCAAGGTATTCTGACGACCTTGCCCGTGCTGTTTCTGGGGCTGCTTGCACCCGTAGCGCCTTTGGCGGCAAGACGTCTTGGCGTGGACAGAACCGTACTGGCGGCCGTGATCGTGCTTGCGCTGGCCTTGCTTGTGCGCCCGTATGCCGGCATCACAGGTTTGTTCATCGGCACGGTTATCGCCGGTGGCTGTATCGGCGTGATGGGGGTCTTGCTGCCGGGTATCGTCAAACGCGATTTCTCCCGCTCGGCCAGCCTGCTAACCGGTGTTTACACCGCCGTACTCTGCCTGGGGGCCTCCGCCGCTGCAGGCGCGACCGAGCCCATGCGCATCGCCTTTGGCAATGACTGGCAGGCCGCATTGGCGATATGGATGGTGCCGGCGGTGATCGCCGCAGTCATCTGGTGGTGTCAACTCAATGGCAAGCACGTGCCCAAAACCCACATTAAACCCGAACGGTCACTGTTCCGCGATCGCCTGGCCTGGCAGGTCACGCTCTATATGGGGTTACAGTCATCCCTCGCCTACTCGGTTTTTGGCTGGCTGCCGACAATTTTACAGGACCGAGGATTGTCACCCGTCGACGCCGGACTGGGGCTTTCCGTATCCATACTGACCCAGATTTCAACCGCCATTGCTTTCCCCTGGATCAGCAGCCACATGCGCGATCAACGTGCGATGTTGGCGCTTGCCGTTATATTGACCGTCAGCGGTATAGCCGGCTGTATTTATGCCCCCATCAGCGGCGTGTGGTTCTGGGCCGTTATATTGGGGCTCGGCCAGGGAGGTACTTTCAGCATGGCGCTTACATTACTGGCAGTCAGGGCCCGCGATGCCGATATGGCCGCACGTTTATCTGGCATGGCGCAGGGCATTGGTTACACCATGGCCGCAATCGGCCCACTGGTGCTGGGCTTGCTGCACGATGCATTCGACGACTGGCAAGTTGCCGGCATATTTTTGGGGGCTATTGGCATAGCGGCACTGGGGTTTGGAGTAGCTGCCGGGCGGGATCGGTATGTTGGGGAGTCGGCGGAGAGCTGCTAGTTACGTTGGCTGCAGAGCTGGAAGGCCCCCGCAAAATAGGGGCCTGACGAATCCTGATAGAGAAAAGATCCCACTAAACGGTGACGGCATGGACTTCAGGTAAGCATAGATACCTTCAGCCACATGCCCATGGCGTTCATTTTTGCTTTCGAAACCTCAGACTCAATGCGAGCAGCGGGAGAAGCAATACGAACCAATCCATTCCACCAATCCCACCTTTCCTTCCTGAGCGGTTGCTTGCTGTATCGGAAAGAACCGCCGCTTCCAGAACCGCAATTTCAGCTTCAGCTGAGTCGAGTAATGCCTCGAGCTCATCCATAAGTCTGCTTTGTTCCTGAAACAGACCAATATCCAATTGCGACTTGGTGAGCACATCGGAGTCAGCAATTGCAGCCGCCACATGAACCAGCCGACGGCGTAGCTCAGTGGTTCCAAGACCCACTTGACCATCCGCAAATTCTGCCCCGGCCCCCAAGGCAACGCCGCTGCCAGTAGTGCCACCAAGCACAACACTGTCTATCTGCAAGAACTGCCGGACTGGCGCGCAAAAAGTACTCTCGGTAGGTTGCCCTTCTGGAATGGTACCAATAATGGGATTAGGGCTAACAGAAGGATCCGAACAATCGTAATCGGGAGCAGTCCCATCACTTAATACCGTATAGCTATTAACGCTTTGCTGATTGATATAGAAAGCATTTAATCCGCCATTCGCAGATTGATTAGCCTCCATTCGCCACGACTGACCGACTTCACCGTCAAAGTACCCATTGGGCAATACTTTACGCACGGTTGCACCAGCAGCAGCCGAAGTGTCATACCAGCGAATACGCAAATTATTTTCTTTGAGCTTCAGCGCTCCCGAAGAGAAAACTTCACCGCTAACACAATCAGTGCCTACACAAAGATTGCCTTGCACAATCAGGTCATCGGTTTTCACCTGATCGGCGAAAGAAGGCAGTGATACCAAGGTACATAGCGCAAACACGCCAAATTGAAAAATTCTCATTAGCTGGATTCCTGGCTAAACGACTGAAATCAATTGGCTTGAATCGCAACCGCCTCAAGGCGTGTTACCAAATCCGATAGCCGAGTTTCCAGCCCGGACAGGCGAGCATCTAGCGCCGCAACATCATCCGAAACAGACGCTGTGGCAGTCGTTTTGAACGCATTGAACTGCGCCAGACTCACTGCATCAGTATCATCGACCCCATCAGCTACGTGCGTCACCCTGCGCTCGCTGCCTAAATCACCTACTGAAACCGCTTCGGTAACGATTGCAGCACCGGCCCCTAAAGCAACATCCCCATCGGCAGATATCACCAGAGCGTCAAGGTTGTGGGTCAGGCTTTTGATGAAGAAAGATGTAGATGCTGCGGAACCACCGTCGGTAATACCAACGCTCCAGTCTTCATTTGGGAAGCTGCCAGCATTACTGGTGTCTTGGAATTCGATTTGAGGTGTCGATGATTGAAGACGCAGCGTGTCAAATTCAAATTCGATATCCGCAACGCAACCCTCGCCCGCACAGAGGCTCGCCTGCACGATCAGGTCGTCCGCAATCGTTTCATCTGCAGTTGTAATAACGGGAAAAGACAGTAAGACGGCTGAGGCAAAAAAACAACACTTTTGCATTTAATTATCCCTTATCCATTTAATGAAAGCTGTACCCGGTGCCGTCCGACTCAATAATAATGAGCTTTTCCGCGCTTTAAACTGGAACGAGTATGCAGCCCACTTATATCAGGAAGCTAATAAATACTTGTTATTTTGCGTGTCGAAATATATCCAAGACCACAAACAGTAAATGAGTTTGCATATATTGGCTGGGGAGCCATTTCAGGGCACGGCAGCTCTTTAAGTTTTCACTCAGGTCAGCAATTGGGTGCTGGCAGCAGAGCCCGATATGCCGAAAAAACAGAACAGAATCGGTATGGGGAGGGGAGATAAGTCGCGGTTTTACTTACGTCATTCATCATCCCCCGAACGCTTGGCCGGGGGATGACGAGCAAGTATCAATCGAAGTGGTTAGCGGAGATACCGCGAGAAGAACCATACTGTTGCCAAACAGCCATAGCCTCGCCATTAGCACCAACAGCCAATCTCGGATTCTCGCCTGATTCGCTGTCCGATTGAATCAGGATATCAGAGCCCCAGCTTGCGCTGGCGGAAGCATAGCGATTTGCGTGAATGGTAGTGTTACCCGAACCATCTTCCTCACTCCACACTGCTAACGCGTTACCATTCGCATCCATGGCTACTTGCGGAAGAAAGGCATCAACACTGCTGGTTTCAATTTCAACGGCACCACTCCAACTGTCATCAGCGATGGTATAACGTTTCGCGAAAACGCTCACGACCGTTGGAGCATTCGCCTGGAACCATACCACCAGGGCATTCCCACTGGGATCAATAGCCACATCCGGGTTGTCGGCAAAAAAATCAGCCTCATCTAGCAAGATCTCGCCGCTCCACATTTCCTTCGCTGCGGAGTAACGATTGGCATAAACGCGATTCACAGAGTTGAATCTCTGCCCCCACACCACCAAAACGTTTCCGTTTGCATCGATGGCCGCTTGCCCCTCGTAGACAAACGTACTTAGGTTTTCGAGCGACACGGGCGTTCCCCAGCTCTTAGTAGCTCCCGTATAACGGTTCGCATAGAGATCACCACTCTCACTCCACACAGCGACAGCATCGCCATTCGCAGCAACAGCCAAATCCGACGGATCATCATCATTTACGTTTACGTTGGTATTTGAGACTAACGAGGGGGTGCCCCATGAGTCATCGATATCAATGTAACGACTCGCGTATAGACCTTTGTATGTGCCGTTACTCTGCACCCACATCACCACGGCGTTATCGTCTGCATCAAAAGCGACTGTCGGCCTGGTCGCATATTCATCACTGTGCTCGATTAAGGTTGCACCACCCCAAGTGTCATCTGCAGCAGAGTAACGATTTGAGTAGATACTGTTCGCTGTACCGTCACTTTGTGCCCACACAACCAGGGCGTTGCCAGTGCCATCGAAGGCTACTTGTGGAACACCGGCGATTTCGGTTGAGTTTTCGAGCAGAGATGCCCCATCCCAAGTGCTGCTGGCGGCAGAGTAGCGACTGAAGTAAATACTAGAGGACTGAACCCACACAACGAGAGCATTACCGGCGGCATCAACAGCTACCTGTTGTGCGTCAAAGGAGCTGGCTCCATTTGCAATTGAAACCGAGGTACCCCACTGCCCATCTTCCGTAGTAAACGACCACTTGTAATCAGCACCCATGGCGTTGCCTAGCAAGTCTGCAATAGACGCAGATGCCGTAGCGGTTACGGTACTGAGCAACGGCAGTTTCGCATTCGGCGTGAAGGTTGCGATGTTGTTGAGACCATCAAAGCTGACATTACCCTCGATCGCGCCCTGGGCTGCGGCCAGCGTAAGGCTGCTATCGGTGACACTCGTACCCAGGATATCGCCGTCGAAACTGACACTGACGGTGGTTGTTCGATCAACGTTCCTGGCGCCATCGGCTGGAGTGGTCCCAATGATGCTGGCCGTTGACGTAACCGCGCTGGCACTGTCGCTCCCACCGTCATTACAACCCGTTAGAAAAGCAGAAAATGCCACAACGGTGGCGCCGTAAAGCAGGTTGACTCTCATTTTTTGTGACTTCCTTTGTACAGCCAATGGGAAACAGAAGCTGAACAATACAACCCGTCACATTTGCAGACTACTAGCAAAGCTATGCAATATTGTCATCAATTGTAAAATGCTGAGCATAAAGGAAAAATCGATAAAACGGGGCATGCCAGTCATGCCCTTGGCAGTTTCAACGGTAGCGTCCAGGCAAGATCATCGGATGCGCTCTCAAGCCGCAGACTCGTGACCCACCGCCCAATTTCTACTGATCCTCTCCCGCTTTTTCGTTAATTACTGTCTGTTTTTCGACCAGGCATTTACACTCGCCGCCTCACATCTATAGATCCATCATCAAAGGGACGGGATATGGAACGGGTATACAAGGCTGTGGCGCGAGCCATGACGAGAAAAACAGGCATTGTGCTGATAATCAGCCTGGGGAGCACAGAGGCAGCGGCAGAAAACTGCTCGGCGATGCCGGAGGATGGGCAACGCTATACCATCGTCAATTACAGCTCAGGCATGGCGCTCGATGTAGAAGCACAGTCCGCTTTACCCGGAGCGAATGTCCTGAGCTGGAGCAGCAAAGGATCTGCAAATCAGCAGTTCGACCTGCATAAAACCGGCGAGGGTTACTGGACTATCCGGGCGGCTCACAGCGGGCTCAATCTGGATGTTCTGAACTTTTCTCAAGCAAACGGCGCCAATATTATTCAGTGGGAGCCAACGGGGACGCCCAACCAGCAATGGCTTTTGAAAAAATCGTCGCTGGGAGCATTCAATCTGGTCGCACGCCACAGCGGCAAGTCGCTGACCGTTGCCAGCGGCGAGCAAGGTGCCAATATTTACCAGAATACGGACCGGGCAAATAAGTCCCAGCGATGGTATTTCAATCCGGTCAATGCCAGGTGCGGGGAAACGTCCGATGTGAACGGATTTGCCGCGATGAAAGGCAAAGACGGTTTGAATACAACAACGGGTGGAGGCAATGCCAACCCGATCCTTGCCAACAGCTGCGATCAGTTGATCAGCGCGGTATCCTCAGATGAGAAGGCTGTTGTGCTGGTACCGGAAAACACCACTCTTGATTGTCACACACCCCGTCGCCCCCAGGCCGCCTGCGCAATTCAATGCCCGGCCTACGCCGATAATCCAGACAAGATTTTCTATCGCATTCCGGTCGGCAATCAGCGCTGTTCAGAACTGGGTGCAGCCAACGACAAGCTGACGTACCGCAGCCGCAATGATCGTCGTATTCACGTGGGATCCAACACGTCCATCGTCGGCCTTGGTGCAGGCTCAGGCATTAGCGGCGCGTCGCTGATTCTGGACAACGCGCAAAACATCGTCATCCGCAACCTGACCATTGAAGATGTGAATCCCGCCCTCGTCGAAGCAGGTGACGGCATATCGCTGGCCAATGGCAGCCACGTGTGGCTGGATCACCTGCGTTTCCGGAAAATAAGTGACGGCCATGTGGATATGAAGAATAGTCAGAACATCACACTCAGCTGGAATCACTTCGACGGATTCAACCCGGCCGTATGCGGAAGCCAGCACCATTACACCAATCTCGTGCAACAGACCCAGGTCACATTCCATCACAACTTCTGGGACAAGGTCTCAGGCCGAAACCCGAAACTGATCGACTATCGAACCCGTGCGCATATCTTCAATAATTACTGGCGTAACGTGACCTACTTTGCTGTCAGTGCCGATGAAGGTGCACAAGGCAAGCTTGAAGCCAACTACTTTGAGAACAGTGCCAAGCCACACTGGAACAACGGCTCCGGATACCTTGATGCGGATATTGCAGGTAACCGCTACACCGGCATATCCGCGACCGATTCCTATAAGGATACCGGCGTGTGGTGGGTGCTCTCGGACACGCCGATGTACCGCTATACACTTGATAGCGTAGACAGCTTGCCGGCTCGCCTGAAGGCTCAAAGCGGACCACAGTAGCCCGCATTATCCACCAGGCAATTTGACTGAGGCTTCAGTGAATATTATCTCCGCCTCTGGTTTAACGCCGGAGGCGGTCACGATGACATACGTTCGATTGACTGGAGGGTGTCGAGCGATTAAAGCAGCAATGGGCTTGCGCCTTACAGCCTACTGAACAGCGTAAGCCGACTCGGATATGTTGTACTTGCTCAGGAGCGCCTGACGGTGATCGCGCGTTTGTTCTAATGCTGACTGGAAGCGCTGGATCAAGGCGTCGGGGGTCTCTTTATGAAAAGCGATGAAGTTTCCTTCTGAACTGACCCTTGCCACCACGTGAAAGTCACCGGTTGAGTATTGCTCCCTTTCAACAACCTGCTGAAACCCTGAGAGCGACATCAATATCAAATCCACGCGCTTCCGAGAGAGCATTTCCAGCAACTGCTTTCTTGTCGTCACCGAACTGATATGCGCCTCGGGATGTTTTGATGCCAACAATTCGAGGTGGGTGACATCATTTATTACCACGGCCACATCCAAATCAGAGGCATCGGCCAGTGATGTGATCGGTCTGTCAAAACCATGCCGCGCGATGAGCACGTGATGGGCAACAAAAATCGGCCCGATCCATTTGAACAGTGATTCCCGCTCCGGCGTGCGAGACATGGTGAAAAGCACGGACCCCGGTTTCTGGAGCACCTCACGATAGCCCCTCGCCCAAGGCACTATGTTGATACGCTGCTCTGCCACGCCCATCTGCTTCCACATCAGACGCAGGCTATCCACCGTCAGCCCCGTCACTTCCCCGTTATCGAGATAGTTTGCCGGCGCATAATCTTCAGCATAATAAGTCAGACTTTCCGGCGTCCAGGCGTTAACAGGCTCCTCGCCTCGGGAGTCAACAGCTCCGGCCATGGTTAACGCCATCACGGAAACAAGCAGTACAGGCAAAGACGGCAGTGTCATAACGCGACCACATCATGTTTACGGAAACTACGTATAAGGGCAGTTTAGCAGTTAGCATCTTAACTGCTAATTACGCCCCGACAACCGCAACAGATCTGCTTTCGTTGCGCTCTACCGTTGACCACGCACGCCTGAACTACAACTCCTCCAGTCTGGGCGGTTGGCCAACTTTTACTTCGGTGAGGTTCTCCTGTGTTAAGCCTCGGTATAGCGCGAACATCATCGCAAACACCAATATAAACATCGGCAAGCCAACTACCGTGATGACCTGCTGTAGCGCAGTGAGCCCCGCGTCACCTGCAAGCACGATAAGCATGGCCGCCAGCACGCCTTCCGAAACGCCCCAGAATACCCGCTGATGCCAGGGGCCCGGATCAGCGGTGCCCGTGCACAACATATCGACCACAAGTGAGGCGGAGTCCGAGGACGTTGCGAAGAAAATTGCCACGATCACCACCGCCAGTCCCTTGATCAGGGTGGCCGCCGGGAAGTGATCAAAAAACGCGAACATGGCCAGCGGAATGCTCTCTTCCACCGCCGCTGACAATGCCCCCGCCTGCGCGCCAAGAGCAGCGCGGGCATCCGCTCCGATACCGTCAATTTCCATTGCTGACCAGCCGTAGATAGCGAACCAGACGAGCGTAAAAATAGACGGGGCAAACAGAACCCCGAGTACGAATTCGCGAATGGTGCGACCCCGTGAAATTCGTGCCACAAATATCCCGACGAACGGAGACCAGGTCACGGTCCAGGCCCAGTAGAACACCGTCCAGTTACCCTGCCAGCCCCAGCCGCCCTGCTCGTGCGTATACTCCGCCAGCGCATCGTTCCAGAACGCCAACGGCAATATATTGGAAATATAAAGCCCGAAGGTCTCAACAATAGCGCGCAACAGGAAGACGGTTGATCCCGCTATCAACACGAAGAGCATGAGCCCGACCGCCATGGCAATGTTGATGTTGGATAGCAGCTTCACGCCCTTATCGAGCCCCGCCACGATAGAGCACACAGCGACAGTCGTGAGTGCCGTAATAATGAGCACCTTGGTTGTGACCGTCTCCGGCACACCGAACAACTCGGAAAGCCCGGCATTGATCTGCTGAGTCCCCAGCCCGACGGACACGGCAACACCAAACAATGTGCCGAGCACAGCAAAAATATCGAGTGTTTTGCCGACAGGGCCGTAAATCCGGTCGCCGATCAGCGAATAGAAGACCGAGCTGAAACGCATCGGCAGGTTATAGCGATAGATAAAGTATGCGAACGCCAGCCCCGGTAACGTAAAGATCGCCCAGGTATGAAGCCCCAGATGATAAATCGCGAATCCCATGGCATCGTCAGCCGCTTCCACGGTGAACGCCGCGACATCGGGCCGCGGTGGCGTGGAGAAGTGCGAAATAGGTTCGGCCACGCCCCAGAACATCAGCACGGTGCCAATGCCGCCTGCAAACAGCATGGTGAACCAGGACGCATTGCCATAGTCCGGCTTAGCATCGTTACCGCCAAGACGGATTGCACCGTAACGACTGAACGCCACCCAGAGCAAAAACACCACCCAACTGGTTACGCCGAAGATGAAAAACCAGCCCAGGTTGGTGACGATCCATGCTCGCCCGGCTCCGAAGGCTTCGCCTATTGCTTCAGGTGCCAGCAATAGCGCCGCCAGAAAGATGACCATAATGCCGGCGGAAACGAAAAATATGGTCGGGTCTGTCCTCAAGCCAAGCCTTTGCGCGAGCTTTTCCATTAGCGGTCTCCTTTTGATTAATTGAAAGGTAGGCCGCTTCTACGGAACTGGGCAAATTACACTCTGCAAGTCACAACATAACGCCCTGAAATTGTTACCAAATAGCAGGGAAATAAATTTCAGGATCAACACCTGACAGCTTCCAGCAAGCTACTGTCAAAGCCCTCTTTCACCAACAAAACCGAGGGCAACAAAAAAATTTGGACAAATGACCAAAACAAGTGATCTACTCTTGTCATGCGCGTCGAAACTTCAAGACTGAATCCGGCGCGTGCCTGTCCTTATCCAACAACAAAAGAGGGAGAGGTCATGACCTTTGACTACGTAATTGTGGGCGGTGGCTCCGCTGGGGCTGTTCTGGCATCCCGACTAAGCGAAGATGCGGATGTGACGGTTTGCCTGCTCGAAGCGGGCAGCAACAAAGACCATATGCTGATCCGGACGCCGGCCGGCGTGGTGGCGATGATGCCTGGCCATGGCAAGATCAATAACTGGGCATTCAATACCGAGCCTCAGCCGGGGCTGGGCGGTCGCATCGGTTATCAACCCCGTGGCAGAGGCCTTGGGGGGTCGAGCCTGATAAACGCCATGCTCTATGTGCGCGGCCATCGGGAAGATTACGATGACTGGGTTAGGCAGGGCTGCACCGGTTGGGGCTGGGATGATGTCCTGCCTTACTTCCGCAAGGCTGAAAACAACGAGCATGGCGAAAACGCATTCCATGGCGCTGACGGCCCCCTTCATGTCAGTGATCAGAACTCTCCCCGTCCCATATCACGTGCATTTGTTGAGGCTGCCAAACAATGCGGCCATGCCGCTACCGATGACTTCAACGATGGCGACAACGAAGGTGTCGGGCTCTACCAGGTCACCCAGTTCCACAGCCGCGAACGCGAAGGTCAGCGCTGCTCTACCGCTGCCGCATACCTGCATCCAATCAGGGACTCGCGCCCCAACCTAACGATCCTCACAGATGCCCATGCAACCCGCATAACTTTTGAGGGCAAACGGGCAACAGGTGTGGCGTATCGCCAGAAAGGTCAGGATGGACAGGTAACGGCTAAACGTGAGGTTCTGCTGGCTGCCGGCGCATTTGGCTCGCCCCAGTTGCTTCAGCTATCCGGTGTGGGGCGCCCGGAAGACATCAAGCCGCATGGTATTGAACTGCACCATGAGCTCCCCGGCGTCGGCCAGAACCTGCAGGATCACCTGGACTTTATTCTGGCCTATAAGACCCGCGACACCGACAACTTCGGTTTCGGTGGGCAAGCCGTCGGCAACATGATCAGGGCATTGAAGGAATGGCGGCGAGATGGCTCCGGCATGCTGTCGTCACCCTTTGCCGAGGGTGCGGCCTTCCTGAAATCAGATCCGTCACTGGACCGCCCGGATTTGCAGCTCCACTTTGTTGTGTCGATCGTTGATGACCATGCCCGAAAACTGCATTGGGGTTATGGCTTCAGTTGTCATGTCTGCAACCTGCACCCCAAATCAAGGGGGCGGGTATTCCTGCATAGCAGTGATCCAACAGCAGCTCCGGCGATTGATCCGCAGTTCCTGGCTGAACGCAGTGACCTGGAGGTCACCATCAAGGGCGCGAAGCTAACCCGCGAGATCCTGGAAGCCCCTGCCATGGAGCCGTTCCGGTACAAGGAGCTATTCGGTATTCATGGTGATTTGAGCGACAGCGAATGGGAGCAGCACATCCGGTCCCGAGCGGACACCATCTATCACCCCATCGGCACCTGCAAAATGGGCACTGACGAGATGGCGGTTGTGGATCCCGAGTTGAAAGTCCATGGGCTTGAAGGGCTACGCGTCGTTGATGCCTCCGTCATGCCGACCTTGGTAAGCGGTAATACCAACGCCCCCACAATCATGATTGCCGAGCGGATAGCGGATCTGATTCGCGGCCGTCTGGCACCTTAACGCTTTAGACCGGAGCTAAAACATGACCAGTCAGAAACAAGAAGAAGCCCTGACGGATCGCAACGCCCCAAACGAAAACCCGTTCCCCGCTGTCGAACAGGCGGTCGCTTCGCTGGTGTCGGCCCGTGATACCTGGGCCCGCACCTCCATAGCCGAAAGCATCAGCATTCTGGAGGATATTCGCACTGCGCTTGACGGTGTAGCGCCGGCATGGGTCGACTCGGCAGCCAAAGCCAAGCAGCTTCCGACCGATTCACCACTGGTCGGTGAAGAATGGACGTCCGGGCCCTATGCTCTCATGGGCGCGTGCAACGGCCTGATTGAAACGCTTTCAGGTATGCCAGGTAAAACCTTTCTGGATCAGATACCGCTGCGTAGTCTGCCAAATGGCCAGACCGCTGCACGAGTGACACCGCATTCCGTTTGGGATCAACTGCTGCTCTCCGGAGTGACGGCCGAGGTCTGGATGAAACCCGGTATCGATGCCAGCAATCTCGCCAACCACACCGCCCAAAGCTACGACCAACCAGCAGAGCAACGGACCGGGCGTGTAGCGCTGGTGCTGGGGGCCGGGAATATTGCCGCCATCGCACCGCTGGATGCATTCCAGAAGCTCTTTGTTGAACACCAGGTCGTGGTATTGAAGATGAACCCGGTCAACGATTACCTGACGCCCCATCTTGAGCAGGCATTGCGCCCACTGATAGAGCGGGACGCCCTGCGCATTGTTACCGGGGGTGGAGACGTCGGTGCCTGGCTTACCAATCACCCGAGCGTGGAAGAAATCCATATCACCGGAGCGGAATCGACTCACGACGCCATCGTCTGGGGCACCGGCGCAGAGGGCCAGGCCAACCGCGAGGCCGGCACCCCGAAAATCGACAAGCGCATCACGTCCGAACTTGGCGCCGTCTGCCCGACAATTGTTGTGCCGGGCCCCTGGTCGCCCGCCGACGTGCAGTTCCAGGCCGAGCATATTGCCACCCAAAAGCTGCACAATTCGGGTTTCAATTGTGTCGCCTGCCAGGCCCTGATCATGCCCGATGGCTGGGACCAGTCCGCGTCACTACTGGGTGCGGTTCAGCGCATCATCGGACAGTCCTCGCGCCCGGCCTATTACCCGGGAGCCGAAGATCGGCTTGAG
>TARA_R100001440_G_scaffold14959_1_pt1 | contig 31105 bp, 28 predicted proteins | sample TARA_R100001440 | Tara Oceans TARA_R100001440 (sample SAMEA2622112) | marine metagenome | biome: marine biome (ENVO:00000447); feature: surface water layer (ENVO:00002042); material: "saline water (ENVO:00002010), including plankton (ENVO:xxxxxxxx)" | depth 5 m
TGTGCCTCTTTTTAGGAATGTCCGCAGTAACGGGGTAGAACCCGTGGCTTTCTGTGATCATCCAACCCGTCATGCAAAATTATCACGCGATCTTGCTTCCACCATGACGCCTTTAACACGGAGACTTGCCCAACCATGCGCCATTTTATGGCACTCTCAATACTGCTTATCCTCTCGGGATGCGCGTCAACTGGCAACGTACCGCTAGCGGGAACCGATTTTACTCTGGATAGCTGCCCGCCTTTTCTGAACTGCGTGTCGAGTTCATCCACCGTTGGCCTTTACGCTATAGAACCTATTCGATTGGCGGAGCCTTTAGAATCTTCATGGGCGATTATCAAAGCTGAAGCTTTGCAACTACCTGGAGCGTCGATTAACGACGCCCGCTTCGGTTATGCGGACATCACCTGCTACAGCGATTTGTTTGGCTTCCCGGATTATCTTGAGGTTCTGGTCGATTCGGACATGCAGCGCTTGAACGTCCGATCGCAATCGCCCTTCGGATTATACGATATGGGCGTGAATCGGCGCAGGGTCGAATTGCTGCGGAGTCAACTTGTGGAGCGCGGTATTGGCGTGGATTGATACCTGCAATGCGTGCCAAGCCAACGTGGATTTCGGGTTCTAGACCGTCACGACGAACAGCTGTAATGCGACGATCCACCAAGTTCAAAAAACGCCGATGGCTTCAGCCTGTAGAACTTCTCTTCTATGTCCTTCGATTGCTCGGCATATGGCTGCGTCATGACGTTCTGCAGTTCTCGCAGCAAGGTGTAATCCCCGGCTGCCGCTTGCTTATAAGCAGGTACAACGAGCCACTCCCTCAAGCTGTACTTTGGGTTAACGCGCTTCATCTGACTGGAAAGCTCTTCGCGCGGGATCGTTCGAGTGAGTGATTGCCATTTTGTGAGCCACGTTGACCAGCGCTTTTCTATCGCTTCGGGGTCTGCAACATAAGTTGAGCCCTTGTAGAAGCTTTTCTTGAGTGGGCCAATGTCGTCAGGCACCAGCGAGAGTTCCCGGAAGAAAATGGTGTAATCAACGGGCGTCTGCATCATCAGCGTTGCCAGCTCACGAAACAGGTCTGCGTCAAACGCATCAAGCCCCAATTTGGCAGCCCACATCGTCTCCAGTTGCGCTTGCATCAGCTTCGGGAATTCACTTTGAATCTCGTCTAGCTGGTGCAGACTCTCCTGATGCGTTGCCAATAGCGGCCGCAACGCTGAACAAAACGAATGAAAGTTGCGTTCTGCCGCCATGGGTTGGTTGAGAAACGAGAAATGACGCCCCCCACCCGTCCAGGGTTGGAACTGCGGATCAAACACGTCGCAGAATCCAAAGGGGCCATAGTCGAGCGTGAAGCCGCCGGCCGCACAGTTGTCGCTGTTGAAGTTGCCCTGGCAGTAGCCGACACGGATCCAGTTCGCCACAAGCGACGTCAATCGACTGCGGAAAGCACGTGCAAGCAACACCACTTTTTCAGTGGTGGGCAGCTTCCGGTCGATAACGTCATGGTACTCACGGTCAATCAGGTGCAAGACGATTTTCTCGAGCTCATCCATCGCCTGCGGGTGTTCATCATTGCGGGCACGACGACTAAAGAGCTCGAGCTGCCCGACCCGGAGGAACGACGGTGCAACACGCGTTGAGATTGCAACTGGCTCGGATATGAGCACGTCCGGATCTATTGAGCGTGAGCCCTCCGAGTACCAGGGGCGCCTGACTTTCTCGGTTGTAGACACGTACAGACTCAGAGACCGTGAGGTTGGCACACCCAGAGCGTGCATGTGCTCCTGTGCCAGAAACTCCCGCACACTGGAGCGCAAAACCGCCCGGCCGTCCGCGCCTCGGCAGTAAGGTGTGCGCCCTCCTCCTTTTAGTTGCATTTCCCAGCGCTGATCGTTGATGACGCCCTCAAATACCGATATGGCGCGACCATCGCCGTATCCGTTGCCGGTCTGGAACGGGCATTGCCGGATGTATTCGGTGCCGTAGATCGACAGTGCGTAGCCACACGCCCACCCGGTTTCCCGCATCGGCTCCGGAACACCCGATAAGTCGCCGGAGAACATACGCACGAAGTCGCCCGACTGCGCCATGCTGTCGGCGAATCCCAGTTCGCGAAAAAGCTCTTTGCCGTGCGCGACGTATCCGGGGTTTTCGATGGGCGTAGGACTGACCGGAACATAATGGCCCGAGAAGACCTGTCGCGGCGCGTGATCGGCTCCGTTTGTATTCCCCTCAGGGTCGCAGTTGAGCGTGTCGACGAGCGAATAGTCTGCCAATGTTGCGAGGTCGTCTAGCGTCGTGACAATAGCGTGCGCGCTCCTGGGCGGTTGCTCAAGCATAAGGACTCCACATCTGAAATCTGGATACCGCCATCGCCTTCTCAACCCGCTATTTCGTCGGCGAGCATCTCAGCGGTGATGGCCGATAGTGTCCAGCCAAGGTGTCCGTGACCGGTATTGTAAAACACAGTGGGCAACCGTCCGCCACCGACTCTTGGCATCATGTTCGGTAACATCGGGCGCAGGCCCGCCCAAGGCACGACGCGGCGAGTGCTGACGCCAGGGAAGCATTCTTCGACCCAACGGGTCAGCGGTTGAATACGATCATCCCGGATGTTTCTGTTGTAGCCGTTAAACTCTGCTGTTCCGGCGATGCGGAAGCGATCATCGCCGAGGCGGCTGGTGACCAGTTTGGTTTCGTCATCCAGAAGACTGACGGTTGGTGCCGCTTTCCGGGAGGCTTCATCGTCCAGCCCGACAGTGATGGAATAACCTTTTACCGGATAAATATTAACCCGATCGCCCAGTTTTGCAGCCAGTGCCCGACTGCCAACGCCTGCGCACATCACCACGCCATCAAAGGTTTCGCGATGCTGCTGTTCACCGTCATGAGCCGTTACCCAGGCGTTTTTTGGGTCTGCACTCAGCTCCGTTACCGTGTGGCCATAGTTGGTTTTCACGCCCTGGCGCACGATGGCATCGGCCAGGCCGTTGGTGAATTTATGAATATCACCGGTGGAATCGCTCTCGGTGAAAAAGCCACCGTAGTAGGTTCCCGCGAGTGTGGGTTCAATCGCGCTCATCTCGTCAGGCGTCACCGCGCGACGTTCAAGACCTCCCGCCGCCAGTAGCTTGGACACGTGGGCGGCGTGATCAAATCCTGCTTTGTCGCGGTAGATGTGGAGAATGCCCTGCTTCTTCAGGTCAAAATCGATGCCTTCTTCCTGAGCCCATTCAAATAAATATTGACGGGCTGCGATGGCCATTCGGGCAGTTTCGGTGGTGTTTTTTTCGTAGTGGGGTATCGCTGCAATAAACTCTGCGAACCAGCTCAGCTTGTGCCAGGAAGGCTTGGGGTTGACCAGAAGTGGCGCATCACTGCGCAACATCCACTTCATCCCTTTTTTTATGGTTTGCCAGTTGTTCCAGACTTCGGCATTCGAAGCTGAAAGCTGACCTCCATTGGCAAAAGAGGTTTCCATTGCCGCATAACGATGTTTTTCGTAAACGGTGACATCCAGGCCGCGCTTGGCCAGAGTGTAAGCGGTGGTAATACCCGTAATACCACCGCCAATAACTGCAATGCGTCTCATAAACTCTCCTAACGGCGCCCCAAGGTTTCCTTTCCACACGGTATGGTAGAAAGCACCCCTTCCGTCACTTGTACCTGAGAGATTCACGCGCCGCTTCCGCAGAGTTGGCCGCTTGCTCCTTCGGTGTGCCGACTGACGCAGTCGTCGGCAGCTCTTCGGAAAGTCATCGTGTTAGCGGTCCGTTTGCCTGAGAGTTTCCGGGGCAGTTGCTCCTTCGGCGCTGAGCACTAATCGTGCGCTCAGTCTCTCCCGCTAACACATCTGTTCTGCAATTAGTTTCAACCTGTTCGGAAACATAACAAATAAAGGCAGCTCGATGAACTCCGCTATCTCTATTTATACTGTTTTCCTATTTCTTCCATCATAGTTGATTATGCGAAGCGTTATCGCTTTGTCGTGCTGGCCAAAACTGCCGATTTCATTACGTCGCTGACGGGGTGATCCCCAGCTTTTCGTTAACCGCATCGCGAATCTCCCGGTACCGGTCAGGATTATTGGCCAATATGTCGAGATCATCCTCGGGAAAAATCTCTTTTTTCTTTTTCTGGGCGGCTTCTTTAGTAAAAATTGCCGGCATCAATTGCTCCACGCAACGCAACATCACTTCGGGCGAAACCGATGCGCCGGGCGATGCGCCGAGCAATGTCCCGTAAGTCTTGTCTTCGGACACAATGATCTCTGTACCCATCTGCAAATCGCCGTCTTTAATGATCTGTACCCGTTGACCGGCTTGAACCGGTTCCCAGTCAAACCGTTCGCTCAAGCCCGGAGCAAAGCTTTCTAGTTCCTCGAACATGCTCTTCTTGCCTTTAAAGGTCTCTGAAACCAGATACTTAACAAGAGGAAAGTGCTCGAGGGTGACATTCAGCAAGCCTGAGATATCATGCAGGCGCATTGAGCTGAGGTAATCAAAAAAGCCACGCCCTTTCTCAAGAACAGGGTTAAATGACGCGAACGGTCCGAAAAGCAGGTAGCGCTGACCGTCCACTACACGCAAATCGAGATGAGGTACGGACATGGGAGGCGCGCCGACTTTCGCCTTGCCATAGGTTTTGGCCCGGTAATGCTCGGCCTGTTCGTCACTGATTGGCGCTTGTAAAAATCGCCCGCCCACCGGAAAGCCGGTATATCGTTGCCGAAATGGCAAGTGGCTTTTTTTAAGGATCGGGAATGCACCGCCACCGGCACCGACAAACAGCACGTCGGCCTTGTATTTAATAGGCTCTCCCCTGCCTTCAGTCTCAATAATCCATTGTCCGGATGGACTCTTGTGCACGCGCTTGACGTGGGTGCCGTATTCTATTTTTACCCTCAGGTCATTCACTGCGTGGGCAGCCATTTGCTCCGTTAAAGCGCCAAAGTTTACGTCTGTCCCGGTTTCAATAACGGTAGCTGCCATTTTTTCATGGCGTGGGCGCCCTTCCATTGTGTAGGGAATCCAGTCTTTTATTTCGTCGAAGTCTTCCGAAAAACGCATGTGTTCGAAAAAATGATGCGCCGACATTTCCTTGAATCGCAATCGCAGCTCTTCAATCGCCGTTTCGGAAACGATGGTGCAGTGTTTGGTTTGGTTGATAAACGTTTTAGGGTCTTTGATGGCGCCCTGCTCGATCAAGTGAGCCCAGAATTGCTTTGCAATATTGAACTGAGCATGAATCTTCAGCGCCTTTTCAACTGAAATAACTTCTTCATCCACCGGGGTATAATTAAGCTCACAGTTCGCTTCATGTCCCGTGCCAGCGTTGTTAAATGCCCACGAGTTTCCTGCACCAGGGCCGTCCAGCCTTTCTAGAATGGTGATTTCCAAATCGGGTGCAAACTCCTTTGCCAGCGTGGCAAACGTAGTTCCCATAATTCCCGCGCCGATAATGATTACATTCATGAGCTATACCTGTCGGTCGAACGATTTATGACATCTGTGAACATAGTTTTGAATTACCCCCGCTGAGCTTAAAGCCATCACGGAAAACCTGTTTTGAGGTTTCGCCTAACCTGCGAAAACAGGAAACACCTGAACCCGCCTTCGAATACGTGCGCTTTCAATATCGCATTTTAGCCATTCGGTTTGCTGGCCAGTTCTTTCAACGCGTCCATTGCCTCATCGGCGCGATCGTCCGGCACAAACATGTGGTCGTGGTAGAAACCCGCGATGACGTTGGTGGTGATCCCGCGCTCTGCAAGCAAGCTGGTAACAACGGATGTGAGTCCCAGCGCTTCAAGGCTGGAGTGACCTTCAAGGGTGATTCGGCGGAAGACTCTGTAATAGTCCAAACCCTCTGATTCGGCTTGTTCGCGAGGAATGACCAGCGTCAGGCCTTCGAGCTCGGCAATGCTGACAATAGGTTTGAGTTTTTCCAGTTCGCCGTATCGGGCGTTGGCCACTGTGCAGTAGACATAGGAATTGGAGTCGAGTCTTGGCGAGAGCTGCTTGATCAAATCCTGGAGAAACTGTGTTCGCTTCATCGTTTTGTGTCCTTCCTATGGCCGAATGTCGTGGGCGAGTTTTGGCTAGGTACAGAATATCATCCTAACCGATTGATTCGCCTCAATAGCAATTTAGCATTTTATCGGGATCTCTGATTAGTCAGGATTATACGGTTAAGGCTTTGGATTGGGTGTCTTTGGCCATCCCCAATGCTGTTCAGCGGTAAAGGTAGCCTGATTGGCCCAAATGCACGCCTCCAGATGGTTCTGCAGACATTGGACAAAAAACAGACACTGCTATGCTGAGATCATATTCTGCAGAGCCTGAATTATGGTGTCATCGCATCGCATACCTGCCAAGTGGCAGGAACAAACCTCGGCAATTGTCAGCGGCTTCCTGGGTGAATGGCTGCACCAACGCCAAAACCCCATGGCATTCTCCATGGACTTGCGTTTTCAGGATGAGGTTCTGGATATCGCAAACCCATCGCTCGATGCTGCCCGCCCAACGCTCGTTGTTCTGGTGCATGGCCTGACGGAGCTCGAGACCGTTTTCGACTATCCCGAACGCCCAGGTGAGAATTATGCCACGGAACTGGCCGTGCAACTGGATGCCACGCCACTGAGCCTGCGCTACAACAGCGGACGTTCTATCAGCTCGAACGGCGCCGCGTTTGATCAACTGTTGGCTGAGCTTGTTGCACACTGGCCGGTGCCGGTGGAGCGGTTGATCCTTATTGGCCATAGCATGGGCGGGTTAGTGACGAGAAGCGCGTGTTATCAGGCAAGCAGGCAACCTTCCCCCTCCCCGTGGCTTTGCAAACTGGAGAGCTGTGTCTATATCGGCTCACCTCACGAAGGTTCATGGCTTGCGAGAGCCGCCCATAAAAGCGCGGATGTTCTGGGAAAAGCCCCTCGTGACTATGTGCGGGCGATAGCTGATTTTCTGAATGTGCGAAGCCCCGGCATTCATGATCTGACAGAGGGCAATATTCACCCCGACCACGAGGCGTTGCAGCAACCGCCCCTTGTGGAAGGCGTGCGCCATTACGCTGTAGCCGGGCTTTTGGCGTCTCAGTCCAGCCATCCGGTGAGCCGCTTGTTTGGTGACGCACTTGTGCAGGAATCAAGTGCAACAGGGTCCCATCAGACTGAGTGGAAACTTACTGCAACCGCAGTATTTCCCCGAATCGATCATATCCGGCTAAGCCACCATCCGTTGGTGTACCGGCAACTAAGGGAGTGGTTGGTATGAATAAACCGCAAACCCAGGATAACCGCCAATGGTGGTTGGGCTTTTTTGATTTCGCCTGTGAAGGTACCGCAGTTGTGGCGACTCGGCTTGAGCAGGTTCACTTGTCGATTGCAGACGAAACCTTTGATGTACTCGCCCGGGTACCGGTTACGAACACCATAAGCGAGCCTGTTCGGGAGCTTCATCATGGTATCTCGAGACTATCCTACCGAACAGTCGCTTCCGCGGCGCGTTTGCTCAATCGGGTTGGTCAACACGCACGATAAGATCGGGCAGATCCGATGCTCTTTGGGGTGCATTTGTTTCTATTTGTAATCAGGCCAGCTATATTGAGGGTGATGGTTGGGATGCACTAACCCGTTCTATTCGTCCGGCGAGGCATGCTTGCAATCGCACAGATTTGTGTCTCGCCCCGGTCACTCGTTGTCTACACACGACACTGACGAAATGCTCAGTTCACCTCGCGCGTCCCAATGTCGGCGCAGCTTTTTCTGCGTCAACCAGCAAGGAGAACATCGAATGTCGACAGTATCAAAAGCAGAATCAATCGCCGATGTGTCAGGCTGGCTCGATCCAGATATGGATTCGGTAAAAGGAACCGAGACCCCCAAGGATCCAAACAAAGGGTACATCGCCCTGCTTGGCTGGAGCGTCAACGCAATCAAGGCGGCTCAAAAGTTTGATCGCCGCTACATTGTCGTTGCTCCGGATTGGGCTGCGGATTTCTGTACCGCAAATAAAATACCTTTTATCCAGTGGGATTTTGTTCGCCTGAACGATCGGTCTCTGGAGATTGCCCAAAAACTGAAAGCGGAAGGCGTCGATGTTGCCATTCCGCTGTTTGAAGAAACGGTTGAGTGGTCCGGCGCGATCAACTCGGTACTCCTGGACAGCCCCCGTATGTACGGGCAGTCAATTCTCTTCCGCGACAAAGCGTTGATGAAGCGTCGTGCCCAGCTGGGTGGCATCCGTGTCGGGATCTTCGAGGAAGCGCACGAGAAGGAAGATATCGTGCGCTTCATGAAGCGCGTTAACCAGACGCTGCTCAAACTCGATGGTGATCCGGACGACCCGATTCACGTCAAAGCCTTCGATAAGGCTGGCTGTCTTGGACACCGGATGATCCGCAAGGTTGAGGAAATTGACGCCATCCCGCAGGAGGACTATCCGCTGTTGATGGAAAGTCATCTGGACGGCTGGGAATTCGCGGTTGAGGCCTGGATCCACGATGGCGAGATCAAGTTCCTCAATATTTCCGAGTATGTGACTCTGGGGTATTCGGTTTTCGTACCCGCAACAGCGCAGCTCGAAAGCTGGCGAAACGCGATCACCAAACAGATCGAGAAACTGATCAAAACGTTCGAGATCAAATTTGGTCTGATCCACCCCGAGTATTTCGTGACGGCAGACGGCGAAATGTACTTTGGTGAGGTTGCCTACCGTCCGCCCGGATTCAAGGCTTTCGAATTGATCGAGCGGGCATACGGGTTCAATGCTTATCAGGCATCAATGTTGGTGTTTGACCCTAAAAGCACGAAGGAGGAAGTCGACAGTTTCTTCCCTCGCGAAGTGGTCGACGCGAAAGGCTATGCAGGTTGTTTCGGTGTTTACCCACGCCGTCGTGTGGTCAGCAAACTGGAGATGCCCAAAGAAACAACGGAGCATCCCTATTTCGAGTCACACGAACTGGTCGCGCCGGCGGAAGAAACAGTGCCTGATAGGTCAGCCTTCGGCACGCACTGGGGGCTGGTATTCTTCTTTGGCGACGATCCCATCAAAATGCGGGATCTATTGAAAGCTCAGGAAGATCTGGACTTCTACGTCTAGGCCGCCTGATTAGAGAAGAGCAATTGCAATAGAGGTGACGTCCATGATTCTGGCCATCCAGCGCCGGAATCATGGGCGGTCTTTCCCCCTTATTCTTTCGGCGTAAGCCCGTCTGCAAGCGTTTTACGATAGGCGCCAAAAGCCGGAACAAGCGATATCACACACGCCATCAGCTATGCGCCCGTTAGAAAGCTGTAACGACTGGTTGTTTCCATACATGAAGCGGAAGAAAAAATCAGCGCGAGTGCCGACCACCCGATAGCCTCTGTGCGCGTCTCCAAGTGAAACCGGGATAGCCCAATCGACCGCAGGATCCGACTCAATACGCTGGTATGCCCGCGATAATATTCGGGCGGCGCTTTCACCGTTACCGGATCAGGCCGCGCGCGAAAAAATGCTGGCGTTGTTTGATCGCTTGTAGTCCAGACTACTCGAGGTATCCGCCGGCAGCCTGAATTATCGTCAGGGAATCCCGTTGCGTCACCCAAACTGCAATGGCCGTTTTACTTTGCCCCGCATCCGGGATTTCAGGCAGAGATAAGGACCAGTCTTTTGTGCCGGCCACGGACACCATCTTTAGTACTACAAAATCGTGTGACAACTGCTTGCCCCGGTTTTCGCCGGCCTTCACTTCTGTAGTCAGGCCCATACCAAGCAGCGCAACGTGTAATTGTCCGGCATTCTCGCCATTAAAATCGGCCTCAAGTTGTCTGTCGTCGCCAAGGCGCGCTTTTAGCTGACCGACGTTCTGTTTGTCATCGTTCCATGTCCGCTTGCCCCGAAACCAGTCACGCCATTCCTGACTGTTGATGACGATGCCAGGTGTATAGGATTGGCTGACGTGCCCTTCCCGAACGTATTCCCGTTGGCGCTCGGTGTATTCCGGCTTGGCGAAGGGATCCTCCCAGCCGATGTAATCCCAGTAGTCCACGTGAAATGCCATTGGAATGAATCCAGAGAAAAGCGCGGGATTAGTTTTGAGTGAAGACAGCCATTTATCAGCAGGAGGGCAACTGCTGCAGCCCTCAGATGTAAACAGTTCGACCACGTCTGTTTTGGTGGAACCACTTTGCCATTCTTGCGCTGTTACAAACGATGGCAGGAGACATATCAATAGGATGGAAAGCCGGAGCATAGAGGCCTCGCTTTTGTAATCTGTCAGGGAGCCGCAAATGGGCTCTCCCTGTGTTGTTACATTTACAGACTACGCAGAGGCCTTGGCCGAAGTGTCACATTTCAATCACTTTATCGTTACAAAACGGGTCGCCGGACCCACTCGGGCCGCTTTATTATTCCTTACTGGCCCTTTCTGCCGCTTTCCGGTTATCAATGTCTTCCTCTCGGTTTACATGGCGGAATGATGAAGCCGACGAAAAATTGGTCGCGTTCAGCTTCTCGACGTTTTTGCGCAGCTTGTGACGGTGCCAGTATGAGGACAGGCGTTTGGTATTCCACGAGGCAGGTATTAACGCATAGCGCCCATTGTCTCGCTTGAGATCAAAGCTGCGCTCAGCGCCAATCGGCATATCCTCCGGGCCATATATCCCGATAAGACGAAGTGTCAGGCGGGTGAATTCAAGATCCCCCTGAGGCACCGTGCCACGCATCCAGATACCTTCATCCCGGGCAAGGCGCTGTATCAATTCACTGAATGTGCCGATATGGAAAAAATCCCCCGGCTTGATCGGTCCCTGACGGGTATTGTCGCTGACGTTCGATGGCTTTGTGGTCTTCGGTGAAGGACCCTCACCCTGCTCTTCGTCGCCCTCTTCATACTCTTGCTCGAAATCGGTGACATCCATGGTGATGGTGCCCTCCGATGTTTCCAGTTCGGCGATGATGTACTCGATAAAAAGCGATTCCGCACTCATGTTGCTGATAAGGCACAGAGCGTCGATATCCTTGTTTCGACCCCGGTTGATAATCAGGCGCGGACGGCGTTGCCGACGAAATCCCAGATACAGTAATTGGGCGTAAACCAGCCAGATAACCAGCGAACCAAGACTGGCGATTACTGAAAGCACTTCCTTGTTCGCAACTATCCAGTTGTACATAGCGGTGGGAGCCCCCTGCTCCGTTAACTTTATGTGCCGATTAATTCAGGCTCTCGAAAAAACGCATGCGGGCCCAACTGATAATTAAAGTCACGCACGCCTCGTGCGGTCGACAGTGGGCCCGGATCTGTATAAACGGGGCAGGCTTACCCGCCGAACGGATAGGTCAGGTACCTCTGAATTTCAGAGGTGGGACACCCTGGTTGGCGAGTTCGGGGAAATCATCGTGCATGGACAGCGCATCACAGTTTTTCCTGGCGCCCAGAAACTCCGGCCGTTCGTGTTTTGCGCCGTATGGCTGCTCGAGCTTGTTATCGACGCTGTTGTAGACGAAGAACAGATTTGATCGCGGCCATGGTGACATGTTCTTGTTGGAGGCGTGCAGGGTGTTGCACTCAAACAGCAGAAGCGACCCGGCAGGGCCCTTTGGCGCCTCGATCCCACCCCGATCTGCCAGCCACGCCAGCGCATCCCGATCCGGCGTACCAAGACGCTGGGCTTTAAGTGAATCTTTCCAGTTGAGGTCCGGTGTTTCGCCGACGCAGGGTACGTAATAATGGTGCGATCCGGGGATCAGCATCAGGGGCCCATTGAACTCATTGTTGTCCGTAAGCATCAGCGAAGCACTGACCGCGCGCATACGCGGCATGCCATCCTCGGCGTGCCAGGTCTCGAAATCGGAGTGCCAATCAAACCCACTGCCCTCAAAACCGAACTTGTCGTTGATACGGGATTGATGGATATAAACCTCGCTACCCAAAAGCTGGCGCACCATACCCAATATGCGGGGATCACGTGTCAACCGGCTGAAGTGGTCCGATATCTCATGCATGGCAAAAACCGATCGTATTTCGCCGGTGTTCGGGTCATTGATAATCTGATCCGATTTATTCAGCTTTTCGTCTTTCGCCATTTCCTTGAGTTCTTCAAAGAACGGCATCATCCGTTCCTGGTTGAAAAAGCCTTCGAACCAGAGAAAACCATCGCGCTCGTAACGGGACAAGGCGACTTCATCGAGAGGCCCTTCCCACCGATGCTGGTTACGTGAATGAACCACCGGATCAGACCGCAGGAACGGATCCATCGGCTTTTTGAGTCGTGAAGGAAAAGGATCATTTTGCTGTGTCATAACCTGCTCCTTAAGTATCAGATTCAAAAATTCGGCTATTGAGATTTAACCTCATATAACTTCCGTAACTGATTGATATATTATGGAGTATTCATCTTCTAAACGTAGCAACAACGTAGCAACTATCTGATTGCCCGTTGTTTTATATAAAAGCGGCAGCTCTAAATACTAGGGATGCATCTGGTGGGCTTCAACATCATAGGTTTGGTATTAAGTAAGTTTAACGGAACTTACTTATACGCATATTCAACTACCCTGAAAGGCGCCCTTTTACCGCTAACTACGCGTTTGTAGGTATCTTTTTTCACCTGGATAGCGCCTATCATTTCGCCATTCTTAAAAGGTCATTATTAAACGTTGTTTTATTGGAGAGTTTGGAAGTGAAATCAGTATTGGGTGTTATCGGTAAGTGGAGAAAAAAGAGAGAATTTGCGTATCTGGTTGAACGTATGGACGAGCGATTGTTGCTCGACGTGGGCTATTCCCGCGAGCAGGCGACGCAGCGCCTGAGCACGCCGTTCTGGAAGTTCGACTGATACCAGACTGCCCGTAAGCCGCCGTAGATCTGCTATGGCGGCTCATATTTCTCCGCCTGATCCCTCCTCCGTCTTTGACAAACCGCTAATTACCCACCGATACCACAACGTGTACGATGAAATTGACATCGAGTCTTGCTGACCCGCTTTTCAGAAGTTCATCCGGGCCAGCGTTCATCAGGGAAACGTTACGCATGATCTACGCACGCATCACCGGTACGGGTTCTTATCTACCCGAGAATGTCGTTACCAATAAAGACCTGGAGCGCACGGTGGATACCACTGACCAGTGGATTCGCGAGCGTACAGGGATTGAACAGCGTCATGTGGCGCTTAAAGATCAAACCACGGTGGATCTTGCAGAAGTCGCCTCCCGGCGAGCAATCGAAGCAGCAGGCCTTTCCCCTGAAGAAATCGATCTGATTGTTTTCGCGACCTCCACGCCAGACAAGATTTTCCCGAGCTCTGCCTGCATTCTTCAGGCACGACTGGGTATTCACGGCTGCCCTGCTTTTGATATTCAGGCGGTGTGCAGCGGGTTTGTCTATGCCCTTGCAACTGCAGACAAATTTGTCAAAACGGGCACCAGCAAAAAGGTACTGGTTGTAGGCGCCGAAGTTTTCTCACGTATCGTCAACTGGAAAGATCGCGGCACCTGCGTGCTTTTCGGTGACGGCGCAGGCGCAGTGGTTCTGGAAGCCAGCGAAGAAACCGGCATTCTCTCAACCCACCTTCACGCTGATGGCCAGTACGAAGAGTTACTGCACGTGCCCTGCGGCATTTCGGATAACTTTGATCGGGTAATGGCCGGTGAGGCATTCATCGAGATGAAGGGTAACGAAGTCTTCAAGGTAGCAGTCAACACACTCGGTCAGATCGTTGACGAGACCCTGAGCGCCAACCAGATGCAGAAATCCGATATCGACTGGCTGGTGCCTCACCAGGCCAACCTTCGGATTATCAGTGCCACAGCCAAGAAGCTGAGCATGCCAATGGATCAAGTGGTCGTAACGGTGAACAAACACGGCAACACGTCAGCAGCTTCAATTCCACTGGCTCTGGATGTTGCCGTTCGCGATGGTCGCATCAAGAGAAACGAGGTGATCTTACTGGAAGCGTTTGGCGGCGGTTTCACCTGGGGGGCGGCGCTCGTTCGGTTTTAGCCGGCGTTCCCTTATATCATTCTCAAAGCTAGAGTTTTCTGAAATGAAACTGAATTTTTATTTTAATTCATGCAATTAAATAATTTACTTAAAGTTAATTCAGTTTAGTTTCAGTTGTGAGTGATCTACTGGAGTTGGTTAAAGCCAACAACGGAGATACCACAATGAAAACATTAATAGTTGCCCTGTTTTTCTCTCTTCTGACAGCAGGTTATGCGCAGGCATCTCAAGGCTTAGCAGACCGCTATAATGAAGCCCAATCCTTACCCGAACAATCTGTTCCTGGCATGGATCGCCAGATGCTATGTGAGCGTCACCAGCGGGCTCACGAGTCAATGAAGCGTGATCGAGACGAAGACAAACTATATTCGAGAGACACGCCGGATTGCGACGCGACGGCCAAAGCGAAACAGGCCGGCAAGTAACGTTTTATTTACAAGTTGCGTCTCGGATATTTTCTCAGGTTTATCCGGGTATTGACCGCAGATAACACCTGCGGTCTTTTTGCTTCAATCGAACTATTCCGCCCCCTTTCCTGAATCGATCAATCCAGCTTGGTCACGCGTAAGCGAAGCGCGTTTGCAATAACGCTCACAGATGACAGTGACATAGCGGCCGCTGCGAATATAGGTGACAGCAATAACCCGAAAGCAGGATAGAGAACGCCCGCCGCAATAGGTACGCCGACAGCGTTGTAGATAAAAGCAAAAAACAGGTTTTGACGGATATTGCGCATGGTTGCACGTGATAGGTGCCGCGCCGCTACGATGCCCTTCAGGTCGCCCCTTAGCAGAGTAATACCGGCGCTCTCAATGGCAACATCAGTGCCCGTACCCATCGCGATGCCGACGTCAGCTGTTGCCAGCGCTGGTGCATCGTTAACCCCGTCGCCGGCCATTACCACGACATGACCTTCTTTCTGAAGGCGTTCAACAACCCGACCTTTGTCCTCAGGCAGTACTTCCGCTTCGACATCATCTATTCCCAGTTTCCCGGCAACAGCCTGGGCCGATATTTTGTTATCGCCAGTAAGCATCACCACCCGAATACCTGCACTCTGGAGTTGCTTGACCGCCTCAGCCGTTGTTTCCTTGATCGGATCAGCAATCGCCAATAAGCCTGCCAACTTGTTATCGATCGCCACAAAAATAACAGTAGCGCCATCCTCACGTAGCGCATCAGCTTCGGCTTCCTCTCCTGCGATATCGATGCCGAGGCTTTCCATCAGAAGCCGGTTGCCGAGCGCAATAGGCCGGTCATCCACGCGCCCTGTGACGCCTTTGCCATTGGGTGAATCAAAGTCAGTCGCTTCGGATAAGGCAAGATCCAGAGATTTTGCTTTTTCAATGATCGCGTTTGCCAAGGGATGCTCACTGCCTCTCTCAAGTCCGGCTGCAAGTTGAATCAGTTCACTTTCGCGCACGCCCTCAACCGGCTTGATGGCCGTTACCTGCGGCTTCCCTTCGGTTAAGGTCCCGGTTTTGTCGACCACAACGGTGTCAACCTTTTCCATCCGCTCGAGCGCTTCGGCATCACGAATCAGTACCCCGGCATTAGCGCCCCGGCCGACACCAACCATAATGGACATGGGAGTCGCCAGTCCCAGTGCGCAGGGACAGGCAATCACCAACACGCTGACCGCAGCGATCAGGCCGTAGGTGATCGGCGGTACAGGCCCCCAGATCGACCAGGCAATGAATGCGATGATCGCTATCGCGATCACCGCCGGGACAAAATAGCCGGCCACTCTGTCGGCCAGCCCTTGTATGGGTGCACGGCTACGCTGTGCGTTCGATACCATCTGAACGATTTGCGACAGCATGGTGTCGCGCCCGACTTTCTCGGCACGCATGATGAAGGTGCCCTGCCCGTTGATACTGCCGCCGATCACTTTGTCTCCGTTGCTTTTGCTGACCGCGATCGGTTCGCCGGTCACCATGGACTCGTCTATATTAGAGCGCCCTTCCAGCACCTCACCATCGAGCGGAATTTTGTCGCCAGGCCTAACACGTAGGCGATTACCCACCTCTACCTGATCCAGCGACACCTCCTCTTCTTCACCGCTATCGTCAATACGCCGTCCCGTAGCCGGGGCCAGATCCAGCAATGCCTTGATCGCACCGGACGTTTTCTCTCGGGCGCGAAGCTCCATGACTTGCCCCAGTAGAACCAAAACAATAACGACCGATGCCGCTTCAAAATAGACTGCGACGGCACCGCCGTTCTGTCTGAATGCGTCAGGGAAAGCGGCGGGAATTAGAGTCGCGACAATGCTATAGATCCAGGCGACGCCAGTACCTAATGCAATCAGAGTAAACATGTTGAGGCTGCGGTTGCGTACCGAGCGCAGTCCGCGAACGAAAAACGGCCAGCCAGCCCACAACACAACGGGCGTAGCAAAGACCAATTGAATCCAGTTTGATGTTTGAGGCGCTACCAGGTCGTTAACGCCAAACAGGTGACCGCCCATTTCAAGCACGAAAACCGGAAGTGCTAGCACCAGACCAACCCAGAATCGACGGGTCATATCGGTGAGTTCTTCTGACGGCCCGGTATCACGGGTTACTTCGGCCGGCTCAAGTGACATGCCACAAATGGGGCAGTCGCCTGGGCCATTTTGGCGTACTTCCGGATGCATAGGGCAAGTATATACTGCATCAGCTGGTGCATCTGGGGCAGCGTCTTTTTCAGGCTTCAGATAAGACTTTGGGTCCGCACTGAACTTGTCCTTACAACCACTGGAGCAGAAGTACCAAGTATTGTCCTGATACTCGTAATGGTGCTCGGTTTTAGCAGGATCGACGTCCATGCCACAGACCGGGTCCTTGACGGGATCATGCTCGTAGTGATCTGACATAGTACTCTGTCCTTTGAAGTTCCAAGCATAGGTTGGGGACGCGTGCTGGCAGCCTGAAAAATCAGTGCCGATTAATGCGTATGGCCATCGGCGTTGTGGTCTTCCGGCTCGTCAGCGCCGGTCTTCGCTGCTTTCTGCTCAGTATGGTGGTCTTCTGCACCCGATGCATCATCCTGATTGTGGTGGCCTGGCTCACCATGCCTCTCGCTGGCGGAACTATGATCTTTGGGAGCTTCATCTTCGTGATGATTTGATGATGTCATCATGGCGCTCATATCGCCGTGCTCGTGGTTGTGTCCATCATCGTGGTTTGAGGCTGATTCGCCGCCAGACTGCTTCGCCATGGCACTATATTCTTGCTCAGACAACTCTGGCAGTTGCTGCAAAAAGGCCGTCAATTCCCATATTGCCTCTTCGTCGTGCGAGCCGCCCCAGGCGGGCATGCCGGTCATTTTGATGCCATTATTAATCACCCAGAACTGCTTTTCGGGGGTACTGTGACCGCCTTTTGTTAAGGCCGGTGGCGTGGGGTTAAGGCCATCGCGAATCAGCGATGAGTCCTGGCCCGGTTTGAGGTGACAGGCAGCGCAGAGGGAATCATAGGCGCGGGCTCCCCGTCGTATCATTTCGTCGTTATTAAGATCGGGTGCCTTGATATTCTCGATGCGGGCGTCTACGGAGCTATGCATCGTCTGGTGTAAAGCCCAGGTTTCGATAGACGAATGCTCATCTCTGGCAGATACATTATAAATTCCGCTGAATATGAAAATCAGGCCGCCTCCCCCCATGACAAGCAGTGTTGCGACTACTCCGTAAAGAAATTGCATAGGCTCTCTCCATTGTTCTCTCGTTATTAAAATTAAACCGCCCAGTTACCAGGGCGGCTTCTCTTTCCGTACAAATCGGCAATCAGAACATCACCTTCGCCCCGATGACGGCGTACCAGTCGTCCGTCGAGTCGCCACTGGCCTTGGCCATATCTTCTGTGTCGCCATATTTCCGCTCGTTGACGATGCCGATGTAGGGCGAAAACGCCCGGTCAACAACGTCATAGCTCAATCGCGCACCAAGTTCTGTGCTGGCGAGGCCTCTGCCGATACCAATTTCCTTGTCCTCTGAAAAGGAGATCGTGGTATCAAGCCCCAAGGTCAGAATCAGCCGATTGGTGAACAGCAACTCGTATTCGGCGTCTATCTCTGACGATGTTTTGCCGTCGTCACCAACATACAAACTGACATCAATTTCGAACCAGTAAGGTGCAAGGCCAGCCACCCCAAGCACGGCGTAGGTCCTGTCAGGGCCTTCAGGCGTATCAAACCGGACCCCGGCCTTGGCATCAAAAAAGGTCGAAATCGGTGTTTGCAGTACCAGTTGGTTTTCGAGCTGTTCATAGGCTTGTTCATCAATGTCGTATTCGCCTTTTGTCAGCCATCGCACCTTCAATTCATCGGTACCGTAAAACGTATCGCCATCCCAGCTACCGAGGTCTTCGTCATTATCGCTGTAGCGGTATTCGAGCTCCTCAAACTGTACGCCCCAAAACTGCTTTGCGGTCTGAACATCTATATCTTCAGCCAATGCGCTCATAGACATTAGCGCCGCAGTCGCAGTAAGTGCAGTTGCAAATAGTGAACGCAACATCATGCATCACCTCCAGTTGCAGCCTTGCTATTTGCCTCAGTCTGGTCCGGACCGCCTTCGACAATAATTTTTCGGAACATGCCAGTTGCTGCGTGGTAGGACAGGTGACAATGGAAGGCCCACTGACCAGGTGCGTCGACTTCTGTTTCCATATAGACGGTGGTGCCCGGCTGAACACTGATCACGTGCTTGACCGGATTCCATTTTCCAGCGCCAACATCAAGTATTGACCACATGCCGTGCAGGTGCATTGGGTGCGTCATCATCGTCTCGTTGACAAATTTGAAGCGCACACGCTCGCCATATTTCAGCCGAACCGGCTCTGCATCCTCGTATTTGATCCCGTTGATGCTCCAGGCGTAGCGTTCCATATTGCCCGTCAACCGCATTTCGATTTCACGAGTGGGTTCACGATCTTCATAAAGCGGCTTTTGAGCGCGCAAGTCGGCATACGACAGGAACTTGCCGCCGTTTGCAGCGCGGGGCTCAAGACCACTGCCCGGTGCGTAGAATGGATCAGTCGCTGATTCATCGGCTCCCTTCATAGCAGAGTGATCCATCCCTTTCATGCCCGACATACCTGAATGGTCCATGCCCTCCATATTCGCCATATTTGAGTGATCCATTCCTTCCATATCACCCATAGAAGAATGATCCATATCGTTCATCTCGGTCGCGGCTGGGTGTTCCATGTCGCCCATGCTTGAGTGATCCATCTCGTTCTGGCTGCCCATTGAGCTGTGATCCATCCCCTTCATGCCGGCCATTGAAGAATGATCCATACCGCTCATGCTGCCGTGATCCATTCCCGCCATGCCCGACATGTCGGCCATAGTCAGTTTCGGCGCCGGGCGCATTTCAGGCACCTTACCCTCCTGTCCGGCTGTTGTAGCGAGCGTGCCACGGGCAAACCCGCTGCGTCCCATGGATTCTGCGAAAATGGTGTAAGCTTTATCTTTTTTTGGCTGGACGATTACGTCGTAGGTTTCAGCCACACCAATACGAAACTCATCAACGTTTACCGGTTGCACGTTGTTGCCGTCAGCTGAGACCACTGTCATGCCCAAACCGGGAATTCGGATGTCAAAGTAGGTCATCGCAGATGAGTTGATAAACCGCAGTCGAATGCGCTCGCCCGGTTTGAAAAGTCCCGTCCAGTTTTGCGCAGGCCCTTTGCCGTTGATAAGCCCGGTAAACCCCTGCACATCTTCGATATCAGCTTTCATCATCCGCATATCGCCCCACATCAGACGATCCTGAAGCGTTGCCCAAATACCGTTTTCGCCAGAATCACGGAAGAAATCACCGACCGTTTCCTGTTGCCGGTTGTAATAGTCCGGCAGCATTTTCAGATTACGCATGATCCGTTCGGCGCTATGCGGGTGTTTGTCTGTAAGCTGAACGACATATTCGCGATCGTAGCGAAAAGGCTCGCGGTCTTTCGGCTCAATCACGATGGCGCCATACGCCCCGTTCGGCTCCTGAAAGCCTGAATGGCTGTGAAACCAGTAGGTGCCGCTCTGTTTGATTGGAAACTGGTAGGTGAAGGTCTCACCCGGGGCGATGCCTGCATAGCTGATCCCGGGAACACCGTCCTGCTTGAAAGGCAGTATCAGACCGTGCCAGTGAATAGATGTGGAAACGTTCAGGTTGTTGGTCACGTTAATTGTGACATCTTCTCCCTCCTTGAACCTCAGTGTCGGGCCAGGAGAAGCGCCGTTGTAGCCGATACCCTGTTTTACAAAGTCGCCTGTATTGATGGTGACGGGATCGACAGTCAGGTTGTAAGTCTCTGCAAGCACGAGTGATGGCAAGCTCAGGGTGACAATGCTCGCCATCAACATGTGTTTAAGTGTCATCTTTTATTCCTGCTGATTGGATATGCCGGCGCGTTGCAAGCGATAGCGATATCCGACATAACGTTAAAATGGAGCGCTTAATGTGCAGAGCTAAACTGAATTGATCCTGAATTCCTGAACATTCCAGTATTCAGCCGTAATTCAGAATGGTGTACTACAGTGGTGGCAACTGACTCGGAGCAGGCGAAAAACAATGAGATTGCTGTTGGTTGAAGATGACGAAATGTTGGTGGAAAACCTCAGGAAAACCCTTAGCCAATCAGGATTTGTCGTTGATCAGGCTTCTACTGTAGGGGTCGCCAAATCGCTCGGCGTGCAGGAAGACTATCGTGTAGCGATCCTCGATATGGGATTACCGGATGGTGATGGCTTGCAGGCGCTTCGTTTCTGGCGTGAAAAAAGACAAACCATGCCTGTATTGATACTCACTGCACGCAGCGACTGGCAAGACAAGGTTAATGGGCTGAAAGCCGGTGCAGATGATTATCTGGCCAAACCTTTTCATTCCGAAGAACTGATTGCACGCATTCACGCGCTTATCCGTCGGACGGAAGGACGCAGCGACGGCAGTATACAAGTCGGCGGTTTCGAACTTGATGAAGACCGACAGCAAGTCGCCACGCCAGATGGGCAATGGCATACCCTTACTGGCACGGAATTTCGCATGTTGCGTTGCCTTATGGGGCGCCCGGGGCGCTTGTTGTCAAAAGAAGAGTTGGTCGAGCAGCTTTACACGATTGATGACGAGCCTGCCCATAATACGATTGAAGCATATGTCAGGCGCCTACGGCGGATTGTCGGGAAAGATGCCATTTCCACCCAAAGAGGCCAGGGTTATACCTTCCATGCCTAATGCCAAACGCAGCCTTTCCATACGCGCAACACTGCTGCTATGGCTACTGCCTCTTCTGGTTGTTTTCATGCTTGTCGCTTGGTTTATCCACGGCGCCCTACTCGAGCGTATGACCCGGGATTTCGTACAGGACCGCCTTCATCAGGAAGCGGTATTTCTCGAAAATCAAATTCGCCGGTACTACCCTCAAGTTGATCCTTCCCTTTCCGCAAACCCCTATTTCGAGGATGTTCTGCACCACGCCTATGCTATTCGCATTGGTAGTCGCACCTGGGTTTCTCCTGAGAGTCTCAAGGGCATTATTAGTCCGCGGTTGAACCAACACGCCAGCGGCTTCATACAGCTTAAAAGCCCGGATGAATCGAATCAGGATTACGTCGCTTACCGCAAAGCGATCATTGTTGATGGCAACGAAGTCGTACTGTTAGTTGCCGAGGATATGAACGTACTGAACGAGAGTCAGGCAGACCTGCATGTCTGGACCGCTGTCGTCGCGGTTGGCTTGCTCCTTGTTTTGTTTGGACTGGTTTTGCTGGCCGTTTACCTAGCACTCAAGCCGGTTACTCAGCTCAAAAGTTCCTTGCAGCAATTACAGCGTGGCGAGCAGGAGCGGCTGGTCATCAACGCGCCTAAGGAATTTGTGCCGCTTATAATACAAATCAACCACTTACTTAACATACTTGATCAGCGGCTCAAGCGTTCAAGAGACGCGCTGGCTAACCTCTCTCATAGCGTCAAAACGCCAATATCTGTTATTCAACAGGTGTTGGAGGATACCGACCGCCCAATGAACGATGAGCTTCGCATTCGACTGGGCCGACGACTGTCCGAGCTTGATCGGCAGCTCGAATCGGAAATGCGTCGAAGCCAGTTCGCTGGTCCGGATGCGGGAAAACACGCCAGACCTATAAAACAAGTAAGGGATCTCGTGTGGATGCTTGGGCGCCTCTATCGCAACGTCAATTTCGAGCTCGATACTCGTCTTGAAACTGAATTCAGTTGGCCGATAGAGGAGCATGATTTTAACGAAATAGTGGGAAACCTGTTGGATAATGCGGGTAAGTGGGCAAAGCAAAATGTCGTAGTCGTGGTTAAAAACAGCTCAATGAACCTGACGATCGCCGTTCGGGATGATGGCCCAGGGGTGCCGGAAAGCGAGCTAGATACCATGGGGGCTCGAGGGCTGCGGCTGGATGAACAGATGCCGGGGCATGGACTGGGTCTGGCAATCGTGCAGGATCTTACCTCTCGTTACCAAGGGGCGTTACTGTTTGCCAATGGGCCAGGCGGTGGTCTGTCCGTAGAAGTTCATCTGCCACACCCACAATCACGCTGAGAACAAAGTGATAACTGGCCCTGATCTCATCTCCGTTTACTTGGCAACTAACTCTCCCCGCTCAACAAATGCCTCTGAGAGCACTCGAATCGCGGAGTGTATAAATAATCCCGCTACACAGAGACCGACCAGAACATCGGGCCATACACTGCCCGTTATTGCTACTAGCCCTGCAGCAGCAATAACACTGACGTTAGCAATGAGGTCGTTGCGAGAGCAAAGCCATGTGGAGCTCATATTGAGGTCATCACTTCTGCGACGATAGAGCATGGCAAAGCAGATCGCATTGGCGATCAAAGCAGCAACCCCAATCGTACTCATTATTCCCAGATCGGGAAGATCGCCTTCGATTAGTTTTCTGGCTGCTTCTACAATCACCAGCATGCCCAATAGAAGCATAATGACGCCTTTAAAAATAGCGGCGTTGTTACGCAGGCGAGTACTGCGGTGCAAAACATAGAGCGTCAAAGCATAGACTGTCGCATCACCGAACATGTCCAGAGAATCAGCCAGCAAGGCGGTCGATCCGGCCAGCCAGCCTGCTGAAAACTCAACGAAGAACATCACCCCGTTGATCGCAAGTACGCTGTAGAGCACTCTCGCCTGCTTTTCTCTTAGCGCCAGAATGTCGGATGTTTTGTTTTCGCAGCAATTGGCCAAAAGACCGCCCTCCCTTTGAGAATGCCGAAGCCCGAGAGGAGCAAAATAAACCCTGAAGTCGTTACAGGGTCAAGCGCTGGTGTGATTAGCCTTCATCAATCCTGCCGATCTGGGTTGCCAGCCGTTTAGCCTCGTGTTGCTCCATCGCGAGCAAGGCGTCCGCCAATTCCTTGGCCTCAACAATTTCGGCTTTACCAGAAAGATTGTCATACAAGGCGATGACCTGATCGTGAAATTCAAATATTTCGCGACAGATCTGATCCGGTGTCAGGGTTGAATAATGCCCGTCGCAGCTTTGGTGAAATTTTACGGGCTTGTGATCAACATAGTCGTATACGCGGGTATTAAGCGTGTTGACATCCGCCTGCTTTTCAAACTCTGTAACGATCTGCCCTATTTCCAGTTCGTGGCCGGCGATATATCCAAGCAGCATTTTAGCCCGCTCATCCTGATGTTTGACTGCACAGCCGTTCAGACAGTCCGAAAGGTGGAGGTGCCAAAGGCGAGTCCATTCGATCAGATCAGCAAAGGTTTTTATTTCCATAAACACACCGTTCGTTTCGGTAAAAGCGGAAAGGTTTCGGGCAAGGACTGCTCTTGGTGACTATCATCCCGTTTCCCGCGTTGAGTTCTGATTACAAGTTAGCGTATTTAAGGCAGCACTGCTTGTCTTCCAACTTAAGGATAGGCAATCAGGCAGGTGTTGTGTGAGCTGGAAATACCCGATTGGCAGGGTTTCGGGATAACGGGGATGCCGGGCTTTCATATGAGTGTGAAGGCCCGGCGGGTGACTATCAGGACTGATGCTGCTGCATCATGGTATATAGCGAATCCTTGAGATGGGCCCGCTCGCTTTTCATTTCGTTGAAGTGCTTGTCGTCAGTGGGCACGTCCCGGGATTCCAGGCCCCGGATCGATTTATCGAGTTGGTGGTACTGATCGCTCAGGTTGCGAAAATGATCATCCGATTCCCTCAGGCTATGTATGGTGTCGCAGTACTCGGGGAATTCCAGATGCAGTGCATGATTACTGATCGTCATACCTTTTTCCTCATTTGTTCAGTGATTGAACTTCTGAAGCGGCTCCTTCATCAGAGCCCTGATATTCAACACAGAGCCGGCGCCGGCTGAGCCTCAGGCGTCTCTTGCCCTGCGTGATTACTTGGTAACCGGATGCTATATCCCTCTCTCAACAATTGTGGCCAGTGCGCGCCCGGCAATCTCGAATGACTGCCGCCGTGCCTGATGATCGTAGATTTGCCCGGTCACGATCACCTCATCAACTTCCGTACGCTCAACAAAACGCGTCAACCAGTCAGATACCGTACTCTCATCGCCAACAGCTGACTCCCGCAACGCATGTTTGACCTGCGCTCGCTCCATTGAACTGCCGATGCTTTCCGGGTCGTCTACCGGTGGCTTCAAGGGCCCCGGCGTGCCGCGCCTGAGAGCCACGAACTGCTGCTCGATGGACGTTTTCAGGCGTTGACCGGCCTCTACCGAGTCAGCAGCGAATACATTTACCGCAGCGACGCAGTATGGGGATTGACGGTATCGGGACGGTTCAAACCTGTGCCGGTAGACCGCAAGGGCCTCATCGAGCATGTCGGGCGCAAAGTGCGAAGCGAAAGCGAAAGGTAAACCCAAAGCGGCTGCAAGCTGCGCGCTGTAAAGGCTTGAGCCAAGCAACCATACCGGCACTTGCAGCCCGAATCCGGGTACCGACTTAACGCGTTGGCCGGGCGATAGAGGTTCAAAGTAGTGGAGCAGTTCCTGCACATCCTGCGGGAACTGTTGTGGCGCGCCGCCGGCAGGATCACGGCGCAGCGCCATCATGGTTTCACCGTCGGTTCCTGGCGCCCTGCCCAGTCCCAGATCAACCCTGTCTGGATAGAGGGATGCAAGCGTGCCGAACTGTTCTGCGATAACCAGCGGCGCATGGTTAGGCAACATAACGCCACCGGCACCCACGCGGATTTTTTGCGTGCCCTCGGCAACGAAGCCGAGCGCGACCGCCGTTGCCGCGCTGGCGATGCCTGTCATGTTGTGATGCTCCGCCATCCAGAAGCGACGGTATCCGGCATTTTCAGCGCACTGCGCCAAATCCCGCGCATTCAATAAGGCTTGGCGCGCGTTACTGCCCTCAGTGATCGGGGCCAGATCCAGAACCGAGTATGCTTCCAAAACAACTCCTTATAGACGTAACTTCAGGCTGGTTCTTATCACCTTACCTGAAGCCATTTAACGGGTAAGTATCGCGAAGCAGCTTCGCCATTCAGTTGAGCGAAGCCGTGATGCTGACTGCTGATTCTGAACATCACGTCGCCCATTCGTCAAATAGGTTCAACCGGTATACCGTCACCTCCGGGAAACGACCTCCTGGGTCAGAGGTAGCCGCCACTGAATCGGGCCGGAGCGAGCCCGAGTTGAACCCGCCAGAGTTGCAGGTAGTCTTCGGGCAATACGGCAAAACCTTCATCAGTCAGTTGAGTCTGGAAATCATCAGTGAGCATGGCTTCCAGCGGCGGTACCACAACGCTGCGGATATCACCCGATTCCGGCACATTGACGTAGACATAGTAAATGGCGTTTTCAGGTACGTGATTAAAATCCGCTTCAACTGGTTTGGCGTGTTCGTCGTCCTGATCTTTTTTAGCGGGCTGTTGCGGCAACTTGTAAGTAAGTGGCAATGCAACCGGCTGATAACCATAGGTTGAGGTAAAGGCTGCCACCGCCTCCTCAGACCAGGTGCCACGGGATAAGGCAGCATCGGCGCCACCGAGAATCACAACTTGCGGATCGGCTGAGACGGCCAGATTCTGGTTGGAAAGCAACGCCAGCAAGCGGTTGTCAGTTGGGTCAGCAGCGTGGGCAGGCGGTGTGAGCAGTGCCGTCAGCGCTATCAGCATCGCAGGTCGAACTGCCCGATTCAGAGTTGGGTGCTTCATTACGGCGTCTCCTTGCGCTGATCTTCAACGGTGTAAATCGTCCATTGAGGCACGGGGTTCGCTTCGTAATACATGACTCGAACAATCGTACGCCTCTCCCGCTTTTTGAGCACCTGCTGCATCATGGGGGCATCGTAAACCAGCTTGAGAACTCGGCTCGAATCGATGCCTCGCTGCTCAAGGGCGGTAATGATGCGTTCACCCCGGCGTTGGCCGAGTGCATGATTGTATTCATCGGTGCCCTCGCTGCTGGTATCGCCCACCAGGGCAATGCGGGCATCAGGGTATTCATTCAGTGTGGCCACCAGGTCTTCGATGATGGGCGCCTGATCATCCCGCAGGATGTAACTGTCGAAATCAAAGTTGAACACGAAATCAGTGTGCCTCGATTCAACCGCCCATTCTGAGCATCCTCGAATATCCACCAGGCTATCAAGGGGAGTATTGCCGCAGATGTCCCGAACATTGACGACGCCGTCGCCATCCTGATCCCGGATATCCAGCGTCTGCTCTCGTGAGTAGCTCTCTTCAATATGCGCTGACTGACAGCCGGCAAGGCCCACCAGAAGCCCTGACGCAATGCCCAGTCTGACGCGACGATAATTCAAAGCTGCCTTAAACATCATTGCACGCCCTCCCCGTTGCGCCACTCATTAGGATACGACACCCTCAAGGCGTAGCCCAGACGACCTGCTGAATTGAGCAGCCGGTAAGTGGCTTGTTACTGGTCGTATCGGGTGTTGATGTAGGCCTTGCGAGCAACGAAGACTTCGACCTTGGCATTGAGCAAGTCGAGCAACGAGCGTTTGCCGAGTTTGAACTGGGTGATATAGGCGGTTTCGGCCAGCGTGGAGGCGTCAACGCTTTGGGCCTCGATCTGCTCCTGTTGTTGCAATGCGTTGTAGGCGTTCCATGAAAACTGCGTGCCTTCAACCAGCTGCTGTTCGGTTGTGTTGCGAATCGCAAGCGCCTCGTTGTAGCGCCAGTTAGATGTGCGGGCAAGCGCCTTGTCACGGCCGCCGCTGTAGAGGTCGTACTCCATTACCAGCATCACTCTGTAGTCCTCATCCCTTCCTTCAAAGCCTGCAATGTCGTGACCGGAAGTGGCGTAACCTTCAATGCTGAAGCGTGGATAGTAGCCGGATTGACTGGCCCGCACTTCTTCCTTGGCGGCACTGATGTCCGAGATTGCAGCCTGTAGCTGGGGGTGCGTTTGCCGTGCCCAATCAATCGCCTGTTCCCGGGAATCAGGGAGCAGCGACGGATCGGTCACAGGATCGCGCAGATTGGCCGGTCGCTGGCCGACAAAGCGTTGGAAGGTTGCGGACAAATCGTTGTAATTGTTTCGAGCGGCTACCAGTGATGAACGGGCATTGGCCAGCCGGGCGCTCACCTGGGCAATATCGGCTTCATTGGCAAACCCGCGAGATGCCAGATTCTTCACGTCTTCCAGAATTTCCATGTGTCCTTGAACATGGCGCTCCGTCAGCTCAACCAGCTCTTCGGCCTTACGCACCTCCAGATAGATCTGGCAGACCTTGAGCGCCAGGTCTTCGGCAGCTGCGAGCAATTGCAACCGCTCGGAATCCGCTTCATATTCAAGTCGGCTGCTATTGGCGCGTGTGTCAAAACCATTGAACAGCAACTGGGAAACACTGAGGCTGACCTGATCGCGGGTCAGATCCTCATCGAGTAACTGTCCGGAACTGTATTCTGTATGTTCGGGGCCCACTTCGGCCCGAACACTGACCTGAGGCAGGTATTCGGACGTGACAACCTCACGCTGCTCCTCGACCGATTTAAGGCGCGCAAACCTCTCTTGCAGCGTTGGGTAGCTGTCGATGGCTGACGCTACGGCCTCCTCAAGTGTGATGGCATTCGCCGGCACTGAAGCACAGCAGGCCAGCGCGACTATCAGCTTTTTCATGGCATTCATGGTCGACCCGTCTTCCTTTTTCGTTATGTTCTAGGGCTCTCGCATTGCCTGAGCACGTGCGCGTAACAAGGGTTTTAACCAGTACTCGAGAATCGTTTTTTTACCCGAAAGAATATCCACCTCTGCCTGCATACCCGGGATCAGCGGCTTGCCGTTCCAGTTTCCCTCACGCCAACTGTCGTCCAGGCCAGACACGTGGGCAATGAAATACGATTCGTTTTTGTCGTTTGTAAGGGCATCCGGGCTGATGTGTTCGACCTGGCCCTTGATTCCACCATAGACCACAAAATCGTAGGCGCTCAATTTGATGATCGCCTGATCGCCCTGGCGGACACGGGCGATATCTTTTGGCGAAATGCGGGTTTCCACCAGCAACTGATCACCCTCCGGCACGATCTCCATAATGGTCTGACCGGGCCGGATAACGCCGCCGATAGACTCGGTTTCAATTGATTTGATAACACCGCTCATGCCGGCATAGAGTTTGGTTTGCTCAAGCTGGCTGTTGAGCCCGTTGAGCTGTTCGGAGTTGCGCGCCAGCTTTGCCTGGGTTTCGGCAAGATCTGACTGGGCCCGCGCGCGGAATTCATCCCGCAGAGACTGTTTCGCCTGAACCGCCTCGGTCACCATGGATTCAAGCTTGCCTTTTTCGATCTCGAGACCTGACATCTGGCCTTTCAGGCTGACTCTTTCACGCTGTAACTTCCGCAATTCGGATGCACTTAAAGCCCCTGATTTCACCGCGCCAGCCGTCAGTTCGATTTCCCGATCAAGTAACGACAGTGAGTTGGCCAAGGTTTGGGTCTTTTTTGCGGCCTCGGTAAGATTACGGCGCTGCTGGATGATTTTTTCATCAGCCCGCTTAATACGCCCTGACAATTCATTGAGGTTGGCAAGATAACTGTCCGCCTCGTTGCGTAGCGCTTCCACCGCGTCCAGTGCCAGAGGGTCCATATTCATCACCCCGCCTGATGACAAGGCGGCCAACTCCAGCAACAGTCGTTCACGACGCGCTTCCAGCGATTTTTGCTCGGCCAGCGCCTCGGAATAACTTGCCCTGGCTCGAGTCTCGTCGAGGGTGACCAGCAACTGCCCGGCAGTAACGGCTGAGCCTTCGCGAACATGCAGGGATCTCAGAACGCCGCCATCAAGACTCTGAACCAGTTGAACCGATGCAGACGGAACCAGCTTGCCATCGCCCAGGACAACCTCATCAACACTGGCAAACGCCGCCCAGGACACCACAGCAATTACAAAAGCGCTGATCAGCCAGATGATTTTCCGCGCCCCATAGGCTTTTCGCACCTGCTGATAGTAGCCTGAGGTGCTCACGGCTGAGCCTCCCTGGAGCGCACCGTAACCTGACGTCTTACCGGTGACGTTTGCTTGATCGTTGAGCGTTTCTCAAATGTCTCCCGGGATTGGTCCACGATTATCTTGCCCTTTTCCATCACCAGTACCCGGTGACATAACGGCAGCAGCCCTGGACGATGGGTCGCAAAGATAAAGCCCTGATGCGGTGGCAATGCCGCGAGCGTGCTGATGACACGCTGCTGCATCACATCATCCATAGCGTTGGTGGGCTCATCGAGCATCAGCCACAGGGGCTTGACCACCATTGCCCGAGCCAATGCGATCAACTGTCTCTGGCCGCCAGATAATGCCTGACCGCCCTCACCGACCGGCGATTGCAGGCCATTGCCAAGCTGGGCGAGAAACTGGTCCATGCCCAGACTGACGATCAATGCCCGCAGGCTTTCCTCATCAGTCACCGGCTGGCCGCGGGTTATGTTTTCGAGAACTGTGCCCCAGTTCAGCTGGGGGCTTTGAGGCAACCACCCCATCTGCTGTCGAATATGAGCCAGCGGCCAACGATTGCGCTCCACATCATCGTAGTAAAGCAGGCCACGGCTGGCGTCATATTGCCCGGCCAACATCGATAGCAGGGTTGATTTGCCGGAGCCACAAGCACCAAGCACCGCTATGCGTTCGCCAGGCTTGATCGTGAGATTGATGTCATCAAGTGCCGGCTCATTCTGATCCGGGTAACTGAAGCTCAGATCCTGGGTCTTGATGGCACCGGCAAAGGTGAGTTCCGAGAAGGTGTGCTGCTGGGTCTCCTGTTCCAGGGCCATGATGGTGTCGAGGCCGGCAACAGCCGTTTTGGTTTGGGTATAGCGCAACAGCAGCACGGCAATCTGACCTATCGACTGGGACGCACGGCCGCTGAGCATCGTGATTGCAATCAATCCCCCCATACTGAGCAAGCCTTCGCTGATGCGCCCCACCCCGATTATCAGTAGCCCGACCGTCACCATGTATTGAGTGAACACCATCAGGTGTGACAAGCGGGTGGATACGCCTCTGGAATCGATGCCCTGATCAGCCAGTTCGCCTACCATCTGCTGCCAGCGGCGGGTCATCAGCGATTCCTGATTGGTTTGTTTAACTTCCGGCAGCATCTGCAGGGTTTCAATTAACTGGGCCTGACGTTGGGATGACAGGCGGCCGGATTCTGCAATTGATCGGGATAATTTTGGACGGGCAATCAGGGCTGCGGTCACCAGAACAGTCAGCGCGACCAACGGTACCAGCACAATGGGGCCGCCCAGCCAGCCAATAAGGGCGAGGAACATCAATGTAAACGGCAGGTCCACCAGCGCCACTAAAGTCGCCGATGTCAGAAACTCCCGCACGCTGTCGACTTCCTGCAGTTGCCGGGCGAATGCACCGGTGGATTTCGGCCGCTGCGACAGCTTCATTCCGAGCACTTTGGTATACAGCTCGCCGGACACGGAGACATCAATTCGCCGGCCGGCCATATCGGTGATCTCGGATCGGGCATTACGCAGCAGCCAATCAAAAATCAATGCAATCACAACGCCGGAGGCAAGCACCATTAGCGTGTCCATGGCCTGATTGGGAACAATACGGTCGTACACATTCATGGTGAATAGCGGCACCAACAAGGCCAACAGATTGACCATCAATGAGGCAAACAGCAGATCCCGATACCAGGGGCGGGCC
>TARA_R100001440_G_scaffold15579_1_pt1 | contig 30772 bp, 21 predicted proteins | sample TARA_R100001440 | Tara Oceans TARA_R100001440 (sample SAMEA2622112) | marine metagenome | biome: marine biome (ENVO:00000447); feature: surface water layer (ENVO:00002042); material: "saline water (ENVO:00002010), including plankton (ENVO:xxxxxxxx)" | depth 5 m
ACCACCCGGTGGTGCGCCTCCACCCGGAGGTATGCCACCACAGATGATGGGTGGTCGAGGTATGCCACCAATGCCACCCGGTGGAGGTATGCCGCCACAGATGATGGGTGGAATGCCACAACAAATGATGGGCGGAGTGCCACCGCAATCACGACAACTTCCTCCCGGTATTGCACCACCGCTACAACCCGGTAGTGAGGGTATGGGAGTACGTAATCGTGGTCCAGTAGCACCACAACGACGTGGTACAATGGGAAGCGGTTCACCAATTTCGAGTGTTCAACAACGTGGACCTGAACCTTCTATAATGCAAAACGTTTCAAACGCATTATTGAATGCTCGTAGACCGAGAGGGCGGTAAAACTCTTTAAACAAGTATACAATGACACAAACAAGAGGGGTTCTTATGGATTTATTAAAAATGCACCCAATGGCACGTAAAATGGAACAAGCAAACAAGGCTTTCTTGACGGCTCTTGAACAAGGAGATGGTAGTCTTGCAAAACAGCACTTAAACGAAGTACAGAAACTATCGGACTTTTTGCTTGAAGACCTACAAACTGAAATCTTCAAGGCTGAAAATGCGGCTACAAAAACAGGTGCGCTCGACATCTATGTAAACGGAGTAGCACCGTACACATTCCAAAAGAAAGACAATTATGTTCCGCTTAATGGTAATCGTCTTACAGGTACAATGCCAAGCCGACAATCTCGAAGTAACTTCCGACCTGCAAGTGGAACATTTGGACGAAGAGGTTGAGTTCTATGGCTGACAGCGATGCACAGCAGTTGATGAGTGTTCTCATTACAAAAATGGAGAACATGGATTCTGACTTGGCATTGCTTAAGCAAGAAAATGAGCGTCTTCGTGCAACCATCAACAACCCAAAGATGTTACTACGTAAGATGGGATTGGTTTCAACATCTACTCCATTGTCTATGGATTTGGGATTTGACCCACTTCGTGCCGATATGGAAAACGATTCAATTCTTAAGGGTGACCCAGTTTCATCTGTACCACAAACTAACGAAGAGTTTCACATAATGTCTTGGGATGAAATTCATGAAATGGCCGCAACAGCAAAAGAACAGGAGATGAAACAATGAAGCCACGTTTTAGCGAAGCCCCTTTACTTATCAAAGCAAGGGAACTTGAACAAAGAATTAATCAATTGGAACTAATGAAAGCAAAAGATTGCCCTACTTGTAAAGATGGTAAATTGGATAAAGCGGGAATGTGTATGAAAGCAGGTTGTATGCCAAGTCACAAGATGGCTAAGGCTGACATGGCTACCAAAGACAAATACTGCATGAAAAACTTTGGTAAAAAATACTCCGAATGTTCAGCAAAAGAAAAAGCACAGTGTGACAAAGTTCACGGTAAAGTCGAAAAAGGCGAAAAGTGTCCTTCCTGTGGTGATAAAATGGAAAAAGGCGGCTGTATGAAAATGGGTTGCGGTGGTAAAATGGCTAAAGCCCAACCCGGTTACAAACCTGAAAAAATTACAGACGTAAACCCTGCTTTCATGGCTGAATCAGGTGGACAAACTAAGAGTGGTTACTTTACCACCAACGGTAAGACCATCGAAACAGAAGATGTACCAAAGAAAAAGAAGGGTAAGGATGCAACTAACATGGAGCAACTTTCAACTCGTATGAATCCACACGCTGGTGGCGGTGTAGATAGAGAAGACAGAATGGGCGAGCGAAAACAATAGGTGGTTTATTTGGGAAAAGTGTTGGTAAAAGCATCGACCAAAACAATGATGCGTGAAATGAGCGAACAACGTTCAGTACCAACAATTTGTCGTACATGCGGTGCAACACAACAAAACGGTTGCAGAATGCCTGAAATGATGGGAATGGATATTCACGCATGTCCAGCATTCCAGCCGCTATGATGGCGGTGAAAGTATGTCGTATGACCAACTTGATATTGCAAGTGCCGATTTACTAAAATCGTTGGACGACAAACTTGACCTTGAACGTAATGCTGCTGAATACATTATTGCATGGCAATCCATGCAAAAAGCACCAAGTGAAATTATCTACACATCGCTATATTCAATCGCTGATGCGATTATCAAAGAAAAAGAAGAGGGAGAAGATTCTTTTAAACAAGAATATGAAACTGGAACAGACACAGGTGCGGGATTGCTTCTCAATACGCAAGACACACAAGACGATTTGACAAACCACATTTGGGTTGATGGTTTACAACGTGGTAAGAAAAACGCTGACCACCACTCCGTGTGGCCTGTGTACCGCCCAACAGCAGGTCATCCATACAAAGAGTATCACTTTCCGTTCCACCCTGCCAATCACCCGCTTCTTCGTATGCATTCTGTAACAGGTATGCCGCACTATGTTGAAATGCTCCGAGCGCATACACTTGGTGGCTACATGGATGAAGAAAAAGAAATGGAAAAGGATTACTTAAGCGAACTTTCTAAAGAAAAACACCCGTTAATGTTTGGATTTCAGCCCGAAGGAACAGATAAAACATTCAAACTACTTGGAAGTATTTTGCAAAACGGCTCAATGCTTTCACATCAAAAAGACCTCTACCAACGTGATTTTCAACGATGGAAAAAACAAAACACAGAACGAGAAGATGAATATCTTGCAATGGGTATGACTCCAAAGGATGTTTTTCAAAAACTGCGTGAAGACCATTTTGAAGACCGAGCAAGGCAATGGGTAAGTGAAGATACAGTACTTGATGATAATTACAAAATTCATCCAACTGCATTAGGACATCACGGTTACATGCTTGGACTTGAGTGGTTGTCACCTGAAGAACGTACTGCGGTTATGAAAGGTATGCGTGAAGGTGTAGACGACAATCACTTGATTGAATTACCAAACGGTCAAAAAGTTCCATCGGCTCGTTTTACGCACAATGCGATTATGCGAAAAACACCTGAAATGAATTGGGCTGTACGAAGTCCGAGAATGTTAGGACGCAATGCTTCACTTCGATTAGAAGACAACGATACCGATTATGAAGCAAGTGAAGCAGGTCGTTTCTTACAATCAGGTATGGCAAGAGGAGCGCATCTTCCATACGGTTCAAACGATGATTCTATTGCTGATGTTATTCTTAATGAAATCAATGAATTGTACAATGGAATGCGAGAAGACGCTGGGAAAGGTTACAAGCAAAGAATGAAATTTTTACCACGACTTAATCTTCACAAAACAGGCGAACTTCCTGAATTGGAATGGGAGCAGTTGAAAGATGCTGAACGAGCACAATTTGGTAAAAGAACCATGAAAGTAGACCATGCAAGATTACCTATTGAAGACATTTTGTACATGGCAGGTTTTCATCCTAAAACAAGAGAACCACTTTCGATGCACCCTGTTTATGGGAAAATGGATGGTCCACTCGTACCGCTTGACTGGATTGAAAATATCGAGGAAGATGCTTCTTCGTCTATGAATCTACAACAACAAGAAAAAGATATTCGTAAGCACTTATCGTTTTTGAAAGCCGTTCATGGTCCAGCACCAAGTGAAGACAAGCCTTCGTATTGGCGCACAAGTGAAGACGGAAGACACACTTACGGTCTTGGCTCTTTTTGGTCCAAGCCGTTTCAAGGCATAGGTGGTGCGGGTATGACATTACCTACGTACAACGAAATTATTCATGCTACTACTTCAGACGATGACAGCGTATCGTTGCTCGGTGAAATGCATGATTTTGGTAATAGTGGTGAAAAAACTGTTATTGTACCAAATCAAAACAATCTTTCTTTGGGTGCTCACTTCATGCCTGAACACTCTCAAGAACACGGTCAATACGATAAAAACTCACAAAAATATGTTTATCATAATGAATTTAAAACAATTCAAAATATACTTTCACCGTCAAATGTTTCACGACCCGTACCAAGTGCGTCATCAAAATCAGGATTTAAAGAAGGTAAAACGTCGAAAAACAATTTTACTGAACACAAATCATCGCTTTCAGCCCCCTACGAATTTACAATACGGCATATGACTGATGGTGAGCGAAAAGATTTGTTTGAAAATCAACCTCATCTCAAAGCGTTTAACAGTGTACTTACAAGAAATCCATTCATACATCACGGTTCGTATCGTAATTATGCACCATATGGAAGCGATAAGCATATTGTCAATAATGCACAAGACACTCACAAACAAATTATGCAACTGGGTCGATTTAATCACTTAAACAACCCTACAGAAAAATCAGTTATATCGTTCAACGATTTCATACGAGATGCTCAACCAGTAAGTGGTGGTGAAACCACCGAAGATATGCTTGCGTATTTAGGGTGGGGTGTTCCATCACCATCATTTGGTAAAGTCAAAGACTACTTGCAAAGCAGTGAACAACGTGAAGGATTGCGTTTCTTAACTGAAATATCAAAAACCATTCAATCAACAAATCCAAAGGCTATTATGGAGTATTTAGAAAAAGAGGATTTTGAAGACCTGTACCAACGTTTAGGTTTTAACAAAAATGAAACTGCCCCAATAAAGCAAATTGTTGATAACTTCTTGGATGATGTACTGATAAGTTTGTCAAGTCGTAGTCGCTCGTTTAAGCATAAGAAGCCAACACTTCTTGATGCTGTTACCAGTGGTTTAAGTTTTGGTGGAGCACTCCCTGCATTTGAGCAAGAAGAAAAACTGCAAGCAGAAGTTGATGATTTGAATCAGCGTATGGTTGAGGCAGATGATATTGACAAACCAATTATTCAGCAACAACTTTCTCAAAAGGTTGCTGAATTAACCTCGCTTCAACAACAAGCCATTGAAAGCACTCAAGGTAAAATGACATCGCATTGGAAAATCGACCAACGACGTGAAGAAGACCTCAAGAAAGCACATCGTATGTTGGTAGCACAAGTTGCACCGATGATTAAAGAAAAAATGCTTGAGGCTGACCCTACCGCTTTTGACCCAAACGACCCGCAAAAATTTATTGACAACAACGCACGCATGTTCCGTGACGCACAACGATACATTACACATGTACCGCACGATGTACACGGATTGCAAACACTTGGTTACGGTCTTTCATTTGATGATATAACGTACGACAAACCCCCTGCAAACGATAACTTTCATCAAAATGTAGCATCGCATTTGCAAGAGCATGGATTCCAAGTAGACGGTAACATGAGCGTGGAAGAAGTGCTTGAAGCACTGGCGTTACCAAAGACTCCTGAAATGAAAGAACATGCTCGTTCAATTATCGACAGGTCGAATGAAATGAACACACCATTGTTTGCTTCTACAGTCAATCAACTATTGATGCATGGGAATGTAACTGACTTGCACAACAGCGATATTACACACCTTCACGATGAAAGTATACTTGAACAAGATGATAAAGATTTGAACGACGCAATGCGTTTCTCAAAGTTGGCTCAAGAAAATGGGTATCATGGTGCGCTCGATACCATTTACTCGGAGGTTAAGAAACCAAGTGCGTTTAAGTCATACCCTCAATTACACTCATTACCACGTCGTGTAAAACAACTTATGGGTGGTTCATTCACAGCACTTGCTGATGCGAATGGATTGGAGATGATTGAAAACGATGTACACGGTGCTCAACAATACAAACGTGGTTCATCAGGAAAAGGTCTTCCTCAAATCGCTGCTACGACACGAAATAATTTGGACACAATATTGCATTACAATCCAATGGTTGAACAGGAAGGACGAATGGAACAACCCACAACTTCCATTAGCGCAAGACCCGGCATGACACAAGTGCCTGTTGGTGCGCCTAATCCTAACAATTACAGTATCTTTGATACGTTTGATGCAGGTGGACATCACGGTGGATGGCTCGCTGCACCATCAGTTGGTGTTGAGTTTACAGCCGATGGTCAAATGGTAGCGGGTACAAATGTCGAAGAGGGATTGTACATGACTGTGCCACACGAACTTACCGACATGGTACATGGTAAAGATGTCCGAGAACAAGTATGGGGTAATGCCCCACCACCAAGAGAAAGCAATCTACCTATCTTTGGTCTTGACCCTGAAACGTTCCTACCAATTGGACAAGACCCGAACAGGCTGGCTCTCAACGAAATGACGGAGTTTATTCAAGGAATGCTTAATCCTGATGAGTTGTTGATGAAAGAAGAAGACCCCCAGTGGACTCCTTTGATTCGACCAATGCATCGCATCTTTGAAATGAGTGACTTAGAACACCTACGTGGATTTAGTGGTTCATGGGTCGTATCAAAATGGTACGATGGTAAGCGTGTCATGCTCATTAAGAACGGTGATGAAGTCACTGCCTTGAATGAGAAGGGTAAGAAGGTTGGTCTTCGCAAGAACCACCGTGAAGCACTGGTGAAGGTAAGCGACAAAAACTACGCTATTGACGGAATTATGGGGGATGAAGACCTCAATATTATTGATATTATTAATTACGACAACAATGATATTAGCGACATGCTGTTGTTTGAGCGTGTCAAGATTCTTCGCTCACAATTTGAAAGTCACGAGAATGTCATTGTACCCGGACCGCACGATACAAAAATGACAGACAATGAGGGCTTGAAAGAATCTGTCAAGCGAATGCAAGATGACCACGATAACATCTTGTTGCGTGATTCTAAATCCACATACATGAAAGGTGAGTATCGACATCCAAAGTGGATATTGTACCGACCGACTCGTGACTACAACTTCATTGTACTTGACCGACGAGGCAATGGACCGTACACATACCAATTGGGTGCAGGTCCACTGCTTGATGATGAAGGACTGCAAAACCGAGCCGTTACTATTGATGGTAAGCACTACATGGACATAGGTACAGCACGACGTGAGCAAAAAGCGTACAAGGTTGGTGATATTGTACGAGCATCGGTAAGCGGTATTACCAAGAAGACTCGTGGTGAAAAAAACGTTTACACTGTACAGATTCGTCAAATCGAAGGTGAGGGTGAGGGTGAAGGTCCAGCGAGCACCGAGTCGCTTGACTTGCTAACCAAAGGTTACCTACCTATCAATATCCCACATGATGTTGAATACGATGAAGATGGTTTACACGTTATTCTAAAGGACATTGATACTGTAACGTACCAAGTCGATGAAGTCGGTGATATGTGGTACGTGCATTCTCCAGTGAGTACAATGGGTGATTTGTACAAAAACGACTACAGTGTAACACTGGCTGAAAGCCTACAGCCGTTTTGGAGTCCACTTGCTCCGCTTTTGTTTAGCGGCCAATTGCAAAAGAAATCAAAAGTCGAAGACCTTGAAATGCCAAAGAAGCCATCAGCGAAGCGTATTGAGGAAAATTCAGTAGGTATCATCGAAGAAGATGATGAGAATATCTTACTCAAACCCGAAGACAAGAAAAAAGCATTGGAAGTTATTGTACGCACATTGGATAAACTTGCGAAAGAACGTATGACATGGACTGGACCGAAGGGACTGGGTATAGATTTAGGAACACCCGTTGAATCACCTGCTGGACCTACGCAACTTACTGATGAACAAAATCTACCTGACTATCATCAACGAGTCGATGATATTGAGCCTAAGAAAAAGAAAAAACCGCAACACTTCAAACCTGTTGAAACAGATACCGAAGAGGGTGAGCACCTTAGTTTGGACTTCAAAGACGATGAACCTGTACTTTCCAAAGTATAGTACGGGTTTAAATATGGTTACAAAGAATCGTTAGTTCAATGCTGACGCTAAAGCAACCTTCTATGGACATCGCTCTCCTTAAGAGTGGGTCTGACTTGGTTGTTGCAGGTTATGCATCGGTCGAACTTGTCGATAAGCAAGGCGACCTTATTACTCGTAGTGCTCTAAGGGATGCATTTGACGGGTTCATGAAGAGTGAAAAGTACCGCAACGTACAATTGGCTCACTCAAACATCCAAGTCGGTGAAGTCTTGGATTCTTACGTAGACAGCAATGGCCGAATGTGGAAGTCCGAATGTGACGACACTGGCATGTTTGTTGTTGTTCAACTCCGCAATGACATTGAGAAGGCTCGTGAAGTAGCCGCCGAGATTCGCAAGGGTAACCTTCGTGGATTCTCAATTGGAGGACAAGCATTCAAGCGAGTGCGAAAGTCTGACAATATCAAAGGCGACTACCAAGAGATTTCAAAAATGGAATTGCATGAAATTACTATTTGTGAGAAGGGTATTAACCCTGAAGCACAATTCAGTATACTAAAGGAGGACACAAATATGACAAATGAAGTTGATTTGAACAGCGTTATGGAACGATTGGAAGCCCGACTTGATGCAATGGAAAAGGGAGAAATACCTCCTCAACTCCGTGAGCACATCAAGGATAAAAAAGATGACGAACCAAAAGAAGAAATGAAAGATGGTGAAGACATGAAAGAAGAAAAGAAAGACGACGACAAAATGGCGTACATGAAAGGTGAAGATTTTGGCGATGTTATTACATCCGAATACCTTGACTGGATGGAAAACACGTTGAAATCTGCTGGTGTTAATACCGACGAGGCTCGTGCTCACTTTGATGATTTGGCTAAGGCTCAACTTGGTGGATTTGACAACCCTGATTCCGTCGATGGTGCTGATTACTTCGGTGGTCAAGTACGTGGACGAGGACAAGAAAGTGGTTCTCCTTCTACTGGTGCTATTTCCGCACTTACAGCAGGTGGCGGTAAGCAACCTGCTGGGGCAATGGGTCCAGCACAACTCTCAAAGGGCTACCTCAATGAAGGCAATGTTTCCCAAGCCGACATTGAAAATGCATACGAAGTATACAAAGCGGCATCTCTTGAACAAAACTTCCGAAACAACTTGGAAGCAAACTTTTCCCAGCGACTTGCAAAAGAACTCGAAATCGAGAAGCAAGAAGCAGACCGAAGCACTTTTGATGCTCGTGGACCTCTTGAAGAAGTCCTCAAGTCTATTGGTGACCTCTCCGAGCGCATTGATAATTTGAGCACCGAGAGCCACACCATTGCAAAGTCTGCTTCCTCCGCAAATGTTGAGATACCATCAACCCAAGACTTGGGTAACATGTCATGGGATGAGGTACACAACCTTGCAAGCAAAACGTTGAGGGGAGCCTGAAATTAGGAGTTGAAGAATATGGCAAGAGATTACATCCGAAGCATTACAGACATGGAACGATATTACTACGGCGCAGGTAACGCCATGGGTTACTCCTACTCCGGTAGCGAGTTACTCAAGGCTGACGCACCTATGCTGTCTACGACCGCAGGTACATACCAAGCAATCTACGGACGCAAGGTTTGGAGCCAGTTGAACCAAGAGTTCAACGCTTTCTCCATTCTACCAAAGCGACCTTGGGAGCGCAGTGGATGGCGAGTCATCACCGAGCGACCTTCTTTCACAGTTGGCGGCGGTGTTGCTGAAAACGCTACACTACCTGACACCACCAAGCCTATCTTCCAGCACATTGCTGCAAAACCAAAGACGATTGTCCACACATTCGATATGAGCGAAACGGCAATGTTCCTTGCTGACAAGGACGACGGACTTGGCGACATTCGAGCAATCCTCAAGGAAGAGATGGGTAAGCACCACGCTGAACACATCAACCGAATGATGACTGCTGACAAGGGAACTGCCGCAGGTAACGATTTCGAGTCACTCGACCGTGTTACCACTGGAGCATCCGCTTCCGCAAACGAAGACATTTACAGCATCGACCGAAGTGCCAACTCTTGGTCCCTCGCTGAACACAACGAGAACAGTGGTACTGACCGTGTGCTCTCCCTCGACCACCTTGACGACCTCTTCCAAAAGATTTGGACTCGTGGTGGTAACCCGAAGGTTATCCTTACTGGATATGACACACTTATGCGTCTACAGCAACTCCTCCAGTCGCAACAGCGATTCATGGAAGAGAAGCGTGTCACCCCTACCTACAACGGTGTAAAGGGTGTACCCGGTGTTGAAGCAGGTTTCATCGTTGCTACTTACAACGGTGTACCAATTATTCCTTCTAAGGATATTCAAACTGATACTATCAGTCGAATGTACTTCCTTGACACTGATTACCTTTACTTCTCCACTGCAATCCCTACGCAGTACTTTGAGTCCGGAATTGAAACTGGCGACCCATTCGCTATCAACCGTCTTGGACAAGAAGGTATGTACCGCACAATGGGAGAACTTTGGACTACTTTCTTTGGAGGTCACGGTTCCATTCGGGATTTGAAGTGAGGATAAAAAATTACGGAGATGATGAAAAATGGTAGCAACAACAACAGTAACAGAAAAAGGTCTAAGCATCAAAGTCGCTGATAGCGATTTTACACTTGTAGACATTCTTGTGGATTTGGACATGAGAACAGGAACACCAGTTGATGAAACAGGTTGGTTGAGTGGTAACGCAGGTGGTTCATACCCCGGTTCCCTCACTGGTTTCACCGCACAAAACACCGATGGTAACGCAGTAGGTAGTCTACGAATGGTTACTTTCACGGTAAACATTGTACAAGCGACAACCGTTGAACCTTTGGTATTTTCAGCAGGTGCATCGAAAATCATGGGAATTGTCGGACTCGCTTCGGCAACTTCCGCAAAAGATGTCACAGCAACAATGACCAACACAGGTAACGCAGGTGCAGATGCAACAGTCGCACCTCTTGCAACAACTGGCTCATTGCCTTGTCTTATCTTGGAATCAGAATCGGCAAATCAAGTAGTACAGGTAACTGTACTCCTACTCAACTGATGGTGAGGTTCCTTGCCCACGGTAACCTACACTGGTCCGTTCTTTGAACGAAGACGCAGGGATTCACCTGAATCATGGATTCGGGAAAAGTCTGTACCAGTAACCCAAGAGTGGCTCAATGAGTGGCGACATTCGCTTCCATTGAGTCATTTTAGGATTGAAGGTGATGAAGGAATAACCGTAGACGGTGGTAATGATGGCATTCCTGACTCCGGATGGAGTCGAAAGGATATACTTAATTGGCTGAATGAACAAAACGTTGATACACCAAGCGGGTACATGACCAAAACGAAGGCACTTGAACTCGTTGAGGCACATCTAAATCCATCCGAAGAAGAGGAAGCAACAAAATAAATTATAGGAGATGAACAATAATGGGATTTACAACAACGATTGACGCACGACCGCACTACTTGGGAGACTTACTCCTTGTCACTGGAACCTATGTTAATGACGGCGGTACAGGTGGAGGAGATATTGACCTTTCCGAGCATTTGAACGCAATTTTTGCAGCAGGTAACAATGCCGGCGAAGCATCAGCACCAGTACACACTACTGAAATTGATGCAACCGTAGGCACGACCTTAACCTTAGTCACAGGTGCTAACGTAAGCGGTACTTGGTGGGCATTAGGAAAGCGATGAGGTGACACCTCATGGCGGCACTAACCAAAGTCGGTTCAAAGATTATTGGACCTCTTTCACCAAAAGAGTTTAGTGACTTGAGCACACTGCAAACGACCATCAACACTGCTATTCAAGCAGTAAGCGATGCGAGTGCAACCAACGCAGTGCTTGGTACTGAATGCATTACGGTGCTTGGAAACACGTTTATCGTAGTCCTTTACCAACTCGCTTGAGGTGAGTAGGTGGGCTTTGAAGTACGCAACATTGACCTAAGCGACATGGCTCGTGCCAACAAAGAAGGCGTACGCTTTGACGTAAGTAACGTAGCCGACAAAAAAGATAATCCCTTAGCAGGGGTAACGAGTGCTCAACGCAACCGTAATCGTCATATCGGTGATGTGCTTAACATCGGAGCAGGGACACGTTGCACGCATTGCGGCTTTCTTCACTTCCTGTGGAGAGAAACCTGCGGGGCTTGCGACAAACCTATGGAATACAACTTAGGCCATCGAGATGAAACCAAACGAGCGTGATTTAATGAGTAAAGTATTTGTAAAAGCAATAGCACCACACCGACAAAAGGTGTTGCAAGGCGACAAAGAGATGCGCTTGCAACAACTTGCAAACCGAATGATGGCTGACCAAATGCGTGAAAGCGGTCAAAGCCCTACTGGTGACATGTTCACACAAGGCCGTGACAAACTCATGAGGGACATGGTGATGAATCCTGAAGCCCACAATATCAAGTTCATGGGCGAAAGAGTACCCTTTGAGGGGCAAACTTTGGGAAGTTCGCTTAGTGAGCCTGATGTAGCAGGAGAGCAAGCGGCTATTGATGCTAATTTTGGTAACTCACCTGAAGAACAAAAAGTGTTTGACCATTTGATGAGTCTTAGACCTGAAGAACAAAAAGTTCTTCAAAGAAATCGTGATATGACTCCACAAGACAAACTTATGTCTGAAATCATGGACGAGACAGGCAATCTAAAGCCTGACAGTCAATTTATGGATAGGGAAGAAGACGAGGAAAAAGAAGACGACGACAGCCCACAAAGCGAGGATGACCTCATGGACCGTATGGCTCGAAAGGCTGTACACCACATCAGCAGTTTCCGTGATGCTTGGATGGTCATAAAAAACGACCCGTACGATATGTATGGTAGAGAATATGACACACATTGTCCAAGATGCTACAAAGGTATTTATCGAGAAGATGAAGATGACTTGTTTATGATAAACAATATGGGCATGTGTACTGACTGTGCAATAAAGTGAGGGAGGAGTATGTATGCCAGTAGTATTCTCACCCGGTGAACCTGAAACAAGGCCACTCGACCCGACTGCTACTGTGTACACAACCGCCCAAAGAGTTGCTGACCTCCTTGACATTGGACCGCAAGAAGCCGTACTGATGTCGGCTGATGGTGATGCTGGTGCAATATACATTACAGGTACAGACTTTCGTAATCACGGTTTTACCGTTGGTGACAAAGTAAGAATCTACAGCGATGCTGACCCATTTGGTAAAGAAGACTTGGAGATTTCAGCCATAGGAGCAAGCACAGGTGGAGATACTGCTGGTACGGGTCATGTCAAAATTACGTTTACAACCTCACCCATTACAACATCGGAATATCAGGTAGCCGACAATGGGTACGTACAGAATCAAGCCTCGTTTACCAATGGTAAAACACGAGGCGTAACCAAAGCCAAAGTAGACCACGTTATCCTCAAGATGCAAGACCGCATTGATAACGTAACACACAACGCTTGGCGACCCTACTTGGTGAGTGCCGAATACATTAACTTCGATACTTACAAGCCATACCGACGACGATATTATACAGATTATGTTGGTACTGCACCACTCTTATTCCGCAACGTCCAACAAATGCTACGCATCGAGTTGTGGCAGGGTGATGACTATCGAGAGATATGCGGTGCGGAGGCACGTATCAAGTTTGATGATGTATCTGATTTGGCAACCGCAGGTATCTACATTTCACCCGGTAATGGTAGTGTTGCTTCTCTTGTACAAGGTACTGGTTCAGGACAATGGCGTGACGATTTTGACGCTACTACAGTGGCTCAAAATTTTGCGGATTTGGTAAACAAAGAAGACCGTGTAAACAAAGCAACTGTTGAGTTTTCTCCAGTCTTTACATTGGAAGGCTCTACGTCAAACGTGGGTGTTCATAACGAGTTCTTGGCAACAGCAAACAGCGATTATGGTACAGGTGTGGTAAAATTAACCTCAATGCGTCCTGTCAAAGCGGGTGAGAGTTGCAGTATTGTAACAACAAATTCCAACATTGAAATCTCACAAACACAAACAAATACGGCTACTGTAACCAGTATTGTATCGACTACTGTCAATGTAGACTCTACAACTGGCTTTGTCGATGCGGGTGTTTGTGTCAAAGGTGATACAGTGTTTCGTTATACCGGTAAAACAGCAACATCCTTTACAGGATGTGTCGTTGTCACTGGTTCAGCATTAGGCGACATTAGTGGTACAATCACCCAAGAATCGCTTTTGGTAGACTTGCAAGGTGGTTCAAGCAGTGGAGATAACGCACGACTTCGTGATTGGTGGATGGACTTTGAAGAGGGCATTGTTTACTTCAACAACTCTTATCCTTTCTTTGAATTTAACGCAATTAAGGTAGCCTACGTTTATGGTGAGCGTTACTTGGAAAAAGCCATTGAAGACATCTGTACGAAGATGGTGGCTATCGAATTGCTCATGGCTGATGACCGTAGCGTGTTGATTCCCGAAGGTACTCAAAACGTTGATTTAACCAGTAAAATACAATTGTATCAATCTGAAATCGACCGAACCCTACCGAAGTACATTGAAATGGTGGTGTTCAATTGAGAAAAAGTCCTATTCGTGAATGGTCAAAAGAGGGCGAAAGATACCACGAAGAAGCCAACGCTTTGCTATTGAAGGATGTCAATTTTCAAAGAAACCTCATTGAACAACTTGTCAATAGCCCACCTGACCTGCGACAACGTATGCAAAACATCGAACTCGTCGCACTTGGTTTCATGATGAAAGATGGTGAAATTATCAATCAACAAGGCTTGCCTCTCAACAAGAACGAAGAAAACAGGCTAAAGAAAGCAACAGACGAGAGCATGTTACGAATACACCCTGAACTTGCAAACAACGGGATGCGCTACGTTAATGGTGAAATTGTCTTAAAAACGTACCAAGACACCATCGAAGAAGCCGAAGTACGTCGAGTTCCGATGGGCGATACATACGGCCTACGATTGAAGAAGCGGTGATAGCATGGTTGCAACGTGGAAGGAAGGTCTTACGGCCCTGCTTGACATCTTTAAAACAGATTGGAACCGAGCCAACACTGGTAATTTTCGTCCAGTCGTTTTGGATATTACCGATACTTCTCCTGAACACGGCAAGCGTCTTGATTTACAAAAACACGATTTCGTATTACTTTATGAAACAGCGCACAACGAAGAAGCACCTGAACTGTTCTATGATTTTGTTACAACACGTATAAACATAACCGTAGACATGAGAACAGTTAAGGGTAGGAAACACTTGGAACTACTTGAGAACGAGATACGAAGACTTGTCCACAGTAAGCGAAAGGGGGATGGAACGAATTTTGACCGGTTAGTATTCAAGACACGAACCGACCTAAGTGACCGTAGCAAAATTCTATTTCGTATGACGTTTCAGATAGAAGTAGTGATACTCGCAGAATTGATACCATAGGTGATAAAAAATGCCATCGACAGTCTACAAGGGAGATGTTTCAGAAGTCTTATTTGCTCCGGAAACGGGCTTGATTATCCGTCATGGTACTGACGTTACAATGAGTGCCTCAAACAGTGGTGATGTTGCTACAATTACATTTTCATCGGAACAAAACAATGTATTGTTTGATTCTTCGCATCGTCTAAATTATCCAAAAAATGCACTGGTAGGTTCTCAAGTCACATTTAGTGGACTCGGTTCTGATACTGATGGTAAAATTTTTACCATTATTGAAAATGATGCTACAACGATTAAATTAAGTCCAGCAATGGCTTCAACAACTTTTTCTTCAGGCGATACATTGTTTATTCTACCTTACAAAACACCACCAATGGACACTGTTAATCATACTTATAATGGAGCCGCAAGTAATACTGCTGACCCAAGTGAATCATTACTGATTGACCAGTTTTTGGGAATTGCAAATGCAATTGCATTACCTGAAACAAAAGTTGATTTGAAGAGATACCACGTTGTCGGGCTTGGTCGAGATACTTCGGTGCAAGTACCCGGTAAGTTCATTACAGAAGGTGGTTCATTTGAGGTTAATCTTCATTCAGCCCGATGGTTGAAATATTGTTTAGGTAACGAAATAATTGGAACTATTGGTGATTCAAGTACCAACACCTACCTCACTGCCGCCGCCCATGCTGGTGAATCGCACATAACAGTGCATTCAAAAACAAATTTTGCTGCGGGAAAATACGTTTTAATACAACACGAAGAAGATACTGTAGTGGATATTGTCACTGACCATGCGGCTACGCAAGGTACATGGGATAGGACTATTGATGATAGGGATTTTGATAAAGCAAATCCTTATGAAATTCGTCGTATTATTGGTGTATCTGAACCTGATAATGTAATTTATCTCGATGAGCCATTAAAATTTAATCACAAATCGGGTGCTGAAAGTTCAGGTTCAATAGGAAGTACTGACACTGTATTTTTGTTGGATTATGCTACATCCGGCACAAATCCACCTACTATTGGCGCAACAAGTCAAACAGTCACTAATTCTGTTACGCATCTATTGTATGGTCGTAGTGAAGTACCTTCATTTTGTCTTGAAGTATCTCAACGTCGAAGCGATGTTGCGTTTTCAGGTGCAGGTGCGATTGGTACTACAACCGATTCAAAGGAACTAACACGTATTTATCGTGGCTGTAAAGTAACTGATTTTACTCTTACAACAGATAATGATGCCGCTTTGCGATTGTCTGTTAATTTCAATTCGGCATTGACGTTCACCGACACTGGTCGTCTTGATACACCCGGTACATCTACAAGTCGATATGTCGCACATCGTATGTTTGATGATACTGCACAAAATGCAACCGAGCGTTTGAAATCAGGTATTGGTATTGGTACACAAAAACCATTTATGTTTTACAATGGACAAATTAAAACTGCTGGTATTACTGTAGCGCAAGTATTGAGTTTCAGTCTTACTGGCTCGACAGGTATGCAAGGTTTCCATACCATCAATAACACACACGTTGCTACAGATTCGGCTGAATCTCAAGTACCTTTTGCGGGTAGTCGTAACACTTCCATTATGGTAGAGGGTCAAACCTCGTACGAGATGACTATGGAGATTGTTGTTGATGACCCTGTGTTTTACCATAAAATGCGTGCAGGTACGTCGTTTAGTGTAAATGATGAAGGCGCAACAACCAATCAAATTGTTGTTGAATTTGAAAAGCAAGCACGAGGGAGTACTTCTGCCTCCAATACTGAAAAAATTGTTATTCTTATTGACGAATACTACATTGTCGAAGCACCAATGCAAATTCCTGATGACAAAGGTGCAATGAAGAGTACAATGAAGATTATGCCAAAGAGTATCAAGGTACTTGCTCGTGATACCATTTTAAAGTATTGAGGTGAAAGTATGATTTATTCAATTAACCAGTGTCGAAAATTGGGATTAGCGGGTTATGCTGAATGGTTTTGTCTTGTAAATGAGTTACCATTTGATGAATCAATACCATTGGATAATATTCGGTCGATACATGACTGGGGTCTTAAACTTCTTACTACTGTGGAAGAACCTGCTAAACCCGTAGAGGAAGTCGTTGAAGAAGTAGAGGTCAAGAGCGACCCAGTAGCACCCCCACCTGCTGATACAAACCCATTCCCTACTGAACTACAGTACGATTCACTCACCGTAGCGGAACTACGCAACCTATGCAAAGAGCGTGGTCTACCCGTATACGGTACAAAAGCCGAGATAGTTTTGCGATTAAAGCAAAATGATGAAGGTATTATTCCCGAAGAAGAACCCGATAGCCCTACCGAAGAGGTAGCCCTTGACGGTGATTCGGAAGCCCCTACCGAAGAGGTAGCCGCATCCAATGGAGAGGAAACGAATGAAGAAGACCTTAATGGAGAACAAGAACCTATTGTTGAAGAACAAACAGCCGACGAAGTATGAAATAGCAGTGGATAAAGACGACCCATCCGTTTACATGGAAGTGTGGGTCAAGGACATATCCTACTTTGACATACAAGAGGCGACTGGACAACTTATGCAAATCAAAGGCAATGGTACACTAAAGTTCGACCTACAGGCTTACTGGAGATACGCTTTCACTCATTGGATTATCGAAACAAATCCTGTGCTTACACCCGAAGAGTTGCTTGACCTCAAGGGGTACGTAGGCGACCAAATAGCAAAAGTCCTTCCAAAACCCAATGAGATTTTGGAGGATATGACTGGAAATTTTACCAACGTGACCGAGTAGCGGTCACGCAATTTATGGAGAAAGAGCAGTACGAGGAACCCAACGACTACAACTTACAAATACAACAATGGGCGTACATCATAGCGACACATTACAACATATCCCTTGCCGAAGTATATGCCATGCCACGACCACTCTTTCAACAATCACTTACATGGGCTATGGTTATCAAAGAGCGACAAAATAAAAGAGAAGAGGAAAGAAGAGAGGAACAACGACTAAGGGCTAAAGTCGGTGACAGGGAGATAGTGAAACTGGATTACAACTTTCCGGAAGATTTTGATTGAGGGATAATATGACAGCACTTGCATCACTTGTTTCGATGTCCAACGCCGCAAGAGCGATTGGGCCGGCTTTTGAGATGGCAGGTCAAGCAATCAAAAACACCATCAGTGAATTGTGGAATTGGTTTAAAAGTACGTTCATTGACCCTGTTTTGAAAGGAATACAAAATATTGGAGATACATTCAAGGCTGTTTTTGACGCTGTTACAGACCCAATAGGAACGCTTCGAGGCAAGTTTAGTGAAATGATGGGGGGTATGATTGATAAAACAAAAATACTCGATGAGGCTGTTATGGCTGCATTTGCAAAAGAATGGGACGGAATGTTGAGCCTAAAAGAAACACCTGAATGGATGACTGCCGACCTATGGCAACGATTAGAACAAGAATCTTCAGTCATGGCCGCACAAGATTGGGACGGTATGCTTAATCTAAAAGGTGAAAAACCTGAATGGATGTCAAATGCGCTTTGGGAAGAACTCAAAACAAAAGGCACAGAAGCCGCAAAACAAGAATGGTACACATACCTCGACGTAGAGAATTTACCTTCTTGGATGACCAATGAAACATATGAAATGATTAAAGACCATGCAAAAGACTTGGATGATTTTGATTGGGAGGCTGCTTTTGCGACAGACACTAAGCCGTGGTTCTTAACGGACGAAGAATGGAATAACGCCAAAGAATATGGTCAAGGAAGTGTAAAAGCAATCAAAGATGATTGGGACGCATTTGTTGTAGAATCTGACGAACCTGAATGGTCAGAAGAAAGTTTTTGGAAAAACGCTTCGTCATCAATACGTGATAATGTCGTAATTGCTTTTCAGCAAATAAAAGAAGAAGGAAGAAAATTAGGAGAATCCCTTATTGCTTTTTTTATGAAACCTTTCAATATGCTTAAAGAAATGAGTGGAGGAGGGGGCGCAAGTGGTGGCGGCGGTTTTAGCATTATCGGCGGTGTTACTGATAGGGTAGCGTCGATGGTGGCCGATGATGTAGTCATGGGGCCAGTGGGCTACAGTCGAGTCCTTAGTGGACCCGAAGGTTCGTTTGCTCTCAACGATAAAGACACTATTGTAGCAGGTACAAATTTGGGCGGCGGAGGCGGTTCTACTTTCAACATCAATGTAAACGCCAATGGCATTACCGACCGCACCGATAAGCGACAACTGGCACGAGAGATTGGTAACATGATTCAACAGGAGATGTCACGTAGTATCGGCGGTACAACCATGCGAGGTCGATACGGATGAGCACTGGACACTCCACTACTCCTGTGCGCCTAATAAGTCAAAACGGGCGGTTCTATGAGTTGTCCTGTACCAGTGTGTCGATTGACATAGATAGGAAGGTTATGGCAATACCTCTCCCCGCTACGGGTTCTACGAGAATAACTGCCGACCTGAATCTTACCAACAGCGTCATTACGCTTGAGGGCGTAATAACAGACGGTGACGCTGTACTATCTTCGACAGGTCAAGCGGCGAGTGCTATCATTGATTTTAGTTCTGTAGCCGCCACTACGGATTTGAATCATTCCACGCAATTTGTTTCTTCAATAGTGCCTTTTTCAGCCTCACAAGGGGCATACAATAATTTGGATGGGAGTGTATTGAATAACGATACTTTCGCTGATTTTAATCGCATACAGTTTTGGAGAGGCACAGTAACAGGGGGAGAGAAAAATATTTTTACAGTATTTTTAGGTGTAAATAACGCTGCCGCAGGGTTTGATACTACTTCGTCATCTGATGAGTATATATTGTCTTATCACAACGGTAGTGCTTTGAAAACTGCGGCTGAAATGGCAACGGGTTTACACAACCTAATTACAAGTGAAATCCCAACATTAAATTCACAAATTATCAGTGGTAAAAATGGCGCAAATATGGCTGTTGAAATTACGTTTACAAATGTACCTACAGGTTCTACATTTACAAATGACATGTATTATCCTCACGCAACAATGGCGGGTTTCGAGCCACGTATGACGACGATGAATAAAGGAGTCGAAGCCACCTCTACAGCAAATTTGAGTGCGGGTGATATTGTGCAACAACTCTATGCTATTCTTTCAAATTCTCAAAACAGGTGGAGAAGAGGCGTAATTGGTGATGATGACCGCCATCCTTCACATTATATCATAGGTTTACAATTACCCTACCTCTCTTCTATTGATGTTCCAACTGGTGAAAAACATTTATCGAGAGTAATGTACTCAACCACTGGATTTGGTACACATGCGTTTCAAACAAAAAGTACAAACTTTGCAAAGTTTGGCCGCACAGCCGGTACTGACTTTGATATTACTGATTCGGGAGTAACGTTTACTGGAATGAAAGTTGCTGTTGATAAAGCAACGTTTGTACAAGTTGGTGGTGAACCAAACGTCTACTCATTCACTATTCTTTTAATCGCAACAAACATGATTTTGTAGGTGTTGTTATGGTCGCAATTGGAAGAACAAGTCATGCTTTCTTTTTCGATGGTGTGTCTGATTCAATTGTTATTCCTCAAAGTCGTTTTGCAAGCACAGGTGTACATCGAGGTAGTGTGAAAACTCCTATTACAACACTGGGTGAGCAAGAACTTGAAAGTTCAATAGCCGCAACCGAATTTTCCGATTTTGTAATTGAAGCATGGGTTATACCTGATTGTGGTGGAATAGTTGTCGAGCGAGAAAATCAATTTCGTATTACTCTTGGTACTGTAGATACTGCGGGTCCAGCGATATTTGAGTTAATGATGCAAACGCCTTCGGGTGACAAAAGTATGTTCATCAAAAGTGCAACTGAAACTGCAACACGATACGACGGTATTGTGTTCCCTTCACAGGAATTTGGCGGTATACACGATACGTACAACCGTTTCGACACGAGTACATATGGTGAAGCCACCAGTTTGAATTTTAAGCATCGACCGTTGTATCATGTTGTCTGTTCGTACAAAAACAATCTCATGGAGATGCACGTTAATGGTGAACGTATTGCCTTTGAAGAATTTCCAGAATCGTTTCGTCCAAAACCTGTGGATGGTCATATTTACGTCGGTGGTAAGGGAGGACAATTTCGTGGAGCAATAGAAGCATTGCATTTTTCAGATAGTGCGGGTGTGAACGTTTTTGCACCTGAAATGCCTACAATGACAGATGCTACAACGGGTATGTATAGGTTTGAAGAACCGCTTGATATTGTTGAAACAATCTACACAATGAATGCGGTGACAGCCGCAACAGACGGTAGCACAACGACGTTTACAATTGCAACAGCCGACGCTCAAAGTTTAATTGCTAAACTAACAGGTAAAGCATACGACAGCAGTAGTCCTATTGCAACCTTTACTGATTCGCCGTACAGCATGGGGAAGTACAAAGTCAATGATTTGTATACTGCACCTGCTACTCCTACGACTCTTTCTGTGGCACACACGCCCTACAACCTGCTCATCAACGCAGGGGCTATCAATCAAAACACATTCAAGCCTAATCAAAAACCACCTGAACGGGTGCGTCTACACTCAATTAACGGAAGCAACGGTACAGTCACTATATCAAGCATACACGTTGATTTTGTAAATGGGACGAATGGCCTACGAGGTTTGCTACACTCAAGAACGGCTGACGTGGACAATTACTTTGTTGTCGTCAATGCCGACTTATTGATTGATAATGGGACAGGGCGACCGTATCAACCTCCACACTATGGTTCGCAAATTTTAGACCGTACAGGTCAAATGGTATTGGACGAAAGTGAACATGAGAATCACGGTTTAGTTTACTCCTCTCGTATGGCAATATCCAGTATAGACACGGACAATCCTTTTGCCGTAACGTGGCCTACACACCTTGATGATTTATTCCAAGTGGGACACAGTGGACGACATGCACTAACGCATATTGTTGGACATGAATATATGCGAAAATTACCAAAACCAACAGAAATGAGTGTAGACCAACTTATGGATGGTAGTGCTGATGTGGTATCATTATCTTTTGATTCGAGTCAATCTAACCTTCGTAACGGAATTACTATGAACAGTAAAATAGACACTTTTACTGGAAACTTTGTCGGTAAAGTGTTGAATTTTGTCAATTCAAGTCCTGTTCAATCTATAGTCAATAACGGCTTACCTGCAAGTAAGAAAGAACTTATTGCTATTGGTGGTGCTACGTTTGATGCACAACCGTTTTTCTTGAAAGGTCCAGTGCCTTTACTGTACGATGACGCTGATGCAAGATTATACCACTTACGACCCGAAAAAGAATCTCGCATTGCTTTGCTTAAAGTACCTGCATTACAGTCCTCTCACAATCTTGCACCATTTGTTGAAATTCATTATAACGCCATTGACATAACTGGTGCAAGCATGGGGATTAGTGGTCCAATGCTCATGGTTGAAAAAACTGTACCAGCAGGGTCTTTTGACTTAGGTAGTGGTACTCGTGTTATTGATGTAATAACCAGTGACCTTGCAAATGCAGTCCTCTTTTCACCCGGTGGTTACATTGATGTAAGTGCTACGGACACCACACTAAGCACAGCACTACAAAATCCACATTCACTGCTGGGCGACAGTACAGGTGGGGAAGAAAATGATGCCGAACTTGATTTTTCTACTTGTCCTGTCAATTACACTCCTGTAAACGATACTACTGCTATCCCTGCATCACCACCAAAGGTTGTCAATAAATCACACAATAACGCTGTACATGAATCTGTTTATCATAAAATTTTATTGAATCCAAGCACAGGTTTGGAAAACAATACTATCACAAATGGTATATTACAACCAATCGCTGATAAAACAAGTACTGGAGAATTTGATATTTCACCAATGACTTTGAAGAGTCATACCTTTGAAATGTTTGATGTCATTGACAATACTCTTACATTGGATGGAAACAAAGGAAAATTGTTTATTCATCCTACGAATCGAAATCGCACGAATCAATTGAACAAGTTGAATACCATGACAAGTATACAACAATCAGAATTTACACTGCTTGAACTTATGACTCGTGGGCGAGTTCGTAGCATCGCTGAAAAAGTCGATGGTGACAGTAACATGCGTACTACCGAGGTAACCATTCATGGTATTGCTGAAAGCGCACTATCGCAAAACGTCAATGTGCTTGGTAGTGGTTCGCCTGATTCTCACGTCGTCAAAGAGATTGAACCCAATGCGCCTGTCGTTACTGTCACGCTTGGCGGTCCCGGTCAAGGGGCGGTCAATACCAAGCCCACCTTCGACCCTTCGCCGTTAATGCGTCTACCCGGCTCAACACGACGAATGTGCGCTGTACAAGCGACGGAGATAGCAGCCACAAATAGCAACACAAGTGGTATTAGCAACACGTTAATGATACGACCACTCAACAACAATTCACCTGATTTAGTTTCATGGGGAACGTATTGTTTTCCACAAAAAGGGCGTATTTTTCTCGCTGACGGTGCAAGCGCATTATACGAATCAAAAACTGGTGTTGGGTTTGCATTCAACAATGATGCTGATGCAGTAAGCGAAGGACGATTCTTGACAGGTGATGGCACTGCTGTACCAAATTTTTATGTGTGGGCTAAGGAAACGGGAGTGCTACGTGGTACAGCATCAGCAGGTGCAACTGTAACTGAAACCATTGCTGAATACATTTACAACGACGATAATTTTAACGATGACTCACTCTCACAGGACGGTAGTACAGTCAATGACCGATTATTTCAATCAATGGATGGAGTAACGCATGACTATCAGTTAGGCACACAGTATTCAAGCACTCGTGCAATGGTCGAAATACCGTTCTTCCCTCAACAGTTTTTTGACCATGAAAGTGAAAATGTGTTCCCCGGACCTGACAACAGCATGAAAATACATATTGATGCCACATATACAGCGCACACTTGGAATCCTACACCTGTTGGACGACGTGCTGATGACATTCAGATAGCCGACCGTACTGCGTCATCGGCTTATTCATACAACATTAATAATCAAGATTACGTTTCCTCTACAACAATTACAAAAGTAGTGTATGATTCAGGAAATAAATTCTACAAAATTTACGTTTCCCATCCTTCTTTGTTTCCACCAGTTGATACTTCTGTCTTAGAGTACTCAAACATGAAAAAATTACCTCGATTTAGGAGAGCATTTTTGGGTAACGGTCTATGGTGTATGTATCGTAACGACCCAAGTAGTGATGGGTTTTTGCGTGTAGATGAAAATGATAGCGGTACAAGCGGTATCATATCAGGTTCGTATGCTAAGGGTTTCTTTGAAGCGGCAGTACCGCAAACTGCTCTTTTTATTGCACAAGGTTATCGTAGTGAAAATTTAGTACCTATTGCGTCGGATAAAGAAACGTCTTCTTCTGATTATGAAGCACGTTCACCGTACTACTACGATAATGCAAACGTCAAAACACAAGGCGGTAATTTGGATTATGGTCTTCGACAGTACGTTAGTGCCATAGAAATCAAAGCAGGTCCACTTGTCAATCCACATGCACCAAGAGTGCAATCAGGTGTAGCCCAATCAACAATCAAATCATCTGGTAACATAGGTGGACTCTATACACTTATTCTTGAAGATACAAGTAATTTTCCCGAATTGACTGAAATTTCAAGAAGTATCACCAATACTCTCGATTTGAGTGAAGGTGATTTACTTTATACGGCTGAAATAATTTTAGCGGATGGAACAACTCATGAACTGGTATATTATGGACGTATATCATCGTTTTCTGGTGCTGTAACAGACCAACCGAACGTTGTTCTATGCCAATCAGCAAATACGTCACTTACAGGTCTTGAAGGTGCTACTTTAAAATTAAAACGTGCTGGTAGGGCATTACATTCAGCCGCAAGTGTTTCATCTTCAATAACAGGTGAACGCACAGCATTAACGTTCCTTCCCGATACTTCTGAACAGTGGACAATCGCAGTAGCCGCATCCAGTAGTACTACTACATCCATTCAAATTACAACTTCCGCATCTGACCGTCTTGCCTCATCAAATACGGTAGGACTGAATATACGTAAAGACGATGAGTTGTACATTGACGATATATCGGGAGGTGACATTGATTATCTTGGAAAAGTGTCTTCAATTGTTTCTAATGTAGTCGGGAGTACAACGAACACAGTCATCACGCTTACAGCAAACAACGCTTGTGCTGTAGCAGTTGGTGATAAAATTCGAGTGTCTATTGATAGCGTCATACCCGAAGACCATGATGCTATATTGAACGCTACATGGCTAAACCCGTATGCCGCAGGTGGTATGCGAAACGGTGACACAGTGTGGATGAACATGACCATGAACAATCCACATGCTGTAGAGGGAATGTTTTGTAAGAGCCGTGGTGTGCTTAACGAACATCTTGTTTGGAAAGGTTTCAACGGTGGACGTGGTTCACTTACCAGTCGTCCTCGTGACTCAATCCCTCTTGAGAATTTTTTGATTGGTGATACGTGTTTAGAAACAGCGCAAAACTTGGCTCAACACATTAACAAAACAATTGAAATCAATTATGAATCAATGCTTGGTAGTACATACACAGATATTCCGAGAGTAGCGTACGTAGACCCATATCTTGCTACAGAAGGACATGCTCGTGTATTGCTCTACGATGTAGCCCATGACCGTGAATTTATCGCATTCCATGACCTACACATGCAAGTTCAATCGAGTGCGGCTACACCGCATATTGGGTTTGGTCGTGACATTGTACATGCGGGTGGCGTGTTAAAACTCGACCGTTTCTTGGTATCTCACAATGGTGGCGCACCGCATTACTTTACAACTCAAATCGACGTAGCCAATGGGTTTCCAAGTGAAAACAAATACTTGCGTAGTACGCAACAATCGAAGTTTATTGAATCAGCCTACGCACACGATATAGCAAACAGCAATGCAAATTTCTTGATTGAAGACATAAGCGACTCAACAAACAACAGGGGTAAGAATAAACAGTTGATGGGTAAAGGTCACGGTCACTTTGTACATTCAGGACTAATGTATGGTTACAATAGTAACATCTACGCTGTGAGTGACAACGCATTGCCTCGTGTCGAACCTGCTGTAGCATCGGTGTATTGGGCAAATGAAAAACACAAAAATACAAGACGACCAAGTAAAGACAGATTTGTTGAAGCACTTAAATTGCATCGGTTATCAAAAAATCCGTCTACGTTTAGTTTCCGTGACGCAAGTACGTTGTTCGATACACCTGATGGCACACGTTGTATTTCAGCATTTTTGAGTTTGAAAGGTATACGCTCCTCTACTCTCGATTTAGCGACTCATGAAGAAGACCGTTTAGAACATCTACCGCATTGGACTGAGATGGACTTTGTACGTCGCATGGTCATTGATTGTGGTGAAGTTGGAGTTAAAGAGGGTGTTACGGATATTGAAGCCGCTACTCGTGAAATTGTTCGTCTAATCAATCAAGGCGGAGCAAAGAACGGTCGAACTCATGCTCGTCGTCCATCTCAACAGTACCCCGGTGAAAGCGAAAGTCTTGACCTTACACGTATTGGTGTACGACAGGACGTTACATCTGAAGCAAAAGACCCAAGTAGCGCACATATCAATGCTGATTTTGCCGCTACAGGTTCGACCTTTGACCCTGCTCCGTGGTGGTTTGTTGATGAAGCATTTGACACTCACGACCGTGGTAGCCACATGGGATATGTGCGTGCTCACATTGGGCGTGTTGTTGAAGACATGAACGGAAACGAAGGCTTTTCGATTATCATTCACTCTACTGTACCCGGTGCATCAGGACGTAACTTCTGTGTATGGCTTGACAACAGTAAGGGTCAATCAAACTACAAGCCACAATTTCTTATTGGACACGGTGGCCGATTCCGTAACTTTTGGTGTCAGCCCGATGAAACACTGGGTGAGAACATGCACCCAGCCCCAATGCCTCTTAACAAGCATGGTCGTCCTTTTGCTCCTGTTACAACGCTTCGTGAGTACGTGCTTCAAGAGGAGCCTGATGAACCCTTTACTAACAATCACGATGTGGGTAACCGTAAATCAAACAACTCATCAGAAAACCGCAATGTATCGGCACGAATTGGTGGTATCAATCACAATACAGTGTCGGATGAATCATTTGAAGTTCAAGGACTTTCAACCAATCTTGTTGAGGGATTGCGAGCAGGTAAGCAAGCAGTAGGGCGTATCAACTTCGGCGGTCTTGTAGCATCAGGAATACCCGGTTTTGCACCCGATGCTGGCACGCATGGTTTTGGTCGTAGAGGCGATGAGCGATTTGACTTCAAGTACGGTCAAGCCATCAAGTTTGGCGACAGTGACCCTACTGCGATTACTGCATACACAGCGCACGTTAATCCGAATGATACAACAGAAGATGCAATCGGTGATTCACCATTGTATGGTTTTAGGTTTACCGACCATCGAGGTAGAGGGTATGGCGTACGATACGTATACCGTAAATTCGGTCAATCTTTTTCCAATGACAATACTACATTACCTTCAACATTAGAAGATGAAATTATCGTTCACATCAATGACGACGATGTTTCAATGGGTGGCTTTTCTCTTGGTGGACATATGCTTGGTTGGGGTGACCCAACTGGTCGTTTGGACGCATCGGGGCTTCAACTTTCCAAATGGCGTGGTAACCGATGGAGAGGTATGTATGCACCAGATGCGGGTGTTGATGCCCAAGTAACATGGGACGGCACAGCAAACACACTTACTGTCGTGTTTCAAGCACCATTCAATACTGGTGCTTCTTCTTCACCATTAGCAAATCATCCTGATTTACTTGGTTATCTTGGCTACCCGCATAGTAACGGTGTTATTCATCTTCATGATACATTTACGGGTACTTCTCAAGATGGTTTTATTGGTAATGTATTATCATATGAATCAAGAACTGTGGATGACATTACTGGAACACATATTTTCTTCGGTATACGTGGCGAATCATTCTCATCATCTCATCACGTTAGCAGTGGTACTGTAACAGACGTAGCAAAAACGCAACCTCACGCTTCAGACAATACCATGCGTGTGTTACTATCATCACGCATTAATTGGACAACGCTGATGACAGACGAAATTCTTGCATTTGCAACCAACGTAGCAATTAATCATCCAAATCCAAATCAAGAAGATGGAATAGCAATTGATGTACGACACATGTACGCTTGTGATGGTCGTACGCTTGGTGAATGGGGCGTAGCCAGTGATGCGATTATTGTGCGTTCACATAATCCACAGCGTGGTGCTACACCAATCTCACGCATGTTTTCTTCAAGTTTGCACACCGATTATTCTATTCAAGCGGCTCACCTTGAATACGGTGAATATGAAACACTTTCAAAAGACGCTACTGGAATTTACACATTTAGTTCATCAGCCGATGCTGTACACCAACCGATAAGCGATGCATTGCTTGACAAAAATCGACAAATTGATGCTGGTTATCTTCCAAGAACGGTACTACAAATTCGTACAAAAGGACGAGGGTATCACGCCAATACCCCTACACCTATCCTTGTTGATTCGTTTAACGACCCTGTACCAGTCGATACTTGGCGTAATAATTTGAAAGGAATAACATTTACATCCACAAGCGGTGACCATATTTTACCTGCTTTAAACAATGACATGATACTCATTGATGATTACAACTCTTCTTCTAAAGTTTTCAATACACCTTCATCATCTTATTCAATTACTCATGCGCTTATTCCAGCAGGGCAAGAAAGTGCAACATTTACTGATAGTGGAGGGGTTTCTCGTAGTAAAGAATTATCTTTTGGTGAAAGAAAACGATTCTACTACACAGACAAACAATTTGCATTACTTGTATCAGAACAGGGTTCAAACTCATTAACAGAAATAAAATTGGAAAGAGATGATTTTGCAAACGATGATTGGGTAGCCAATTTTACTGGTACACTTATTGCAAAAGACCACATATTCATGCGTTTTGGACAACAACAAATTGGTGGTCGTCGTTCATACGGTGCTGTTGATGCTGAACCGCTTGTGTATTTTAGAGGGGCAATAGATAGTAACGACCATTCAGTACCATTGTATTTTGGCGGTGGTTTTAGCGGTGTAGTGTTGGACATTAACGATGGTACAGAAAACGATTATTCTTCGTTCTATACACACCCATATTCCAACGGACCTACAGGCACAGCAGGTATACAAAATGCCAATGAGATTTCTACTTCATTTGCTATTGTAGACTGCAACGCATTGCTTGCATTCTTCCCCGCTACACCATTACTGAATCAACACCGTGGCAGTTTAACGCACCCAGTAGCCAATCGTAACAATGTACTTTCACCCGATTTAGCGGGTGGTGCTCAACCGCCTCATCCTAACACACCAGCCCATGTACAAGCAAGATACACAGCAGGTATTGTACAGCAAAAACCATCGCCACTTGTGTTACGTGTAGCAAATCCAAACGCTCGATACAAAGATACCGATGTGGGTGAAACACACACGACATACATTATCTTTGGTCCCGGTCAAGCCTTCCCATTTACAGAAATGGCGGCTGTAAATACAGATGAAAAACCTCATCCCGGTTATGTTGTTACAACTGGAAACACATGGAGTAAAGTACCCGCCAGTAAAAACCTACCAAATGAAATTAAAAATTCGGATAATCAATACGGCCCACCATCAGCCGCTTATCAAACGGCTCGCCAAGTATTTCATTGGAATACAACGTGGAATTGGTCACCAGCACAAGGTGTACCAAACATTGGGACAACGAGTGGTGCTGGGCTAATTCAAAGACCTGAACATGGTTCACACTACGGTGAACATTTCACAAAGAGTGTACGTGTAACTACATCAAACATTGAAGATTATCGCAAAGCGCACCCGTATAAATTCGTAGGAGCAATGTACTACGGTATTGCTATGGGTGCTGATTTGTGCTTCCACATGGACGGTGGTTATCACCCCGGTGGTTCTTGGATGGACAACCAGTTGTCATTTAACCCACCGCACGATATTAGCGACTACAAAATAAATCGAGGACACAACATTGTTCATCCATCAGCATTCCGTGTTTCAGGAAAACTTGCAAACAATTTCGTTACAGGTGTAAGTAATGAAAATATTGCTACATTGTATGAAGATGAATTTATTGTAGTCGATGCTACACGCTGTCAAAACGGTGAAGAGTTAGCAACCATACTTGGTCAATCAATTAATGAGTTCCCCGGAAGTAGTGCTATCAAAGCAATGGGAGGAACATTTGCACCATCAATGGGCAACGCTATGCGCCAAGACCGTTATGGGTGGGTTGAGATGTCATTCGGTTCTTATGTTATTGATAGTGTAACGTCTAAAACAATTTTGAAAGCAACCATTGGGAGCGCAACTCAAGCGACACTCGAACAAATACCTGCATGTGGATGGCTTCGTACACCTGATGGTGGTACAACAAATGTCGGTTCAGGCGACATACCCACATTTGCACCCTATCATAGTCGAGAAGTAGTATCAGACGGTAGTGGAGGATTTGACGTACACTTTTTACTTGCACCAAATCGCTCGTCCAGTCGGCCATTAATGGAAAGCCTAAGAACTTACGATGACGTA
>TARA_R100001440_G_scaffold29664_8_pt1 | contig 30441 bp, 33 predicted proteins | sample TARA_R100001440 | Tara Oceans TARA_R100001440 (sample SAMEA2622112) | marine metagenome | biome: marine biome (ENVO:00000447); feature: surface water layer (ENVO:00002042); material: "saline water (ENVO:00002010), including plankton (ENVO:xxxxxxxx)" | depth 5 m
CGTAACTGACGATGCGGGAGGTGGAGCAAGGCCCAAATGGAGGAAATTTCGATGTGTGAAGGGAGCATCAGCCAGCGCATGGGGTACAACCGGTTCAGTATTCAGAATTTACCTGTACTTTATGCCCCAAGGATCTGATTGTCAGGTTAATTATTGGTCGTTTTATAGACTATTCTGAAGTGACCTGATCGTCGCGGACCCAGCGGCGAATGCGCACGTCCACAGTTACCGACAAGGCAGACAGAGCCGCTACCTTTTCACGCCCTTCCGCACTGGCGCGATAGCCATGGGGCGTCATCGCCAGCAGGTCGGCAACCTGTTCGGCACCATTGATTTCAAGCGGGAAGTTTACTGTTTGTGGCGGCAGGCCAGTAAAGCCGGCAGGCGCCGCCCGTTCCTCGGCGCGCTCAGGCTTGAGGCTGGGATAGACGATCTCCCGCAATTGGCGCAGGTGATCTGGGCCCGCATCGACTTCGATCAGCATACCGCCAGGCTTGATAGCTCTTGCAAACTCGGCGTATACCGGAAAGCCAAACATGCTCAACACGCGATCCAACGTTGCCGATTGAACCGGCAGGTTGGCATTGCTACCCACGGTCCAGCCCGGCCGTTTGTCCTGCTTGGCCGCCGCCAGTACTGCCCACTTGGAAATATCCACGCCCAGCAGCGCCAGCGTTTGCTCATCCGGAACCGCCGCAGCCAGTCGGCGCAGGTAATAGCCTTCGCCACAGCCGGCATCCAGACAACTGGCAGACGCCGGCAAAGCTTCGAGGGTCGCTGCGGTCACGGCATCAGCTATCGGCTGATAAAAACCGGCATTCAGGAACCGTTGTCGGGCCGCCACCATCACCTTGCTGTCGCCGGGATCAAGCGACCGTTTTTTCTGCACCGGTAGCAGATGCACGTAGCCCTGGCGGGCGATGTCAAAACTGTGGCCTGCTGCGCAGGTCCAGTTCGCGTCCTGTCTCAGTAACGGGCCACCATCCAGCGGGCAAGCCAGATGATTAAAAGCGGAAATCGTCATGCAGGCGGGTTCCTGAAGAGGAAATGGATGAAGCGAGCCGGCCTCATTCTGCCAGATGCGGCGCGAGTTTCTCACGAATTGCATCCGGAATCGGCATTGACCGTTCGGCTTTGTAATCGAAATACACCAGCGTGGCGATTCCCTTTGCCACCAGACTATCGCCTTGCCAGGCTTCCTGCAGTACCTGGGCCGAGGCGTTGCCGATCTTCCCCAGCCAGGTGCGGATTTCGACCGGCTTTGACCAATACGTCTGTGCTTTCAGATCCACTTCCATTCGCGCCAGAATCAGCGGCCAGTCGTGCATCGTCAAAGTCGGGTGGAAGAGCTCAAAAACCGGCGTCCGGGCCTGCTCAAACCAGACGGGAAATGCCGTATTGCTGATGTGCCCCAGGGCATCCGTGTCATTAAAACGCGGCTCAATTGTCAGTGAAAACATCCGCTAGCCTCTGTTGACGAGTAAAGCAGCGGATCGCCTGACCCGCCTCGGGGCAAGCAACATAACGCCAAGAGCCCCATCAGGCCAAGTCGACTCTGGTCGAAACTGTGCTCCCGGGGCATTCAATTGCAGAGACGCTAGTTCCTTTTATCGTCATCACGCTGGCTCTGCTCCTGCACGTCTGAGGTGTTGCGACGTTCGTTTTCTTCTTCCGGTGACAGGTAGTAATCCTTTTGTTCGACGGTTTTGGCGTCTGGATCAGAAGGGGCATTTTTCTGGCGCCCACGGGATAACCAGAAACCAAAAGCCACCACCACAATAATCAGAATAATCCACTTCATGTGCGTGCCTCACCATTTGCGGTACCTGCTATTGTTCTAGCGGCAGAACGGCAGCAACGTCAAGAAACGAGGGCATCAGGAAGGTTGATTGGGGTCAAAAAAGGGCACAAAAAAAGGCCCATCGCGATGAGCAACAGGCCTTTGTCCCTATACAACGGGCTATTCAAACTTTACGACGGCGCGCCGCAACACCTGCACCTACCAGACCAAGCCCGATCAGTGCCAGAGTGGAAGGCTCCGGTACTTCTGTAATACGGAGTACCAGGTCATCGTGGTTGTCATCGTCGGGGTTTGCACCACCGTCATCCAGCGCCAGCAGTACACCATTGCCGAGTGGGTCGTAGCCCAGCCAGAAATCAGGAGTACCTGCGGAGGTATGGTTATTATTGGATCCGTTCGCAACCGAACCCGCGCCACTGTTAATCTGGATGATAAAGTTCAGCAAGCCCGCAACCGCGTTGTTGACGTAGATGGTATCGCCCACAGTGCTTTCGGTTGAAAGCGACTGGCCATCCATTTCAAATGTGTTGACGTAGCCGGCTTCTTTACCCAAAAACTCAACCTTCAGCATACCAACGCCGCTGGACAGGTTGCCCTTGTAAAAGCCATCAAAGTTCGTGCTGGTCAAGACACTGTTGAGAGTAACAGGGCCAATTTGCCCCGCAACTGACGTACCATCTGTCTCGATCATCAGCGCAGATGCGCTTCCTGCGCCAGTCATCCCCAGCGCCAGAGTCATAGCCAATAGTGATTTTTTCATTGTAATGCCTCCAATCAGTTCCGTTATGGAAGCTCTGCGACTGCAAGTGCAGCTCCACTGATTTCCGCTGCATTTAAAAGGCCAACTTTTAAAGTCCTTACTTTTCATATGAATGAAAACAGGGCCTCGCCGAGAAGGTGTCGAGCTGTAAATTTAGCTGACATTTTCCCGCGAACATTCATCGTTTGAGGTGATAAAAAGCAACGCTTTGATAAGGAATCGAGCGGTAATGGCGGCTTTGCGGCAGCCATTCCGGGGGTCCGAAGTGGTGCAGGGAAAGTGGCCTCACTCCAGCACAGGAGTCAGGCCCTCGTCAGAAAAACAGGGGGTTACTTCAACTTCTGCAGCATCGCACCCATCATCTCGTGGATCTTGTTGACAGCCTTGAGCGGACGCACCATAACCTTGAAGTCATCGATCCGGCCTTCGGCATCGCAATGAATAATATCGACACCATTGAGTTTGATACCATCCAGCTCTGTGGTGAATTCCAGCATGGCATTGTGACCGTCAAGGATCTCGCGCTCGTAACGGAAGTGCTCATTATTGAGTGTGTACAGTGCCGCCATCAGGTAAGTTCGGGTGATGGCTTTACCTTGCTGGGGGGTGTGGACGACCGGCGAATGGAACACCACATTCTCTGCCAGCAGATCATCCAGCGCTTTGGGGTCTTTGGCATCAACCAGGGCATGCCATTGCTTTATTGTTGTTTCAATCATCGGCTATCACTCCGCAAACGGGTATGAAAGCGCCCGCCTTGTGCGTCGGGGCAGAACGCCATTAAAAACAGAAAGCTACCGGGTTTCGCCAACTCGCGCAAAACCCGTGTTCAGGATTGTTCCTGCAAGCTATCGCCACCCGCTTGCCGCACCCGCTCCAGATCTTCCTTCAGCACCAGCCCGCTCTCGGCGTATTTAAGCGCCAGACGCTGATGGGCAATCGCCGCATCGCGCACATCCGCAAGCCCGGAACCTGCCAGATGCCCCAGCACTTTCTGCAATCGCTGGCAGACTTCCACCATGCCTGCGCCATCCCGGGCGATCGCGCCAAACGCATCATCGAACATATCACGCACTGCAATCTCCGGCATCGACACGCGACTGTAATCCGGCGCATCGTCACTGCGTTCGTCCGGCTCTTCACACCACAGCTGAAACAGTCCGGCAAGTCGGGTGAGGATATCAATACCGGTGCCGGGATCATTGACTGCAGGAGACAAGGCCCGACTGGCAATCTCCGACAGCACCACCAGTCCGAAACGGGGGTCGTCGTCAAAGCGACGTTGACTGCCGACAGCAAAGGCCTCCCGAACACGGGCGTCGTCTACATTCGACACATGACTGACGCACGCCATCACCCGCCCCGGCATCAGCAGGGTGCCGGGCAGCGTCAGCACCCGCACGCTGCCGTTCTGTTCTTCGGCATAAGCTTGCAGCGCTGCCAGATCCACATGCTGGACGTACCCGACTGCGGTTGCCGTGATCTCGATGCCATTATCGCTTTCCGGCCCTCGATGCGCGGTGCGCGGCATCTCGCGGTAATGCCGCAATGCCGCTTCGGTTGCACTTTCAACTGACTCGATGGTGGCGCCGATGCGACCAAGCCGGGCGATACGGTCCACCCAGCGCACAAAGGTCAGTACGACTACAACAAACACCAACCCGGTCATTACAAACAGCGTGAACAGACCCGCGTTGGCATAGTAGTTATTCTTTGCCGCAGTCAGGGCGACGATGCTGAAAATAAACGCACCGATAAAAATCGACAGCGCGTTCTGTGAGACGTCATCCGCGATAATCAGCCGGAATGATCGAGGCGTTGCGGTGTTACTGGCTGAGGCATAAGCCGACACCATGGACGCCACCGCCAGTGTTGCGATAACCAGCATGCTGGAGGCCATCACCGACAACAGTGTTTCGACCGAATCCTGGGTCATCACCGGCATCAGCTCCCCCAGCCCGCTATAATCAGCAGACTTGGCAAGAAACACCGCTCCCACCGACAGCAGCGAACTGACCAACGGCTTGACCCACAGCCGCTCCCGTACCCGATTCACCAGAAACCGCAACCGATCCAGAGACTCAATACCCGGCATAACACCCCCTTGAAAACACCGGAAAATCACACGATCAGGTCGCTATTTCCGATCGTCAGCACACGCTTTGGAGTATAAGCGTGTTATGCCGGTAACTGCCTACACAAATAAGTTTGGCAAACAGACACACTTCGTTGTAAAGTAATCGTCGTTGGAAAGATCTAGCAAAGCCGTTCACGAATAAGACGTCTCTCAGTTGTAGTTAGTAGTGCACCGTCCTGTTTTTGATTCCGCGTGTTTTTTGTTTCCGCACAACGCTGACCAGCCATCATGTCGATGATCTGGCGGCATTTAAAAGTTATGAGATCAGGAAGTTTATTATGTCTACTACTACCGGCACTGTTAAGTTCTTCAACGAAGCAAAAGGCTTTGGCTTTATCACTCGCGAAAGCGGCCCTGACGTTTTTGTTCACTTCAGCGCTATCCAGGGTGACGGCTTCAAAACTCTGGCAGAAGGCCAGCAAGTAGAATTCACCGTAACTGACGGCCAGAAAGGTCCTCAGGCGGAAAACGTAGTTGCTCTGTAATTAACAGACAGCACGTAAGAAGGGCAGCTTAGGCTGCCCTTTTTTATTGCCTGTAATAAAGTGACGGCAGGCAATGACGCGCCTGCCACCTTGGTTCACGACGCCAGATGCGGTGCCAGAATACTGTAGAGTTCAGGCCGGTGGTGGGCGATTTCTTCAGCGGTCAGACCTTCCATCGAGTGCGGGTATTTCAGCCAGGCTGCCGTATCGTGGACATAATATTCCGGCGCCCATCCCACCTCGTTTCGATCCGGTTTGTAATAGGGCACCGCGACCCGAATATCATTCGGAGTATTCAACCTGGCCCGCTGCTTCAGCTCGCCGATAATCGCCTCAACTGAACGCCCGGTATCGAACACGTCATCCACAATCAGCAGTGAATCCTCATGGGTCACATGCTTCACCAGATAGTTGAGGCCGTGAACCCGCACTGTCCGGCTTTGCTGATCGATGCCATGATAAGACGACGTCCGGATCGCAATGTGATCAGTATGCACACCGTGATAATCCAGAAACTCCTGCACAGCAATACCGACAGGGGCTCCCCCTCGCCAGACCGCTATCATGAAAGTCGGGCGAAAGCCGGAGTTCAGTACCTGCGCTCCCAGCCGGAAGGCATCTTCAAGCAAACTCTGCGCACTGATGTATTGTTTATCGGCCATAAGATCACTACTGTTTTGGAGGTCATGTATTGGAACGTGACGCGCTTTAATGACGGCGACGATTGCGCCCGCAACAGACGCTGAAAACGGCAACAGGCCGCTGGCATACGAGCCGGCACAGGTTCAATCGCGTTATAATCCCACTAAACCGGCTGTCCCATCAAACAGGGGACGCAAACTCAACTACAGTCTGGCAGCCTCATGACCGATACTTCCGATTCCTTCACCCGTACCCGGCGGTTTCTCGACGAAAAGGAACTGATTGAAGATGCCTTCCGACTCGGGGTTCAAGTCTACGATAGCGGTTTTCGGCCCAACTTTATCGTCGGCCTCTGGCGTGGGGGCAGCACCATTGGCATCTATGTTCAGGAATGCCTGCAAACGCTTGGCGTTGCCACTGACCACATCGCGCTGCGCACCTCCTATCGGGGCATGGACGATTACGACGCCATGGTCGCTTCACCTGAAGCCAACATCCGGGTTCACGGCACCCACTATCTGCTGGATAACCTGAACCAGAGCGATCGCCTGCTCATTGTCGATGATGTGTTCAGCACCGGCTTCAGCGTCGCTGCTGTTCTGAAGCGACTGAACGAACAACTGAAACGCAACATGCCGACAGATACCCGTATCGCCACTCTCTATCAGCGGCCCGGCGCCAACAAAACAGGCCTGAATCCCGACTACTGCCTGCATACTTCTGACGATTGGCTGGTGTTCCCCTACGAGCTGAACGGCCTCAGCCGGGAAGAGATCAATGCCCACAAGCCGTTTTTGGGCCCGATTCTGGACAGCGTGGTAGCAAACAAGAAATGAAATCCAAACACAATTCTGCTCACACCCTCAAAGGCGGCAAGGGCCTGACCCGGATTCTCAATTCCACCCGTTATTCCATGCAGGGGTTCAAGGCGGCATTTATCAACGAGGCCGCATTCCGGCAGCTGGTTCTGATCAACGTGATTCTGATCCCGATTGCCTGCGGGCTTGACGTCACCCCGGCTGAGCGCGCCATTCTTATTTCAGCCCCCTTGCTGTCGCTGGCCATTGAATTACTGAACTCGGCTATCGAAAACCTGGTGGACCGGGTGTCCATGGAGCTGCATCCGCTGTCAAAACACGCCAAGGATATGGGCAGCGCCGCCCAGTTTGTCGGGCTGGTCATTATTTCGGTCTGCTGGTTCGTTATTCTGATCTGATCAGCAGCATTCAAAGCAGCGGCCGGATTCGCAAGCCACGTGCCAAATCGCAATCCGAACCGGCGCCTTGTCAACTTACCAAGCCGCGCCTGCCTGAATATAGAAAGCAGTATCCTCAGGCCCCCGCGCAATATCCGCCCCCATGTGAAGGCCGTACCGGCTGGCGATCAGATAGCGAAAGCCTGCACCGACACTATTGGCGAACTGGGCATCGTCGTGCAGATCCCCGAAGCTGTCTGCGGCCCGACCACCGCCGGTGAAGGTGTTCACGCTCCAGCGTCGGGAGAAGCGCCAGGTCAACTCAACCTCGGCAACGGCGACGGCTCGCCCCTGATAACGGTTAACAGGCACCCCGCGCAGATCGACAGAAGGCGGAACATAGGGTGGCAGCTCTTCATCGCCGTCGGCTGAGATGCCGTCATATTGAAGGCGCAGCCCCAGGTTCCAGCTATCTGATAGCTTCCAGTAATTCAGCCCCACCCACTGGTAGCTGTCGTAATTCACATCGCTTCCGATGGCATCATCGAATATCACGTAATTGAAGTGGTGGTTGTAGCCTGCCTGCGGGTCCAGCGGGTTATCCCGCGTGTCGTACTCTGCCAGCAACCCCAGACCGGATGTTACGGAATCCCGGCCTAACTGATTCTGAAGAAAGGCGTTTATACGATCGTCCAGCGTCGGATTCGGTAGTGTAATCCGGCTTTCGAGCTCGCTTTCAACCTTGCGGTAGACCTGGCGGGCCCCGACAAACCAGTCGCTGCTCCCCATTCGGGCCTTGAGCTCCTGAATCACAGCCGGGCCCTTGATATTGAGCTCTATAGGCCGGTTCAGTTGGCGATCGGCCAGCGAATAGAAATCAAGGTTGATGTCACCGTACAGAACGAATCCCCGGTAACGCAGACTGTCATCCAGCCAGAACCCCATGTGGCCCAGACCGGCCCCCTTGGTGCCATTGCGGGTGCCCCCCAGCCCAATCACTGAGATATTTTCAGGGAGCACCGCGCCTTTGCCGGCGCCCTTGGCTGTTGCCTGCTGGTCTGACTCATGAAAGAAAACTCCGGCTACACCGAGACCGGCGCCCACCGCGGGCTCCGTAATCATTATGGGGACGGGCAGAAACCCCGCCGGAACCTCCGACAGGAAGCGACTGGCGTCCAGCATGCCGTCCTGCTCATCAATCATGTAGTCTTCAAAGAAAGAAGCCGTTGCCATAACGGACCACGATATAGCCATAAGGGCCAGGCCAAAAGTGGCCCATCCGGTTCGTTTGCCCTGCTTTCGGTTCATCTTTCCGTTCATCCCCGGTTTCTCCCTGTTGCCCGCCAGCCCCGGCACAGATCAGAACTTTCTTACACCCAGCCGGTTGAGTATGACGTGCAGCTCCGCTTCACTCAGGTTGATGTGTTCAAGCACCCGCCCATAGAGCATGGCGGTGGGCACGGACCGCCCGTTGCGCTCCCGCTCGGTCTCGTGCAGTACCGTCAACACAAGCCTTTCCGTGCGGGTAAGACCATCCCTGACATCCGGCACACCATTGTCGACCAGCCATTGGTTCATGGGTCAGCCCTCGAATCTGACAATACACCGGCGCGCCAAGCCGCCCGGCGGTTCACTAACACTATAGAAGGACATTGCGGATTGGCACTACTCCCAACCCTCACCTATATTTTCCGTATGTCTGAATTCTTTACCTGACACTTGAAAATACGCCTGAAACACCGGTTTAACAGGCTATCGCTTCGCAGAACAAGGGCATCAGATGCCATCAGAACGGCCTCACATTCACAATTCCCGGGTCTCTTTAAAGAAAGGAACAGGGTATGAAAGCACCAGCGTTGACACGTTCACTGTTACTTGGCGGGTGTGCGCTTCTGTCGCATCATGCTGCTGCCTTCGCACAAGACCAGCAGGCCGGTAATGCCGCAGCACAGGCCAACAACCCGCTGGCCGACATGACCGCCTTCAACATCCAGGATTATTATATCGGCGACCTGACCGAGTCAGACGAGTCCGCCAATCAGGCCTGGCTTCGATTCGCCAAGCCCTTTTCCGTCTCCGACACTGACTGGATATTCCGTGCGTCCCTGCCGATCAACTCTTTCCCCACTGCACCGGACGGCGACAAGGAAACCGGTATCGGTGATTTGAACATGTTTGCCGCCTACCTGTTCGATACCGGCAACCCGGCGGTCAGTTTCGGCTTTGGTCCGCAAATCACTGCACCCACCGCCGGCAAGGATGAGCTGGGTAGCGAAAAATGGTCGGGTGGCGTCGCGAACGTGCTGTTCAATGCCAGTTCACCGACCTTCCAGTACGGCTACCTGCTGACCTGGCAGGAGAGTTTTGCCGGTGAAGACGACCGGGAAGATGTTAACTCGGCGGCTTTCCAGCCCTTTGCGTTCTACCAGCTCGGCGGCGGCACTTATCTGAGGGCCGCGCCGATATGGCTGTATAACCTCGAGAACGGCAATTACAGCATGCCGTTGGGTGTGGGTGTCGGCCAGGTCTTCAAGCAGGATAAAACCGTCTATAACCTGTTTGTCGAACCCCAGTTCTCGGTTGCCGATGATGGCCCGGGCCAACCGGAATGGCAGATTTTTCTGGGCTTCAACATGCAGTTCCTGAACTGATCCCTTTTAGCGGGAGCCTGTCAGGCTCAACCCTGCCGGCTCCCGCCCTGTCGCAACCGGATCTCCCACCTCAGTCAGGGCACCCGTCTCCAAATCGACGCTGTAGGTGCTGATGGTGTCGTCACCACTATTGGTCACATAGGCATAGCGACCTGTCGCATCGAGCCGAATCGCAACCGGTTCACGCCCTGTGGGTACCGGACTCCCGGTTGCGGTCAGATAACCTGTGTTCTGGGCAATACTGAACGTGCTGATCGAATTGCTGTCTTTGTTGGCCACATAGGCAAAACGGCCTGTGAGATCCACGGTGATGGATTGCGGGCTCGCGCCTGTGGTTACCGGAGGGGTCTGGAATGTCAGGTCGCCGCTTGCCGCATTGATTCGATAAAGCGAAACGCTGTTAGAGGTCGCATTTACGATATACACAAAACGTCCGGTCGGATCTACAGTGACAGCTTTAGGTTCCAGTCCCGCTGTCACAGTGCTGACAGGATCCAGTAATTCCCCAGTGGTTGTGTCCAGATCAAACTTCGAGACTGAACCGGTTGCACCACCCGCGCTGTTCGCCACGTAGAGATATAATCCGTTGGGGCTGACGGCAAGGTCCGTCGGCTGTGGCCCGGAATTCAGAACAGCGCCCAGCGCAGTCAAAGCGCCCACGTCATCAATTTTGTAGGCTGCCACCGTATTCTCATCCCGGTTCGCCAGATAAATTACCTGATTGTCCGGATGAAAGGTCACTGCCTGGGGATGCGAACCCGTCGGTATCGCCGTTCCTACGGCCGTCAGGTTACCGTTGACCCGATCCACCGTGTAGGCCGCTACCGTATCGTCATCACTGTTGGCAACGTAGGCAAAACGCCCGGTCGATGATACGGCTACCGAGCCGGGCTCATCACCCACCTCGGTCTTGCCCATGAATGTAAGTGCCCCGCTGGCTGCATCGCTGGCATAAACGGAGACGCTGTCGTCATCACTGTTTGCGGTGTAAACGAAGCGCTTTAGAGGGCTGAGGCTCATTGAATTCGGGCCGTCGCCGGCGGCTACTGCAGTGCCCGCCACCGAGAGCGCACCGGTTGTCTGATCGACGCTAAACGTACCGATCGTGTCGCCACCACGATTGACCACATAGACAAAAAGACCGCTCGGATCGACCGACACGGCATCGGGGTTCAGGCCGATATTTGTCAGCACGCCAGTTTCGGCCAGCTCACCGTCTACAGGATCAATGGTGTATTGGCTGATACTACTGTCGCCGCCATTGGTGACGTAGACGAAACGACCGGTCGGATCCACTGCAATTCCGGTGGGGTCTGATCTGGCTGGAAACGTCAGCCCGGCAAAAACCGTCAACGTGCCGGTAATCGGCTCAATCTCATAAAAACTGACATCATTTGAGCCGTTGTTGGCCACATAGACAAACTGGCCACCCGGATCAACAGCCACTGCAGCCGGAAGCCCGCCAGTCAAGTAAGGCGAATCAGGAACAGGGGTCAAAGTACCGTCGGCCGGATCTCGCTTGTAGACACTCAACATGTTGCTACCGCGGTTTGTAACATAAACAAAGCGCCCGCTGGCATCCACAGCAACCGAACTGGGCGAAGATCCCGTTGGAACGGGCGATCCGACGCTTGTAAGTGTTCCGGTATCCCCATCAATGCTGTAGATGCTTATATTGTTGCTCGTGGCATTCGCCATGTAGGCAAAGTGCCCTGACGGGTCCACTGCAACCGCTTTGGGCTGGTTTCCCGTCGGATTTAAGTCGTCAACTTTCGTCAACGCACCCGTATCCGAATCTATCGCAAACGTCCGGATCGGATCGTTAGTATTCGCGACATAAGCAAACCGCCCCGTCGGCTCCACCGCAATAGCTTGCGGCAAGGCGCCCGCCGCAATCGCCGATCCTGTACCGGTTAACGCACCGGTTGTGGCGTCAGCACTAAAGGTACTGACCGTGCCATCGGTGTTGTTGGTGACGTAAGCAGCAGACGCCACAGGGGTCACGCAGGCAACCGCCACATCGGTCACATTGGCCGTCAGTGTTCCGCTACCCTGGCTGACCGTGCAGCGTTGGCCGGCAGGCTGGGTCTTGATGGTGACCGCGTAACTGGCATCTTTTGCCAGCGCTTCAGAGAAGATAAACCCGCCATCCGCAGTCAAGCTCAGATCATCCTTGTCGTTGTTCTGCAGCACCAGCGTACCGTCCAGCCCGGATAAGTCGCCTCCTACCGTGAATCGGGTGGATGCATCTCCACCGCCATCGCCGTCACTGCTGCAACCTGAAAGCCCCAATGCCACAGACAACGCCAGGCCAAGACCAAACCAGGATTTGGTGCCGGACCGATGGATAATCGAAAACGGCAGATTTCGGATGTTCTCAAGCATAACTCGCCTCTGATTCACGTTGTCTGGTCTGAAAGTATCTTTATAAGCGCACAAAAGAGTCCAGACCGGTGCCCGGTCAGTTCGCACTTGTTGCCATCGGACAGAGTACCGACGCTCTGTACAGTGTAGCTCACAGAAGGTATCCGGCCTCCGGATGCGCCCACTAGTGCGCGCTGCGATAAGCGTGCCTCCCGCACGTAATTGGCGAACGCCGCTTTAAACATTACATAGCGTTAAGGTAATATCCCGCTCATCCGCTTCTTTCAGGCGGGCTAGTGTCCATCACCCCTGTTCCGAAATGGACTGCTGTAAAAGGGAATTTTATGAAGCGCCTTCTGATTGTTCTTGTCGTCCTTCTGGTCGCCGGTCTTGCGACTGCACAATACAAAATATCCAGTTCGGTAGCCGATGGGCTCGATGCCGCCAAGCGGGCAATGAGAGGCCATGCGCAGTTCGATTACAGCGATGTCTCGACGACCCTGTCGGGTGATATTGAAATCAGTGATGTGCAGTTCACATCGCCTGCAGGTCAGGCAATCCATGCGGACAAAATTGCACTGATCACCGGCAGCCTGTGGCAACTGCTAACGCTTGAAGACACCTTTAAAAACAACGAAATCCCCGAGCACCTTGCGGTGTCTGTAGAAGGCCTGCTGGTGGATGCTGCCCTGTTCAACAATGCCGGGCAAGCGAATCCCATGAGCCGCCTCGATACCGCAGGCTGCGGTGAACGCCGGTTCTTTGATCGCAGTGACCTCAAGGATATGGGCTACGACATGCTCACCCTTGATATGAAAATGGGGTACCAGCTGGCGAAAGGCGATAACCGCCTCGTGCTGACGCTTGACATGATCTCGCGCGACCAGATGGCGGTTGATCTGGAAATGACCACGCGACTGCCATACGCGCCGAGCATTGCGGGTATGGCTGGCGGTGATCTGGCCAAGGCTTCACAGCTCACCAACGCCACCATCCGGATAGAAGACCTGGGCTATCTCGAACGCAGCCTGGCGTTTTGTGCCGATGAAACCGGAATGGATACCGCCGCTTACCGCGAGCACCACCTGACCGCCTGGCTCGATGCCTGGCACAACCTCGGACTGGAACCGAGCGACAGTCTTGTGGATATCTATCGCGATTACGCGACCAACCCCGGCAGCACCCTGACATTTGAGATGGAGCCGTTCCCGGCACTGGATCTTGGCAGCAATTACCTCAGTCCTGATCCGGTTTATCTGAGCAGCCGGCTGAATCCGAAAATGGGTACCGAAGTGACCGGCATGCAGCCCGTGAGCATCGCACCAAGCGAACAGGCCCTTGCCGATACCGACACCCAGGTAATTGAGAGCGCTACGCAAAAGCAGCAGCCGCAGGCCAGCACCGGCAGCACCAAGACCGGTAAAGCCTCAGCCCGGCCGGCCGGGCAACTTGCCCTAGCCAATCTGGACCAGCACCTATACCGGGATGTGACGATCAGATTGAACAGTGGCCGTGTGCTCAAGGGACGCATCGAAGGCGTAGAGGGCCAGACCCTGCAGCTCAAGCGTCAGCTTCACGGCGGCAACATGGTCGTTCCCGTTGCCCTGGGTGAAGTGAAAACCGTCACCCTGCGGTAACCCTGTTCAAGCCAGAGAGGCCCCGCAAACGCTGCTGCGCATCCTGTGACGTTTATATACCCTGAGCCCGGATTTCAGAGAAATCCGGTTGCTGACCCGGCGCTGACTGGTTCACTATGGAGGAAACCCAACCTTTCAGGGAGCACGTTATGCCAATTATCGGATGGGTATTCGTCATACTTGCTATGGTGCTGATCGTCGGCATGCTGTTCATCCTGCGCGACAACGCCGGCAGCATGAAGATTTCCAATGAGAAGATGAAGAAGATTCAGGCCCGCAAGGCCGAAGTCGAAGCGGAAGAGGCCGCGGAAGACAAGGAGTGGTGAGCATTGACGCCCGATAATCCGGGCGCCCACTGAGCGATGTTTCAATCCTGCCAGGACGTGTTTCAGCGGCCCGGTTCACGGGCACGCTTGCACACCGCTGTTACCACGGCCCGACCACATATCCCAGCTTGTCCGGCAGCCAGAGCGCTATACCGGGCAGCAGCATCACCAACAGCAAACTGACGCCCATTGCCGCAATAAACACCAACGCCCAGCCGAGCGTGTGTTCCAACCGGATATTGGCAATGCGGGTGGTGACCATCAGGTTAACGGCGACAGGCGGCGTGAACTGGCCGATGGCGATATTCATCGCCAGCAGGATACCGAACCAGACCGGGTTCCAGCCGAAGTGATTCATCAGCGGCAATACAATCGGGATCAGAATCAGATAGATCGATATGGCGTCCAGCAACATGCCGGCAATCAGCACCAGTACCATCACCAGCCCCAGTAGCACCCAGCCATTGTCTGATAACGACAGCAGGGCATCGGCCAGATGCTGGAAGGTGCCCAGTGTGGTGCCCGCCCAGGCGAAAATGCCGGCCAGCGCGATAATCAACATCACCACGCCGGACGTCACCGCGGCTTCGGTCATCAGATCAAACAGGTCACGAATACTCAGATTGCGATAGATCAGACTGCCGACGATAACGCCGTAGGCCACGGCCACCACAGCGGCCTCTGTCGGTGTGAACAACCCGGAGCGCAGCCCGCCCAATATGATCACCGGTGCAAACAACGCCGGTATCGCAGCCTTGAAGCTCGGCCAGAGTGGTGGTCGCTCCACTGTTTCCGGGTCTTCCCAGCGGTATTTGCGGGCAAAGTAGAGTGCCGGCGCCAACAGCGAGACGCCCGCAAGAATGCCGGGAAAGACACCCGCAGCGAACAACGCCCGTAAATCGACACCGGGGACCACAATAGAGTAGAGAATCAGCGCGATAGAGGGCGGAATCAGAATAGCGGTAGAGGACGAAGCGGCAATCAGCGTCGCCGAAAAAGGCTGGGGATAGCCCGCCTTACGCATGCTTGGCAACATCACCATCGCCACTGCCGCAGCATCTGCCGGGCCCGAGCCACTCATGCCACCCATAATGAGGCACACCAGCACGGCGACGACGGTCAGCCCGCCGTGACGTGGCCCGATAATCGCCTGGGCGAACCGCACCAGGCTGGCTGCCACGCCTGCACGCTCGAAAATCAGCCCCGTCAGGATAAACAACGGAATCGCAATCAGCGGATACTTGGCGACACTGTTGTAGGTGTTGGTACCAAAAGTCGCCAGCATATCGGGCGACAGCCCTGCGAAAATGCCAACAGCGCCACCCAGCCCCAGCGCAACGGCCACCGGCACCCCCAGCATAAGGGCTACCAGGAAGCTGCCGATCATCAACAGATCAGGACTCATGGATCACCTCCGGCTCTTCCTTGCCCCGCAGACGATCAATCAGGTTCTGGGTCATACGAATCATGATGGCGACCGACAATAACGGCAGCCAGATGACGTACATCCAGTTTTGCAACCCCAGGCCGGGCGACAACGACTCCCAGTCATACTCCTGCAGGGCGAAGATGCTGCCGTACCAGACCGTGATACCAAACACGAGCATCCCCACCAGCCACTGGAGTACAAACACTACCTTGCGAGCCCCGGGCGGCAGGTGGTGTTCGATCAGCTCGATCCGAATATGCTGGTTGCGGCGCGCCGCCACAGCGGCACCGGCGAAGGTAAGCAGCACCAGAAAGAACACAGAAAACTCTTCGGTGAAGGCAAATGAGGCATCGGTGGCATAACGGACAATGACATTGCCCAGACTGATGATACAGATTGCAATAAGGGCGAGGGAGGCCAGCCAGGCTTCAGGCCGGCACTTCGGGGGTCGGGACGACATGGTTACTCCGGTTCACAATGGCATGCTGTGAGGCAGAACGCCCGCCTTTACCGGTGGGCGTTCTGAACAAGCAGCAGGGGTTACTGCTGACGGTTAGCAACAGCGTCCTGAGCCTGCTTGACCAGATCTTCACCAATACGAGGGGTCCATTTCCCGTATACGGACTGAGTCGCTTCAACAAACGCATCGTGCTGCGCCTGGGTCAGATCCGTCACCTTTACACCGCGCGCCTTGATGGCAGCCAATGTATCCGCCAGCTCAGACCGCGATTTTTCGATTTCCCACTTACCGGCATCAATAGCCGCCTGTTTCAGCAATTTCTGGTCTTCCGGGCTGAACTGCCCCCAGACACGATTGCTGATGGCAAAGACCAGCGGATCGGCCATGTAGTGCCACTGGGTCAGGTACTTCTGGCCCACCTGATCAATGCGCGCCACATCAAACACTGACAGCGGGTTTTCCTGGCCATCCACTGCACCAGTCGTCAGCGCAGGCTTGGCATCGGCCCAACTCATCTGGGTCGGGTTGGCGCCCAGCGCGGTAAAGGTGTCCTGAAACAGTGGCGAACCCACCACACGAATTTTCAGGCCGTCGAGATCAGCCGGTGCCTTGATCTCACGTTTGGAATTAGACAGCTCGCGGAACCCGTTTTCACCCCAGGCCAGGGGAGTCACACCGCGCTTTTTGATGGCGGCGAAAATCGCTTCACCGGCGTCACCCTGAGTGATCGCATCGATTGCGGCATTATCCGGCATCAGGAAAGGCAACGAGAAAAGATTCAGCTCCGGCACCTGAGGCGACCAGTTGATGGTGGAGCCAACCGCCATATCAATCAGACCGGAACGCATCGCCGAGAATTCTTTGGTCTGATCCCCCGAAACCAGCTGGGAATTGCTGTAAACCTTCATGTTGATGCGCCCTTCTGAGCGCTCTTTTACCAGCTCGACCCATTTGTCCGCCGCCTGTCCCCAGGGGAATGCTGAGGGCAGCACGGTCGACACCGTGTACTCATCTTTGTACTGGGCAAAGGTCGCAGAACTGAACAGCAGGGTAGCGGCAGCAGCAGCCATAAACGTGCAGCGTTTCAACATCTCGTTATCCTTTTTATTGGGGGGATCCAGGCCACTGCGCGGTAGATAAAAACAGCGGCAACAAGCGATTATAGGAGGGGGTCTGTCGCGACGCAAAGCGTAACGGCTAAGCCGTTGTTGTTTATATGATAATCACATATTTAAGGAGATGACCCGGCGAAGAAGCCAGGTCACCGGGCACGCTGAATATGCGGCAGGCGAGCGCTGCCTGCTTAGCGCGCCACAGACCAGTCCAGTGTCTTTGGCACAGCCTGATGATCGCAGAACAGGTGCCCGACTTCCGGCACGGCATAGCAGCGATCGCCGCGCTGGGGTCTGCGGGCATTGAACTCGGTGTGGCTGATGCCGACTTCCCAGAGTTCTTCGCAGGCCCAGCCGTCCGGTTTCAGTTCGATACGCACTTCAGCGCCAATGACGCTGATCGCTTCTATCTGGAACGGCAGATGCGCCTCTTCAGTGGGCACCTGGGTCAGGCGGACTTGGTGGGGGCGCAGGTAAAGCTGGGCATCGTCATTGTCGCAGCTGTCCGGCAACCGCACCCAGGCATTGCCCTGACGGATAGTGCCTTCGCTGATCTTGCCGCTCAGGACGTTCACCTGGCCGAGAAACTCGAATACAAAGCGGCTGTCAGGCCGGGCGTAGAGTTCCAGCGGTGAGTCCATCTGCTCGATGCGCCCGTTGCTCATCACCACGACCTGATCCGACAATTCCAGCGCTTCTTCCTGATCGTGGGTGACAAATACGCTGGTGAAATGCAGCTCGTCATGCAGGTTACGTAACCAGCGGCGCAGGTCTTTTCGAACCTTGGCATCCAACGCGCCAAAGGGTTCGTCCAGCAGGAGTATCTCCGGGCGCATGGCCATCGCACGGGCCAGGGCAATACGCTGTTTCTGGCCGCCGGACAACTGGACAGGATAGCGACCGGCCAGATGGTCCAGCTGCACCATCTCAAGCAGATCGGCCACCCGCTTGCGAATTTCGGGCTTGGACGGACGCTCCTTGCGCGGTAGCACGTCCAACCCGAAAGCCACATTCTGTGCCACGGTCATATGGCGGAACAGCGCATAGTGCTGAAACACAAACCCGACCCGGCGGTCGCGCACATGCAGCTGCGTGACATCGCGGCCATTGAACAGCACGCGGCCCTGCTCAGGGTTTTCGAGCCCGGCGACAATGCGCAGCAAGGTCGTCTTACCGGATCCGGAAGGCCCCAGCAAGGCTGTTAGCTGACCATCGGGAATCGTCAGGTCGATATCGTGCAGCGCCTGGAACGTGTCAAAAAACTTGTTGATACCCTGAACTTCGATACTCATGGACAATCCTTAAACGCGGCTCTGGCGCCACTCCACAATAGCTTTGGCAACGAGTGTCAGCAGTGCGATAGCAGCCAGCAGGGACGCCGCAGCGAAGGCGCCCACGATGTTGTAATCCTGATACAGCAGTTCAACGTGCAAAGGCAGGGTGTTGGTCTCTCCACGGATATTGCCGGATACCACCGACACCGCACCAAACTCGCCAACCGCCCGGGCATTGGTCAGGATCACGCCGTAAAGCAACGCCCAGCGAATATTGGGCAGGGTAATGCGGCGGAACAACTGCCAGCCCGAGGCGCCCAGAACAACACCGGCCTCTTCCTCCTCACTGCCTTGTTGCTGCATGAGCGGAATCAGCTCACGCGCAACAAACGGGCAGGTTACAAAAACCGTCACCATGACGATGCCCGGCCAGGAGAACATCAGCTGAATATCATACTCACCCAGCCACTGACCGGCCCAGCCGTTACTGCCGTACAACAACAGATAGAGAAGCCCGGCCACCACCGGCGACACGGCAAAGGGGATATCGATTAAAGTGGTCAGCACCTTGCGGCCAGGGAACCGGAAACGGGTTACCAGCCAGGCGAGGAAAACCCCGAACACCATATTCAGCGGCACGGTCATCAGGGCAACCACCAGCGTCAGGCCGATGGCATCCAGTGTGTAATCATCAAGGATGTTGCCTGCGTAGCCCGCCCAGCCCTCGGAAAGCGCCTGAACAAAGATCAGCACCAGTGGCATAAACAGCAGCAGGACCGTCAGCAAAACAGCGGTGCCGATCAGCAGGCGGCGCACCATTGGGCTGTCGCCAACGCGACGATGTTTGGGAGTGGCCATGCGCTAGCCTCCGTTCAGGCGCTTGAGATAGCGCCCCTGCCAGACGTTGATGACAAGCAGCAATATCAACGACGTCACCATGACCACCGCGGCAATCGCGCTGGCTGCAGGAAAGTCGTATTCCTCAAGCCGAACAAAAATCATCAGGCTGATGACTTCGCTGACGTAGGGCGAGTTGCCGGCAATAAAGATCACCGCGCCGTACTCCCCCAGACTGCGGGCGAATGACAAGGCGCCACCCGTGACGATCGCCGGCCAGAGTGTGGGAAACAGGATACGGCGGAACACCGTGGCGTCGGAGGCGCCCAGACTCACGGCAGCTTCCTCGTCTTCCGGGGCAAGTTCTTCCAGCACGGGCTGAACAGTACGCACCACAAAAGGCACGCTGGTAAACGCCATGGCGATCACAATACCCAATGGCGTAAATGCGACCTCAATTCCTATTTGCGACAGGAGCTGGCCATACCAGCCATTCTCGGAGAAGAGCGTCGCCAGGGTGATACCGGCCACGGCTGTCGGCAGCGCAAACGGCAGATCCATGATGGCATCCAGAAAGCGCTTGCCGGGGAATTCATAGCGCACCAGCACCCAGGCCATCAGCAGGCCGAATACACAGTTGAACAGCGAAGCCGCCAGTGCCGCGAGCGCCGTGACTTTGTAGGACGCCACCACACGTGGGTCAGTCACAACGAACCAGAACTGCTCCCAGCCCATACCACCCGCCCGGATCACCAAACCGGTGATCGGCAGCAGTAGAACAAGGCTGATGAAGAAGAGCGAAATGCCGAGGCTCAGACCGAACCCCGGCAATACGCGTTTGGTACCCGAAGCGCTCAGCCGTTTGGCCGGGCGCCCGGAGGTGTCAGTGGTAGACATTAACTAAGGAGCCTGTGATCAAGTCTATTGGCGATTCTGCAAGTCTTGAGACCTTGCCCGGAGGCATTTCCCCTGAAAGCCAGAATCGCCAATGGACCTGATCAGAGGCTGCACCCCTTAACGCTGGCGCTGAAGCTGGTCGAGCTTACCACCGCTGGCGAAATGGGTCTTCATCGCATTGTCCCAGCTACCGGCAATTTCCTTGATCGAAAGCAACTTCACTTCAGGGAACTTGTCCGCATTCTCGGCTTTTACCGTCTCGTTGTGGACACGATAGTTGAAGCCGGCCAGCAGGCGCTGTGCTTCTTCAGAGTAGAGGTACTGGAGGTACTCTTTGGCCAGCTTTTCGGTACCATTTTTCTCGATATTCTTATCGATCCAGGCCACCGGGAACTCGGCCAGGAAGCTCACTTTGGGCACCACAACCTGCAGGTTCTTGCTCGGGTTGAGGGCAGGGATATTATTGACCTCGGACTCGAAAGTCAGCAGAACATCGCCCAGACCACGCTCAACAAAGGTCGTGGTTGCGCCGCGGCCACCGGAGTCGAAAACCTTCACGTGGCTCAGCAGCTCACTCATGAACGCATCGATTTTTTCCTGATCGTCACCGTACTTTTCCTGTGCGTATCCGAGCGCCGCAAGATACGTGTAGCGGCCGTTACCGGAGGTCTTCGGATTGGGCATGATCAGCTCGACACCTTCCCGCACCAGGTCATCCCAGTTGTGGATATTCTTGGGGTTACCATCGCGTACCAGAAACGCCATGGTGGAGTAGTAGGGGGAACTGTTGTTTGGCAGGCGTGATGCCCAGTCTTCAGGGATCAGCTTGCCACGCTCAGCCAGTACGTTGACGTCCGTGACCTGATTGTAGGTCACCACGTCAGCGCTCAGGCCCTGCATGATCGCACGTGCCTGCTTGGACGAACCGGCGTGGGACTGCTTGATATTGACCGTCTCGCCGGCCTCTTCCTGCCAATGTTTGGCGAACAGTTCGTTGTAGTCGGCAAACAGTTCACGGGCAATATCGTAGGATGAATTCAGCATCTCGCGATCCTGAGCTGACGCCGGACCGGTAAACAGTGAAAAAGCCAGCGCCAGAGCACCGACCCAAAGCCCCTTACGGGTGCGACTTGCAGACAGCGAAGAGTTCAACATAGCGGCCAGAAGATCCTATATTCGAAATGAGAATAAAATATCGTTAGTTTAGAACCATAAAATAAGCGAACGAACTAAAAACAACAATAGGGGGTGTAGACCATTTGAGACTGTCGTTGAAACCAACAGTTATAAAGGCAGGAGCAAGGGCATCACGATGACGACGAGAGCCCTTTTCACGGGCACCGTCAGGCCCTTTTTCAGAAAAATCAAACGCAGCCGCTTCCACCTGCTTCTGCCTCCCCCTTGTCGCATTTACCTCTTGCGGTTTCCCGGCCCTGAGATTCGGGGCACAGCACCACAATCTGTACAGACAGCGGACAGTAAAGGCGACCAACTAAGGTGAAGATCTTGAGTTCCGCCTTATAATCTTATATAGATTAACAACATAGCCAGAGAGATCGGCCTGCGCTCTGCTTCCGACAGCGCAACAACTCTCCAATATGTAGCCGTCCACGAATACAAACGAAATACCCAGAGCAAACATCCCGGGCAGCCAGGCTTTCGCCCGCCGCATTCACAAATGGCTGAAAAGGTGACCCGATGACCGCTGACCAGATTGGTTTCGCCCTCCTGATACTCGCCGTATTGCTGTTTCTGGGCAAATGGGTACGCATGCACTGGCGGCCCGCGCAGAAGCTTTTTCTGCCGGCCTCCATTCTTGCCGGTGCAATCGGCTTGCTGTTGGGTCCCGGCGTATTGGGCCTGGTCGTTCGTTCAACCGCAGGGCCGGATGCAGCGCTGGCCCAGGGCGCGATACCGGAATCCATGCTCGAGCTCTGGAGTGAGCTGCCGGGCCTGCTGATCAACGTGGTGTTTGCCACCCTGCTATTGGGCGTGCCGCTACCGAAATGGAAACACGTCTGGAACCTCGCCGGACCGCAGCTCGCCTTTGGTGTCTCGCTGGGTGCGGGCCAATACGTGATCGGGATTCTGATCGCCGCACTTATCCTGACGCCCTTTTTCGGCCTGCCCTTGATGGCCGGTGCACTCATTGAAATTGGCTTTGAGGGCGGACACGGCACTGCGGCGGGTCTGCAGGAAGTCTTCACCGACCTGAACTTCCCCGAAGGCGCAGACCTCGCGGTTGGCATGGCCACCGTTGGCGTTATCTCCGGTATTGTCGGCGGCATCATTTTGATCAACTGGGGCGTACGCAACGGCAAAAGCGCCGTCCTGGATAAAAATGTCGGCACGATTCCCCCCAGCCAGCAGCGCGGACTTGTGGACAAAGAGGACCGCCCTGTAGCCACCGGCGGCATGACCGTTCGATCAGAATCCATTGAACCTCTGACCCTGCACTTCGCCTTCATTGCCATGGCCATACTGGTGGGCATTGGCATCCTGGAAGGGCTGGTCTGGATTGAGAAACATACCTGGGGCAGCGGTGAGAATGGTATCGAGCTGCTGGGGGCGGTGCCGCTGTTTCCGCTGGCCATGATAGGGGGCCTGGTCGTGCAGCAGTTGCTCACACGTTTCGACAAGAACGATTTGCTTGATCGCGCCACCATGGTCCGCATTCAGGGCCTTGCTCTGGACATCCTGATTGCCGCGGCAATTGCCAGTTTGTCGCTGGCGGTCATCGCATCCAACCTCATGCCTTTCATTCTGCTGGGCGTTGCCGGCATTGCCTGGAACGTGTGCCTGTTTCTGTGGCTTGCCCCGCGCGTTATCCCGAAATACTGGTTCGAGCGCGGCATCGGTGACATTGGCCAATCCATGGGGGTCACGGCAACCGGTCTGATCTTGATGAAAATCGCAGATCCCGACAACAAGACCCCGGCCTACGAGGCCTTTGGCTACAAACAGATGGTGTTCGAGCCCTTCTTCGGTGGTGGCCTCATCACCGGCATCGCCTTGCCCGTTATCTACAACTTCGGGCCCTGGCCGCTGTTCGGCGTGATGCTGGCGCTGGTGGTGCTCGGTATCGGCTCGGGACTGCTCTATTTCGGCAAACTTAAAGAGTAGGGGCTAAGCGATGATGCCTGAAAGCACCCCAACGCTGGCGCGTCAGCTATTCTGAAAGGGCTTCCGGACAAAGGGTGTTCGGTGAGAGTAAAAAGGAGTCACCGGGCACCGATGGATCCGATTATCGCAACGGCAGCAAAGGCGCTGGCTCAGGGCAAACCGCTGGATGCGCTTAATTTTGTCGCCCTGCGGGGCGACGCACCAGGCCTCGCCCTTCGGGGTATTGCCATGGCACAGCTTGGCGATCTCGTTCGGGCCAAGGGGCTGCTAAAGCGTGCCGCCCGCGCCTTCGGCCCAAAGCGGGCAGTCTCCCGCGCGCGATGCCGGGTTGCCGAGGCGGAAATCGCACTGGTTTCCCGCGATCTGAGCTGGCCCGCCGAGACACTCACTTCAGCATGGCAAACACTTGAACACCACGGCGACTCGATTAATGCAGCCCATGCTCGCCATCTCGAAATACGGCGCCTGCTACTGATCGGGCGTCTTGACGACGCCGAGCACGCACTTTGCAGCGTTAACCCCGCGGGCTTTCCGCCAGCGCTCAAAACGGCACATGAGCTGGTCATCGCCGGAATCGCAATACGACGTCTGCAAACCGACACCGCACGCGCGGCGCTCGCCCGCGCGCGAAGCAGCGCAGGCCAGGCCGGCATTCCCTCGCTCGCAGCCGAAGTTGAAAGCACTCAAGGCTTACTGACCTCTCCCGCAGCAAGACTGATGTCCCGTGGCACCCAGCGCCTCCTTTTGCTTGAAGACGTCGAAGCCCTGGTGGCATCAAAAACCCTCATCGTCGACGCATGTCGCTATGCCGTGCGAAATCAGAGCAGCACCATTTCGCTTACCACCCGGCCGGTTCTTTTCACCCTTGCGCGCACGCTGGCCGAGGCCTGGCCCCATGACGTATCCCGGGACACGCTTATCGCCCAGGCCTTCAGGTTGAAAGGCGGCGACGACTCTCATCGAGCCCGCTTACGGGTCGAGATTGGCCGGCTCCGCAAAGCCATCAACCCGCTGGCGGGAATCAAGGCCACCCCCACGGGCTTTATCATCGAGCCTCACCAGAACATCGACGTTGCCGTGCTGGCCCGGCCCATCAATGAGCGACATGGCGCCTTGCTCGCGCTGTTGGCTGACGGCGACTCATGGCCCAGCTCGGCTCTTGCGGTTGCCCTTGGTGTCAGCCAACGCACGGTGCAACGTGCACTTGATGCGCTCGCGGAAGCAGGGAAGGTGCAATCGTTCGGCCAGGGGAGAGCCCGCTGCTGGATGGCGACCCCGGTTCCGGGATTCACGACAACTTTGTTACTCCCTGGCCTTTTGCCCGATGGCTAGACTTGGTCCATACAGTCCATCAACCGGGAGACGAACATGAAACAAACAGCAGCAGAGATTCTGTGCGAATACGGGCCATTCAATGAAGCCGATGCCGTGCATGGCGTGAGTTTTGACGGCCAGCACGTCTGGTTTGCGTCGGGAGACAAGCTCAACGCCCTTGATCCGGAGAGTGGGAAAACCGTCAAATCGCTCAACGTAACCGCCAATGCCGGCACGGCTTTCGATGGCCGACACCTGTTCCAGATCGCCGGCGATCGCATCCAGAAGATTGACCCTGATAACGGCCAGGTGATTGCCACTATCCCGGCATCCGGTGAGGCCTGTTCAGGCCTTGCCTGGGCCGAAGGCGCGCTTTGGGTGGGCGGCTACGAAAACCGCAATATCCAGCAGCTGGACCCGGAAACCGGAAAGGTGCTCAACACCCTGGACTCCGACCGTTTTGTAACCGGCGTGACCTGGGTTGATGGTGAGCTCTGGCACGGCACCTGGGAAAACAGCGAGAGTGACTTGAGGCACATCAGTCAGGATACCGGCGAAGTATTGGAAAGTATCACCCTGCCAGCCGGCGTGGGAGTTTCCGGGCTGGAGTCCAACGGCGACGACCGATTCTTCTGCGGCGGTGGCGGCAGTGGCAAGCTGAGAGTCGTTCGTCGGCCTGGAAAAACCGGTTAGCCCGGTAAGTTCACAGCCGTTTCAGCTCACCCCATTCCCTGCCTGGCGGCGCCCTGTAGAATAGGGTGCATCTCGTGACCCAAAAGGCGCCGCCACTATGATCGATTTTCGCAGTGATACCGTTACCCGCCCCACACAGGCCATGCGCCAGGCGATGGCCAGCGCGGAAGTCGGCGATGATGTGTATGGCGACGACCCGACCGTCAACGGCCTGGAAGCCTACGCCGCTGACAGGTTCGGCTTTGAATCTGCACTGTTTACCGCAACCGGCACCCAGGCCAACCTGCTGGCCATCATGAGCCACTGTGGCCGGGGCGACGAGTACCTTTGTGGCCAATCCGCTCACAACTACCGCTACGAAGGCGGCGGCGCGGCGGTGCTCGGCAGTGTTCAACCGCAGCCTATTGAGAACGAGCCCGATGGCAGCATCGACCTGAACAAGGCGCGCGCCGCCATCAAGGCCGACGACTTCCATTTCGCCATGACCCGCCTGCTATCACTGGAAAACACCATCGGCGGCAAAGTGCTGTCGCTGGATTACCAGCGGGAGGCACGTGCCTTTTGCGACGATCATCAGCTTCTATTGCACCTTGATGGCGCCCGGGTCTTTAACGCAGCAGTCAAAACCGGCTCTGATGTCACGGAGATAACCAAGCACTACGACTCGGTGAGCGTCTGCCTGTCAAAAGGGTTGGGCGCGCCGGTAGGCTCACTGCTGTTGGGTTCGGAAGCATTTATCAAGCGGGCCACACGCCTGCGCAAGATGCTCGGCGGCGGTATGCGTCAGGCGGGCATTCTGGCGGCAGCAGGGCGCATCGCGCTGGAACAGGGGCCACTGAGATTGCATGAAGATCACGACAACGCCGAGTACCTGACGGCCTGCCTGGCCGACATTCCGCAGCTGGACATCAACCCGGCCCAAACCCAGACCAACATCGTCTACGCCCGCTGCCGATCCGGTCGCGCCGTGGCATTACGTGACGCGCTGGCCGGGCGGGGCATCCTGATCACGGCAGGCGATCCAATTCGGTTTGTGACCCACCGGGATATAAGCCGACAAGACGTCGATCAGCTCGTTGTCGCCATCAAACAGTTTTATTCAGGCGCATAATCCTCGGTAACGACGCCCCTCGAAACAGGCTGACCAAAGCAGGGCGAGCCAGGCCCTCACATCGGGGACATTTCATCCTGCAGGTCATTCTTCAGTTCTGATGGCTCTGTTATCCACAGGGTCTTGTCCAGCCCCGGGAATACACCAACTTCCAGACCATCGCTCTCAAGCCCGGGCACCCATTTCTTGAAGAACTCCGGCAGGGAAATACTCTTTGGCTTCAAGTCCCCCTCACCTTCGGCATAGTCCAGAGCAAACTCCGAGCGTGGCCAAACTGGCAGATACTCAACATCACCGTCTTCCGATACGATTTTCAGAAAGCGGTTTTCGGCATTTACCAGTATCCAGATCTCACGATCTTCGGCGACTTCGCTCAGGAAATAGTCGTAGCGTTCTTCGCCATTCAATTCGAGCACACTTTGTAGCTGGTCATCACTCATGGTTTAACTCGCTTATAGAATTTTTGCCTCGCCGCTTTGGCATTTGGTGGACTCAACGCCTGATCAATGCCATCGGCGGGGTAGACCGCTATCCTATTCGCTAACCTGCGATCCTGGCCACAGCAAATACCTAAAAGCCGGCGATGCCCGAACCCTTCATCATCGCCCCTGGGCGCCCCGGCGAAGCCAGTCATGCACAAAGGCGAGCTTGCGGCGCGCAACGTCCGACAGCACGAAGGGGTATAGATCCGACAACCCCATCGCGCGATTAACGTGATTGATCCCCACCGCCAGTGTGGCGGCAACTTGTATCAGCCGCTCGGCATCCGGTTCCGAATAGGGATCCCAGTTTTGACTGGGCAGTTCTGGCGAAGTCAGACCCGCTGCCACGAAACTGTCGCTGATATCCGTCAGGTGCAGTATGTGCGCGGCTGTTTCGGCCCAGTCTTCGTGCGGGTGTGTGGAGGCATAGCTGGTCAGGAAGTTCTGGTTCCAGTTGGGCGGCGGACCATTTTCATAGTGTTGCTTGAGAGCCGCCGTGTAGTCCGCACGCTCGTCGCCGAACATGGCACGGAAGCTGTCGAGGAAATCGTCGCGCAAACTCAACCGCCACCAGAGCATGTGGGCCACTTCATGACGCATATGACCGATCATGGTCCGGTAGGGCTCGTGAAGTGCCTGGCGGCGCGTAGTGCGCAGCACGGGTTCAGCTTCGGCCACACTGATAGTTACAACGCCCTGGGCATGGCCCATAAACACCGGCGTCTCACCTTCCGCCAGCATGTGAAAGACCGGGCGAACGCCGGGATCTTCGGGACGGAACCAGTGCCAGCGCCCGAGATTATCCAGCGCCCACCGTTTGGCGGCTTCTGTATTGGCCCAGTTGGGAATCGCATCGGGAATCGAAGGGTCCGGGGCCAGCGCCGTCATTGCACAGGAGCGGCAGAACGCGCCCTGTTCCGGCGCGATCCAGTTGCAGCCGATCACCTCACGGTTCGCGCAGAAAGGTGGCATGGGAAGAAAAGCCCGAGCCTGAGGATCGTAAGCCACAGGAGTGCCGTCGGCAGTAGCCAGGTTGTCGAACCAAAGTGAACCAGAACCAACGGGATTGGCGAAGACACGCATACAAAGGCCTTCTTTCAGATAAGGAAACCGACTACCGACACTACGCCTCTATCGGCCTATTAGAAACGTAAATCGGTGACGATTCTGAAACCGGTGCCGCCCGGTTATCGCGAACAGGTCGCCACTATGCGATTTCCATCAGGTGATGGTTGTCCAGTTTCTGTATCACCACAAAGCCCAGCGCTCGTACAAACGCCGCGCACCCTCGTTAGCGTGCAGCACCTGAAGGCGAACCGGCACGCCTCGTGAGCGCGCATCGGCAATCAATTCGCGCAACAGTGACGATCCCAAACCCTGGCCCTGGTGATACGGGCTGATCTGGATCTCCTGAAGCCAATCGTAATCGTCACGTTGCTCCAGAATCAGAACACCGATTCGCTCCGTCCCGGATTGAATGATCCGGGCTGCACGTGGCTCCTGCCATCTGGAGAAGAAGATCTGCCGCTGCAAGGCGTCATCCCAGCCACCAAACTGACGCACCACAACGTCACGGTAAGCCGCACAGTTCAATTCATAGAGCCAGTCAATGTCGTCTGCGCGCGACTCTCGAAAGGTGTAACGCATGGGGTTGGTACTGCCTGTGGGTATGCTGTTGGATGCAGGTAAAAGCCTGTCTCGAATCGTTGCCTTCCAGCAGAATCGAGGGTCACGCTTTGGCACTCGCCTGGGCACACCTGCTAAAAAGCATCTCTAGAGATCAAAAAACAAGCCGACGGCCTTAATTTCACCTTCATTATCTGAGAGATAGAGGTGCCAGAGAACATCCTCTTCCGCCAGTTCGTATCGGACTCGCCAGAGCACCAGATGCTCTTTAACCTTACTGAAATGCCCCAGGTATTCAATCGACGCGACCTTGCCCAGTGGCTCCAGGCTTGTCGCCGCCTCTATAAATTCCTCCTCCAGTAACTTCCCTTCCATGTCGGGAATGAGCTCAACAAGCTGGCCGTAATCTGCATCTGAGTGCGCTTTGATAATGCGCTCGATGATTGGCCGCCCGATCTGTTCCGCGCTTTCGCTGTTAATCTGACTCGTCATACTCTCTTCTCTGTGGGCTAAATGCTGAACGGGGCGTGCCTTCGAAAAATATCCGCTCGGGTTTCTGATTGATACGACCAGCGCATAGCGGTTGAGCTTAATCCGCCGCCTTAGGTGCTTTAAGGGCTTTGCTGTAGTAACCCGAGGGATCGAAACAGCACACTCGCCGCTTGCCCGATGCCAGCATGTCACAGGCATCGCCAATTCGCTTGTCACGGGTCTTGAGTTGCTTGGCTGAAGTGACCCAATGTATCCAGTCCAGACGTGCGATGGTCGTGGTGTCATCCCAGACCGCCCGAGCCTCTGGCGACGCTGCTAACGCCTCTAGCAGGTCAGCCGGTACTTCCGGTTCAGGTTCCTGCTCCACCGGCATGATCTCAAACGTCGCCACATCACCTACTTTTACGCCGGCAGCTTCGAGTAGCGCGCCGTCTACCCGCAGCCAGTGACTGAGCTGACCGTCGGGCTCGAGTGTCGCCTGAAAACCATGGCCGTTAATCGTGCCCACTACGCTTGTTCGACCCCGCCGGGGAAGCTTGGCGCTCGCACCTTCAGGTAGAACCACAAAGGCCCACGAGGCATCGTCGCCCGGGTTAGCAGGGCGAAGCAATTTTGCATCAAAGCTGGATTTTGTGTCGTTCCGTTCCATTTGATTCCGCCTTTAAAAATGCGATGGTGCCGGGGGATCCACGTCCTAATTGACGCGTTTTTTAAGTTTTTGAGCTGCGATCGCAATACAAAACACATCCAGGCCCGCAGTTAGGGCACCAGACATTTCCTGGTTTTCAACAATGTCCGCACTGCTTCTAATTTTGCGCCACTAAAGCGATCAAGATCAGCACCGCCGACAGGGGCATCCGGCATAGAGGCGCAGGCCCGGGACAAGCTATAAAAACGTGTTAAAGAGCGCCAAATGCTGACTCCATTACGTCTCTATCGTAGTCCAGTAAATAGCTATTGAACTGATCAAACAGGTTTTGCATTAACCCGGAATCGGGTGAGTAGATATCCATTCCTCGATCATCATAAGGATGGGCAATTATCTTATTTTCCAAATCAACCAGATGGACTTTGCCAACAATTCTTGGGCGAATGCCAAGGTCCTGAGCTAATGCGCCCCAAAGCCAATTCTTTGCAGTAGAGCTGGATATTTTGAAAAGCAAGAAGTGCCTGAAAGAGTTGCTATCATCCTCATCAGCCTCGCACCAACTCTCGTTTAGCTTTGGAATTTTTATACCACATTCAGTAATTTCACGAAAAACACTTAAGGAAGATAAATACCTGCTCGCTCCGTAGAAACTCCAACAAGCATATAAATCGCTATCCTTGCTGAACACCTCAGAAAGTATTGTTTCCGCCTTTCCCCAAGCGGTAGTGAACATTTCTATGGCTGATCCAGATACAGAGAGTTCAAACCTTAAAGCCTTTTCGTATTGATAGAAAAGGGCATGGTCGAAGGCATGGCGTCCAAAGACTGATTCTATGTTCTTGCGATAGTCCATATTGCTCTTTAACGAGGCTGTAGAAAAACCCAATTCTGAGCCATTCTCACTCGCCATTTCAGTTGTTCTTTTGTTCATCCGTCATCGACGG